>Ga0207796_1000971_pt1 | contig 10209 bp, 6 predicted proteins | sample Pon1CUnioCityCA_6_FD_187274 | JGI IMG/M metagenome (GOLD analysis project Ga0207796, IMG submission 187274) | Marine sediment microbial community from Union City, CA, USA - Pond 1C Sediment 1 (SPAdes) | ecosystem: Environmental > Aquatic > Marine > Intertidal zone > Salt pond sediment ...
ACTGGAGCGTAATCTACGGCTGCTTTGCACCAAGGTCTGGCCTGTGCTCTACCAGGTCCTCACCCTGCAAGAGGCGGACACCGACCCGATCAGCCTGTGGTGCTTGCCAAAAGCGGAGGCCATGGACCGTTTGCCCCACGGCTCGCGTTTGCACGAGGCCATCCAGGCCTTCTACCGCGCTGTGCAGGCCTACTACCCGGACGAGGACTCGCTGGAGGATGCCCTGACCCTCATCCAAACGGGCATCGCCTTTCTCCAATCCGCCGCAGATTGGCGGCAGGAATTCACCTTCCAGGGAGATGGGAGCTCCCTGGAAGGTTGAGATCGACTCACAGATCCACAGGCCTGAGAGGTAGGCTGGTCACAGCACAGCATGCCGGCGGACAGGAACCGGTCGTTGTCACACCACTATGCCAGGTTCTGGATGGCGCGTGCCAGCGATCTGTTCAGGCAGCATCAGTCCCGCTCCGAGGGAGAAAGGGGACCATAGGCGCGGGCTGCCAGTTCGGGCCCCAGCAACAGGTCGGCCAGACGGCGGCGGCGCTGGGCCTGCCCCAGGATCAGGTGCGGGTGATCGGCACGCTGATCGGCGGCGGGTTCGGCGGCAAGGAGGACATCATGGGGCAGATCCACGCCGCGCTGCTGGCGCAGGCGACGGATCGCCCGGTGAAGATCCTCTACGACCGCGCCGAGTCGCTGCTGGCCCACCCCAAGCGCCACGCCACGGTGGTGCGCATCAAGACCGGGGCCAGGAGGGATGGACGGCTGGTGGCCGTCCAGGCGGAGCTGGTGGGCGACGCGGGCGCCTACGCCAGCCTGTCAACCAAGGTGCTCAAGCGGGCCACCACCCACGCCACCGGCCCCTACGATATCCCGCACGCCAAGGTCGACTGCTACGCCATGTACACCAACAACCCGCCCGCCGGTGCCTTCCGCGGCTTCGGGGTCACCCAGTCGGCCTTCGCCGTCGAGTCGAACATGGATATGCTGGCCTACGAGCTGGGGATGGACCCGCTGGCGCTGCGGCGGATCAACGCGCTGCGCGTGGGCGGTACGACGGCTACGGGCCAGGCGCTGCGCGAGAGCGTGGGCCTGCTCGACTGCATCGATTGGGTGGAGGGGCGCCTGGCGTCTCTCTCCGATGAGGCGAGCGCCGATGTCCCGGGTCGGCGAACAGGGTGGGGCGTGGCAGCGGCGTACAAGAACACCGGGATGGGCGGGGGAGCGCCCGACGCCGCCGAGGCTGAGGTGGAGGTCACGCCCGACGGCAGGGCCGAGGTGCGCATCAGCTCCGCCGACCTGGGGCAGGGGCTGACCACCGTGCTGGGTCAGATCGCGGCCGAGGTGTTCGGCCTGCCCTTCGAGCAGGTGCACGTGCTGCTCTCGGACACCGACCTAACCCCCGACGGCGGTCCAACCACAGCCAGCCGTCAGACCTTCGTCAGCGGCAACGCCGCCCGGCACGCCGCGGAGAAGCTCCGCGAGCGGATGGCGGGCGTCGCCGCTGAGCGTTGGGACTGCCCGCCGGACGGCATCCGCTTCGAGGGCGGGGAGGTGCGGGCCGCGCCCGGGCCGGCTGAGGGGAGCGACGACGCGGCGCCCTTCGGCCAGGTGGTCGGATGGCTGATCGACGAGGGGCACGATCCGCGTCTGCGCTACACGTACCATGCCCCCGAGACGAGGCCCCTGGGCGAGGGCGGCGACATGCATTTCGCCTTCGGCTTTTCCGCCCAGGCGGCGCAGGTGGCCGTCGACCCAGAGAGCGGTGAGGTGCAGGTGCTGCGGTTGGTGGCCGCTGCCGACGGGGGGCGGGCGCTCAACCCCCAGGCTTTGCTGGGCCAGGTCGAGGGGGGGATCGTGATGGGCATCGGCACGGCGCTGACGGAGGCGTACGTGCTGGAGGAGGGGATCCCGCAGACGCGGCGCTGGAGGGACTACGACATACCCCTGATCGACGATGTGCCCGAGATGGAGATCCATCTGGTCGAGCATCCCACGTCGACCGGTCCGTACGGGGCCAAGGGTGTGGGCGAGCTGCCGTCCATTCCCACGGCCCCCGCGATCTGCAACGCCATCTACAACGCGACGGGGGTGCGGGTGCATAAGCTGCCGGTGAAGCCCGCGGACCTGGTGAGGCGATAGAACCTGCTCGGGCAGGGGAGCGGGGGGGCAGGGGAGCAGAGACGTATGGCGTCGAAGACCTTTAGGGTTTCAGCCAGGGATATCGCAGCGCGCCATACGATGGCCGCTGCCGGTCCTGAGGTTTTGGCGGGCTCTACGAAAACCCTGAAGGTCTGTAGGGATATCGCAGCGCGCCATACGATGGCCGCTGCCGGTCCTGAGGTTTTGACGGGCTCTACGAAAACTCGAAAGGTCTGTGTGAGGGGTCGCGCCGAGGCCCAGTTCCGTTTCAGCCGACGTAAGGAGGAGAGATGAAGAGACCCGACGTTGCACAGTTACTGGATGCCCTGCTGCCGGTGTTCGCCACGCTGGCGGCGCTGGCGGTGGGGGCCATCATGCTGCTGGTGCTGGGGGCGAATCCCATCCGAGCCTATGGGGCGTTGCTCGAGGGCGCCTTCGGCAGCGCGAACGCCCTGGCCGAGACGGCGGTCAAGGCCGTGCCGCTGCTGCTGGTGGGCTTGGGCATCTGTATCGCCTATCGGGCCAACGTGATCAACATCGGAGGCGAGGGGCAGATGATCATCGGTGCTATACTGGGCACCGTGGTGGGCCTGACGCTATCCGGTCGCTCGGGCTGGCTGGTCATCCCCCTGGCGCTGCTGACGGGGTTCGTGGGCGGCGCGATGTGGGGCGCCATACCAGGGGCTCTAAAGGCCTACTTCGGCGTCAATGAGATCCTCAGCACGGTGATGATGAACGCAATCGCCGTGCAGGTCATGAACTTCCTCCTGCGTGGGCCTCTGATCGATCCGGCGCAGGCCGAGCTGGCCTCCCAGATCCCGCAGACGGCGCCGCTGGACAACGCCTACCGTCTGCCTCGCCTGGTGCCGACCCGGCTGCACCTGGGGGCCCTGATCGCGGTGGTGCTGGCCGTGGCGGTCTACGTCCTGCTGTGGCGAACCACCCTGGGCTATCGCATCCGGGCGGTGGGGTATAACCCCGACGCGTCACGCTACGGCGGGATCCAGGTGAAGCGACAGATCGTCACCGCTCTGGTCCTAAGCGGCGCCTTCTCTGGGCTGGCCGGCGTGATGCAGGTCTACGGGCTGAACTACCGGATGATCACGGATGGTTCAGCCACCGGCTTCACCGCCAGCTCGGGCTTCAACGGCATCGTGGCGGCGCTGTTCGGCCAGCTGCACCCCATCGGCACCATCCCCGCCTCCTTCTTCTTTGGGGCGCTGCTGGTGGGCGCGAACAAGCTCCAGCGGGTGATGCAGGTGCCCTCCTCCTTTATCATTGGCCTCAACGGCTTGGTGGTGGTGTTCGTGGTGAGCAGCGATATCTGGCGGCGGCGGCGACAGCGCAGACGGTTGATCGCTCAGGCGGAGAGGGAAGGAAGCGAGCCGACTGCGGCTCCGGAGCTGGAGGTGTCGTGATGGGAGATGTTCTGCGCTCTTCGTTCTTCATTGGCATCCTGGCCTCTGGCGTTCGACTGGCCACGCCCTATCTCTACGCCGCGCTGGGCGAGACGTTGGGCCAGCGCAGCGGCGTGCTGAACCTGGGGGTGGAGGGCCAGATGCTCATGGGCGCCTTCGCCGCCTTCTACGTCACCCTTGAGACAGGCAACGTTTGGCTGGGCATGCTGGCCGCCATGGTCGTGGGCCTGCTGATGGGGGTGACCATGGCGTTTGTGACCATCAACCTGCAGGCGGAACAGGGGATCAGCGGCATTGGCTTCTACCTGTTCGGCCTGGGGACGAGCACCCTCCTCTTCCAGATGCTGGTGGGCACCGTGGAGACGGTCCAGGGCTTCCCGCCGCTCCAGATTCCGGTCCTGAGCGAGATCCCCGTCATCGGCGAGATCTTCTTCCAGCACAACATTCTGGTCTACGTGGCGTTCGCTCTGGTGCCCATCGTCCACTTCGTGTTGCAGAAGACCACACTGGGACTGAAGATCCGGGCGGTGGGCGAGAACCCGGAGGCGGCCGACTCGTTGGGCGTGAGCGTGGCCCTGGTGCGCTACATCACGGTGACGCTGGGCGGGCTTCTGTCGGGCGTGGCGGGTGGCTCGATGTCGATCGCGCTGCTCAACGTCTTTCAGCAGAACATGACCAGCGGGCTGGGCTTCATCGCCGTGGCGCTGGTCTATTTCGGGGGGTGGCGCCCCTTCGGCGTCATGCTGGGCGCTCTCCTGTTCAGCATGGTCAACGCGCTGCAGCTGCGGCTCCAGGTGGAGGGGGTGCCCGTTCCCTCGGACTTGATGGTGATGATGCCCTATGTTCTGACCATCATCGCCCTGGTGCTGACGGTGCAGCGGGTGCGGAAGCCCTCAGCCCTGAGCAAGCCTTTCAAGCGGGAGGGGTGATGGGGCGTACCAAGCCCCGATCGCCGGTCGGACAGCAAGTCCGACCTACAATAAGGGTCTTGTTTTGTAGGGCGGTTTTGCTAACCGCCGATTGTCTTGTCGAGGGAGACGGATTGGAGTGGAGGAATCGCTCCGTCGCGACGGGTGAGATTTCTCGACTCCCTACGGTCGCTCGAAATGACAGGTGTCTTTGGTCGCTCGACATGACAAGTTCTGGAGGACGAACCTAATTCCGTTGGATGGCTGCAGGCCATCCCTATTGACTGATAGAGAGGAGCAGAAGAGATATGTCACGCAAGCATCTATGGTTCATACCGATCGTCTTGGTGTCGGTGCTGGTCACCGCCTGTGGAGGAGGTGGCGCCGAGGAATCTGGCCTCTTCCGGGTGGCCGTGATCATGCCCAGCACCATCAACGACCTGGCCTTCAGCCAGAGCATGTACGAGTCCCTACTCGAGATCCAGGAGCAGATGGGGGGCGAGGAGGCGATGGAGCTGGTCTACTCGGAGAACATGTTCGTCGTCGACGACGCGGCGGCGGCGATCCGCGACTACGCCTCCCAGGGGTACGATCTGATCATCGCCCACGGCTCCCAGTACGGCAGCTCGCTGCAGGAGATCGCCCCCGACTTCCCGGAGACGGCCTTCGCCCACGGGACCACGGTCAACACCTTCGTCGACGAGGGCATCAACAACGTCTTCGCCTACGAGGCCGCGTCTCATGAGGGCGGCTACGTCAACGGCGTCATGGCCGCCATGCTGACCGAGAGCAACGTCGTCGGCGTGGTGGGCCCGATCGAGACCGGCGACGCCAAGCTCTACATCGACGGTTTCGTGGCCGGCGTGGAGGCGACCAATGCGGATGCCCAGGTGAACGTCAACTACATCGGGTCGTTCTCCGACGTGGCGTTGGCCTCCGAGGCCGCCAGCACTCACATCTCGGCGGGCGCCGACGCGCTGACGGGTACAGCGCAGATGGTGGTCGGCGCCATCGGCAAGGCGGAGGAGAACGGCGTGCTCTGGTTCGGCACCCAGGCGAGCCAGACGTCGCTGGCACCCAGCGTCGTCGTAGCTAACCAGGTGTACGATTGGACCGTGGTGCTCGACGACATCATCGAAAAGATGGACGAGGGCGTCTACGGCGGCACGGCCTACGTCATCAACCTGGAGAACGGAGGCGAGGTGATGGATTTCAACCCCGACTTCGATCTGCCCAGCGAGGTGCGCGAGGCGGCCGATGAGACGATCCAGGGCATCATCGACGGATCGATCACCATCCCGATAGGGAACTAGCAGGGCGTAAGAGCCTGATGCGCAGGGTGTGAGCTGACGCCCTGCGCATCACGGACCAGGAGCGGGACATGACAAACGGCAACGGAAAGACGGTACCCTCAGGCCGTCCTCGGATTGACCAGCTGCAGATGAAAGGCATCACTAAGCTCTTCCCCGGGGTGGTGGCCAACGATCGCGTCGACTTCGATGTGCGCGCTGGCGAGGTCCACGCCCTGTTGGGCGAGAACGGGGCGGGCAAGAGCACCCTCATGAAGGTCCTGTACGGCATGTACGAGCAGGATGAGGGCGAGATCTGGCTGAACGGGCGGCGCGTGACCGTCGAATCGCCGACGGACGCCATCGAGCTGGGCATCGGCATGATCCACCAGCACTTCATGCTGGTCGAGACGCTGACGGTGGCGGAGAATGTGGCTCTGGGCCTCCCCTCCTCGCGCGCGCCCCTCACCGACCTGGACCGGGTGTCAGAGCGCATCGTCGAGCTGGCTGAGGTGTACGGGCTGCGGGTGGATCCGGATGCCTACGTCTGGCAGCTGGCGGTGGGTCAGAAGCAGCGCGTCGAGATCCTCAAGGCGCTCTACCGGGGCGCCGCCTTGCTGATCCTCGATGAGCCGACGGCCGTCCTGACGCCTCAGGAGGTGGACGAGTTCTTCCTGACGCTACGTCAGATGACGCGAGATGGGCACGCCATCATCTTCATCTCCCACAAGCTGCACGAGGTGCTCGACATCAGCGACCGGGTGACGGTGCTCCGCGACGGCCAGCGGGTGGACAGCTGCCCCATCGAGGGCTGTACCAAGCAGAGCCTGGCGAAGATGATGGTGGGGCGGGACGTGACCATGAAGCCGTACCGGGTGGAGCTGGAGCCCGGCGATGCGCGGCTGGTGCTCCAGAATCTGCAGACCCTGAGCGACCGGGAGACCCCCGCGCTGCGCGGCGTTGATCTGGCCGTCCGCTCGGGGGAGATCCTGGGCCTGGCCGGTGTATCCGGAAATGGCCAGCTGGAGCTGGCCGAGGTGATCACCGGTCTGCGGCCTCTCACCGACGGAGAGATCTACCTGGAGGGCGAGGAGATCAGCGAGCTGCCGCCTGGCCCGCGTACCGACCGAGGCATGGCCTACATCCCCGAGGAGCGGATGAAGGACGGGATGATCAAGGACTTCTCGGTGGCCGAGAACTTGGTGCTGCGTGACCATCACAAAGAGCCGTTCTCGCGCCGCGGCTTCCTGTTCCTGCGCGTCATCACCGAGTACGCCAGGAAGCTGATCCGGGCCTTCCAAGTCAAGACGCCGTCGCACGACACGCCGGTCAAGAACCTGTCGGGCGGCAACATTCAGAAGGTGGTGCTGGCCCGCGAGCTGTCGCGCAAGCCGCGGGTGCTGATCGCCGCGCAGCCCACGCGCGGCGTGGATATCGGCGCTACCGAGTACGTGCACGCCCAGCTCCTGGAGCAGCGCGAGAAGGGCACGGCGATCCTGCTCATCTCCGAGGATCTGGATGAGGTGCTGGCCCTCTCGGACCGCATCGCGGTCATCTACGAGGGACAGATCATGGGCGTCGTGGGTGGGGAGACGGCGACGCCGGAGCAGTTGGGGCTAATGATGGCCGGGGTGCGGGAGGCGTAGTTGCGCTCGGGGCCGAACCGCCGGGCTGAGAGCTGAACCCCGCTGCGCGGGCTGATGGCGGAACGGGGCGCAAGAAGCGCGTCGCACCGGCGAGGTACAGGACATTGGGGTCGGCGACGCGAAGCCCTCGCCGTGCGCAATTCAGCGGCTTCTGAGCACCAGAGGCAGGAACACCCGCTGCGTCTCGCCCAGCACCGCCCACGACGAGAAGTGATCCGGCGTGGCCGTGACGGTGTTGGCGACCACGTCTACGGTGCTCGTAGGCTCCCTGACCCACGCCGAGCCGTCCCAAACGTAGAGGGCCAGCGTGTCCTCGGCGATCACGGCTGCCTCGCCCTGGTGATAGGCCACCTGGATGGTGTATGGCTGCACCGGCTGCACCGGCTGTCCGGTATCGACGTCAGTGCCGGTCAAGTCGAAGAAACGCCCGAGGCCGGTCAGCCCGGCCGGAGCGGGGTGGCGCGCGGGGTAGTAGCCTGTGTGCGTCACTGTAGCGTCCTCCGTGAAGGCGCCTGGCGGGAATGACACGGTGGTGGCGCAGGCCCACGATATGAGGATCTTGTTGCCGGTGTCGACCGTGGTGGTCGTCGATGCCGCTCCTTCTGCCCGGTCGTGGACGAAGACGTCGGTTGTGCGGTTGGTGTCGTCGGCGACTAGGTTGCTGGCCGTACTATGGAAGGCGACGTAGCGCCCGTCCGCCGAGATAGATGGCGCGTCGGACGGGCCGTTGGCCTCCCACCCGTCGGGGCCGACGGAGACGCGGGTGGTCCTCACCCTCCCTGATTCGTCGAGGATGCGGTCGCCGTCGGTGTCGCGATCGTGCACGAAGACGTCCTCCATCGCCTGGGTGTCGCCCGGGACCAAGTTGTCTGCGTAGGACGTGAACGCGACGTAGCGCCCGTCGGATGAGAGCCCTTGGGAAGCCGTCTCGAAGTCGGAGTTGGCGTTGCCCGGTGTGCCGTCGGAAGCCACGGAGACCCGCACCGTACGGCCGTTCCGCAGGTCGTGGACGAAGACGTCCTCGGACCCGTTGGCGTCGCCGGAAACCAGGTTGGTGGCGACGGAGTCGAAGGCCACGTGGTGTCCATCAGTGGCGATGGCTGGGGGGCCGGATCGATCGTTGGCCTGGGTCCCGTCGGAGGCCACGGAGACGCGCGCCGTCTGTTCCGTCTCTAGGTTGTGTCGGAAGACGTCCCAAAGGGCGCCGTTAGCGTCCGGGGGAAACAGGCTACCATCGGACAGAAAAGCGATGTGGCGCCCCAGGTCTGAGAGGGGCCGGGGAGCCACGGGATATCCCAGGTACGGATTGCCGGTCGCGACGGTGACCCGGGTGGTCCGCTGATGAAGGAGGTCGCGCACGAAGACGTCGTAGAAGTTGTTGGTGTCGTCGGGGACCAAGTCATCGGCTAAGGAGATAAACGAGACGTAGCGCCCGTCGGCCGAGATGGCTGGGTCCGTGGAGGCCCGGTTCCCTTGAACACCGTCCGTGCTCACGGAGACGCGTGCGGTCTCATCGAGCTGGAGGTCGCGGACGAAGATGTCGGTCGACGCGTTGGTGTCGCCAGGCACTAAGTTGTCTGCATCGGACTCGAAGACGACGTACCGTCCATTGGCTGAGATGAAGGGCTTCCGGGAAGAACCGTTTCCCTGGAGGCCGCTGGTAGCCACCGAGGCGCGCTCGGTCTGGCCCCCCAAACGGTCGCGGACGAAGATATCGAGGCGGCCGTTTGTGTCGCCGGCCACCAGGTTGGTGGCACTCGATCTGAACGCAATGTAACGCCCGTCGGCTGAGATGGACGGGTGGCTGGAGACGCCGTTGGTCTGCGTGCCGTCGGAGGCCACCGAGATCAGATCGGTGACGGGCGCGCTGGCCTGCATCTCGGTCTGGTCTTGCGCGGTGGAAACCGCGCCAGGATCCGGGCCGCGGCCTGTCGATGGCTCTGCCTCGTCCGCTTGGGCTGATCTCGGTATCGGAACAACGAATACGAGCAAGGCTATCAGCCAGAGGAGGACGTGCCGTGGGGGAGATGTCTTCTTCATAGGTTTTCCTCGTGGTTTGTTCTTCTGTTCTCGGGGCTGCGAGCCCCGACCGGTTGCCGTGACGGGGCCGGGCTGACACAAGAGGAAGCAGTATATGCGCGTTTTGGATTCCGGGCAAATCCTCACTTAGGTCCGTGAGGGTGGGGAATCAGGGGCCGCAGGTCTCGGATATCTAGGTTCACTCGGATGCTGCGTTGGCGGAGTCTCTGGGCTCTGCCTGGGGCGTGCTAGTCGCTTCTGGAAGGACCGGGCGATGCCCGACCTGATCGCTGGTGGGGGTCGTCGGCTGGAGATGTCGCCGTTACGGAGTGGAGCGGCCTAGCTTCGCCGCCACGGCTGTCGGTTCGAACAAGAAGGGGGCGGAGCCCCGAGAGAAGGCGTGCCCACCATTCGTCGCCTCGCTGCGGATTCTGTCATCCTCACACCGTGCGGCACCACTGACAGGAACCTAGCCCGTCGCCTCGTGACAATGGGGACAGGGACATCCTGCCACGGGTTCTGCCTGACCGGCGGGACCGAGCGTCTGCTCCAGCAGCTGTTCCACCCGCTCGTCGGCCAGCTGGTAGAAGACGAAAAGCCCCTCGCGGCGGTCCGTCACCACACCGGCGTCCCGAAGAACGGCCAACTGTTGGGAGACGTAGGCTTGGGGCCGTCCTAAGACCGCCTGCATGTGGCAGACGCACGCCTCGCCACGCCGCAGTTCGTCGAGGATGCGCAGTCGGGGCGCGTGCGACAGGAGACTGAACAGATCGGAAGCTTGTCCGTA
>Ga0207796_1000972_pt1 | contig 10207 bp, 9 predicted proteins | sample Pon1CUnioCityCA_6_FD_187274 | JGI IMG/M metagenome (GOLD analysis project Ga0207796, IMG submission 187274) | Marine sediment microbial community from Union City, CA, USA - Pond 1C Sediment 1 (SPAdes) | ecosystem: Environmental > Aquatic > Marine > Intertidal zone > Salt pond sediment ...
GCCGGGACGACTGCGGGCTCCTCGGCCGCTGGCTGCGGACGCTGCACCGGCGTCGCTGCCGGCAGCCGTGCGCTCTCAGACGCCGGGCCGGCGCTCGGGGGGAACGCCCCGGCGGGCTCGCGCTGCAACAAGAACAGGATCACGGCGGCCATGGCGACAATCACCACGCCGGCGGCGCCGAGCAGCATGGCCGTGGCGCCGGGCGACCGCCGCACCTGGCGCTTGATGCGTTCGCCGAACACTTCCCTGGCCGCCTGCCGGGTCATCCTGGCATCGACGGTGGAGGTCTCGCGGGACCATGCGCCGAGCAGGGCGCGGTCGGCGATGACGTTCACCAGGCGCGGAATGCCGTCCGAACTGCGGTGCAGTTCGCGGATGGCGGCGGTGGTGAAGATCTGGCCGCGGCCGCCAGCCACGTCCAGGCGGTGGCGCACGTAGGCATGGAGCTCATCGGCTTCCAGGGGCTCGAGGTGATAGCGCCCGGTGATGCGTTGTGCCAGCTGGCGCAGGTCGCTGCGCGCCAGCAGGTCGCGCAATTCCGGCTGCCCGACCAGGATGATCTGCAGCAGCTTCTGCTTGGCCGTCTCCAGGTTGGTGAGCAGGCGGATCTGCTCCAGCACCTCGGTGGAGAGGTTCTGTGCCTCGTCGACGATCAGCACCACGCGCCGACCCGCAGCATGGGCCTTGAGCAGGCGCAGGTTGAGCGCGTCGATGATGGCCTTGGGGCTGGCGCGCTCCTCGACCTCCACCTGCAGCTCATCGCAGATGGCGAGCAGGAACTCGGTGGACGACAGGCGCGGGTTGAGCACCAGCGCGACTTCGGTGTTGTCGGGCAGCTGCTCGAGCAGGCTGCGCACCACGGTGGTCTTCCCGGTGCCGACCTCGCCGGTCAGCTGGATGAAGCCGCCGCTCTCGGTGATGCCATACAGCAGGTGCGCGAGCGCCTCGGCATGACGCGGTCCCAGGTACAGGTACCTGGGGTCCGGCGTGATGGCAAAAGGCTTCTCGTTGAGGCCGAAGAAACTTGCGTACATGTTCTCGTGTCCCGGCGGGCGCTCCCGCCGCAGGGTCCCGGATGATGCACCGTGTCGCCCCGTCGGGCAATCCGCTACAGCGTGACTGCAGTGTAGAGCAGCAGGCCTATGAAGGTGGTCACGAGAGCCATCAGGTAGCTCAGACCCATCAGCACGTACTTGAACAGGGTGAGCCAGAAGCCCTGGCCGTAGACGCGCCGCAGGGCCCGGAACAGATAGACCATAAGGTAAATGAATGCTGCAGTATTGATCAGTCCGGTAGGCAGCACCCCGGGCGCGAACCTGCTACCGGCCTGCTCGAACAGGATCAGCAGCAGGCTGAAGATGTAGAAGAACGAGTGGTAGTGCACGAGGAACAGCAGGTGCTCGGCGTAGTACCGTCCGGACAGGGGATAGGCCAGCTTCATCACCAGCGCCATGACCGGCAGGAACAGGAACATCATGGCCGGAATGTTGCTCAACACCGCGCGCATGAAGCTGCGGCCACGATCCAGCGTAATGCGCTCGCAGATTTCCTGCGCGCGCTCCGGCGGCAGCAGTTCGGCAATCCAGTCCGGCACCCCCTCGTAGTCGATGTTGCACATGTTGATGTCGACCTTGGCGCCGCCCACGGTGAGATTGACATCGGATGGGGTAGTGGTCGTTTCGGGGGCCTGCACCCCGGTCTCGTCGGCGCTCGGCGCCTCCGTGCCCGGCGGAGCCGTGGTCTCGGTCGTCGCGGGGGTCTCGTCCCTGAGCACCACGTCTTCGCCGATGTCGAAGTTGGTGAGCAGCGACGCGACGAAAAAGAACACGATGCTTGCCGAGATGAACAGGCGGAAGGGCGGCACGTAACGTGCGCGCTTGCCTTCCAGGTAATCGACGGTCAGCCGTCCCGGGCGGAACAGCAGCAGGCCGAGCGTGTGCCACAGTCGTGAATCGAGCGAGGCGATGAGATCGCCGGCGTCTTTCAGCAGCTCCCACAGCGTGATCATGCGCGCGCGGGCGCGCTGCCCGCAGTTGGCGCAATACTGCCCCCACAACAACTGGTCGCAGTTGGGGCATGGCCGCGCGTCGGTAACGGCCGCGTCGCGCCCCTCCTCGACGATGCGTCGCGTGGCGCGGAAGCGGTCGCCGAAGCGCGCGATGCCGGCGGCACGCATGCGCGGCGCGAATTCCTCGAGGTAGCGCTCCAGCGCCGCGCGATCCTCGAGCTCATAGCGCACGATGCGCAGCGCGGCGCCGGTCTCCGGATCCTCGCCCTTGTGAATGGTCGCGCCGGTGAAGCCCGGCAGGGCGATCATCTCGTCGGCGTGATACTCCAGCCAGGCCTCGAAGTCCCGCAGGATGGCCGGGTCCGGCTCGAGCGTGACCTCATAGGTGATGCGCTCGCCGGACACGGCTTGGGTTCCGCGGCCTGCGCGTCAGGCTTCGGTCGGTTCGGCAGCTTCCTGCGCCGACTTGCGCGCGCGGGCCTTGCGCGCGGGCTTGCCGGACGGCTGTGCTGTGGACGACTGCACGAAAGGCGACAGCTCCTCCGGCGCGAAGTCGTCGACGTGGATGATCGCCATGATCTTCTCGTCCGCCAGGCGCAGCTTCTCTGCCTCGTCCGCGGTCAGGATTCCGGCGCTCACCGCTTCCCCGAGCTGCTCGGCGAGGCCGAGAGCCTGAATCTTGCCTTCCTTGACGCCCTTGCGCAGCTTCTTCTCCAGCGGCGCGACCTCGATGGACAACTCCATGGCTTCCTGCAGCAACCCCAGGTGGTTGCCCGGCTCTACGGTGCGGTAGACACCCTCGCACAGGCCGTCGCGCATCTCGCCCGGGCTGATGACGCCCTCGACGATCCTGCGCGCCAGGCTGTCGCGCGGCGAGCTGAAGCTGCGACCGCGCGGGAACACCACGAAGCGCAGCAGGCGGGCCACCGGGCGTACCGGGAAATTGCGCAGGAAGCCGTGCAGCTGCTCCTGGGCGCGGTACAGCAGGAAACGGCAGCTCCATTCGACCAGCGGCAGGTCAGACTCGCGCCGGCCCTGGTTCTCCCAGTGCTTCAGCACCATCGAGGCGAGATAAAGGTTGGACAGGATGTCGCCGAGGCGCGCGGACAGCATTTCTTTCTTTTTCAGCGCGCCGCCGAGCGTCAGCATGGCGGTGTCGGACACCAGCGCGAAGGCCGCGCTGAAGCGGCTGATGTGCTGGTAGTAACGCCGCGTCGGGCCGCGCGTCGGACTCTCGGCGCCGCGCGCCCCGCTCAGGCCGAGCACGAAGGCGCGCGCGGCGTTGGAAAAGGCATAGCCGATGTGGCCGAACAGCGCCCGGTCGAAAGCCTCGAGCCCGGCTTCCTGGTCCGGGTCCTGGGCGGCGTGCAGCTCCTTCAGCACGAAGGGATGGCAGCGGATCGCGCCCTGGCCGAAGATCATCAGGCTGCGCGTCAGGATGTTGGCGCCTTCCACCGTGATCATCACCGGCACCGAGTTGTAGCCCGTGCCGAGGTAGTTGTTCGGGCCCATGCAGATCGCCTTGCCGCCATGGATGTCCATGGCGTCGTCGGTGACGTCGCGGCCGAGCTCGGTGCAGTGGTATTTCAGGATGGCGGCGGGCACCGCGGGCTTCTCGCCTGCGTCCACCGCGGCGATGGTCACGCTGCGGGCGGCATCCACGATGTAGGCGAAGCCGGCCATGCGCGCGAGCGCTTCCTGCACACCCTCGAAGCGGCCGATGGACATGCCGAACTGCTTGCGGATGCGGCTGTAGGCGCCGGTGGCGAACACCGCCGCCTTGGCGCCGCCGTTGGCGTTGGACGGCAGCGAGATGCAGCGCCCCACGGACAGGCACTCCATCAGCATGCGCCAGCCCTGGCCGGCCATCTTCGGCCCGCCGATGATGGCGTCCAGCGGCACGAACACGTCCTTGCCCTGGATCGGGCCGTTCATGAACGGCACCGTCAGCGGCAGGTGGCGGCGGCCGATCTCCATCCCCGGCGTGCCCTTCGGCACCAGCGCCAGCGTGATGCCGAGGTCCTTCTCCTTGCCCAGCAGGCCGTCCGGGTCGAACAGGCGGAAGGCCACGCCGACCACGGTCGCGACGGGCGCGAGCGTGATGTAGCGCTTGGAGAAGTTCATGCGGATGCCGACGACTTCCTCGCCGTCGACTTCCTGCTTGCACACCACGCCGGTGTCGGGGATCGAGGCGGCGTCGGAACCGGCGCGCGGGCTGGTGAGGCCGAAGCAGGGAATCTCGCTGCCGTCGGCGAGGCCGGGCAGCCAGCGGTTCTTCTGCTCCTCGGTGCCGTACTTGTGCAGCAGCTCGGCGGGACCGAGGGAGTTGGGCACGGCGACCGTCGAGGCCAGGGTGGCGCTGCGGCTGGCGACCTTGGTCAGCACCTGGCTGTGGGCATAGGCGGAGAACTCGAGCCCGCCGTAGTGCTTGGGGATGATCATGGCGAAGAAGCCGTTCTCGCGCAGGAATTTCCAGGTCTCGGGCGAGAGGTCCTGGCGCGAGTGGGTCACCTCCCACTCGTCATTCATGCGGCACAGTTCTTCACAGGGCCCGTCGAGGAAGGCTTTCTCCTCTTCCGAAAGCTGCGGAGCGGGGGCGCCGAGCAGCTTGTTCCAGCGCGGCACGCCGGCGAACAGCTCGCCTTCCCACCACACCGTGCCGGCCTCCAGCGCCTCGCGCTCGGTGCGCGACATGGAGGGCAGCATCTTGCGGTACATCTTGAGCATCGGGCGGGTCAGCCGCTCGCGCCTGAAGTCCTCGACGTTCAACGCCACCAGGCCGGCGAACAGCACCCAGAGGACGAGGTTCCACAGGAACCCGCCGCTGCCGAAGAGGGTGTAGGCCACCAGTGCGGCGCCGGCGGACGCGGTGAACACGCCCAGGCTGACGCGACGGTAGGCCAGGGCGATCGCGCCGCCGAAGAAAACGAGGAACCAGAACAGAGTCGCCACGATGAACCCCCTCGAGCTTGCGGGCTGACGGCTTTACGGGAAACACGCCATACAAGCGTTTGAATATAACCCCGTCGCCGGGGGTGCCGCAAAGATTTCGCCGGGGGGCGTGGGCCGGCTGCGCCGGCCGGGATGGCCGTTTGAAAGAGGAGGCGCCGCGGTGCCGCGGCGCCTCCCGAAGACTCAGAGCAGGTCCTTCACCCCGTCGCGCTCTTCGAGCAACTCGGCCTCGGTGGCCTGCATGCGCGCACGGCTGAAGTCGCTGATTTCCAGCCCCTGCACGATCTCCCAGCGGCCGTCCTGGCAGCGCACCGGGAAGGAATACACGATCCCCTCGGGGATCCCGTAGCTGCCGTCCGAGGGCACCGCCATGCTGACCCAGTCATCGGCGGGGCTGCCCAGCGCCCAGTCACGCACGTGATCGATGGCCGAGGAGGCGGCCGAGGCGGCCGAGGAGAGGCCGCGGGCCTTGATGATCGCCGCGCCGCGCTGCTGCACGGTGGGAATAAAGTCGTCCTGCACCCACGACTCGTCCACCAGCGTCGGCGCCGCCTTGCCGGCCACGAGGCAGTGGCTGATGTCGGGGTACTGGGTCGCGGAGTGATTGCCCCAGATGGTCATCTGGCGGATGTCTTTCACCGCCGTGCCGGTCTTGAGCGAGAGCTGCGCCAGGGCGCGGTTGTGGTCCAGCCGGGTCATGGCGGTGAAGCGCGCGTGGTCGAGATCCGGTGCGTTCGAATAGGCGATCAGCGCGTTGGTGTTGGCGGGGTTGCCGACCACCAGCACTTTCACCTTGCGGTGCGCGTTGTCGTTCAGCGCCTTGCCCTGCGCGGAGAAGATCTTGGCGTTCTCCATCAGCAGGTCCTTGCGTTCCATGCCCGGGCCGCGCGGCTTGGCGCCGACCAGCAGGGCGTAGTTGGCGTCGCCGAAGGCCACGTTCGGGTCGTCGGTGGCCACCACGCCGGCCAGCGTCGGGAAGGCGCAGTCCAGCAACTCCATCTCCACGCCCTGCAGCGCGCCCAGCGCCGGCGGAATCTCCAGCAATTGCAGGATGACCGGGGTATCGGGGCCGAGCATCTGGCCGGAGGCGATGCGGAAGGCGAGCTGGTAGCCGATCTGGCCGGCGGCGCCGGTGATGGCGACTCTGGCGGGCTGGGTCATGGGGGACTCCCTGTACTGGATGCTTGCTGGATAGGGCGCCGGACCCAAGCCTGGGATCCCGCGCGGGGTGCCGTCATTTTAGCAGCGGCCGGCGCGTGGGGCGCGCTGGTGCACGGGGGGTTGCATTTCTTCGAATGGGTGTTATAGTCAACTACAACACCGGCTCAGCCAAGGGCGGATTACCGCCAGCGAGGACCGCCATGAAGACGCACATGACCCACGAACAGACCATGCGGATGCTGACCATATTCGCCATCGCGTGCCTCACGCTCGCGTCTATCGCTGCCTGAGAAGGCCGGGAGATCACCGATGGAAGGCGAGTGGAACGACAGCCAGCCCATTTACCGCCAGCTGCGCGATCGCGTGGTGAAAATGATTCTCGAGGGCGTGCTCACCGACGGTGACGCACTGCCCTCGGTGCGGACCGTCGCTGCGGAGTACCGCCTCAATCCCCTCACCGTGCTCAAGGGCTACCAGGAACTGGTGGACGAAGGCCTGGTGGAGAAGCGGCGCGGGCGCGGCATGTTCGTGCGTGAGGGGGCGCGCAAGGCGCTGGTGAAGGATGAGCGCCAGGCCTTTATCGACGAACAGTGGCCGGAGGTCGTGAGCACCATCCGGCGCCTCAAGCTGGACCTGGACGAGCTGCTGGCGCAGGCGCGCCGGCAGCTGGATGACGAGGAGAAGTCGCAGTGAGTACCGTGATCCGTGCACAGGGACTGTCGCGCCGCTACGGCAGCACCGTGGCGCTGGACAACGTGGATTTCGAGATCCACAGCGGGCGCATCGTGGGCCTGATCGGCCCGAACGGCGCCGGGAAGACCACGGCCCTCAAGGCCATCCTCGGGCTGGGCCAGTTCGACGGGCAGCTGGAAGTCCTGGGGCTGGATCCGCGGCGCCATCGCGCCGAGCTCATGCAGCAGGTCTGCTTCATCGCCGACGTCGCGGTCCTGCCGCGCTGGCTGAAGGTGCGCCAGGCGCTGGACTTCGTGCAGGGCCTGCACCCGCGCTTCGACCGCGCGAAGGCCGAGGCCTTCCTCGAGCGCACCGAGATCAAGCGCAACAGCAAGATCAGCGCGCTGTCCAAGGGCATGATCACCCAGCTGCACCTCGCGCTGGTGATGGCCATCGACGCCCGGTTGCTGGTGCTGGACGAGCCGACGCTCGGCCTGGACATCATTTTCCGCAAGGATTTCTACCGCGCGCTGCTGAACGACTACTTCGACGGCGAGCGCACCATTCTCCTCACCACCCACCAGGTGGAGGAGATCGAGCACATCCTCACCGACCTGATGTTCATCAGTCACGGGCGGCTGGTGCTGGACGAGCCCATGGATGCCCTGGGCGAGAAGTACATCGAGGTCGCGACCCGGCCCGATCGCGCCGAGGAGGCGCGCCGGCTGGGACCGCTGTCCGAGCAGCAGGGCCTGGGCCGCTATCACTTCATTTTCGAGAACCGCAGCCGCGACGAGCTGGCGCCGCTCGGTGAACTCAAGGTGCCGGGCGTGGCGGACCTGTTCGTCGCCAAGGTCAGGGGAGGCGTGTCGTGAACCAGATGATTACCCTGCTCCGGCGTGAGCTGACGGAACATCCGGCCAGCTGGATGGTGCCGGCGGTACTGGGCGGCCTGTTCGTGATCGCGGCGCTGTTCGCGGTATTCGGGATCGCCAGGGTCGGCATCGACGAGGTCCAGTTCAGCTCGGAGATGATGGCCGAGGCGGCTGATCCGATGACCGTCCGCGCGGTGCTGATGGTGCTGTTCCTGCCCATCGCCGGAATCTTCGCCCTGGTGGTCAGCGTGATCGTCAGCTTCTACCTGCTGGACGCGCTGTATGCCGATCGCAAGGACCGCAGCATCCTGTTCTGGAAGTCGCTGCCGGTCAGCGACCTGAAGACCGTGGGCTCGAAGTACCTCACCGCATTTGCCGCCATGCCGCTGCAGGCGGTGGCGCTGTTCTTCGCCACGGCGGTGCTGGTGTGGCTCGTCGTCGGCATGGCAAGCGCCGTGGCCGGCACCGGCCAGTTCCTGGTGCACGGTCCCTGGACCCTGCTGCAGGCGACCATCGTGATGGTCTATGGCTTGCTCGCGCTCGGCCTGTGGCTGGCGCCGCTGCATGCCTGGCTGCTGCTCGTCTCCGCCTTCGCCCGGCGTGCCGTGCTGGCGTGGGCGACCCTGCCGCCGCTGCTGGTCATCGTGGCGGAGAAGGTGCTGTTCGATACCCGCTACTTCGCCTTCCTGCTGGGACAGCGCATGGCCGGGGGCATGGAGCTGGCATTCAGCGGCAAGAACCCGGGCATGATCGATGCGGCTGACGACGGCATCTCGGCTGTCTTCCCGGCCCTGTCCGAATTGCTGACGCCTGGCCGCTTCCTCGCTGCGCCGGCGCTGTGGGGCGGCCTCGCCGTCGCCGCCGTGTTTTTCGCCGGCGCCGTGTGGTTGCGACGCTGGCGTGATGATTCCTGATCCTGCGCGCGATGCTGCGCAGCCATTTTTCTACGGAGGTTCTGCACCCATGTCGATGAATTTCAAGATCCCGCCGATTACGGCGCTGGCGCTGTGCGCGGCCGCGATGACCACCGGCGGCTGCGTGTTGGTGGTCGACGGCGAAGGCGTGCACCGCGCCAAGAGTGACGTGGAATGGGCCCAGGTGAGCGAATCCGAGCCGGCCTCCGCCAGCGTGGCGGCAGACGGCGCCTTGGCGCGGGAAGTGCGCAGCCGTTTCGCTGAGGACACCGCACTGATGGAGGAGGACATCACCGTGTCCTCGAGCGACGACATCGTCACGCTGCACGGGCGTCTCAGCGACGCCGCGTTGCTCGAGCATGCGCTGCGGGTTGCCTCCGAGGTGCCCGGCGTGACGCGGGTGGTGTCCCGGTTGACCATCGAGATGGAGGGACAGTGAAATGAGAAACATCCCATACAGGCTGATCGCCCCCGTGGCGGCGCTCGTCTGCCTCGCCGCCTGGCCGGCCGCTGCCGCCGAGCGCGTGGTCGAGCTGGAGATCGACGCGGCCACGCTGCAGGTGACGAATCTTGCCGGCACGGTGCGCATCGTTCCTGGCGCCGGCGCGATCATCCTGCGCGCCAACGTGCAGGCGGACGACGCTGCACTTGCCGAGGCGGTCCAGCTGGACCAGAAACGCCGCGGCGACACGGCGAGCGTCACGGTCCGCCTGCCGGACAGCCTCGACGAGGTGCGCTACGAGGACGAGCAGTTCCGTCGCCTGGACGTGCGCCTCGAGTATGAAGGCGACCGGATTCGCGTGCGCGGCGATGACGGCGAGCGCCTGCGAGTCGACCTGGAGCTGGAGATTCCACAGGGCACGCGGCTCGAGCTGCGCCAGGGCGTGGGCGACATCAGCGTGGCGGGCGTGGATGCGGACCTCGAGCTGAGCCTGAATTATGGCCACTTGCGCGCGGCGGACGGCCAGGGCGCCCTGGTTGCGGTGACGCGCGCGGGCGACATCGACATCAAGAGCCAGCGCGGCCAGGTCGACGCCAAGGCCGGCAGCGGCGACGTGCGCATCGAGAACATGCTCGGGGCCACGGTCGCGCGCACCGGATCGGGCGACATCAGCCTGCGCGGCGTGGACGGCGAGATGCAGGTCGAGACCGGCTCGGGCGATCTCGAGCTGGAGGACGTGACCGGCTCGATCCGCGCCCGCACGGGCTCGGGCGATGTCGAGTTCCGCGACCTGAGGGCCGGGCCGGAGCTGGACATTGCCACCGGATCGGGCGACGTGGAGGCCACGGGCGACCTCGGGGCATTGCGTGACGTCACCATTCGCACCGGCAGCGGCGACGTCATGTTGCGCAGCACCGCGCCGCTTTCGCTGCGGCTCAGCCTGGCGACCGGCAGCGGCGGCATCAAGGTCGAGGTGCCGGTCATGGGCGATGTCGAGTCCGGGCGCCGCAGCTTCAAGGCCACCGTGGGTGACGGTGTGGGCGAAGCGCGCGTCAACACCGGCAGCGGCGATATCTCCATCAAGGCGCCCTGACCCGGCGCCGCGACGGCTACAGGCTGATTCTTATCGCCTCGGCGACGCGTCGCGCCTTGGCCCGCGCCTCTTCGAGGCTCTCCCCGCGGG
>Ga0207796_1000973_pt1 | contig 10205 bp, 10 predicted proteins | sample Pon1CUnioCityCA_6_FD_187274 | JGI IMG/M metagenome (GOLD analysis project Ga0207796, IMG submission 187274) | Marine sediment microbial community from Union City, CA, USA - Pond 1C Sediment 1 (SPAdes) | ecosystem: Environmental > Aquatic > Marine > Intertidal zone > Salt pond sediment ...
TCCAGACACTGAACGGTGAAAAACCGCTGGACATTCCCAAGGGCACGCAGTTCGGCGACGTGTTTCGGTTTTCCGAAGAGGGCATCCCCTCGCTCAGAAACGGTCGCAGGGGGGACCAGATCATTCAGGTGATCATCGAAACCCCCAAACGCCTGAACAAGAAGCAGGAATCGCTGCTTCGGGAGTTCGGCCGGCTGGAGTCCAAAAAAATCGGCTCCCGAATCAAGAGCATGCTCAAAGGGGAGTCTCACCGGGCCGCCAAATGACCTCGGCGACTGGGCAGCAAAGAGAGGGGCAGATGTTCGAACTGAAGGTGACGACACATTTCGCCGCGGCCCATCAGCTCAGGATGGTGACCGAAAAGTGTGAGAACATGCACGGCCACAACTGGAAAGTGGAGGTGGTCGTGGTGGGAGACCGGCTCAACGATGCCGGCGTGCTGATGGATTTTGGGGAACTCAAGGCCCACGTGGCCGGCATCATGTCCCGGCTCGACCACAAGTACTTAAACGAGCTCGACTTTTTTCAAGACGGCAACCCCTCCTCGGAAAACATCGCCGTGTTTGTGGCCCGCTCGCTCTCCGATCGGCTTCAAGGCGAAAGGGTGCGGGTGTCCCGCGTCTCGGCCTGGGAGTCGGAAGACGCCTGCGCGACCTTCGTTCCAGAAAGTTGAATGGTTAAATGGAAAGAGAACCGGAGGCCATCTGAAACTTTCGCCCAATGAACCAATCAACCCCTTAACCGTTTAACCGTTTCCACTCGGTCACCAGTTCGTCGCGAGAAACGATCACGGCAACCTCGTCGACGTGCTTTCGTATCGCCGCCACCCCTCCTTCCTGACGGTCCACCAGGATCACCGCCTTGACCACCTCGAGGCCTTCCTCGCGCGCCCGCTCGATCGCCTTGATCGTCGAGCCGCCCGTGGTGGCGACGTCGTCGATGATGGCAACCGGGGCCCCGGCCGGCAGCTCCCCTTCGATCCACTTGGCGATGCCGTGGTCCTTTTTCTCCTTGCGGATGGAAAAGGCCTGGATCGGGCGCCCTTTCAGTTCCGAGGTAAATGCGGCGGCAATGGCGATCGGATCGGCGCCGAAGGTCAATCCGCCGACGCCGGCGACGCCGGCGTCGGCAATCGCATCGTAGACCAGGTGACCGACCAGGAACATTCCCCGCGGGCTGAGGGTCGTCGGCTTGCAGTTGACGTAAAAGGAGCTCAATCTGCCCGAAACCAGCTTGAAAATCGGCCGGTCGCTGTACTGGAAGGATTTCCGGCAAAGCAGAGCAATCAGTTCCTGTTTCATTTCAGTGGCTTCTTGATTTTAGAGCGGTTATCCGATAAAAAAGCCTCCACCGAACTGGAAGAAGCCTGGGGTCTTTGGGGATTCAGTGGAGGCCCTGAGCAAGGAAAACCGGCAACGGCACTCCTTGAACTCGCCTGCTTCCATAACAGCTTATTCAATCCCGGTCAACGCCTTCAGGCGTTGCAGGAGATGACCGCATGGGACAAAGGTCAGCCCTTTTCAGCAAGGCCCGATCGGCCAGGCCTCGATTACGAACCGGCGGAAGCTGGCTTCTGGCCGCATTGCTTCTGGGCGTCGCAGCCGCGGCACCGGTTTCGGCCGAGACCTTCACCCTGGCCAAAACCATCGACCGCGCGCTCGAGGCGAATCTGGGGTTGAAAATCGCACGGGCGGAAACCGAAGCGGCCGAGCACACCCGCCGGGCCAGACAAACCGAATTTCTGCCGACCTTCTCTGCCAACTACAGCTACGTCTATCACGATGAGGAGCGCCGCTCCCTGGGGGTGCTGACCCGTCCGAAGGACGAATACTCCTTTTCCGCCACCATCCGCCAGCCGCTGTTTGCCGGCTTTGCCATTCTCAATCAATACAAGATCGCCGAGCTGAGCGAGACACTGGCCCTGTATCAGGAAAAGGCCAACCGGCGAGACATCTTCTTTGAGGCCCGCAACGCCTACTTTTCGATTCTCAAGGCCGAAAAGATCACCGAGGTCTCCGACCAGGCGGTCACGCAGCTGATTGCCAACCACAAGGTCGCCCGGGATTTTTACCAGGTCGGGATGATCCCATACAACGACCTGCTCAAGGCGGAGGTGGAGCTGGCCAACGCCCGGCAGGACCGGATCGTGGCCCTGAACCGGTTGAAGGTCTCCCAGGCCAATTTCAACACCCTGCTGCGAAGGCCGATCAGCGCGCCGGTGGTGCTGGAAGACCTCCGCGGCTACGCGCCGCTGACCCTGACCCTCGAATCGTGCCTGGCGTCGGCAAAGCAGAACCGCCAGGAGTTTCTGGTCGGCAACCTGCAGGTGAACATCGCCGAGCGGGAGGTGGACCTCGACCGCCGGAGCCTTTTCCCCAGCGTCGCACTGGAGGGCACCTACTTCCGGCAGGAGACGGGGTTTGTCGTGGGGGCCGGCGACCCGGTCGGCTTCATCGACGATCCGGACGGCTGGGACATATCGGCCGTGGCCACTTGGGATTTCTGGCAGTGGGGGCGGACTTCCCACTCGATCAAGGAAAAGCTCAGCCGCCTGGCCCAGGCCCGGTACCAGCGCGAGGAAGTGTCCGACGCCATCGAACTCGAGGTCAAGGAAGCCTACCTGCAGACCCAGGACTCGGAAAGCAACATCCTGGCGGTGGAAAAAGCCGTCGAACAGGCCCGGGAGAACTTCCGGATCACCGAGCAGCGCTTTGCCGAACAGATGGCCACCACCACCGACGTGCTCGACGCCCAGACCCTGCTGTCCCGGACCCTGACCAACTACTACAACGCGCTGTACGACTTCAAGATCTCCAAAGCCGCCCTTTACCGTGCGATGGGAATGGAAGAGATGCCATGAACACGGCCGGGACGGCAAAAGGGGCGCTCATCCGCCTCTTTCACGTTCACAAGCGCTACGGGCCGAAAAACGCCTTGGTGGACCTTTCGCTGGACATCGCCAAAAACGAGTTTGTCTTCATCACCGGCCCCAGCGGCGCTGGAAAAACCACGCTGTTGAAGCTGCTGTACCTGGGCGAGCCGGCTTCCGAGGGGCAAATCCTGGTCGACGGCATGAACCTGGCCCGCATCCCCGCAAAGCGGATTCCTTTTCTCCGCCGCAACTTCGGCATCATTTTCCAGGACTACAAGCTGATACCGACCAAGACGGTGTTTGAAAACGTCGCCCTGGTTCCGGAGGCGGCGGGAGCCAAATTCCGCATCATCCAGAAAAAAGTCCGCAGCGTGCTTCGCACCGTCGGCATGGAAGACAAGGCCGACGCGCTTCCACCCAGTCTTTCCGGCGGCGAACAGCAGCGGGTGGCCGTAGCGCGGGCCGTGGCCGGAGACCCCAAGATCATTCTGGCCGACGAGCCCACCGCCAGCCTCGACGAGGACTCGGCCCGCATCATCGTCGACTTGCTCAAGGGATTCCACGTCCGGGGGGGCACGGTGCTGCTGGCCACCCACGACCGGCACCTCATTCTACAGACCGGCGGCCAGGTGGTCCACCTGCGCCAGGGCAAACTGGAGAGAATCACCAGCGCTTCTGCCGTGCGCGATCGCTCATGCTGAAATTCTATCGAAGAGCGGTAAAAGACCTTTTCGAAAACCGGTTCGTCAACACGGTTACGGTGATTACGATCGCCCTTTCGGTGCTGATCGTCAGCGCATTCGCCCTGTTTTTCGTCAACGTCGAAGAGCTGATCAACCCCTGGAAGCAGGGGGTGAGGATGATGGCCTACCTGAAAGACAACGTGGCCGAAGACCGCATCGTCGCGCTCGAGCGCCGGATCGAGGGCATGTACGGGGTGGGGCAGGTGACGTTCGTCCCGCGGCAGGAGGCCCTGCAAAAGCTGAAAAAGACCATGAAACGGCAGTCCTCGCTGCTGACGAACCTGAACGAAAACCCGCTGCCCGACGCGTTTGAAATCCGTATGCGCACCGACGCCCAGAGCGAAGACGGCATGGAGGTGCTCGCCCAGGGACTGACCGCGCTGCCTGAAATCGAGGAGGTGGAATACGGTCAGCAGTGGATCGGACGCATCCAATCGGTGGTCGGGCTCTTCCGCCTGGCCGGCTACGCCCTGGGCGCGCTTTTTTTCATGGCCTCGGTGTTCATCGTCGCCAACACGATTCGGCTGGTTCTCTATGCGCGCCGTCAGGAAGTGGAGATCATGCGCCTCGTCGGGGCCACCGACGGTTTCATCAAGGCCCCGTTTTACATCGAAGGGCTGATACTGGGCGCCGTCGGCGGGGCGCTGGGCATCGGAGCCCTGCTGGCCATGTACCTGGCGGCGGCGGCAAATGTGTCACAGGGCTTGTTCGGGCTGATTGTCGATCTTCGGTTTCTTCCCACGCCGGCGATCATGGGGATTCTCATATGCAGCATGCTCGTAGGATGGCTTGGATGCTACATTTCCCTGCGGCAGTTTTTCGGACAATGAGGACGTCGGACGGCCGGCGGGGCCATGAGCGGGCCGCGGCAAAGACAGACCGAAGCCTCATCCCGGCTGCCGTGCTTGCCGCCGCGGTGCTTCTGTTGCTGGTGCCGCAGACCCGGGCGGCACAGACGGCCGTGGTCGTCACCGACCGGCTCAATGTCCGACCCGTTCCAGGGCTGCATCAGGCCCCGATCGCCATGCTCAACCGGGGCGACCGGGTCCGGGTAATCAAAGAATTCGACGGCTGGCTCGAGGTCGCCTTCGGCCACCGGTCCGGATTCGTTCGCAACCGCGACAATTATATCCGCATTCTGCCGTCGACCGACATCAAAACCGCCGGGCGCGGCCTGGACGCCGACAAAGCGCGTGAAAAGGCACGGATCATCGCCGAGCAAATCGAAAAGGGCGAAAAGGCGCTGAAACAGGTCGCCCGGCAGGAAAAAACCGTCGTTGCAAAGCTGGACGAGGTCAACCGCAGCCTGAACCGGGCGAGGCGCCGGACAGCCGCCCTGGACCGGGAACTGAGCGACCTGGAAGAAAAGATCGCAGAGGGCCGGGCGGCGGCAGACCGGCTGGCCGTCGAGATCGACCGCCTCGAAACTGATGCCGCCGGCAGACTGGTCGCCTACTACAAGCTGCAGTGGATCGGCAGCGTCCACGTGCTGGCCTCGGCCGACTCTCTGGCGGAGATGATCCAGCGCAAGGCCGCGCTGGAGCGCATCATCTCCGCCGACGAGGCCCTCTGGTCGCAGTGGACCCACCGCCGCCGGCAGGAGAAGGAGACGCTGAGAAGCATGGAGGACCGGAAAGAGCGAAAGCTGGCGGTGGAAGCTGAACTTGCCGAACAGATCGCCGCGATGCGCCGTGAAAAGAGTCGCCGCGCTGAACTTCTGGCCCGCGTCCGGCAGGAAAAGGCGCTTCAACTGGCCTCCATCGAATCCCTCAAGGACGCCGCCGCCGAACTGGAACGGGTCCTGGAAAGGCTTCGCCGTCAGTCCCCGGAGCAGAAGGAGGAAGCCGAAGCGGCGTTTACCGATTTTGGCACGCTCAGGGGCTTGCTTCCGATGCCGGTCAGCGGTAAGATAGTGGCCCGCTTCGGCAAATACCGCAACACCCGGTACAACGTGGACAATTTCCGAAGCGGGATCGACATCCGGGCGGACCGGGGAGAGCCGATCCGAGCGGTGAGCGGCGGCCGGGTCATGTTCGCCGAGTGGTTCAAGGGCTACGGCAACATGATCATCGTCGACCACGGCCTGTTTTACTACACGGTATACGCACACGCCGAGGAGCTGTTCAAACAGAAGGGGGAGCCCGTCGAAACCGGGGAGGTGATCGCCACGGCCGGCGACACCGGCTCGATGACCGGTCCCGGCCTTTACTTCGAAATCCGGCACCACGGAAAGCCCCTCGACCCGAGCGACTGGCTCAGTGCAGGATAAAAGGAGAAGCACCATGGCGCGACTCGACAAGCGAGGCATTCGGCTCCTGGCGGCGGTGGCGGTCATCGTCGCGCTGACCACCATCGGGGCCGGGTTTTATCGGGATCTGGCGGCTTTCAGCGACGAGACCTACCAGGGGTTGAAGCTGTTTTCGGAAGTGATCGAACTGGTCGAAAAGAACTACGTCGACGAGGTCGAACCCGACAATCTGATCGAAAAGGCGATCGAGGGCATGGTGCAAAGTCTCGACCCGCATTCGCAGTTTCTGCCCCCCGAGGCCTTCGAGGAACTGCAGGTCGACACCCGCGGAGAATTCGGCGGCATCGGCATCGTCATCACCGTTCGAGACAAGCTGCTGACCGTGATCTCCCCCATCGAGGGGACGCCGGCCTACGAGGCGGGCATCCAGGCCGGCGACCAGATTGTCGAGGTCGACGGCGAGCCCACCAAGGACATGGCGCTCTGGGAGGCGGTTCGAAAGATGCGCGGCACCAAGGGGACCAGGGTGGTGATTACCGTGGTCCGCGAGGATGAAAAGAAGCCCCTCGACTTCGAACTGATCCGCGACATCATCCCGATCGAAAGCGTCAAGGCCATCGAGATCCGACCCGGATACGGGTACATCTGGGTCACCAACTTCCAGGAGAACACCACCGAAGATCTGATGAGCGCCGTCTCCGACTTTGAGTCGGCCGAGACGCCGCTCAAGGGGCTCATTCTCGACCTGCGGGACAATCCCGGCGGACTTCTCAACCAGGCCGTGAACGTCGCCGACGTCTTTCTCCAGAAAGGAGAGATCGTCTCCATCAAGGGCCGGCTGGAGAGAGACACCAAGCGCTTTTCCGCCCGCTCCGACGACGCCGATTTTCAGTTGCCGATGATCGTGCTGATCAACGGGGGAAGCGCCAGCGCTTCGGAAATCGTCGCCGGCGCGCTGCAGGACCACAAGCGGGCGCTGGTGCTGGGAACCACCTCCTTCGGCAAGGGATCGGTCCAGACAGTGGAGAGCCTGCGAGACGGCTACGGGCTGAAGCTTACCATCGCCCGGTACTACACGCCGAGCGGCCGATCGATCCAGGCCCAGGGGATCGTTCCGGACATCGAGATCAAAAGGCGGGCCCTTCCCCCGGAAGAGGCGGAAGCCCCGGTTCACCGGCTCAAGGAAAAAGACCTGAAAAACCATTTGGAGCCGGACGGCACACCCGCCGAGTCGGTGCCGGATTCCGAGCCGGAAGAGACCCAGGAGGAAATGCCCAAGACCCGGCACAGCCCGCTCGAAATCGAACGGCTGATGAACGACTTTCAGGTGAAACGGGCCCTCGAGATCCTGCTCAGCTACGACATCTTCAAAGGCTACGAAGGGTAGATGGCCGGAAAACCCCAGAAAACGAAAAAGAGTCCGGCTCCGAAAAAAAAGCCCGCGACGAAAAAATCATCGTCCGCCCGCCGCCGAAAGCCGAAGCAGCCGGCCTTGAGCAGCCAGCTGCTTCGCGTGGCCGTCGGCATGGTGCTGCTGGTGGCCCTGGTGACCGCCGCGGGGTTTTTGCTGCACCAGATCGTGCGGCGGCCGGAGCCCGTTTTACCGCCGGCCGCGCTGCAGCGGGAGGCAAAGGTGCAGCCGCCGCCGTACGAAGTCTACCCGGAAAAAGACGAACCGGTCCGCCCGCCGACGCCGGCGAAAAAACCCCTGCCTGCGCCGGGACTGCCCAGGGTTTCGCTCATCATCGACGATATGGGATACGACCGGAAAGCGGCCGAGGCGTTTTTCGACCTCGACGCGGTCATGACCGCGTCAATTTTGCCCCACGGTCCGTTTTCCGAAAAGATTGCCCATCGGGCCGAAGAAAAGGGGTGGGAAATCATGCTCCACCTGCCGATGGAGCCCAACGAGTATCCGAGCGTCAACCCCGGCCCCGGAGCACTGCTGACCACCATGGGGGCCGACGAGTTGATCACCCAACTCAACGAAAACCTCGATTCACTGCCGTCGGTCCTCGGGGTCAACAACCACATGGGTTCGAAAATGACCACGCGATCGACGCAGCTCTACCAAGTCTTTTCGATCCTCAAAAAGCGGGACCTGTATTTCATCGACAGCCGCACTACGGCAGAGTCGATCTGTGAGCCGTCCGCCCGGCTGTTTCAGCTCCGGTTCGGGCAGCGTGACGTGTTCATCGACCACCGCCAGGATTCGGGCTTCATCCGCAGCCAGATTCTGAACCTGATCGAAACCGCCGAGACCCACGGAGAAGCCATCGGCATCGCCCACCCGCACGAAATAACCGTGCAGATCATCGAGGAAATGCTGCCGGAACTCAAAAAACGGGTGCAGTTGGTGCCGGCCTCGGCGGTGGTCCACCCGGTGGGGTAGCGGCGGGCGCGGAAGCTTCGTGTCGAACTGTACGGAGGTCCACCATGCCTGAACTTGCATACGTCAACGGGAAAATCGGACCGATCGAAGAGGCCGTGGTCCCCATCGAGGACCGGGGTTACAACTTCGGTGATGCCGTCTACGAATATGTCGCCACATACAACGGGCGGCTCTTCCGGCTCGAAGAGCACCTGGAGCGGCTGGCCCGCTCCATGACGGCCCTCTCCTTTCCACCGGTTTCCATCGACAGCATCCGCGAGGCGATCGTGGAAACCCACCAGGCCTCTGGCATCGAGCGGGCCGGCATCTACCTGCAGATCTCCCGGGGCGTGGATCGGCGGGACCACCCATTTCCGCAGGATTCGGTACCGCAGGTCGTGATGACCGTGCGGCACCTGGCCGAAAAGCCGGTGTCCTACCGGCAGCGCGGCATCGGGGTCATCACCGCGACCGACTTTCGCTGGCACCGGTGCGACATCAAAACCGTACAGCTGCTGCCCAACGTCATGGCCAAGCAGCGCGCGCTGGACGCCGGCGCCTTCGACGCCGTGTTCGTCTCCGAAGAAGGAGTGGTGCGCGAGGCGACCAGTTCGAACGTCTACATCGCCAATCAGGGAACGATCGTCACCCACCCGCTTACCGAGCGGATACTGGGCGGCATCACCCGGCAGGTGCTGCTCAAGGTGGCGCAGGCCTCCGGAATACCGGTTGCCGAGCGGTTTTACACCGTCGAGGAGATGATGGCGGCAGACGAGGTCCTTTTGACCGGCACCACCACCGAAGTGCTGCCGGTGGTCACCGTCGACGGGGTGCCGATCGGCGACGGCCAACCCGGCCCGCTGTGCAAGACCCTGTTCGACGCGCTTCGAAAGGAAGCCGAACGATAGGATAAATCATCAACTTTTTCGGGTTTCGGCACCAAAGGGAGCGAGTTCGCGCAGCGCCGGCAAATTGTCCCTTTCGCGCACTCGTAGATCCCGAAAGTTGCTGCCCGGCGAAGGGCTCACCTGCGAGACACCTGATTGCTGCCTTCGATGTAAAACCGAAGCAGCCGCTTCGCCCACTTTCCCGCGTAGTCGACGCCGATCCGGGGCCGCCGGACCACGTTGAACGCCTCGCCGCTGCCCTCGGTGATGTAGAGCGTCTGCCCGCACAGATCGGCGCCGTTCAGGCGCCGGTCGATTCCCATGGCCCGGCACAGAAGGCCCGGGCCGGAGGTGCGCTCCTCGACGCCGGACACCGGCGCCAGGGCACGGATGAGCACTGCTGCCCCGTGTCCTTCTGCCTCGGTCACCACGTTCATGCAGTGGTGGATGCCGTAGATCAGGTAGACGTAGGCGCGGCCGGGGGGGCCGAACATCGCCCGGTTCCGGGCGGTGACGCCCCTGGAGGAATGGGAGGCGTTGTCGTGGGGGCCCAGGTACGCCTCCACCTCCACGATCCGCCCGATCCGAAGTTCGCCCCCGGTCTGGTGCACGAGGTGCTTTCCGAGCAGGTCCAGCGCCACCGTTTCCGTTGCTCTGGCATAAAAGTCCCGGTGCAGCGGTTTTGCCGACGATATCGGTTCACAAAAAGCCATTTTCTTCTCAGGTTCGATGGGTTGGTCGTTTCAGGGAAAGCCGGACCCGGCTCAATTCTGACACTTCGAACACCAAACTTCCGTAATGCGACGACTTTTGTCGGGCACGGCCGCCGTGCCGTGCCGCCCGGCGTGGAGATCCCGCCCACAGGCGGGGCTGCAGGGTGTGTTCAATCGAATGACCAAAGAGGCTCGCCCACCACAATCTCTTCCCCATTCAGCGTTTTCACGATCTTGGCCTCCGCCAGAAGCTCGAAGAAAAGCCCTGGCCGAAAACGGGGGACCGGCGCCGCCCCCTGCGGGGTGGAAGCATACAACCGGTTCTCGTCTAACAGGCGGGTCAACAGCTCCGCGCCGATCCGACCCCGCCG
>Ga0207796_1000974_pt1 | contig 10201 bp, 12 predicted proteins | sample Pon1CUnioCityCA_6_FD_187274 | JGI IMG/M metagenome (GOLD analysis project Ga0207796, IMG submission 187274) | Marine sediment microbial community from Union City, CA, USA - Pond 1C Sediment 1 (SPAdes) | ecosystem: Environmental > Aquatic > Marine > Intertidal zone > Salt pond sediment ...
GGGCCGTTTCAGCCATGTAAAGCCCGACCGGTTCGTCGAAGCAGCGACTGGAAACGTGGAGCTGCCAGTTCCCGCCCGATTTGATCCCCGTAAACGAATAGAAACTGTGATCCCGGCCGGCGATCGCCTCGGCGATCTCTGTGGTGCCCGGCTCGATCCCGCCGCCGTGGATGGCCATCACCGCGATTCCCGATGTCCCCCGCCGATACTCGATCCGGTAGGTTCCCTCCTTCGGCTCCCGGCGGGCCAGTTCCCCGAAAGAACGATAAGGAGTCATTTTGGCCGTTCCGCTCATCGGACGGTCACCACCGGACAAGGGGCATGGAGAATGACGTATTGAGCGGTGGAGCCGAACAGCAGCTTTCCGACCTTGGAGCGACGCCGAAGGCCGAGAATCACCTCTTGGACATCGTTTTCTCCGGCGAACCTGACCAAATCCTCCCCCGGATCCTTCCCTCGAATGGAGAGGTAAACTTCCGGTTTTGGTAAGATGTCTTTTAGCAGAGAAGCTGCATAGGCAAGTTCCCGCTCCTTGGCGACAAACTCTCTCCGGACGACTTCCGGACCGCCCACCATGGAGGTGACGATGATCACCTTGCCCCCGAACGCGGCCGCATGGAAACCGCCCAGCCGGACCGCCTCTTCAGATACGGTCGAGCCGTCGAAACAGACCATGATCTTCATCCCCCCGCTCCTTTCCTGGAAAACGGTCAACTTTTGGGTGCCTCCCCAAGGAAGCGCCGGGTTTACCTGCGTAAACTTCTTCAGGACCCGGACCCGATCCGGGGTCCGACGTGACGTTTCGGGACTTTTTACGATTTTAAAGGCAAGGCCCGTGCCAATGAAACTTCCCCCGGCAGGCCATCGACGCACCAAATTCGCGACGGCGACGGTGCGCTTCAAGGAGGCCGGCAAGGGGAATAAAAAAGGCGGCTCGGAATTCTCCGAGGCCGCCTCAACGTCTGATGGGGCAAATATCTAGACTGCGTCTTTGAGTTTCTTGCCCGGCTTGAACTTGACCACGTTCTTGGCCTTGATCTTGATGGGGCTTCCGGTCTGCGGATTGCGTCCCTTGCGGGCCTTGCGGCGGGACTTCTGGAATGTGCCGAAACCGACCAGCGTCACCTTGCCGTCCTTCTTCTTCAGCGCCTTGGTCACGCCGTCCATGAAGGAATCGATCGCCTTGCCGGCTGCGGCTTTGGAAATTTTCGCTTCCTTGGCCATCTTTTCGATCAATTCTGCCTTCGTCATCTGTTTCCCCCCTTGTGCTGATGGTTTGTGGATTCAGGCCTCCTTGCCCCTGTGCATCCAGGATCTACTGAAATAGAAAATGGGTGTCAATAGGAAAAACGCGAATATTCTGGGTTTTTGCGGGCAAAGACCATACAAGATGTTATCTGCCGCGGGTTTGGCGAGGCCGCCTTCATCAAATTTACGGCCCTGTAGGTATCGCACGTCCTGGGTCCGGGCGTTCCTATCGTCGACGGCGGAAGACGGCAAAAGACCTGCCGATCGTCCTTTACTTCGCTCTGCAGAATCGAGTAAAAACGAGCATAGCGGAACCGGCAAAGATCCGTGCCGCGACCGTCCGGGGGCGGGTGGGACGTCTTCCGCCGCCGTCTGGCGCGGCCCTTTTTTCGAGAATCGGGGACCGTCCATGTTCAAATTTTTCGACTTTTTCAAAAGCACGGAAAACCGCGGCGCAGCCCCCGAGGCGGGGCGGCTGCCGCAGCGCAAGTACGCCGCTTTTCAGCGGCTGCTTTCGGCCAACAACCGTGCGCTGGAAATCATTGCAGAACTGGAAAGCACGTTCTACCAGGACCCGCCTTTCACGCTGGGATACGCCCTGATGGCGACATGGTCCGGGGCACCATTAAAAAATACGGGGCCGAGGCGTTGGAAGAAAAACTCGACCTTCTCGGCTGCCTGCTCGGCTCGGTTCGGCTGCTCGACATGGTCCTGTCCGACAGCCGGCAGATCGACTGGTACGTCCAGGCTTTCGCAGAGGGAAACTACGCTTTCCGGCAAAACGAGCCGAACCGGTTCTGAGGCATTGCTTTTTGATTTTCGGAATTTTAGGTTTTCTTGGGCATTTTGAACCATCTTTCACTGCTGTCATGAAGGCTGAAAATCCATGAACGACACCCTCGCCCCAGAAGCCCTCAGAGAGCGGATCGTCGACTGGTTCCCGTCGTTTTCACGGGCGGGGCTTCCGGTCGTCCACACCGACGCCACCGATTTTTTTCAAGTCGGATACGGCGACGTGCTGGTGTTGAACGGTGTGCCGTACCTGATCCGCCAGAATGCAAAGGAGGGCCGTTTCGGCCTCGACGACGAGGAAAAATTCTGGGTCAAGCGGTCGGTTGATTTGGACAGCGGAGAGCGCAAAATCGTCAAGCTGGTCTTCTACGAAAAATTCACGGCGCACGTGGGAAAGATCGCCTTCGAATGCTTTCGGAGCCCGAAAAAGGAGGCGCGGATTCTTTCCCTGGTGCAGGGCCACCCCAACTTTATGCAGGGGATCTCGACCGCCGATGCGGCGGGAAACACGGTCCGGGTGCTGGACGTCATCGTCGGCCCGACGCTGCCGACGATGGTGGAGCGAATCGACGGCGACCACGAATCCTATTTCCATGAGCGTTTCCCGGGCATCCTCGACCACTTCATCGAAAGCATCGACGCGGTCCGGTTTCTCCACGAACACGAGGAAAAGCACGGCGACATCCGACGGGACCACATCTTTGTCGACAGCGAAACCGACGCCTATCGCTGGATCGACTTCGACTTCAACTACCGGCACCGGGAAAATATATACGGCTACGACCTGTTCGGTCTGGGCAACATCCTCATCTACCTTGCCGGCAAGGGCGACCTGCTGCTGCGGGACTTGCAGCGATCGGGGCACCCCTCTTTCGGCAGCATCTCAGAAGGCGACCGAAACATCGTGTTTCACAACCGGCTGGCGAACCTGGGTAAAATCCATCCGTACATACCGGAAAAATTCAACCGAATCCTGCTTCATTTTTCCAGCGGCGCCAACTGGTTCTACGAACACACCGCCCAGCTGCTCGAGGACCTGACAGCGGCCCGGACAAAACTCGGTTGAACGCTGCCGCTTCGACATTTGACCGTCGAAGCGACCCGGCGGGAACAGCCGCAAAAAGGAGGAACGGCCGATGAACGCCAAAAAAACGGAAAACGAACGGTTCAACAAGAACATCCTGATCGCCGTGGACGAGTCGGAAAACGCCCGGCGCGCGGTTTCCTACGTCGGACAGATGGTGGGCGGCGTCGAGGGGTTTTCCGTGATGATTCTGCACGTCATCAACGAACCCGAGGAAGACTTTTTTCAGACCGAAGAAGAAAAGGAAAAATGGCTGGTGCAGCAGCGTTCGAAAATCGACGAACAGCTCGGCGTGTACAGGAAAATGCTCATGGAAGCCGGCTTCGACGAAGGTTCGGTGTCCACCCGCTCCACCCTGCGCTACTGCCCTTCGATGGCACAGTGCATATTGGCCGAACGGGAAGAGGCGGACTTCAGTACCATTGTGGTGGGCCGGCAGGGCCTTTCCAGAAGCGAGGAATTTCTGTTCGGCAGCATATCCAGCAAGATCGTCAACCACGCCCGCAACTGCACGGTCTGGGTGGTCGAATAACATCAGCTGACGATCCATACGGTGATGTCGTCAGCCATCTGCAAGACTTTGCTGCAGACCCGGCCCATGAAAAAATCCTCTTCCGGCTGGATCCCTTGCCGGCCCAGGACGATGGTCCGGTACCCCTGGTTTTTCGCCTCCCGGACAACCGCCCCCGCTCGGCTGGCAGCGCCGGTGATGATGCGGGTGACAATCCGGTCGGCCGCAAATCCCCTGGCCTTGAGCTGCCCGACACCCCCGACAAAGCACCGGCCCATCGCGGTTTCGGCCTTTTCCAATCGCTTGCGGTTCATTTCCTGCAGGAAGTGCTCGGTTTCGTCGTCGCGGTCCACGGCCTTGTCCGGCATCGGCCCGACCGCCGGCCGAATCACGTGGCACAGACAGATTCCCGGACAGTCGGGGTGGAGCAAGTCGCAGGCGTGGTCCAGGGCGCGGAGCGCATTCTCGGAGCAGTCCATGGCCACCAGGATCCTGCTCCTTTCAGGAGGGCCGGCCACGATCCAGACGGGGAAGTGGTGCAGCGTGTTGGCAATCTTGCTCGCCACGCTGCCGATGGGAAGTTCGAATGCCGGATTGGCGCCTCGACGGCCAAGAACGACCGCATCATATCCACGCTGCGCCTCTGTTGCAATGTCCCGCGCGATCCCTCTTTCCCGGAGCTTGATATCGACGCGGATGTCGTCGCCGGAGATCCCGGCCTGCCGCAGAACTGCCCGGGCCTCGTTGCCGAACCGCTCCATGAACCGCCGCTGGATGGTTTCCCATTGCCGGAGTGCTGCGTCCGTGTCCGCCGACGCCGGATCGGGTTCGTCGTCCCAGAAGCTTTCCGGCATGGGGCTCATCACATGAAGCAGTTGCACCGACACGCCGTCGGGCGCCACCGCTTGCGCCGTGTAGCGCACGGCGCTCATGGCGTTTGGGGAGCCGTCGACGGCCACCAGCAGCCTTTTTTTCTTCACGGGTCCTCCTTTCCGACAGGGGGGAGCTTTTTCAGGTCGATCGAAAGCTCGGTTTCCTGTTATTCTCCGGCGTAGGGATTGACCAGCAGAACGGGTATCGGCGACATTTTCGCCACCCGGTCTGCCACGGAACCGAACACCACCCGGTCGATGCCCTTGCGCCCGTGCGTTCCGAGAATCAGAAGATCGGCGTAGGCTTCTTTGGCGTAGGCAATGATTTCCTCTGCGATGTCCCCGCCGCGCACCGCCCATTGGACCTTTTCGATGCCCTTGAAATGCTCGTCTTTGAATTCGGCAAGGCGTTTTTGCGCGCCGTCCATGATCTCCTTGTGAAAGTTGTCGATCGACGGGTGCGGCACATAGATGCTGGCCAGGTATTCAAATACCCGGGCGACAAAGAGCAGGTGGATCTCTGCTTTGAACTGTCGCCCCATCATCGACACGACGGAGGCGATCTTCGGGGAAATCTCGGAAAGATCGACGGGGAACAGGATTCTTTCGAATGCTTTCATGATCCGCTCCTTTTTTTCGGAATCGCCGCAGACGGGGCCGACGGCGCGATTCCGCGTCAGGTCACGACCCAGACCGTGTTTTTCCGGGCGAGGTGAACGACCTTGTTGCTCACCCGGCCGATGAAGAAGTCTTTCACTTTCGAAAGCCCTCTGCGGCCGACGACGATCGTCTCGCAGTTTTCTTTTTCGGCCTCCTCGGCGATGGTCGCCGCCCGGCTTCTGGCGCCGGCAATCACCCGCCAGGTCACCCGGTTCGAAGAAAAACCCGCCTGCAACAGCCGGGCCTTGGCATCTTCGAGCACCGGAACGATTTCTTCTTCTGCCTTCAGGGGGTGCAAGGCCTCTGGAGGTCCTTGTTCGGCTGCCGTCTCGACACACTCTTCCCGGATCACGCTCACCAGGTGAGCCGAAAAATCGTGTCCGTCGAGGGTTTCAGCGGCAAAGTCCACCGCGCGGTTCGCCCCTTCGGATCCGTCCACGGCGATGAGCACCCGGCGGCTGATCGGTTTTCGTCCCACGATGATCAGGGGACAAAAAGAGAGCCTTTCCATGAGTTTCGTGGCGACGCTGCCCATCACGATATTCCGAAGCCCGGTCGCACCCCTCCGCCGGAGAACCACCGCAGCGTACCCCTGGTGAGCCTCTTTGAGAATATCCCGGGCCACCCCTTTTTTCCGGGCGTGAACCTTTACGGCAACCGATTTGGGTTCGAATCCGCCCTGCGTCAGGATCCGGCGGGCATCGTTCATGTAGGCATCCATTTCCTTTTTTTTCTGGCTGACCCACGCCCGGACGTGAAGGGCCGCCTTGACGCTTTTCGGCTCCCGCTCCAGGTCCCAGTAGCAGTCGGGCACATCGCTGAACACGTTGAACAGCACCGCCTTCATGGGGTGAAACGGCGTGCAGCGGGCAACGTATTTCACCGTCTCCAGGCAGCGTTCCGATCCATCGACCGGCAACAGGATCTTTTTTGCCGGCGCCCCGCGCTTTGTCGTCATTTCCCGCCTCCCGTCCGGCTATCGGCCGGTTCCTTGAGCAGTCCAATGGCCCGGTCCATGGTGTCGTCGATGCCGGCCCAGATCGCCGGGTGACGCATCCAGTTTTTGACCAGCATATGCGACCTCCCTAAAGATTGCGTTCCATCGCCCCCACCCGGATGCTGAGCAGCGGCACCGGGCAGCGGCGAAACATCTTTTCGGCCGTGGACCCGAGAAGAACACCGGCCAGGTTCCCACGCCCCTTGGTGCCCATCACCACCAGATCGGCCCCCTCTTCGCTGACCGCCGCGATCAGCGAATGAAAGGGAACTCCGACGCGCACGGCGATTTTGGCCTGCAACGCCGGTCCCCCGGATTCTTTGAGCCGCTTTTCGATGAACGCGGCCCGGTCCTTGCGCTGATTTTCGATGTACTCGTCAACCGTGAAATTGCCGTAGCCGACCAGCGCCTTTTCGACCATGTCCACATCCCGCTGGTTGATCACATTGACCACCACCATTTCACAGTCCATCTCTTCGGCCAGCGCCGCGGCATGGCCGATGATCTGCCCGGAATAGTCGGACAGATCGCAGGCGACCATTATCTTCCGGATCGGTTTGGGACGCATGGGTTTCCCTTTCCTGGGGGTTCAGGCGCGCCGGTGTCCTGTTTATGGCGCGGCCGCTGTCTATTCCATGAGCAAGCGGCATGCCATGGGCTTTTTCAGCGGCGGACAAATCCACATCTAATTGAAAAAAATAGAAATTCAGCAAAGGCGGGAATCTGCCGCGGCAGCGGGCCCGCCGCCGCGGTGTCGAGGTTTTTTACATCCTGTAAAGCCTTGAAAAAATCTGCCTTTCCGTGCCTTCGGCCACGGCCGGAGGGCGGACCCTCAACCGTTTTTCTTCACCGAGGTCTCCAGTTTCAGGCCGTACCTGTCGATCTTGGAGTGAAGGGTCGGACGGGACATTCCCAGCAGTTTTGCCGCCTGCGAGCGGTTGCCGCCGGTCATGTTCAGCGCCTCGCCGATCATGAGGCTGGATATGTGGTCGATGCAGTCGTCGAACCGGTTTTCTGCGGGTCCCGCCAGAAGCCGGGCCCGGATCCACCGGCGAAAGGCCGCCTCTTCATCGACGGGTCCGGGCGCTTCGCGGGTCGCCGACAGCCCGATGGCCTGGGCGATGTCGCGGACCTCGAGCCGGGCGCCCCGGTTGAAAATGACGGCCTTTTGAATCGTGTTGGAAAGTTCGCGCACGTTCCCCGGCCAGTGGTAACCCAGCAGCATTTCCATGGCCCCCGAAGAGATGCCGTGGTTTTCCGCGCCGACCTCCCGGCCGTGGCGGGAGAGAAAATATTCGGTCAGCAGGGGGATGTCTTCGGTTCGCTGCCGCAGCGGCGGCAGCCAGATCGTCACCACCTTCAGTCGGTAGTAGAGATCCTCCCGGAACGTTCCGGCCTCGATGGCCGCCTCCAGGTCCCGGTTGGTGGCGGCAACGATCCGGACATCCACGGGAATCGTTTCTCTGCCCCCGAGATGCTCGATACGCTTGTCCTGCACCAGTCGAAGGATCTTGGCCTGCAAATTCAGGGGCATGTCTCCGATTTCGTCCAAAAAGACCGTCCCGCCGTCGGCCTGCTCGATCTTTCCCACCCGGCGGTGTGTAGCGCCCGTAAAAGCGCCTTTTTCGTAGCCGAACAGTTCGCTTTCCAGGAGCGTGTCGGGAATGGCCACGCAGTTGATCACCAGAAAGGGCCGGGCGCATCGGGCGCTGTGCTGATAGACGGCCCGGGCCACCAGCTCCTTGCCGGTTCCCGACTCTCCCCGGATCAGGATGGTGGCATCCGTTGAAGCGACGCGGCCGATCGCTTTGTAGACCTCCTGCATGGCCGCGCTGCGGCCGATGATCGCCTCTTCGACGGCCTCTTGCGGCGAGGCGTCCAGCGCAACGGGCGACCGCATGAACCGGCCGGCATCCAGGGCCTGACGAATCACGTCGAGCAGTTTGGGAATGTCGAACGGCTTCAGGATATAGTCGTAGGCGCCGAGCTTGGTCGCCTCGATGGCCGTCTCGGTCGTTCCGTAGGCCGTCATGACGATCACCGGCAGCTTCGGCTCGATGCGGTGAATTTCCTGGAACACCTCCAGACCGTTCATGCCCGGCAGCCGGTTGTCCAAAATGACCAGGTCGGGCAGCCCGCCGGATAGAACCTGAAGGCCAGACTCCCCGGAGGCGGCGCTCTGCACCCGGTAGCCTTCCTCGGTCAACAGTTTGTGGAAGCTCTTGCGAAGCTGGTCGTCGTCGTCGATGATCAAAATCCGATTCACGTCGACTCCTTTAAGGGAAAGGTGAGGATGAACACCGTGCCAGCGCCCTCGCTGGACTCGACCCCCAGCCGCCCCCCGTGCTCTTCCATGATCCGTGCGGCGATGCTCAGGCCGAGGCCGGTGCCCTCCTCCTTGGTCGTGAAAAACGGCTCGAAGATCTTCTCTTTCACCGAATCCGACATTCCCGGCCCGTCGTCTTCGACGCGCACCGCGGCTGCCGGGCCGCTTTCTTCCGCGGCCTCCAAAGACTCCCGGATGGTGATGCGGCCGCCGGCCTCCATCGCTTCGCACGCGTTGATGATCAGGTTGACGAGCACTTCCTTGAGTTGTTCGGGGTCACCGTCGATCTCCGGCAGCGGCCGCTCCCGCCGCACCGTCATCGACACGTCGTAGGTCTTTAGCCGGTGGGAAAGAAGCTGCAGGGTCATATCGACGACCGCGGACGGGCTCACGGACCGGATCTGAAGCTTGGGCGGCCGGGAAAACTCCAAAAAATTCTGGACGATGGTGTCGATATGCCGGATCTCCTCGGATACGACGTCGAAGTCCTCCTGCTGTGCTGCGTTCAGCCTGAGGCTGCGGCTCAAGGAAAAAAGCCGCATTTTCACCGAGGTAAACGGATTGCGGATACTGTGGGCCATGCCGGCGGCAAGCTTTCCCACCACGGCCATCTTCTCGGCCTGCAGCAGGTGCTCCCGGCTCTTTTCCAGGGCGGTGTGGGTGTCGTCGATGTCTTTGATCAGGCCGCGGACGCTGCGGCTCAATGACTTGACGTCGTCGCGGGCGTCGGCGCCGCCGCCGCCGGGGCTGGCCTCCCGGGCAAGACGGCGGAGGGGACCGAAGATCTGCCGGAGCAGAACCGCCATGAGCAGCAGCACCAGCAGCAGATTGAACACCAGGATCATCACCGCCGAAACCCGAAAGCGGGTCAACTGGTCGCGGCTCTCGCTCTGTGCCGCCTCGATGCGTCTCGCGTGCATGGCTTTGAAATCCATGCACAATTCGAGGGTTCGAAAAAAGCGGCTTCGGATCTCGCTGTGCAGGCGGGCCCCGGTCTGCCGGTCACCGGCCCGGTAATATTCGATGACCTGGTCCTTTCCCCGGGTGTAGCTGCGGTATTCTTCCTCGATGCGGTCCAGGGCGGCCTTTTCGCTATCGGCCACGGCACTGCGCCGCGCCTGCTCCAACTGCGCAATGAAAATTCCCCGGTGGACGCCGAGCTTCCGAAGCCATTCGGGGTCGCCGTCGATGAAATAATAGGAAACAAACCCTTTTTGCTGGGCCAGGGCGACCACCAGGGATTCAGCGGACTGGAAAGCGTCGAGTTCCTTGCGGATCACCCCGCCCAGAAGGTTCTCCAGCCGGTGAGCGTACCAGAAAGTCGCCGCCCCGCCCGCGGCAGTGGCCGCCACCACGAGCCCCAGGAGAATGTAGATTCGTCCCCGAATGCCGATCCGCTGCCAGAAGGACATCCCCGCCTCCTTGTTGCACCTGGTCGTGTTTATATCTTTTTGCGGGAGGGTTGTCGACAGGCAGAGGGGAAGGAAATGCCTAAAATGCCTAAAATGAGCTAAAATGCCTAAAATGGGAACAGCGTCCGGAAAATCCCGGAAAGGGCCGGCACAATATGGATCGGTCGGGACAAAGGACTGCGATCAGGAAGCGACTTTCAGAAAACCGGCGGAGGGAGGCGACAGGTCAAGGTCAGGCGTTTTGCTTCATTTTAGCTCATTTTAGGCATTTTAGCTCATTTTAGTCATTTTAGGCATTT
>Ga0207796_1000975_pt1 | contig 10194 bp, 7 predicted proteins | sample Pon1CUnioCityCA_6_FD_187274 | JGI IMG/M metagenome (GOLD analysis project Ga0207796, IMG submission 187274) | Marine sediment microbial community from Union City, CA, USA - Pond 1C Sediment 1 (SPAdes) | ecosystem: Environmental > Aquatic > Marine > Intertidal zone > Salt pond sediment ...
CTATCAGCTATCACCTATCAGCTACCAGCTACCAGCTACAACCTTTTAATTCAATTTTCAATTAACTCAAACTGAGTTTACAAAAATACTTGACACAGGATTAAAATCAATTAAAATAGTCTTATAAGGCATAGGTCAAGGGAGCCATAGTATATCAACGTTGTAAAATCATATGCCAAAATTGGAGTCAGATTTATTTCCCCGTGGGGAAGAGGAGGATGTGATGGGTAAGGATTTATTTAGGGGGCAGCGTGGTTTTCAATTTGTTTTTTTATTAGGCTTGATAATAATTCTTGGACTGACAGCATATGGCATTCAGAGAGTAATTGCTGCTCCTGTTTTTCAGATAAAAGTTGATGACCAGGGTGCTGATGATTATCCAGGCCAAAAAGACCTGAATTTCCTTCAAATTGGCATCGATCCCCTGGTACCAAACACCCTTTATGTCAATTGGGGGCTGGACAATACCGATTGGACAGGTCAGAATACCGGGGACGTTTGTGTCCTGTTTGATAGCAATGGCAACGGCACCGCGGATTATTCATTTTGTGCGACAGTGAGTGGTGCAAATGCAATCTTATCAAACATTCAACTATATTCATGTGGCGATTCAGCTCCAGATAAGTGTACTAATCCTCGTGCACCTATTCCATTTGAATCAAATGCGTTGCTGGATATTGCTGAAGTAGACCCATTTGGTGACCCGGAAAGTCTTTATTATGATCCTGATCATATAATAGGAAATACTTGTAGTTTCAATGTAGACCCGCAGAATTGTTACACTTTTGATACATATGTGCAGTCGACAATTCTTGGCATTGATTTTCCATTAGGAGAAGTTCCTGAACTAATAAATGTTTGTTCCTATCCCTCTGCCATCCCGGGTTCTGCACCTTCAGATTGTGTTTTCCTGCCTGGCGCTGGTTTTCTAAAAATTGAAAAAGTATCTAACCCCGATTTGTCGACACCTTTTGTTTTCAACCTGGGTGCTGGACAATCTTCAGCAAATGGAACCACCAGTTGGACGATTAATGGGACGGGGAGTACGAGTGAATACATCTCTTTTGAGCCGGGTGTTTATGATCTGAGTGAAATTATACCAACGGGATGGGTGCTCGACTCTGCCAGTTGTTCAATCAATGATGCTGCCTCAACCCCAACCGGTACATGGGATAATATCGCAACAATCAATGACATCTCAATTCAGACCGGTTTACGGACTACATGTTTATTCACAAATACAGGCGCTGTGGATGTGACTGTAGCTAAAACAGATTATGATTATTCACGCACGGCACCTTATCCCATTTATCCCTATCGGGGTTCACTTCTCCCATATGAAATTACAGTCACAAACAAAGATATGCCTGTTGATACCCCAGCACAGGGAGTCACAGTAACAGACAGCCTCGATGTGAATGTCATCGTAAATCCTTTTGACTCTACAATTACTCCGCAAACTGATTATGTTGGTACTACTCGATCCTGCCAATATGACAGCATCAATCATCAGGTTAATTGTGATTTAGGGATTATGGCACCGCTTGAAGTTGTTACGATTAGATTTGATGTGACTGTTGGTCCAAATGCGCCGACGATGTACCTGGTTGAAATGGGAGAGTGTACACAAGGTACACCCAATTTGCAAGGCGATGTTCCAGTCGATGTCTGCAATGTGGTAACCGTTTCTGCATCCAATGAGCTTCCGATTTACCAGGGAGACAATAGCGCTTCTGAGCCTACAGATATTGGATTACCGACGGCTGTGACGATCAGTTCATTTACTGCAACCGGTGAAGCTGATGGGATCCGAATTGATTGGGGTACAGAAATTGAAACAGATAACCTGGGCTTCAATCTTTACCGGGCACCTTCGCTTCATGCCCCGAAAACTAAAGTTAATGAAGACCTAATCCTCGGGAACCTGGGCGGGCTGGGTGGAACGTACACCTATCTTGATCAGGTGAAATCCAGGAATACTTTCTACTATTGGATTGAATCGGTTGATCTTAACGAAAATGCCCTTTTACATGAATACTACGCTTCAGCCAGGTTGTTGAAGAAAATAAAGTGATTGCCCCGTCAAGTTTATCTTGCACATCCGTCGCTTTCAGCGAACTGGCAAGGGATCTCTTAAGGATGGAAACTTCCCTCCGTTTTCAAGCACACGGCGTCAGTATGCATCCCCTTGTTCGGGATGGTGATGTCCTTACGGTGAAACCGTTGAAAACAAATCAACCCAACCTCGGTGATGTTGTCCTTTGCAATACTGGTAATAACCAAGTGGTCGTCCACCGGGTGGTTCAAAGACAGAAAAAAAATGGCAAAAAAGAATACCTGGTACAGGGGGACCAGGTTTCCCAACCGGATGGTTGGATCAAACCTGAAAAGATCTTAGGTTGGGTCTCAACGGTTGAACGGGATAGTAGGATCTTCAATTTGCAGCAGCCCCTTGCGAAACTCCTGGGTTTATCAGCGGTCATACGATCACGACTTGGTTGGAGGAACAAGCAGCTTCCGAGGATTGGTGTAAAGTTTACGAAACGCCTTCCGTTTATTGGCGATTTCTTAAAGTAAAGGTTATTCTTAATGACTCAAGTTAGGTACCAGCGCAACCCAAATTTTATCTTCCGGAAAATTGTAGATGAATCCATACTGGTCCCACTCCATAAAAATGTTGTGGATATGGAATGTATATATACCCTTAACAGTGTTGGGGTTTTCATCTGGGAACAACTTGAGCAGCCAATCACGAAAGATGATTTGCAGGTAGCCTTGCTTAAAAACTATGATGCAGAACCTGATGTTTTATCTGCTGATTTGGAGCACTTTATTGGGGATTTGACTTCCATTGGTGCGCTGCAGGAGGTTGAGTTATGAATTGCCCGAATATTCCCGAAATTGACCTCGGCGAATTTGGCGCAGTAATTAAAACCTCATTGATGGGGCGTCGGTATCCCCTTGGGGGGGTGATGGAATTGACCGACCGCTGCAATCTGAATTGTGTTCATTGTTATATCAACCAGCCAGCTGGGAATTGTAAAGCTCGCTCTAGTGAACTTACTACAGACCAAATCAAAAGCATTCTCAAGCAGGCAGCTGAAGCAGGCACACTGTTTATGACCTTCAGCGGCGGAGAGGTCTTTCTGCGGAAGGATTTTCTGGAGATCTACACCTATGCAAAAACCTTGGGCCTGCTGGTTTCAATTTTTACCAATACAACCCTAATTACACCAAAGATTGCTGATGTATTATATGAGATGCCGCCGAGATTGATCGATATTACAATCTATGGCGCGTCGCAAGAGACCTATGAAAAGCTAACACGGGTACCGGGCTCATATCAAAGTTGCATGCGTGGGATCAGTCTATTGAAGGAACGGGGAATTCCTTTCTCGCTGAAGACAATGCTTTTAACGATAAATAAGCATGAATTGGGAAAAATGCAAGCGATGGCAGAGTCTTTTGGTGTCCGGTTCCGTTATGATGGTACCCTTTGGCCGAGGATGGATGGCAGTTTGACACCCTTTGATTACCAGATCCCGGTTGAAGAGTTGATTGCGATGGATTTTGAAGTTCCGGAAAGGTATGATGAATGGATCAGGCTTGCACGTGATTTCAGTGGTTATCCAGTTCGCGCTAAAAAAGTTTTTAGTTGTAACGGCGGAGTCCAGAGTTACAATATCACAAGCTCTGGAAAAATGACATTTTGTACCATGGTCAGGAAGCCCACTTACAATTTGCAGGAAATGTCTTTTATGGAAGCATGGAACAAGATTGGTGAATTAAGGCAGTTAGAACGTCAGTTAGACACACCATGCCAAACCTGCACATTGGGTGCTTTATGCACTCAGTGTCCGGGCTGGTCCCAGGCTATTCATGGTGATAATGAAACCCCTGTGGATTTTCTTTGTGCTATTGCACATGAAAGAAAAAAACAAGTTGATCAATTCTTAAGGTATAATATTTTAGTTGAGAAGAGTGAGGAGGCAATGAGGTATGAATAAGAAAAAATATGAGGCGCCTGTTGTTAAAAGAGTTAAATTAGAGATTGAAAGCGCGATCTTATCTGTATGTTTTTCAAGTATGATTATCGATCCATCACCGGAATGTCGACTTCCTGAGATATGTGCATTTCCGGAAACATAATAATCAACATGAAAAATAATTTATAGTGTTATTTAAAAAAGGTTTCTTTGGTATGAGATGAAAATTGTTATATCTCGATTATCGATGCAGTTGGATGCTGGAAGTCTAGGAAATTTCTTATACATCCCACCAAGCTATCACCAATTTTATCAGCCTGTGCTAAATCCACAGGCTGATTTTGGGTCTATGCTCGATAATCAAAAAATGCCATTAAATGAATTGAAAATGGTCTTTCATGATCGCATGCCATCACCTTTGGGAGATTTTGGAGAGCCATTGCTGCAAACTAAATCCTGGGACTTATGGAAAAGTAATTTAGGTTTTTATAGATTGTTTGTTAAAGAAGATGTCCCGCCTCGCTTAGCGATTGTGGATGATGAATTCAGGAGAGGTGACCTTTATTTGGAATTGTCTGATGATAATAAAACAATTTACCCGTTGGGTCAGCTGGAGATCAGATTATTTTCTGTCTGGCTGGCTACCTTCGGGGATATCATTCTCCATGCTTCAGGAATTATGAAAGAGGGGAAGGGTTACTGTTTTTTAGGCGAGGCAGGTGCAGGGAAATCGACGTTAGCTCGAGTTTTCAAAAAGGATCCGGGGGTGACTGTCTTAGGTGAAGACACAATCATTCTCCGTTATTTAGATGGTAAATTTTGGATATTTGGTACCCCCTGGCATTTAGACCCTGATTTTTGTTCACCTGCAAGTGCCCCCCTTGAAAAAATGTTTTTTTTAGATCGGTCCAGACCAAGTGGCATTTATCTTGCTTCTCCTGCTGATGGGATCAGCCAGATATTACGGACTGCGGTTATCCCGTATTACCACAAAAATTGGCTGTCCAAAATAATTGAGAATCTGGTATCATTATCAGGTTTGGTGCCTTTTTACAATTTTAGTTTTCTCTTAGGAACCAACCCTTGGAATCAGATCAAAGCTGCCTAATCAAACGAGGTATGGATGATTATTTAAAAATTTTATTGATAACTTATTAATTATTTGGGGGCGATATTTTTCATTCTTCAGAATAAGAAGTAGGATGGATTGTAATTATATTGTTGGAATTGGTATGGATTGATTTAAATGAAACTAGAACTAGGGCAATCAAATGACAAATTCGATTCGTAATTTGCTTTCAATAATAATTCTTTTAGCTGTTTTTGGGTCATTTTCCTCATTAAATTATAGTGAGGTAAGTGCTTTAGGGGTAAATGGATTTCAAGAACAAAGCGATTCAAAACTAGCATCCAGAGAATATTCAAAAATCATAGATCAAGATGTTAGTGAACGCGATCAAACATTTAATTTACTCTCAACATCCTTGGATGGGCTTACATTTGAGGTTATTGTTCCATGGGAGGAGCTTAATTTTGAGATCGTCACTTTAGATAGTAAAGAGTTTGTAAGAGTTTCACTGCCGGAGTGGTCTGAAATCTCAAAACCAGGAGAACCTGCACTCCCAACCTTATCAACGCATATTGGCGTGCCCTTAGGTGCTGATCTTGAGGTTAATGTTGAACCTGGTATATCTCATGTCCATACTTTATCGAAAGAGATTCTACCAAAAGTGACTCAAATTGAAGGCGAGCTGAGTTTTTCTGAAGACCAGGCAGACTTCATTACCCAACAACCAAACCTGGTTTATCAGAAGGATCTTGATGTTTATGAGGGTTATAGGAATTATCCGGGATTTCTAGCAGAAATTAGCCAGGATGGTTTTTTACGCCAGCAGCGTGTGGCAGGTGTATCGGTCTTTCCTGTTCAGTACAATCCTGGAAATAAGGAAATTACAGTTTTTGAAAGCCTTCTTGTAACGGTTAAATTTACTGGCTCATCCCTGATTCAGAACGCCATTCAAAAACCAGATTCTCAAATTTATGAGAGGATTTTGAGTGCTCAGTTAATTAATTATGATTCTGCCCGTAATTGGCGTACATCATCAAATCTTGAATCAACATCTCTATCTGCGAATCAAATTACTTATGAGAGATCGCAGACTCCTAATCCTGGATGGCGTGTAAAAGTAAGGGGGGAGGGTATATACGAGCTAAGCTACGGTGAACTCCAAACCGCTGGTTTGGAAGTCGATAGTCTGGACCCACGCAGTTTTCAAATGTTTTATCTTGGGTCTGAGATTGCCATTCAGGTGATAGGAGAACAGGATGGTAGCTTTGACCAGGAGGATATCATCCGTTTTTATGGCCAGGAGATCGAATCGAAATATACCAGTGATAACGTTTATTGGTTAACCTATGGCAATATCGTCCAGGGTTTGAGAATGGAATCAAGGTATGGGGTGCCTGCTGATGCTTCTACTCCTGACAATTATCAGGCCTTCCTCAGATTGGAGGAGAATAACAAATATTATTCGACAATTTCGGGCAGCAGTGTTTATGAAAATTTTGTTTGGGATAGACTTTTGCTTCATTATATGCCTGAATACAATTATCCCACTCTGACACACAATTTTAATTTATATTCTATACATGATTCTCCTGCCACATTAAGTGTGTCATTCTATGGAAACTATTCCAATGTTAACAATCCTGATCATAATGTCAAGGTATTTATAAATGATATCGAAGTTGGGGAAGTTTTTTGGGATGGTTTCAATTGGGAAACTCTTGAGGCGACTATTCCTGCGGGAGTTTTGCAAGTTGGAAACAATTCAATACAATTAACAGGGTATCGTCTTGATGGTATATCCTATGATTTAATACTGATTGATCGGGTTGAAATAAACTATCATAATTCTTTTATCGCTCAGAATGATCAATTGCAATTTAATTATGAAACTAATGGGGACTTAAAATTCAGTGTTGATGGCTTTGTTAGCGATCAGGTGGATGTGTTTGATATTACTGAACCATTGAATCCGCAAATCTTTACCGGTGTCTCAATAGAAAATTCTGGGCTGGGATATAGAGCCGTTTTTCAAGATACTCTTTCGTCGTTAAAAAAATACATTGCCACAGGTGCAACTGGATTTCGTCAGGTTCAGTCGCTTGAATCTGATGAATTCTCCAATCTTAATTCAACCACAAATGAAGCGGACCATGTGGTGATTTATCATTCTGCTTTCAAGACAGCAGCGGAAAATCTGCGGGATTATCGCCAATCGGAAGGTATGAGAGCTTTGGCTGTAGATGTTCAGGATGTGTATGATGAGTTCAACCATGGTATTGTTGACCCGATTGCCATCAAAGATTTTTTGACCTATGCCTATAATTCTTGGACCGGGGCAGCGCCATCCTATGTCGTCTTGATGGGTGACGGGACTTATGATCCTAAAAATTATCAGGGTAATGACACAATCAGTTTCATCCCACCATATCTGTTACCGGTGGATCCATGGATGGGGGAGACAGCTGCAGATAATCGATATGTCACCATTTCCGGTACCGACACCATGCCAGACATGATGTTGGGAAGGATTTCTGTAAATAGTGCTTCGGAAGCTGAATCCTTTGTTGCCAAGATCATTGAATATGAAACAGCCCCGATGGAGGATTGGAAAAATCAGGTTCTCGCTGTGGCGGATAATCCTGATGGTGCTGGAAATTTTGCATCCATCTCTGATAATTTATTATCATGCTGCCTTCCGTCAGAATATGGAAGGGAAAGAATTTATTTTGGTTATTCACCATATACAGACGCTGGTAACACAATTGACGCAATAAAAAACAGTATCAGCTCAGGGAAGTTGCTTGTAAATTATATTGGGCATGGTGGGACAGCATCATGGGCAGGCGAATCACTTTTCCATTCCACTTATGTTTCCAGTTTAACAAATGCTGGAAAATACCCTGTATCAGTTGCTATGGCCTGTTTGGAAGGTTACTACATTAGACCTGAAACACCCACCAATTATCACGCTGTGGGCGAGGTATTTACCCGGGCTGTGAATAAAGGTGCAATCGCCAGCTGGTCTGCGACTGGAGAGGGAGTAGCCAGCGGCCACACTTACCTCAATCAAGGTTTTTATAATGCGCTATTTGAACAAAATGCAACAACCGTCGGTGAGGCAGCCCAGGCAGGAAAACTTAATCTTTTCTCAGCTGGGGCAAGTCCGGATCTTCTTGATACTTATCTTTTGTTTGGTGATCCCGCGACCGTGGTTATGGAACATTTCAAAGCCTATGATGATTCATATTCTACAGACCAGGATACACCGGTATCTCAAACCGCTCCTGGTGTATTGTTGAATGATGTCTATTCGGGGGATGGTTCAATCACTGCTGAATTGGTAACAAATCCTACCAATGGTACCGTATCTCTCAGCTCGGATGGCTCTTTTGTTTATACACCAAATACAAATTTCAGTGGCTCCGATAGTTTTTCATATCAAGCCGCCGATGGGTCAGATGTCAGTAATATAGCAACAGTTTCAATCACAGTGTTTCCTGCAAATTCTGCTCCTTTAGCCAATGATGATGTTTTTACTACCATGCAAGATAAACCCTTAGTTGTCTATACAAATTCATTGATGGCAAATGACACAGATCTGGATGAGGATGTTCTTTTAGTAACACAAGTGAGTAATCCAGTGAATGGTAATGTTGTTCTTGAGGGAACAATTATTACTTTTACCCCGGCGCTAGGTTTTTATGGTACTGCTGGTTTTGATTACACACTCAGTGATGGAGAATTAACTGACATTGGTCATGTAACAGTTACTGTAGAACAGGAGATTAATGAATCTCCGATAGTTCAGGATATCCCTGATCAGACGATTGGGATTGGGGAGAGTTTCGAAATAATTATGCTTGATACCTATGTCTATGATCCAAATGACAAAGACAATGAATTGGTCTGGACTTACAGCGGTAATAGCGATTTAATTTTAAGCATCGATTCATCTCGATATGTTACTATCTCCCCCCCAGATGGATCATGGACAGGCTCAGAAACCATCACCTTCAGAGCGACAGACCCGGGCGGTTTATGGGATGAGGACACTGCAACTTTCACTATTGAAGCAGTCAATCAACCACCAGTAGCTATGGATGATAGTTATGAAGTGCTCATCAATGAATCCTTGACTGTCTCTGCTCCTGGTGTCCTTGCGAATGACAGCGATCCGGATGAGGATCCCATCACTGCGTTATTATCCTCAGGACCTTCCAACGGGTCTCTGACCCTTAATCCTGATGGATCATTTACTTATGTTCCAAAAAACAAATTTGTAGGCACCGACACCTTCACCTATACTGCATATGATGGCAACATAAATAGTAATGCAGGAACAGTTACCATAATAGTTTCTGAGTCAAATACTTCCCAGGTCTCCATTCCCCTCTACGAAGGTTGGAACCTGGTCTCCTTCAATCTGGTGCCCCCCAGCAGCGCTGTGGCAGACGTGCTATCCTCCATTGAGGCCAATTACTCCCTGGTCTATGCTTGGGATCCGGACGCGCTAGATGAACATTGGCTAAAATATGACCCATCGGCTGAGCCCTATGCAAACGACTTAACGACACTTGATCACACCATGGGTTTCTGGATTAATATGACCTTTGATGACACATTGGTCATTTCTGGTACACAACCTGAATCAACAGACATACTTTTGTCTGCCGGTTGGAATTTGGTCGGTTATCCTGCCGTCGATCCCCAAGCCCTACCCAGTGCGCTGGAGAATAACGGCGTCTCAGATTACATCATGGTCATGGCTCATCAACGCCCGGATTCTGAACCCTGGAAGATCTATGATCCTTCAGCGCCAGCCTATGCCAATGATCTACTGGAGATGACACCTGGATGGGGATACTGGATTGAAGCCAATACTGAAAGCACCTGGAATATCACGTATGATCTTCCATAATTAGCCCTCATATTCTAAACGAATATTTTTTTGTTGAAAGGATGTTGATTCACCGATGAAAAAACTGCAACAATACACAATTTATGCACTTTTCTTTGTCATGCTTGTGGGGAATTTGGGGGCTGCCAATGCTCAGACGACACCTCCTGGCTTACCATCAAGTTTTAACGGCGAAATCCATTTTATGCCGGATGATGGTGGCCCAATTGAAGGGGATCTCA
>Ga0207796_1000976_pt1 | contig 10180 bp, 7 predicted proteins | sample Pon1CUnioCityCA_6_FD_187274 | JGI IMG/M metagenome (GOLD analysis project Ga0207796, IMG submission 187274) | Marine sediment microbial community from Union City, CA, USA - Pond 1C Sediment 1 (SPAdes) | ecosystem: Environmental > Aquatic > Marine > Intertidal zone > Salt pond sediment ...
GCCGCCACCGCCATGTTGTCCGTGATGGCCCTGGCCCTCACGAGAAGGGCTCCCTTCAGTATTCCGGGGAATCCCAGTGAGTTGTTCACCTGGTTGGGGAAATCACCCCGGCCGGTTGCCACGATGGCCGCGCCAGCCTCCTTGGCCTCGTAGGGATAGATCTCCGGAACAGGGTTCGCGCAGGCGAACACGATGGGATCCCGGGCCATGGAGCGTATCCACTCGTGGGGTATCAGCCCGGGCCCCGGCCTTGATACCGCTATAAGGGCGTCGGCGCCCTTGATGGCCTCGGCGTGGGTCTTGAACTTCTCCGGGTTGGTAGCTTCGCAGAGCTCCCATTTCCTGTAGAAGCGCTCGTCCGCCCTTATGTCATCCCGGTCCGTGGAAAGGCTGCCCCTGGAGTCGAACATGACCATCTTCTTCGGATCCCCGCCTGCGGTTATTATCAGCCTGGCTATGGTGGTGTTCGACGCCCCGGCGCCTATGAAGACTATCCTGGCGTCCTCCAGGTTCTTGCCCACCACTTCCAGGGCACCAAGCAGACCCGCCAGGGTCACGCAACCGGTTCCCTGGGCGTCATCGTGCCACACAGGAATACCGCATTCCTCCCTGAGGGTGTCCAGGACCTTGAAGCAGTTCGGCTGGGAGATGTCCTCGAGGTTTATGCCGCCGAAGCTGGGTTCGGCCATCTTCACGAAATCGATGATCTTGTCGGGGTCGGGATTCCCTTCGGCGTCCCTGTCGTTGATGCAAAGGGCAACGGCGTCGACTCCTCCCAGGTACTTCATCAGGAAGGCCTTGCCCTCCATGACGCCCAATCCTCCGGGAGGCGTGCAGTCTCCGTCGCCCAGGACCCTGGTGGAATCACTGACCACTCCGATCAGATTGCCCTTGTTGGAGAGCTCGTAGGCCGCCTCGTTGTTCTCCCGTATGGTGGTGGATACCCTGGATACTCCGGGTGTGTACCAGACGTTGAACCAGTTGAAACCGTAGAGGCCGGCCTTGGGCACCGTTATCATCTTTCCTCTGTAGAACTTGTGCATCCTGAACGCCAGCTCCTTGAGGAAGACGGTCTTGGCCTTGGCTATCTGCTCCTCGGAAAAGTCGTCCGGGAAAAGGGCTCCCAGGTCCTTCAGTGTAAGGTCGAAATTCTTCATTTTACCATCCGTTCAGTAATTGGACGTCGTGTTAATCCTCACGGCGGTACTCCGCCACTCCCTGCTCGAAGAGATCGTTGCCCTTCGTATCGTTCACCACGAACAGCGGCATCCTCTCCACCACCAGTCTCCTGATGGCCTCTGGTCCGAGGTCCTCGTAGGCGATAACCTCCGCCTCCTTCACGGAACTGGCAATTCCGGCGGCAGCGCCGCCTACGGCTGCGAAGTAGACTCCTCCGTTCTTCACCATGGAGTCACGCACCGCCTTCGACCGCGGTCCCTTGCCTATGGTGCCTCCCAGCCCCTTCTCCAGCAGAAGTGGAGTGAACACGTCCATCCTGTAGCTGGTGGTGGGCCCCGCGGAGTTCATCACCTGGCCCGGCCTGGCAGGCGCCGGCCCCACGTAGTAGATGACGGCACCCTCCAGGTCGAAGGGCAGCTCCTCTCCCTCGTCGATAAGAGCTACAAGCCTCTTGTGGGCCGCGTCCCGCGCGGTGTATATCTCGCCGGAAAGGAAAACCTTGTCCCCCGATTCCAGGTCCGCTACCTGCTCCTTATCCAGGGGAGTTCTCAGTTCAACAGTCTTCAATGGGATCTCCTCCTGCCTTCCTAGATGGTTCTCTCCCCATGCCTGCTGGCATGGCACTGAACATTTACCGCCACCGGCATGGAGGCGATATGGCACGGCACGGTCCTGATGTGCACGGCCAGGGCAGTGGTCCTTCCTCCAAGTCCCTGCGGCCCGATGCCGAGGTTGTTGACCCTTCTCAGAAGCTCCTTCTCCACCTCATCGAACTCGGGGTCGGGGTTCGGCTCCCCTATGGGCCTCATCAGGGCTTCCTTCGCCAGCATGGCGCACCTCTCGAAACTCCCACCGATGCCGACGCCCACCACTATGGGCGGGCAGGGGTTGCCTCCGGACCTGGATACCCGGTCCACCACGAAATCCTTGACCCCCTCTATCCCGTCGGCGGCGGTCATCATTCTCACTTCGCTCATGTTCTCGGCGCCTCCGCCCTTGGGGGCGAAGGTGATGCGGACCCTGTCGCCGGGGACTATCCTGGTGTAGATGATGGCGGGAGTGTTGTCCCCGGTGTTCTTCCTCTTCATAACCGGGTCGCCCACCATGGATTTGCGGAGATACCCTTCACCGTAGCCCTGCCTGACCCCTTCGTTCACGGCGTCCTCCAGGGCTCCGCCGGTGAGGTGGACCTCCTGCCCCACCTCCAGGAACACTATGGCGGCGCCGGTATCCTGGCAGATGGGCATCCTCTCCTTCTCGGCGATGTCGTGGTTGTCCAGTATCACCTGGAGGATCTCCTTCCCCAGGGGCGACTCCTCCTTCTCCAGGGCCTGCCTCAAAGACTTTTTCACGTCCTCGGGTAGATGGATATTGGTCTCTATGGCAAGGTCCCTGACAGCTTCGGTTATTCGGGCCACGTCCAGTTCTCTCAATTTCATCCTCCCAGTCCTTCGGCTGCAAGTTCGACTATTCGCTCCACGGTGTCCGCCACCGGTATTCCGCTCTTCCTGAGGAACTCCACCTTCGCCTCGGCTGTACTCTCGGCTCCCGATATTATGGCTCCTGCGTGTCCCATGCGCTTGCCGGGCGGAGCGCTCCTGCCGACTATGTATCCGACAAGAGGCTTGGTTACGTGCTCTGCGGCAAAGGCGGCGGCATCCTGCTCGTCACTGCCACCTATCTCTCCAACAACCACGATGAGTCCCGTCTCAGGGTCCTTCTCGAACAGCTCGAGGTAATCATTGTACTTCATCCCCACTATGGGGTCGCCCCCCATGCCTATGGCCGTGGACTGCCCGTAGCCTGCTGCGGAGAGCTGGTTGACAACCTCGTATGTGAGGGTGCCGCTCCTGGAGATGACTCCAACGGGGCCCTTCCTGAAGATGTTACCCGGCATTATTCCCACCTTTGACTTGCCGGGAGATATAAGCCCCGGGCAATTCGGTCCCACCAGCTTTACGCCCAGCTCGTCCAGTTCGGCTATGACCCGTGACATGTCGAGGACTGGAATGCCCTCGGTCACCGCCACCACCAGTTCGGCGCCGGCGTTCGCGCTCTCCAGAATCGCGTCGGCGGCGTAGGGCGCCGGCACGAAGAGCACGGAACACTGTGCCCCGGTCTCATCCACCGCGTCCTGTGCGGTGTTGAACACCGGTATGCCCCGGAACTCCGTCCCGCCCTTACCGGGGTGTACCCCGGCCACCACGTTGGTGCCGTATTCCTTCATCTGGCCAGCATGGAAGGAGCCGTCCCTGCCCAGGCCCTGGACCATGACCCTGGTGTCCCCGTCTATGAGTATGCTCATTCGGAAGCACCCCCCTCCCGGGCAAGACGAATGGCCTCTTCCGCGCCCCTTGTCATGTCCTTCATCGCATTTATGCCGTGGTCTGAGAGTATCGCTATGCCCTCCTCCTCGTTCGTGCCTGTCAGACGGACCACCATCGGCATGTCCAGGTCTATCTCGTCCAGGGCCTGGACGAGTCCCCGGGCCACGTCGTCGCACCTGGTGATCCCGCCGAACACGTTGATGAATATCGCCTTCACGTTGGAGTCGGACACCAGCAGCTGCATGGCGTGCACCACCTTCTCGGGGCTGGAGCTGCCCCCTATGTCGAGGAAGTTGGCCGGAGTCCCGCCCAGGTGCTTTATAACGTCCATGGTGGCCATGGCCAGGCCGGCTCCGTTGACCATGCACCCTATCTCACCCTCCAGCTGCACGTAGGAGAGACCGTGGCTCTTGGCCCCCAGCTCCTTCTTCTCCGCCGGGGTGGGAAGACGCAGCTCCTCCATGCCGGGATGACGGAAGAGGGCGTTGTCGTCCAGCACTATCTTGGCGTCCAGGGCGATTATCGACCCGTCCTCCAGCTGTGCCAGGGGGTTTATCTCCGCAAGGGTGGCGTCCAGCCCGTCGAAGCACTTCCAGAGCTTCACCATTATCGAGGCTGCGGCCATCACCTTCCTTTTATCTTCGAATAGCCGGAAGGCCAGTCTCTTGGCCTCGAACAGCCTGAGCCCCCTCTCCGGATGTATCGGCTGGAAGAATATCAGCTCCGGTGTCTCCGACGCCACCTTCTCTATGTCCATCCCTCCCGAGGCGGAGGCCATCATCACCGGAATCTTCCTCTTCCTGTCAACGGTGATCCCAACGTAGTACTCCTCGGCGATGGGCACCGCCGGGTCGATGAGCAGCCGCTCCACGGTGAACCCCTTTATGTCCATTCCCAGTATGGAGTCAGCGGCCTTCAGGACCTCCTCCCCGGTCCTGGCCAGCTTCACCCCTCCGGCCTTGCCCCTGCCGCCGGTCTTCACCTGGGCCTTGACCACCACGGGAAGGCCTACGTCACCGGCGGCGGCAACGGCCTCCTGTGCGGTTGCCGCCATCACCCCGTCGGGAGCCGGTATCCCGAACTCCCTGAATAGCCGTTTCGCCTGGAATTCCTCTAATTTCATGCATGCTCCAACCGCTTCGATGAAAGGGTACCCGAGCCCGAAAAATTAATCAGCAGTAACAATATCACATACGGTTTTGTCTTACAAGTCAGAACACCCGCATTCGGAACGGTTCGTCCCCATCGGGGGGTGGTGCTTATATTCGGGGGAACATTCATACATGATACAGCTGAAAGGTACGTATGTCTGAAATGGAAGTAAGGACGAGGCTGGCTCCCTCCCCCACCGGCGACCCTCACGTTGGAACCGCCTACCAGGCACTGTTCAGCTACGTATGGGCGAAGAAGACCGGCGGCAGCTTCGTGCTGCGCATAGAGGACACGGACAGGGAGAGGTCCTCATCGTCCTCGGAGGAAGCGATAATCGATTCCCTGAAATGGCTGGGTCTCCAGTGGGACGAGGGCCCCGATGTGGGCGGTCCCTGCGGCCCGTACAGGCAGAGCGAGAGGCTGGATATATATCACGACCACGTCCAGCGCCTGGTTGCCGAAGGCCACGCATACCCCTGCTTCTGCAGCCGGGAGAGGCTGGCGGAGGTGAGGCTGGATAGGCAGAGGTCCGGCGCCGGGAGCGGATATGACAGGAAGTGCAGGGATATCCCCCCGGAGGAGGCACGAAAAAGGGTGGATTCCGGCGAGGAGTTCACCGTGAGGATGAAGGTCCCCCTGGAGGGAAGCTGCAGCTTCGAGGATCTGCTCAGGGGAACCATAGAGAAGGACTGGGCATCCATCGACGACCAGGTGATACTGAAGGCCGATGGGTTCCCCACCTACCACCTGGCGGTGGTGGTGGACGACCATCTCATGAGGATATCCCACATAATCCGCGGAGAGGAATGGATAAACTCCGTGCCCAAGCACATCCTCCTCTACCAGTACTTAGGATGGGAACCGCCGGTGTTCTGTCACCTGCCGCTGCTGCGGAACAAGGACAAGAGCAAGCTATCCAAGAGGAAGAACCCGGTGTCCATCGACTGGTACCGCAGGACGGGCATACTCCCGGAGGCCCTTCTTAACTTCATCGCAATGATGGGCTGGCACCTGTCGGACGACAGGGAGAAGTTCACACTGCAGGACATGATGGACAATTTCCGCCTGGAGGACATCAGCCTTGGCGGACCCGTCTTCGACCCGGACAAGCTGCTGTGGCTGAACGGCAAGTACATAAGGGAGGACCTGACCACGGACCAGCTGCTGGACAGGCTGGTGGACTGGGGCCTGAACAGGGAGCGGTTCGGCCGGATACTGGAGATATGCAGGGGCCGGATGACAAGCCTCTCCGACTGGGGCGACCTGACGGAGCACTTCTTCACCGAGAACATCGGTTACGACAGCGATAAGCTTCTGATCAGGGACATGGACCGGGAGGAGACCTGCCGCGTCCTGCAGATCGTGCTGTGGGAGCTGGAGAAGCTGGAGAGCTTCAACAAGGAAGACATCTACACCACCTTCAAGGAGCTCTCGAAGAAGCTGGACATGAAGATGAAGCTGCTGACCGCGCCACTTTATGTAGCCATCAGCGGCAGGGAGGTGTCCACCCCTCTCTTCGACACGATGGCAATCCTGGGAAGCGACGTGTCACGCATGAGGATACGCAGGGCCATGGACAGCCTGGGCGGCCTTTCCGGCAAGAGGCTGAAGAAGCTGGAGAAGGAGTACGAGAACTTCTGAGGCCACCCGCCGGTACCCCCCGGGGGTTGACCGAAGGGACTGAATAACCGATATTTGCGCCCTGAAAAAAATACGCGCTCCCATCGTCTAGCGGTCAGGACGCTGGCCTCTCACGCCGGAAACCGGGGTTCGATTCCCCGTGGGAGCGCCACAAATCTTTCAGATTTGTTTACGGAATACGGTGTGCACCGTATTCTAGCAAGCGCCACAAAATCCTATGGATTTTGTTTACGGACAACGAGCGGAACGCTCGTTGTCTTGCCGTATACGACCACGGTTCCATGCACACCGGTTCCCTGAGAAGCACGGTCATGCCACGCCGAGGGCAACCGGGGTTCGATTCCCCGTGGGAGCGCCACAAAATCCTGTGGATTTTGTTTACGGAATAAACACCACTTTACTATACCCTGTCCTGATAAATGGGGACGGAGGAAGTTTATTGTTTTTCGATGAATAAAGCTGCCAAAATCCATCGGAGAGAGGTAGGCGAGGATTCTGGAGAGTTCGAAGTTACTGCCTTCCCCAACCCCTCTCCCGGTTCAAAGTAGATACTCCTTCTACTGAGAACTCCAGGCCTCCGCTATCCTGTCCACCGCCTCCCGGACGGTACTCCTGGGGCAAGCCACGTTCATGCGCATGAAACCCTCTCCACCGGGACCGAACATCGTCCCGGCGTCCAGGCCAAGCCCGGCCTCGTGGACGAAGAAGTCCGAAAGCTCCTGGTCTGTCATGCCCATCTTCCTGCAGTCCATCCAAATAAGGTATGTGGCCTCGGGCCTCGGGACCTCTATCTCCGGGACCCTTGCCGCAAGCTCGTCCTTCAGTAACCTGTAGTTGCCCTCCACGTACTCCATGAGGGCGTCAAGCCATCTGTCGCCGTGACGGTAGGCGGCCTCTGTGCCCACCCGGCCGAAGATATTGGAAAGCCAGAGGGCGCTGGCCTGCAGGGCCTGCTGGAACTTCTCCCTGGTCCTCTTTCCCGGAATCACGTTGATGGAGAGTCCAAGGCCGGCCAGGTTGAAGGTCTTGCTGGCGGAGTAGGCGCAGATGAGGTTTTCCCTCATTGTTCCCGGAAGCCCCGACGGAATGTGTCTGTGGCCCGGGAAGACCAGGTCCGCGTGTATCTCGTCGGAGAAAAGGAGAAGATCGTTCTCCCTGCATATCTTCATGAGCACCTTGAGCTCTCCCCTGCTCCATACCCTGCCCACGGGATTGTGTGGCGAGCAGAGGACCAGCATGGAAGCCTCCCCGGCCTTTGCCTGAAGATCTTCCAGGTCCATTGAGTACTCGCCGCCGTAGCGGATGAGGCGGTTCTCCAGCGGCTTCCTGTCGTTGTTCCTAACCGATGAGCCGAAGAGGTAGTACACCGGAGGCTGGAATATCACCCCGTCATCTGGGCGGGTGAAGGCATTGATCGCGGTCACCAGGGCCGGTACCACTCCGGGGGTGGCCACTATCCAGTCACGCCTGATGGTCCAGCCGTAGCGTCTTTCGAACCAGCCTGTCACGGCATCGAAGAAGGAATCGGGCTTAAAGGGATACCCGAATATCCCGTGGCCGGCCCTCTCCCGCAACGCCTCGATGACCTGTTCCGGCACCCTGAAGTCCATGTCGGCGACCCACATGGGAAGGACATCCTCGGTGCCGAAGACCTGAGCGTTCATGTTCCATTTGAACGAATCCGTGTTCCTTCTGTCGATGACCCTGTCGAAATCGAATTCCATGTGTCTCCCTTCGGCAGCTGTGAACATAACACCTGGAGGCATCCCGGCGAACGCCCGGCCTCCATGGTCCTGAGGCAGCCTTTTCACATATTAGGCCAGACAGAATTCAATGCCCGTGGAACTGGCGGAAGGGGACCATTATGGACGGCAGGGATTTCCTTAAGGCCAACTGGCATCTGCTGGAAGGCTACCGGAGCGACCAGATGAAGGGAGTGGAACACCCCGAGGTGCAGAAACCCCTGGAGGAAGGGACCGAAAAGCTCTCCCTACAGGCGGTGGAAGAGGACATGTACCCGGATGTGGGCCTTCAGGAGGTCCTTGAGTCCAGGAGGAGCGTGAGGCGGTTCTCCGATGAGCCGGTTACCCTTGCAGAGCTCTCGTTCCTGCTCTGGTACACCCAGGGCGTGCAGAAGGTGGTGAGGGAAGGGCTGGCCACCCTCAGGACGGTCCCTTCAGCCGGGGCCAGGCACCCCTTCGAGACCTACCTGCTGGTCAACGACGTGACGGACCTGGATCCCGGCACCTACAGGTATCTTCCCCTGGACCACTCACTGGCCCATATCGGAGGGCAGAAACCTCCCGAGGAGGTCATCGCAGGATGCCACGGGCAGGATTTCTGTGGACGGTGCGCCGTGACCTTCCTGTGGTCGGTCATACCCTACCGCACCGAGTGGCGGTACGGACCGGTGTCACACAAGGTGATAGCCCTGGACGCCGGGCATCTCTGCCAGAACCTCTACCTGGCATGCACCGCCGCCGGACTGGGGACCTGCGGCATAGGCGCCTACGACCAGACCGCAATGGACCATCTGCTGGGCTTCGACGGAGAGGATGAATTCACCGTCTACATAGCTCCCGTGGGAAGGAGACGCTGAGGTCCATGGTTCTCATCCTGGCACTTATCGCCGCCTCCGTCCTTCCGGACCCCGCCTACGTGACGGTGGCGCTGGAGGATACCCCCCATGGTCTTCTCTTCACCGACGGCAGGAGGTGCGGTCTCTACATAACGGAACTGCAGGGAGGATGCCGCACCATCTCTGAGATGCCCGGGGCCGGAGGCAACGTGGTGGTTGCAGAAGACGGTGTCCTTTTCAAGGAGTGCCCTGCCGGCAGTGATCAGAGGGTGGTTTTCACCGAATGGGACGGAAGCAGTGAAGTCCTGTACAGCAATGACCACTTCAGCGGCCCATTCCCATGCGGTGATTCGTTCATGGTGGCCGTAGATGGAAGGGCGACGGCCTTTGACCGGGCGGGCAGGACGATCGGGGAATGGCCCGTAAGCGGATATCCCGCCGCGGTCCTTCTGGCGGATGACAACCTGTTGTACACTCTGGAAAGCGGTGGCCTCTCATTCACAGGACGCTTTCCTGACCGTAATTTCAGCCGACTGGCCCCGGGTCCCTCTGGTGCCGTACTGGCGGAGATGTCGCCTGCAGGTTTCCTGGTCTTCTCGAATGAGGGAGAGCTGCTGTATGGGGAGGATGACTGTATCAATCCTACCTGGACTCCCCAGGGTGAAATAGTCTACTCGGTTCCGGAGTACGATGGCCTTTTCCCATCCGGAGGGGAGATCCGACTGCTGGATCCAGGCAGTGGGAACATCGAGCTGCTGGCCGGGGGCGAGGCTGCCCTGCATCCCGTCCTGACGGATGAGGGCCGGCTGGTCTGGACGGACCTGTCGGGAAGCCTGCGGGGGTCCGATGCGGAGGTTCCAGCGAACCCTGCTTCGGGTGGGATCACCGACGACCCCCAGGCGCATTTCGACGTGGACTACATGCACCAGAGGTGGGACACGCCTGACTGGTTCAACGGCAGCTGGTCATGCGGCCCCACATCCTGCGTGATGACCACACAGTACTACCTGAGGCTGACGCCGGATTCCATATGGGCCTCTTACCCATCCCCCGGCCACTGGAGCCAGTGGGGCAACTACATCCCATGCGAGTACACCTTCCTTGGCCATACCTACGACGTACTGGGAGAGAGCCCCGGCGGACTCGTGCCCGGTGCACACGGCTTCATATGTCCCGACGGAGGCGCCTGGTGGAACCTGATGGTGGAGTTCCTGACGCAGCACGGCATCTACTCCGCCTGGGCAGGCACCTCATGGTCCACCCTGACTGATGAGATAGACTCCTTCTACCCCGTTGTCTGCTC
>Ga0207796_1000977_pt1 | contig 10170 bp, 9 predicted proteins | sample Pon1CUnioCityCA_6_FD_187274 | JGI IMG/M metagenome (GOLD analysis project Ga0207796, IMG submission 187274) | Marine sediment microbial community from Union City, CA, USA - Pond 1C Sediment 1 (SPAdes) | ecosystem: Environmental > Aquatic > Marine > Intertidal zone > Salt pond sediment ...
CTCCAGTCTGACTTCCACCGAATCCAGTTCAGTATCCAGCAGAATGGAATCACCGTAACAGAACATGAAGTTGTTCATTGATCCATCTCCGTGGAGGTATCTCTCCATGTACGCAGTCAGGTACAGCCTGATGACTCTCTGCTGATCTTCCCGCGATATCGTTGCTGTTCCCCCGTCTTCCCAGAAGTATGAGTAGTCCATGCAGTATCCGTGATTCGCTCCAAGTATTACCGCGAATGCTCCCGGAGCAGGAGCCGATGACCACATCGCGGACCTGACATCGTTCCAAGGAGCTATGTTGTCGACTGATCCAGCAAGAACGAGTTTTGGCAGATCCAGATGAGAGGACTCAACCGGAGGAGTGGTCTGCGGTGAACAGAAAGAGACAACCAACCTGAGTGTATCTGCAAGGTTGAATGTATCGGCCGCCAGAAACGCACAGCCACCACCCATGCTGTGCCCGGTGAATCCCCACGCGGTTCGGTCCACTTTCATATGGAAGATATCCCCGGTTGTCTGGTCCAGTTCGTTAACAAATAATGCAGCGTCGACCATGCATCTGGCTCGAGTATAGTGCTCCGGTTCTATAAGAGGGTTTGAGAAAGTGGGCAGGACAGCAATGTAACCCCAACTGGCAAGATGTTCAGCATAGCTGAAGTAACGATCTATGCCCATCATGAAACCGTGACCGATCACAATTATGGGACATGGAGCCGCGGACTGCGGAACATAACCAGCAGAATCAGGATAATATATCCTGGTATCCTGCATGGTCTCGTACATCCCCGGTATGTCTTCTGTACGATAGGAAAAAGAAAATGTACCCGGATCGGCATAACCGGCTTCCGCGACCCCTGTGAGCAGGGCCATCATCAATAAGGCAGTCCAAGCAGGAGCATACATACCTATACCTCCAATGCAGATCTAATCTAACTTAACACTATATCCTGAGCATTCCGACCGGTCAAACACCAAGTATCTGGCTAGGGCAGAAAAACAGGTATTGCGAAGTATATGTATAATTATTAGTATAATAATATTGAAAAATTAGCCCGAACTATCTTGTTTGAGAAATGGAGGACGGAAAGATGGAACTGTCCAGAAAGAAAATCTGGAATAGTATCCCTTCACCGGGAGAGCTGGCACGGAAGCAGAAGAAGGTGAAGGTAACGATAGCACTTAGTTCCAGCACGATAGACTTCTTCAAAAAGGAAGCTGATGAACATGGGACTAAGTATCAGAGGCTGATAAGGGCAGTGCTTGACGAGTACGCCAGTCAGAACGAACAGAACAATGAATAGCTCAACGAAAGGTAAATCATGAACGAAGAACAGAAGCAGGCGTATAGAGAGAAGCTGGAAGCTAAGCTTGATGGCCTGAAAGCGGATCTGGATAAGATCCAGGCCAGGATAAATGAAGCCAAGGCGGACACGGAGGTTTCCTATCTGAGAAGGTTAGAAGATCTGAAGACAAAGAGGAAAGACCTCAAGACGAGGCTTTCGGGTTTGAAGGAAGCTGCTGAATCAGGATGGGAAGATGTCAAAGCAAGTCTGGACGAATCATGGGAAAGACTGAAGGAGGAAGCGGTCGATCTTGGATCCAGCTTGTCCATTACTGACAAAGACTAGCTTTTGACGGAAGCCCATGTGAAATGGGATAATGTCTGAAGAATACAGGCGCCCGGAAGAGAAGAGTCTTCGTCGAGTTTTGGGTTTGCCGGCTGTACTCACCATAGGTCTGGGAATAATGATAGGCTCGGGAATCTTCGTGTTCCCAGGCCTGGCCGGTGGCAGAGCAGGCATAGGTGCCGCCATATCCTTCGCCATTGCAGGAATGGTGGCGTTCATAGTGGCGATTTGCATGGCGGAGCTGTCCACAGCCATGCCGAGGTCCGGTGGTGCCTATTACTTTGTCTCCCGAGGTCTTGGCGCTTCATGGGGTGCAGTTGTCGGACTGGCGCTGTGGATCGGTCTGATCTTCGCCACAGGTTTCTACCTGATGGCATTCGGACATTATTTTACGGACCTTATCGTACGAATCGGATTGGCTGCTGATGGATCACGCCAGCTTCCTGGGATTCTAGCGATAGCCGGAGCAATAACTCTGACCGCAGTCAATCTTGTTGGAGCGGAAAAGGTCGGTAACCTGCAGAAAACGATCGTTGCCGTTCTCTTGGTGATAATTGCCGTTTTCCTTGCAGCCGGTCTGTTGAGGAGCCTTGGCATCATGGGGCATCTCCCGGTAACGAGGAGTTTACCGGAAAACCCCCTTGGCAGCGTGCTTGGCGCAACAGCACTGATATTCACGTCGTACCTGGGCTTTGCTCAGATCGCCAACGTATCCGGTGAAGTTAAAAAGCCAGAGAGGAACCTGCCTCTTGCACTTGGAGGGAGCGTTATCGCTGCGGCTGTGCTGTACGTTCTGACAATGGTGATCATTACCGGCGCATTCACAATATCCGAGCTGAAAGAGATGGGTGAGACGGCAATGCTGCAGCTTGGTCAGTCACTTTTTGGAGGAGCAGGGGTCATGGTGCTGACCTTCGCCGGTCTCCTTGCGACCATATCCAGCGCGAATGCTACGATACTCAGTTCATCAAGGGTGCTCTATGCTCTTGGAAAGGATGATATGGTCCCGGGGGTCACTACCCGAATATCAGGCCGATTCGCTGCACCGTGGGTGGCAATCCTGATGGTTGGTGTTCCGGTTGTGTTCCTGCTGGTACTGTGTGATCTGGAACTGATGGCGCAGGTCGCGTCTCTGCTGCACCTTGTCATGTACGCTCTGATCTGCATATCCCTCGCTGTCCTGAGGAGGACCAACCCGAAGTACTACAACCCTTCGTTCAAGGTCCCTTTCTACCTTCCCCTGTCCGGGTTAGGGGCTCTCGGATGCTTTGCCGTTGTCTTCTTCATGAGCAGGACCGCTCAGATCGCTGGGACCGCCATTATCATCGCTTCGATAATATGGTTCACCATCTATGGCAGTGGCAGGGAGACTCGTCGATCAAGGAAGAAATAGACATTTATAATAAACGGTCAAATTAGTTGATGAATTCAGGTACGTCCCTGACGTCTACGATGGCGGAGAGGGTCCGGCCGTGGTCGTCCTGGATCGTTCCGCAGGCGACAATAGCCCTTCCGTCGCTCGTGTACACCGCTCCATCAAGGGCCTCGGTGCCTCCGGCATCCACAGTGTCCTGCCACAGTATGCTGCCGTCGAAGCCTACGACGGCAAGATAACCATCCTGATCACATGTCCCCGAGACCAGCAAACCCCTCTCGTTCATTTCCACGGATCTGACAGCCACACCGGAAGGAAACACTGTGGATATGGCCCTGTCGGTCTGAAGCTGGTCGTCCAGCCGGAATGCGCTGATGGAGCCTCCGCCTGACATGGAGGATATCCATAGAGTTCCATCCACGTAATGAAGCCCGTCAGCCTCCATATACCCGTCGGAGCGGACCTCCACGAGTTCTCCTATCTCACCATCCGACATTATGCGCTGGATGGAGAGGGTTCCCGAGTAATCCTGGAAGATGCACAGGAAGTCTCCTCCGGGAAGTTCCACAGGGGATGTGAGGTATCCCTCCATTGCATCCTGTGGCGTTATCCAGACCTGCTCCCCTTCCGAATCCAGCTTGAAAGCATATCCTCCTGGTATCATTGTACCCGGACAGCCGGATATGAAGAAACCGCCGTCGGTGCACGCGAGGATACCGGTGCACATCCAGTTGAGGGTATCCTCCAGTCCAAGAAAGTGCTCCCAGAGCACATCCCCATCGAGGTTCATCCTCACAACGGCCACATCCGTATCTACACCGGTTGCCCTGGGCTCAGAATGCAGGGTCACGGCGAATCCGTCGGCCACGGGAGCGAGGTATCCGCCGCTCTCAAAGGCACGGGAAGTGCCTCCCTTTTCCAGAATCATCCTCTTCCATATCAGTTGTCCGCCGCTGTCGAGGAGCACTATCCCGGGGTCTTCGAAGGGTCCAGCCAGTGAAAGGACCACCTCGCCGCCTGTCAGCACTGTGACCTCCCGCGGCTGAAGCAGGCAGTCCGCGCCATCCCCGATCTCCAGTATCGCCGGCCATCCCATGACCGGCTGAACAAAGGTGGAACCGATGCTGAGAAGAATGGTGAATATCGACCTCATCCGAGCCCTCCATCAAATGCGGGAAATTCAGCCGTTGATGCCATAATCGGGGCCAAGGATGGTTATCTCATCGTCTCCGGATGGATACTCCAGCCCCTTCTTTTTGGTGGGTTTCTTCCTGTTGTTCTCATCCTTCCCGGATGCCTTGCCCTCTATGACACTGTCGGACAGTCTAAGGGTCTGAATGGTCTCCTTCAGCTGAGCTACCAGCCCCCTGTCTATCTTGCTCTTCTTGAAGAAGCCTCCGTCCACCTCGTCCCTGAGGTTTTCAAGAAGGGGCAGTTCCTTATGGCTTCCGTAGCGGCGCATTATCCTGAAAGCGCCGGCTATCATCTCCGGTCTCTCGAAAAGCACTCCGTCGGGACCCTCCTCGATGCACTTGGATATGAAATCGATGACCTCCCTGTGCTTGCCGAGGATGCTGAAGGATTCCATTATCTCTTCCCTTATCCTGCCGTTCCTGCGGAAGGCCTCCTTGATCTTCGGGATGAAGACGGGATTGTTTGCCGCCTGCTTGGTGAGGATGTCCAGGGCTATCTCTGCGACTTCCTTCGACCTGTCCAGGATGAGATGCATGGAAAGGCTCTCGGCGGTGGTGGAAGATATCTTTATTAGAGCCAGGAGACACTCCCGCCTGATCCTGGGGTCGGGAACCCTGCAGAGGTCCGCGATTATCGCCTCGCTGTCCTGAGAACCGATTTCCCTGAGGATCTGTATCATGTTGCGGGCGATGTACCAGTCGGTATCAGGCAGTGAATAGGAGGACTCGTTCATGTGTGGCTCGAAGGCTACTACGATCTCCTTCAGCTTCTTGTGGATGGAATCCAGACCCCGTCTTCCCATCCGGAGCAGCATCTGGAACGCCTTGGAGCGCAACCGTCTGTTGTCCTGATTGAAGACGTTCACCAGCTGAGCCACAAGATTGTCGGGGGGAGCTATCATGGACAACCTTCGGGCTTCTCTGGCCACTACTTCATCCTCGGAGAGTATCCGCTGCACCAGTGACTCGGCCGCCTCCATCGTGTCCATCCTCCTGCGGGCCTCGGCGAGCGAGCGCTTCCTGGAGGCTTCCAGCTCGGTACGGGGGAATTTCATTGCTTCCAGGTTCTGAAGTACCTTGCCCGCCTCCAGGGCAATGGACATCATCCCGCGCGAAAGCAGCGCCTCGACCAGCGTCGCTGTCAGAATGACGCCCCGGTAGAGCACGTCCGGGTCCTGTTCCCTCTTCATCAGCATGGATACGTTCTCGATGATCTGTATCGTGGAGTTCTCCTTGCCCCTCTCAACTGCCAGAAGCGCCATCTCCCTGAGTTTCCCCAGGGTTTCGTGCCGCACGTCAGGGTCCGGCGAAGGAAGGTTCGCCAGCAGCCTGTCGATTATCTTCCTTACCGCCTTCCAGGCCATCCCTCTCTGAATGGAGCGGTTCGAGAGAAGCCCCCTCTCAAGAAGCGTTGGGTCAAGGGCGGTGACGAACCTCGCTATCATGCCCCGCTGCTCCTCCCGGTTGTTCCTCGCCGCCGCCAGTACAGATTTAAGGGCGTCCCCGATCTTGCTTCCCGGAAGAGAGTCTATGCTCTCGCCCCGCTCAAGCCTGTCGATGAGTTCGGAGAAGATGGCATCCTCGATGGTGACCTCTCCCCTTGCCAGGGTGTCCTCGCCTTCACCGTCCTCGGATATCAGCTGGTAGTGGAATTTGTTGATCGATATGGAAGCCAGTCCCCTGAGCTCAACGAGACGACCCATTCCGCCGTGCTCGGATATGTAGGCCGGCGGTCTGTTGAACAGCTTCGCAAAGGTCTTGATGTCCTCCGCCGTCACCCCCGTGTCGAAAGAGATGCTGCTCATCTGCCTTTCGGTGAAGCTTCTGACGAAACCGCTTATTCCGCTGGTCTTTTTCTCTACGCTTATGTCGTTCACCATCACAGAGTCGCCCATCACCGAAAGGGTGACCAGATCGCTGTCCTTGTGGAACTTGGACAGTATGCTGAGGAAGGATTCGGTTGAAGGGTCTATTGAAGGGTGTCCGGAAGGGAACATCTGCAGGGTCTTCATCAGAAGTTCCAGCCTCTTGACCAGGTTCTCGGCGTTGCGCTGCGCAACTGCCCCGCTCATCTTTCCGCCGCCGATGTGGGAAGCCAGATTGGTGCCCGAGGCGAATCGCTCCATTGCCCCTGGGCTTATCACGTACTGCCATATGCCCGGGCTCTTCTCTATGAAGTCCAGTTCGGACAGGATCTCCTTCATGAACTTCCTGACACTGACAGGGTAGGACGATAGAGAGAGAAGGAACTCGGACCTGCCGCTCCCGGGACCCCTGAGGACCGTCAGGGCGATGTCAGCTCCCGTACACTGGATATCGGTTCCCGGTTCTATCAGATCGTCCTCGATCAGCAGGTAGATGACCTCCATGAGCATGGAGGTCTTGGCCGTCGCGTATTCCTTTTCCTGGGGCCCCAGTCTTCCGAAGAGGGTCCAGGTTTCATCCATGCTGGATTTGGTGAAGTAGTGGACCAGTCCCGCCCAGTTCCATTCAGGCAACTTGTTCTCCAGTAGGTCCCGGTTAAGCAGGCATAGAAAGGTCAGCCCCGCTTCGAGGTTCTCGCATGCCTTTCCCGCCACGGCACCGAGAACGGGTCCGATAGCCTCCGGCTCGTATCCTGAGATGAACTTGGTGAGGGCTGCCACCCTTTCATCCGAATTGTCATAGGATGTGACGGTGGTAGTGAGCCGCCCCTCTATCATAGCGCTGTCCATTTTATTCTTCATTGATAACCCCTATAGTCTCAATGTACCCATAAAGCATATTCAAAGAAGATAATCAAGGTCAACGTAGAAAGTAACTGGTCATTATCCGAGCGATTAGAAGGACGAGCTACCAGAGGAACTCCGACAGCCTGGTCCAGATATTGCAGATCGCCATTGAAGCGGGAGAACGGACATCGAACTCCGTAACCGGGTATCCCCTCGACATGGATACCGTGACCGCTCCGTCGAAGGGTATCCTGCCGAGCAGGGGAATACTACCGGAGTGGCAGTACTCCTCTATTTCCAGCGTCTTCTCCGGGTTTATGTCGCTCTTGTTGATGCAGACCGCCGGGCTGACCCCGAAGTGATTCACGGTCTCAAGTATCCTCTGCAGGTCATGGATGGCCGATACGCCCGGTTCGGTGGAAATGACAGCAAGATCCGCTCCGGAGCATGCGGCTATCACCGGGCAGCCGATGCCAGGGGGGCCGTCCACCAGCAGAAGGTGACATCCATTTGACGCGCAGGTGTCAACGGCCGCCCTCTTCACAGTTGATACCAGTTTGCCGGAGTTCTCCTCCCCCGCCTTCATTTCAGCATGAACCAGCGGGCCGTAGGGCGAATCAGAGAGGAACCATCTTCCCGCCGTAACCCTGCTGCTGCTCACGGCGTTCTCCGGACACTGATGAACACAGGAATTGCAACCCTCGCATGCGATGCGGTCTACCGAGAAACCGGAGCCGCCACCATCGCTGCTCAGGATCGCGCCGAACCTGCATACCTCGAGGCAGCGGCCGCATCCGGTGCAGAGAGATCGATCGATCTCGGCCTTGTACCCGCCGATGAAATCGAATTCCGCAGTTCTCTCGGGTCTGAGGAGAAGCTCCAGGTTGGCGGCGTCAACATCGGCGTCGGCCAGGACCAGGTTACGGTCCATCGAAGAAAGATGAGCGAGAGAGGCGGTAAGCGAGGTCTTCCCCGTGCCGCCCTTGCCGCTCAGTATGACCACCTGTTTCATTGGAGACTCCCCGCGATCCGATCGAGCATCGCGCTGAAAACGTCAAGATACTCAGGGAGCCCCTGGACGAGTGGTATTCCCTCGGACAGCAGCTCCGCTATCCTTCTTTCCATCGGTATCCTCGCAAGGACCGGAAGACCCTGCCTCCTGCAGTATTCATCAACGTCCCCGGTTCCCAGACCCTCACGGTTTATCACAACGCCCACCGGCAGGTCGAGCTCTACCCTTACAACCTCCACCGCAGCTTTAAGGTCGTGAAGACCGAATGGAGTGGGTTCAGTTACAAGTACAGCGTAATCGCTTGCGGCGACGGCCTCTACCACAGGGCATGAAGTGCCGGGAGACGAATCGATTATTACCGTGCGTTCAGAGTCCGCGGGCAGGTACTCCCTCAATAGAGAGGATATCACCGGTACAGGCATCGCCTGCCCGACGTTCAGGGTCCCCCTGGCGAAATCGATGTTCCCGGTGCTCCCACCCTCCAGAGTTCCCGTGACATGGACCGTTTCATTGATGGCTCCTGCCGGACAGGAGAGAGCGCAGCTTCCGCAGCCGTGACAGAGGTCCCTGAAGACAAGGACCTTCTGGCCAGCAACGGCTATGGCGTTCCATACGCATACCTCGGAGCATCTTCCGCAGTAAGTGCACAGCTCGGGGTCGACTTCTGGGACAAGGACACCCGTATCCTTCCTGAAGGTGTAGTCGACTTCGAGGAATAGACCGGAATTGGGTTCCTCCACATCACAGTCGAGGAGCAGAGGCCTGCCATCCGCTTTACCCGCCGCAGCCAGTGCCAGGCTTACAGCGACTGTGGTCTTTCCAGTTCCGCCCTTTCCGCTGGCTACGGCTATTACCATGCCTTTTCCATTACTCCCTGGTCATCCTGGTACCGCATTTGGGGCACTGGATGCTGTTGCACGGCTGTCCCACACGGTGTTCCTGCCTGTGCCCGCAGGAAGGACATACGCAGTTTCCGCCGGGTCCGGCAGCCAGAGGTCCGCCCCCACGGCCCCTTCCGCCGGAAGAACTCCTGTTCCTTCCTCTTCCGTTCACTTCTTCTCCTCCTTTCCTTCTTCGCCTTCATCGGGAAGACGTACTATCACGTCATCGACTTCACGCAGGAGGGCCTCTGCCTCTTCCATCACCCTGGACGCAGGTTCCTTCTCGTACAGTTGCTTTTCCCCGCCTGCGTGCATGACGCTCTCGCGGCAGGGCGCCGCCTGAGAGAGAGACCCGGAAACGAAGCGTCCGACGGCGGATTCCACTGACCCGGAGGCCCCTGTAGCGCATCCTATACCGAAATCCTCGAACATTGCTATCGCCCTTCTTCCCATACCTCCGGCGATCATGGCCTCCGCTCCCAGCTTCCTTATGAAGGAGGGGACCTGTCCCGGGGAATGCGACTGGAAAAAGGGATTCTCGACGACCCTGGTACGCTTTATCACTCCGTCCTCAACATCTACGATGGTAAAGAACGGGCATCTGCCGAAATGGTGGCTTACAGAACTCAGAAGACCCATCTCAGAGTCGGATGATACTACTATCCTCATGTTTCACTCCCTGGTAAGCTGGTCTATCTGATCGACGATGTCGGCCACCTGCCCCCTGAGTTCTCTCAGCCGCTTTGCCAGCATTTCGAGCTGTTCCTCAGCGGAGCTGTCAGCAGGTCTTTCCGAGACCCCGCCTCCGCTCATGCCCGAATGGGACCCGGCATTGGCAGAGGAAAGGGATCTCAGGGCACCCTTTTCGAATGCCTCGACTGCGCTCTTAACCGAGCCGGGAGGAGCGGAGTAGCATTCGACGGCTCCCGCGGACAGGACCTCGAACGCGTTTGGCCCCACATTGGAGGATATCAGCGCTTCGGGCTTCTGTTCGAGAACGAACTGCGCCGCTCGTATGCCCGCTCCGCTGCTCTGTCCGGTTGCCGGGTTCTTCAGGGCCTGTGCGGACATATCTTCCGTGTCTACCAGCAGGTAGTACTCGGCCCTGCCGAACACCTGGCTCACTTCCGATCCCATCTCGGGTCCTGTTGAGGATACTATGACTTTCATCGGCTATTCCGCGTCCTTCCTGTTCTTTATGATCCTCTCGATTCTTTCCGCTATGCGTTCGATCGTATCGGCCACGAACTCCACCTGTCTCCTGAGCGAGGCGGTGTCCTCCGCCTCCGGCTGGTTCACGGGCTCATTGCAGGCGGGATACCTGCGCCAGTAGGGGAGTCCGGTAGCGTAGTAGCGATTGCGATAACCCC
>Ga0207796_1000978_pt1 | contig 10167 bp, 9 predicted proteins | sample Pon1CUnioCityCA_6_FD_187274 | JGI IMG/M metagenome (GOLD analysis project Ga0207796, IMG submission 187274) | Marine sediment microbial community from Union City, CA, USA - Pond 1C Sediment 1 (SPAdes) | ecosystem: Environmental > Aquatic > Marine > Intertidal zone > Salt pond sediment ...
CAGCGAAAGAGGCGCCTTTGCCACAGTTCGGACATGCGGCTTGCCAGCCATCCTATCAGCGCCACTACTGCCAGAGCTGCTGAAGATGCACCCAGTTGGACATGGACTGGAAGCTCTAGCAGAGATCGGAGATGTCCTCCCAGGACGATTTCGGCTGTAGCCCCGGTGTAGGGTCGGTTCACCGTCCATAGGGTGAATGCTGCAGCCACTGCCGCACCAAGCAGACCCAAGACTATTGCTTTCCAGTCGCGTTGCAGCGCAAGCAGGAAAAGGAAGAGGAGCAGCGTGGGCACGACCAGGATAAAGTCGATGCGGGCGGCAAAGGCTGCCGTCAAGGCGGCAAGAGCCAGCAGCAGGTGGGTCTGTCTGCGCGTCTGCCAGTAGGTCACCAGCGCGTAAAGAAGGGATAGTACAAAGAGTTGTCCGACGATCTCTGCGTAGGACGTACGGGAGAAGTAAAGCTGGGGGAAGCTCACCAGCTGCCACACGGCTGCCACAGCCCCTGCGCTGTCGCTGAATAGGCGCTTACCGAGGAAGTAGACAGTGACCAGGCTGAGGGTGCCAAAGAGCGGCGTGACGTATAGCATGCCCCGCTCCCCACCCAGCATGCCGAATAGTCCCATCCACACGATGGCCAATGGGGGACGCGAGGAGACGATGGTGTTCTGTCCCGGATCCATCACATAGTAGGCGCCGTAGAGGAGCCCTTCGTAGGACTGGATCTCAATGTCACTGAGCTGCTGCTCCGCCGGTATGTAAAAGAGCTCCTTCTCTTCCTCCGTCAGGCCGTCGAGAGGGGCATAGTGGTAGGACAGCCCGCCGGTGCGCAGGAGCATGGTCGCCGTGTTGGGATAGATGGAGGCGTCGCCGTTCTGTGGGAGTTCCTCGGCGGGCCAACCGTAGAGCAGGCCGCCCCCCACAATCAGGATGGCGAGGAAGAGGATCTCCCGGCGGGGCGTAGGGCGAGCGAATGGTTTCAGCAGCCGCCAGACACCCCAGCCTACCGCACAGGCGATCGCAACAGCTGCTCCAACCGCCCAGGGGCGAAACAGGCCAAGTTGGGCCAGCCCGACGGCGAGCAGGCCAAAGGCGGCAAGGGCGGCTACGAAGGCTGCCCATGCAGTCTCCAGGCCGGACACGCCATCAAGAAGCTGCTGTCTTGCTAACTGGGGCCTTGTCGCCGTCATCACTGATCCGTTACCCTGTGACCCAGGTCCGCCTTGCCTGCCTACCAGGGCTCGGTTCTGAGCGGCGGGCAGGCCGATCCGGGACAAGCCATAGTCATTGGTGTCATCCAAGTGATTCCAAGCCAGACGACGATTGCCCCGCCTGGTGCGTGCCAGCGCACGATAGGCAGCACGATCCCTGCATGGCAACCCGATTGCCCCGCCATGCGCACTGCTGCGGTCTCGAATGCATGGACATGGATCAACTCGCCGCAAGCTCCTTGATTCTGCGGTAGGCGTCCCACATCTCCGCAGTGGTATTCTCGTGCTCCTGCGTGCCCTTGAATCGGAACGGAGGCATCCACTTTCCCTCAAAGTTCAATGGTTGCAGAAAAGATGTGTAGTCCGAGATTGTAAGCTTTGGCCTGTAGTCAAAGACGTCTCCGCCGATGTGCTGGTGGCTGTCGATTGACTCGATGTATACTTGTTGCAACCGCTCTACCGTATCATATATGAACTTGTTCCTGGCTGAAGCTATGTATCCTGCCGGCTCTCTTATGCAGAACACAGCGCGCTCAGGTGGTCCCCACATCCTGACCAGGGCTTCATATTCACTCGGGCCCAGTGTTGCTTGTTTGTACACCAGATCAACCTGAGCCCCATTGCCTTGGTAGGCATTGTCCAGGATGTTATTCGAAATGTCCCGGAGAAAGCGCTCGTAGTCGAATTTGATGTAGTCAAAATCCTTGGATGCTCTGATCCGTAGCCACTCGGGGATCGGATTCAAGGCAGGTGCAAGTCCCCAATCGCTGACCTGTAGTGCAGAACAGGCCTTGACCATTCGATGCATGTAGGTAGTGCCCGACCGCGGCGGGCCGTACACCAACCACCATCTCAGCGTCGGCTTTTTTTTGATCCTGCTGCGAGCCATGCGCGATCTGATACCGGCCGAGCGGGTGTAGAAGTAGCGTAAGACTCGTCTAGGCATGGATTCGAAACCTCCACTTTGCCAAATTGTAGGCTGAACCGTTCATTACTTCCAATCCTCCTCGGAGTAGAATTCACCAGCGAGATCAGAGGTGCCAGCCCTGATTCGTTCGACACTCGCTTGGCTGAGTTCATGCTTCCAGCTTGATGTTGCCGCTCTGCTATCACGTCTCAGGGAGAAGGCCTCCTGCACGGCGACACCGCTCGGATGCTCAGGAATGCTGTGTTTCTGAATTGCTGAAGCCACCTGTGGCGTGAACTCCAAGTGGAGGCTTTCGAACAGTGCACGGAACTGAGTGAGCGGTTCACTTGCGATATCCTCGTGGCGGAGGAAGAACCAATCATGGTGCCTGCGCCGATACTTGGCAACGACGGAATACACCATACGCCATAATAGGATCGCCTCCTCTATGACGTCCCGTTCGGCGTCTGCGCAGTGCTGCATCTCGGGCTCAAAAGGGTGGAGATGATCCCGAAGCAACAACGGCTGATCGAGCAAGTGGTCGATGGGCACGCCCCAGTTCAGCCGCTGCAGGCTGCAGGCGACCGCCGCTGGATGCCTGATCACAATGGATACGTCCATATCGAACTTTTTCGAAAGCCACTCGGCAGAGAATAGAGCAAATGGATCCTTGACGAGCGGCCTCGCCCCTCGAAGCCGGTTTCCCAGGAATGTAGCGCACTCGTACAGCAGACGCCTCAGATCCAGTCTGGATTGGACCCCCTGCAATCCTCCCCTCAGACTGTAGCGAAACTCAAGTGTATTCTTGAGGGCCTCCTCGTAGTTCGAGCCGTTTTGCGCCGATATGTAGGGGTACCAATGACGGACCGGTGCGCTGCATACCCCGGGATTTCGAGCTCCCCACCTGAAGTTTAGAGGTTCCCAGATGTAGCCTACTGACTGAGCCGCTGCAAGCATCCGTCCAATCCAAGATGTGCCCGAACGGATAGAGCCAGTTACGAGGATGGGTTTCCCTGCCACACCAATGCCTTTCTGTCGGACTTGGCGTCAAACAGCCCTAGCCCAGTTCTCCGATGCTTAGAATCCACTTCCAGGTCCGTGCCACGCCTTCTGAGAGATCAACTTCAGGATGCCATTGGAGGCAGGAATTTGCGCGCGAGGTGTCGAGCACTACTGACGGCACGTCAAACCGGCGCCCAGGCTGGCACACAATATTCGCTTCACGTCCGGTTGTCTTCTGAATGACTTCCACCAGATCGTTCAGCGAGTACCCCTGACCACCGCCTACATTGTAGACGCGTTCATCCAATCCCTGCACCGTGGCGGCTTGCACCGCAGCCGAAACCAGATCGCTGATGAAAAAGTAGTCCCTGACCACCGAGCCATCACCCCAAATCTCTATGGGTTCCCCCCTTGCGGCACGGTAGAGAAACACGTTGATGGCCCCTTGCCTGCGCCGTGGGTCCTGCCCAGGCCCGTAGGGTACCGACGGCCGCAAGACCACATACTCCAGCCCGTACAGGTGGTGGTACATGTGCATGTACTTCTCCACGGCCAGTTTGGTGATGCCGTAGGCATTGATGGGGTAGGTGGGATGCGCTTCTGTGATGGGGAGGTCTTGTGCCGGGCCGTATACTGTTCCCCCTGACGAAAAAAAGACCACGCGCTGCACGCCGCTGCTGTGACAATGATCGATCAGTTGGACTGAGGGCATCAAGTTGGCTTCGATATCTTGCAGTGGTTCGCGCGTTGCCACCTCGTGTATGGTGCTCCAGGCCAGATGAAATACGACGTCCACGTCGATCAATGCCTCGCGGACTGCATACTCGTTCGAGAGGTCGGCGCGGACCAGATCTACTCCGGCGGGCGCTGATCCGAAGCGCCGGTCGAATAGGTCCATCACTCTGACCTTCCATCCCAGCGCAAACAGCTTGTCGACGAGGTGCGAGCCTATGAACCCGCTACCACCTGTGACCAGAGCCCTCATCCCGCCCTCTTGCTCCTCTGCATGGCATCTGTGTAGTGCTGCTCGAGACGATCGATGTATGCGTCAAAGCTCCACGTCTGCTGGGCGCGGGTCACCGCTGCCCTCGACAGGCGATTACGCAGCGCCGGATCGTGGGCCAACGTTGAAATCGCGCTGGCGAGAGCCTCGGGGTTGCGTGGTGGTATCAAGAGCCCTTCGTCGCCGTCCTCAAACGTCTCCGGCGTTCCTCCAGTCGTGGTAGCGATCACGGGGGCTCCGCTGGCCATGGCTGCTGGCAGGGTGATTGAAAATGGCTCGTCCCAAACCGACGGGAAGGCAAAGATGTCGGCGTTGCGAAGGCGTTCCGCAAGTCGCTCAAGGGGCACAAACCCGTCAAAGATGGTTCGATCCTCAAGGCCATTCTGACGGATCTCTTGGCGCAGGCGCTGTTTGTATCTGTCGTTACCTTCACCGATCAGGCGCAGCCTTAGGGTCAGTTCGGGCTCCCGCTCTCGCAAGAGACCCAGCGCCGCGACCAGGACCTGCGGACCTTTACCTTCCCAAAGCTGCCCGGCGAAAACGATCTCAAGATCGTTGGTGGCAGTATGGGGCTTGCTGCGCGGTTTGTACACAGAGGCATCCACTCCGAGATAGGTAGGGGTGATCCGCCCGGCCGGATAGCCCGCCTCCACGTAATAGCGCTTCATAAAATCGGAGATGGAAAGGATCTCGTCCGGGCATCCCAGCTTCCATAGCAGAGGCTGGGCAAGCCGGGCGTAGGCTTGCAGAAGCACCTGTTGCGGCCCGGCTCTGGTTTGCAGCAGCAGGCGCAGGTCCCGAAGCAGGTAGATCATCCACTTGTCCGCCACCTGTGCGATCACCGGGCAGCGCAGCCCCCGAGCAGCCAGAAGGGGAGCGGCTGAGGCCATGTACAAGTTGTCGATAACGATCAGATCGGGCTGTAGTCTCTGGAGCTTTCTGCGGACATTCAGATACGTAGTCAGATCAAAGACATGATGCCGGAGGTGTCCAAAGGCAGAGAGTGCTTTGCCCCCTTGAAAGATGTCCGCTCTGTCTTCGAGATTGTAGTTGAACGCTTGATGGACATGGGGAATGTCATCCAGTTGCGGGCCCTTTGCGGTGATGACATGGACGTCGCATCCGTGAGACCGAAAGGCGTTGACAATATCGCAGGCAAGCATCTCATTGCCGCCCACGATGTAGGGAGGATACAGGTTGATGAGATAGGCAAGCCGTTTCAAGTCTCTGTCCCTTTCCGCTGGCTGGCTACTTCTTCGACCAGCTCAGCCCATGGCCTTGTTATCTCCATCCAGTCATAGCGCTGGGCCAGTTGCTGCCCTCCTGCTGCGATTCGCACTCGCAGATCGGGATCTGAGAGAAGTGCCAAAACATAATCGCTGAAGGAATCAGCGTCATCGGCGATGAGGATGTTCTCTCCATGAGCGATGTCCAGGCCCTCTGCCCCAACGGAGGTAGAGACGACGGGTAGCCCCATGGCCATGGCCTCGACGATCTTTAGGCGAGTCCCACTTCCCAGCCGCAAAGGGACGAAGAAGACGGTTGCCTTGTCGTAATAGGGCCACACGTCGGGTACTGTGCCTGTCACTTTGACGCCTGGCTGGCGCGCCAGTTTGAGAATCTCGGACGGCGGTTTGTGGCCCACAATCTGGACTTGCATGTCAGGCATGGCCTCAGCGATCCGGCCATACGCCTTCTCAAAGAAAAACTGCATCGCGTCGATGTTTGGGTAGTAGTTCATAGAGCCCACGTACAACAGCGTCGGTTCCTCGGCGCGCGGTCCACCCGAAGGGACGAACTTGCTCAGGTCTGCCCCATTTGGGATCACGAGTGCAGGCACACCAGGTGAGTTGGCACTGATCTGAGCTGCGTCATTCTCGGAACAAGCCAAGTAGGCCTGATAGATAGGCATCTTCTTCTTGCAGTAGCTTTTGAGCTGTGCTGCTTCGATGAAATCCAGAATTTTCTCGATGCCCAAAGGCCGTGCCCTGGCTACTTCTCTGTAGTGGGCGGAATCAACTTTTTGCCGGGTGACCAGCCTGGGCACGTCTGCTCTCAGTTCGGCGTAGGGCGTCATGCAGATCTCGTCGGCAATAATCGCGTTGTACTCTTTCTCTTGCAGGCACTGCCCAGCTTGCTTCAGCGACTCGACTGTATGGAAGTAGTGCACAGCTCGGGGAAGGGGGGACAACGCGTGCTTGATGCGGTTACGAAATCGCCAGGGCCTGACCAGACGCATAGGAACAACTCGGCGGCAGTAAGCTCCAAGTGCCTCGACGTGATCCTCCGAGGGGCCTGTCCCATAGTAGGGCGTGTACAGATCCACGTCGAAACGCTCCGTCAGCGCCCGCAGCAAGTAGAAGCTCCGGATCTTGCCGCCATTGTCCGGAGGATAGGGCAAGTAGGGAGTAAAGAGCGCGATTCTCATGGTTCCCCTGATATCTCATCTGCCGGTTTAGTCCCTTTGACATAACACTCACGCGCTCGAGTCAGCGGTCCTGCGTGACTGTCGTACAAGGTCTTCAGGGCTTGGTGTTGCGTCTGTAGTGCCTTCTGCACGGAATCAAATTCCTCGTATAGGACGTTCTGTACCAGGAGAGTTGCGAGCCGCCGACGTATCGTGTACGACAGGCGACGCAGTCTTGAGCTCTCGGGTCTGACTGTTGGCCTCGCCAGGAAAGGAAAGTTCTTGTCCGAGGTGGGTCCATCTCCGATGTCTATCAACTCGGCCAGCGTACGTGGAAGCTCCTCCAGTTCTGGTGGAGGCGTCCACACGGTGTGGGGATGCTCACCGGATTCGATGTCTCTGAAGCCAGCCCAGTGCAATAGGAACTCGAGCAGCGGGCGGTTGTACAACCGGACGTGCGTTGCATCGCGCCAGAACTCGTGAAGCTGAACGATCAGACTGGCGGGGTTGGGTGTGGCGAGCACGAGTGTGCCACGCGCGGACAGGGCGCTGTGACAGGCCTGAATGAACCGGGCTGCATCGGCAGCGGGCAAGTGTTCGATCAGATTGCTGCTAAAGATCCCGTCACACTGCCCAGCATGCTCGGGCAAGTACTCAAAGAGATCGGAATGGACTACATCGAGTCCCTTCTGGACGCATACCTCCACCATCTTGCTGTCCGAGTCAATGCCAATGACCTCGATCGCTTCATCCTGAAGCAGATCAATGAATTGACCCTCACCGCACCCAACATCCAAGACCCGCCTGCAGTTGGCGAACATGGGCACGTAGAATGATAAGACGTGGCGGTTCCACTCCGAGCCTGACTCGCCCAGTTGATGCATATATTCGTAGAATGCCCCTTCGACTCGATCCATATCCATGACAGTCACGAATCGTTGCCAGCAGTTTCGTGCTTCCAGGTAGCCGGTAGTGCCATCACTCCATGACGCTGTTCGGATACAATTCGAAACCGAAAATGCTTGTCAAGGAAGTGAGCGGGCGTAGACCAGTAGGGAGGATCGGGTGAGCAGTACGCTCCCACAGACAACAGATACTCACCGGCATAGAGATTGAGCTCGTGAATCTCGGCGGTCAGAGTCCCTCGGCCGTCAATGGGACCAAACTCCAAAGGATCCACGTTATAGGTGTTGGTACTGGATATGTAGAGCCCGTCAGAGCGGTGGAGCAGAATCCCAAAGACTGGCTCCTCTACCCTGCCTTGGCACTCGTACTCGATGCGCACAAGGACCGGCTCACCGGTTCGGAAGGTCCACCGGGGCTTGCCTTCACTGTCCACCATGCTGACATGTTGTATGCGCAGTTCCTTAGCTTCAGAAGGATTGGCGATCTCTCCTCTGTTATCCTGAGCCAGCTTCTCCGCGAGCTGTTCCCCGAAGAACGCCCTGTAGCCTGATATCACTCGTGAGGGATCTCCCACCTGCTTGATCAGTCCATGATCCAGCCAGATGACTTGGCTGCACAGCCGTTCAACAGACTGGAGGTCATGGGAAACGTAGACGATGGTGCAGTCACTGCGTCTGAACTCGGCGATCTTTTCCAGACATCTCTGCTGGAATGCTGCGTCACCTACAGCCAGCACCTCATCAATCAGCAGGATGTCGGGTCTTGTGTGCACTGCTACTGAGAAACCGAGCCGCACGAACATGCCCGAGGAATAATGCTTGACAGGGATGTCGATGAACTGCTCGAGTTCCGCGAAGGCGATAATTGCATCTAATTGCTTGTTGACCTCGCCGCGACTCATGCCAAGGATGGATCCGCTCAGGTAGATATTCTCGCGCCCGGTGAGCTCGAGATGAAATCCGGCACCAAGCTCTAACAATGCTCTGACGCGACCAGCTATTTCTATTTGCCCGGAAGTCGGCTCAATGATGCGAGACACAAGCTTCATGATTGTGCTCTTGCCCGCACCGTTGGGGCCGATGATCCCTAGCATGGCTCCCTGTTCCACGTCGAAACTCACATCGCTCAGAGCCCAATATCTCTCCTTAGAATGGGGCCGCTGCATGTGAAGGATGCTGAGGAATAGCTCCTGGAAGGAGCGTGGTCGTTCGTGCTTGAGCATGAACTGCTTGGAAACGTGATCGAAACTGATTCTTCTCATCTTGTCTTGGGCCATCCTATGGTCTCGCTAGCATTCTTCAGAAGTGGTGCCTCGCGTCTTTGAGTCCCATGGAAATGTTGGGCTGCAGTTCGTCGTAGGTTGTGTCGTTGAGTGCACTCTGGTGGCGCGAGATCATATCATATCTCAAGGGAAGCACCAAATTCTCTGGCACAGCCGATATTGACATCCTCACTCGCTCGGCCGTGCCACTTTTGAGAAGCCCGTGCAGCATATCACGTTTCCTGTTTTACCATCGCTTGCCAAGAGAGGCGCTTGCGGAGCCAGACGGGGCCACGGTCGATATAAGCGCCAATCCATTGACCCGTGGTGGAGGCGGAGTACCATAGCGGCGCGTATAGCAACCAGAACAGCCGCTCGACTAGTGGGCGCTCGCATTGCCACACGAACCCTAGATCCCGGCTGATCCGCTCGGGCGCTGGGTGACGTGGAGGCATCAGATGGTGTGTCCAGCCACGCAGAGCTGCCCGTACACCACGTCCCGAATCGATGTTTTCTTTGAACAATCGGCTCAGAGAGCCGCTGTGAGAATGCAGTACCGCCGATGCAGGTTCGTACACCAAGCAGTATCCGCTCTGGAGCACACGGACGGCCCAAGCCAGATCCTCAGCAAAGTCCACCTCTGGAAAGGGAATGGTCTGCCAGACTTTCCTCCGCAAGCAGGAGCTGGTATTGGAAAAGTGCGCCAGGGCATGTCCGTCCCTTGAGAGGTTTGCCGATCCATCGAGGCACTTGACCAGTCGCGTCTCGCCTCCGACCTGCTCCCACTCCTCGAGTATGCGCCGGGCTAGCAAAGGATCGCAGTCTGGACGGGGGAGGTGGCGGCTAAAGGCGCCGGCCACGCCGCTGTCTGTAGCCACCGCATCGATCAACGCGTCGAGCCATCCCGGCAGGGGGGTGGCATCCTGGCTCAAGTGGACCAGATACTCCACACCGGGGGAAACCAAGCTAGCAGCCAAGTTCCGAGTCCGCCCATGCTGGAAATCGCCGGGTGGGATCTCGACCACACGCACCGCGCGGCTCTCCAGAATCTTGCGCGTTCCGTCAGCAGAGCCCGAATCCACGGCCAGGACTTCAAAGCCGTACTGAGACTCCTGGGCAAATATGGCGTCCAGGGTGTCTTCCAGGTAGGCTGCACCGTTCTTTGTAAGTAGGATGATGGCGACCAAGTTGCTCAACAGATCCTCACCGTTCGCGCTCAGGGCCCAATTCGCAACATGAGATTATAGCATGTTCGGTGCGGGTCTCCAAATGTTCACCGCAACCGTGCCAGGGTCCTGCAATGGTGCAATGGGCAGATATATCAAGCGTCATGGAATCCCTGGGCCTGGCTGCAATGACCTGTAGATCTGTTCAACCTCGAGGACGTGTTCCATCCTGCTCTTGATCTGCTGGGTACTGTGCAGCGCACCATCCTGCAGGCGGGCAAGCAGGCCACGTTCTACGCTGAGGCGC
>Ga0207796_1000979_pt1 | contig 10162 bp, 11 predicted proteins | sample Pon1CUnioCityCA_6_FD_187274 | JGI IMG/M metagenome (GOLD analysis project Ga0207796, IMG submission 187274) | Marine sediment microbial community from Union City, CA, USA - Pond 1C Sediment 1 (SPAdes) | ecosystem: Environmental > Aquatic > Marine > Intertidal zone > Salt pond sediment ...
TCCGATTCGTCCATTCCCGACGACGACATCCCCTTCTGAGCGCTATGACCGTTCCCCACGAGCTGCCGGAACTGAACTACATCGTCCTCTCCGGCAGGGTAACGGAGAAGGGTGAGTTGAGGACCACCAGCCTGAACATCTTTCACATAAGGTTCCGGCTGGAGAACTTCCTCGCTCCATATCCCGAGGCGCCCGCGGAAGACAGGAAGACCTACGTCCTGGACGTCGAGGCCTGGGGCGAGCTGGCGGAGAGTGTGGAACGCAGCATAAGGAACGGGATGTTCGTGATGCTGGAAGGCAGCCTGGTCAGCAGGTCATACATAGACAGAATGAAGCGCACACAGTACAGGATGGTGGTCAAGGCCTCGGATATCTCGGCACTGAGCTCGTGACGAGCCATTGATCACTCAACAAGAACAGATTTCAGGAGGATGAGACTTGGCAGCGAAAAAGAGAACCAAGAAGAAGAGCAGCAAGTTCGGAAGGAAGAAGAAGTGCCGTTTCTGCGCCAACCCGCAGATGGAGATATCCTACAAGAACGAAAGGATGCTGCAGAGGTACGTGTCCGACAGGGGCAAGATAGTAGCGAGACGGGTCACCGGTAACTGCGCCAAGCATCAGAGACTTGTAGCCAACGCGGTGAAGGTGGCCAGGTTCCTGGCCCTTGTGCCATATGTAAGAGAGCACTACAGGTAGGCCGATCCGGGAAGCAGTCATGGTGAACAGGACGGCAAGGGTCGGAGGCGGGCTTCTCGGCCTGGTGGCCCTGGGCATAGTACTGGTCCTGATGGGCGTTCCCTTCGTCGGGATGGCCATCATGATGTCGATGATGGTGGGCCGGGAGATGGTCAGGGGCATCGCCCTGGCGGTGGGGACCCTGTTCGTGGTGTACCTTGTATCGGATTTCTCCGGGGCGTTCATAGCCGCGGCGGGATCCGGCGTCATGGCCGCCTCCATTCTCACCGGCAGAGACTATCGACGTTCGGTCTGCATGGCTTCCGCAGCCGCAGCCCTGGCCGCGATCCTCGGCACACTGCTGCTTCCGCAGCACTCTCTTCTCTCGAATGAGAACGTGCGCGCACTGGTTCAGCTCTACGGCTCCGCCGGTATGAGCTCGTCGGAGATAATGATGGTAATAGATATACTGGTCTACGTTGTCCCGTCCCTTCTGGCCGTCTGGGCTGTTACCGGCACCGTTGCCGCGGCCACCGCCGCGAGGCTCATGGTGAGAAGAAGGGGAGCCTGGCCGGAAGTGGACGAGGGAGAAGGCCTGAGGCTCGGGTTACTGCCCGCCTGGATCCTGATAGCGGCCCTTGCCCTCAACCTCCTGGGAGGTGTTCCCCCCCAGGCAAGGCAGGCGGCGGTCAACGTGGCCATATTCATGATGCTGCCATATGCCGCGGTGGGGATCGCTATCTGCAGGAAACTGCTCCTTTGTTACCCGCAGATGTTCCTGGCCATGATGCTGCTCATACTGTTCCCGCCCCTGGCCCTCGGGGTCCTCGTTCTGTCGGGAATACTGGACACCTGGCTGGACCTGAGAAAGAAAATCGAGTTATCAAAGGAAAGGAAAGACCAATAATGAAAGTACTTCTGATAAAGAGCGTTGAGGACCTCGGGCTTGGAGGTGACGTGGTGGACGTGGCCGACGGATACGCCAGGAACTACCTCTTCCCGAGGAACCTGGCCGTGAAGGCCACCCCGGCGGCGGTCAAGTCCTCGGAACTCTACCGTTCAAGAGCTCTCAAGGAGCAGGCCCGCATTTCGGCTGAGTCTCAGGAGCTGGCCGACAGGCTGCAGGAGCATGTAGTGGAGATCAAGGCGGCTGCTGATGAGACCGGTCACCTCTACGGCAGCGTGACCGAGCGCAACATCTCCCAGTCACTGAAGGATGCCGGATTCGAGATAGAGATAGAGCAGGTCCTCCTCAGCGAGCATCTCAAGGCAACGGGGGAATATCCCGTGCCTGTCAAGATATACGGCGACATCCGCGCCGACGTTACCGTCAGGATCCTTCCGGAGGAGGAGGAGTAGCACCTTGAGGATACTGGCTGTGGAGACCTCGTGCGACGATACCGCGGTAGCGCTGCTCTCGGGCTGCGACCCGGTGGCCGAGCGTATCCACAGCCAGATGGTCCACAGCAGGCACGGTGGCGTGGTGCCGGAGCTGGCTTCCCGGAACCACATGAAGGTCCTTCCGGCTCTTGTGGATGAGGTGCTGAACGAGAGCGGTCTCGGCAACCCCGGCGAAGTAGACTGTTTCGCCGCTACCGCAGGGCCCGGTCTCATCGGTTCTCTCCTGGTGGGACTCTCATGGGCCAAGGCCGCGGCATGGGCATCCGGCAGACCTTTCCTGGGCATAAACCACCTGGCGGCTCATCTTTTCATACACTATGGAACGGACCGCGAGGTCCTCTTTCCGGCGGTCGCCCTGCTTGTGTCAGGCGGACACACCTGTCTGTTCAGGATGGGTTCCTGGTCAGAAATATTCCTTCTCGGTTCGACCAGGGACGACGCGGCGGGGGAGGCTTTCGACAAGACGGCCAAACTGGCGGGGCTGGGTTATCCCGGAGGGGCCGCCATGGACCGGGCGGCCGAAGAAGGGGACCCCGAAGCCCTTGCGCTTCCTTCTCCCATGTCCGATCCATCCAACCCAGAATTCAGCTTCAGCGGACTCAAGACAGCGGCAAAGCTCGCATGGGAAGCCGGGGCGGACATGAGGGACCTTGCGGCTTCCTTCAGAAAGACCGTGGTAGATCTTCTCGTCTCGAAGCTCATGTACCAGTGCGGCTCTCTCAATGCCAGGAGCGTCGTGGCCGCGGGTGGTGTCACCGCCAACAGTCTCCTGAGGAGCCGGCTTCGGAAGGAATGCGAGGCCGGGGATATCAGGCTGTTCCTTCCGGACAGGGAGCACGCAATGGACAACGCCCTGATGGTGGGCAGGGCTGCCGCGGCTTCAATAGAGATGGATCCCCGCAGCTCCTCACCCCTGTCCTGCAACGCCTTCGCCAGGTGGACGGGGGATGAGCTCAAGCCCCTGTGTTGTCAATGACCTTCCTGTTTTAGTACTATATGACTCCGGTTGAACAGCTCACGTGCTGTTGAGAGGATCGCATGCTGACAGGCATCGTCTGCGGCGTGGACATGGTGAGTATAGCCAGGATAGAGAAAGCCCTGTCGAGAAGCGGAGAGCGGTTCCTTCATCGTATCTTCGCCGAATCTGAACTGGGCCTCGGGGACGACATCGGTTTCCTGGCCACCAGGTTCGCTGCAAAGGAAGCTTTCTTCAAGGCCCTGGGCACCGGTCTCGCCGGGGGGGTGAGATGGCATGACTTCGCACTGCCTCCCCGCCGTGATACGGAATCGCAAGGGCACGGCCTCCTGCCCCTGGTATCGGGCAGGGCCGCGGATTATCTTGAGGGGAGAAAGGTCCTCGTCAGCGTCTCCCGGACGGCGGAGCTGGCAGTGGCTGTTGTTTTTCTTGAAGGATCGGGGGGTCGTTCATGAAGTACTGGGTCATACCTGAAGAGATGTCCGAATTCGACAGAAGAGCAATCCAGAGCGGGGTCCCGGGGGACCAGCTGATGGAAAGGGCCGGTGAGGCCGCTGCCGGGTACGCCATGAGAATGGTATCTCCGGATGGCGGACCCGTCATAGTCTTCGCCGGACCCGGCAACAACGGCGGGGACGGATTAGTGATAGCGAGAAAGCTCAGGGAGAGGTCCTACTACGCCCATGTGGTCCTTGCCGCAGCCGAGGGGAAGAGCCTTTCCCACGACTGCCAGAACAATTTGACCAGGTTCGTGAACGATGGCGGAATAGTGGTCCCGCCGAAGAAACTCGGCGAGCTGCCGGATTCCCCGTCCCTTGTGGTGGACGCCATCCTGGGGACCGGCTTCAGGGGCAGCATAGACGGGATATTCGCCCAGTGCCTGGACAGAATGGGCGAATACGGCAGCAAGGTCCTTGCCGTGGACACACCCTCGGGGATCAACGGAAGGACGGGAGATGTCGACCCGCATACCGTAAAGGCCGACGTGACAGTTACCTTCGCCGCCCCGAAGGCCGGGCTGCTATTCCCCCCCGGCTGCGGTTTCGCCGGAAGCATATTCGTAGCCGACATAGGCATAGACGTGGACGAGGCCGATGACAGGATGGTCATCGACCTTGGCGGCGCCGCCGGGCTTCTTCCCCGTCGCCCTCCCGAGGGTCACAAGGGCACCTTCGGCAAGGTCCTTCTGATAGGGGGGTCCGAGACCATGCCCGGAGCTCCTCAGCTCATGGCCCGGGGAGCCATCAGGTCCGGCGTGGGGCTCGTCCGGCTGGCCGTTCCCCTATCCGCCCATCAACTCGTCGCCGGACGGGTGCCCGAGGCCCTGTCGTCCTACTTCCTTCCCGGAGACCCCAGCAGCATGCCCGAACCCTCAGATCATGACGCCGTCGCCATAGGCCCCGGCATGGGGAACACTTCCGCCACCAGGAAGGTGGTGGATTACGTGCTGGGGAACTGGAGTGTGCCACTGGTAATGGACGCTGACGCTCTGAACGTCATGGAGAGGCCCCTCGAGCAGCTCAGGTCATACCGGGGACCCCTTCTCATAACGCCTCATCCCGGAGAGCTTGCCAGGCTTTGCAGGTGCGACGCTTCCAGCATAGCCAGCAGGTCCAGGGCCGCAGCCAGGCTGGCGGAATCCTCAGGCGCAGTCATACTGCTGAAGGGCAGGCCCTCGATGGTCTTTTCGGGGAATAGGGGTTCCTGCCTGGTGCCGGCGGGCAACAGCGGACTTGCCACAGGAGGCAGCGGCGACGTCCTCACCGGTATCTGCGCTTCTCTCATGGCCCAGGGTATGAAACCCTACGGCGCCGGCATCCTTGGCGCTTTCGTCCACGGTCTCGCGGCTGACATGGCGGTGGAGGCCTCGTCCGAAAGGTCACTGATACCAACTGATGTCGCCTTCTGGATGGGCCGGGCCTTCAGGGAGATAGAAACAGGAATGGACAGTCAACTGCTCACGTCCGGAGGTAGGTGGAACAGTGACTTCATGCATAGAACGTGATGAAGCCCTTGAACTCCTGAGAGAAAACCTTGATAACGAGAACCTGGTCCGGCACTGTCTGGCGACAGAGGCGGTAATGCGCTCCATAGCCAGGGACCGTGAAGATGACGAGGAGCTTTGGGGCCTCACGGGGCTCCTTCACGACCTGGACTACGAGAAGACCGATGATGACCACTCGAGGCACGGTCTGGTGACCGCCGAGATGCTCGAGGGAAGGCTTCCCGAGGAATATCTGACCGCGATCAGGGCCCACAACGCGGAGAACAACGGCGTTGATCGCACCACGGCCCTCGATCATCTACTGGCTGCCGGGGAATCGATAACGGGACTGATAGTCGCAGTGGCCCTTGTTTACCCCGGGAAGAAACTGGAACCGGTGAAGCCGAAATCCGTGACGAAGAGAATGCGCATGACGGCATTCGCCAGATCGGTCCCAAGGGACACCATAATGGAATGCGAGAAGGCCGGATACGATCTGGCCGATTTCGTCAGGCTTTCCCTCGACGCCATGAAATCCATCGCCGGTGATATAGGTCTCTGATACCGTGTCCGCCGATACCGGCCCGAGGGACAAGGTCGGAAGTAACGGTTTCCGTCTCGTGGATGGGATATTCGTCCCTCCGGAACCCCCTCTGCATCGCGGTGAGGAATACGATGAGGCGGTATTCTCCACTTTATTGAAGATGCAAAGGGATCATTTCTGGTACCGGGGCAGGCACCGGCTTCTCCTCCGGACACTTCAGGACGCCCTGAAGAGAGCGGGGCTCAAGAGTGGCGAAACAAGCGGCCTGGACCTGGGTGGAGGCTGCGGGGGCTGGCTGGAATACCTCCGATCAAGGGAGCCGGGCATCTTCGGCGAACTCGCCCTGGGTGACAGCTCGATGAAGGCCCTGGAGATGTCCGCCCCGGTAGTATCCTCCTTCGCATCGCGGTACAACGTTGATATCCTTGAACTTCCATGGGAAGGGGATTGGGACGTAATCTTCCTGCTGGACGTACTGGAGCACATTCCTTCCCACCTGGATGCCCTTCGTGAGGCGGGTAAAGCGCTCAGGCCCGGAGGCCTGCTGATGATAACGGTTCCCGCCCTGAGCTTCTTCTGGAGCTACAATGACGAGATAGCCGGTCATCAGAGGCGTTACTCAAGGAAGGAAATGGAATCGCTTGCTTCCGAAGCCGGCCTGAAAGTTGCGCGCAGCAGCTACTTCATGTTCCTTCTAAGCCCCGTCCTGATGATGAGCAGGATGTTCTCCAGGCCTTCAAGATCGGCATCCAGGGAAGAGCTGCGCTCCCACCTCGCGAGAACACACAGGGTCCCGTCCGCGCCCCTCAACGGTCTTCTCTACGGGGTGTTCAGCCTCGAGACAACGGCGGGAAGGCTAATGCCTTTTCCCTGGGGCACATCACTGCTGGCGGTACTCACTAAGTAGCCCGCCTTCCGGACAGCATCCGGGATCTTCCAGGGATCGCCGCGGAACCCGTGACCTCAGCCGAACAGTTCCCTTCCCCTTCGGAAGGCTTCCAGATTCACCTCCAGGTACTTCGCGGGAACCCTGTGACTGATCGCTTCGTGCCAGTGGGCCTCCTCCATGGGCAGATGGGGCGATACGGCGCCTATAAGGACGACGTTGACCACCTTCATGTTGCCGAGTTCCTCAGCTATCTCCACAGCGGGAATGAGACTCACCGGCAGTTCTTCCTCTATCATTATCCCGTCCACGTCGGGATACTCCGCCAGACCGGTGTTCACGGTCATGGGATTGATCCTGAGGTCACACGCCACCAGCTTTCCCTCCGGGGCGAGGTATGAGGACCATCTCAGTCCCTCCATCTTCTCCATCGCCAGTATCAGGTCAGCGCACCCCTTTTCCACCAGGGGGCTGTATATCTTCTCTCCGAAGCGCACATGGCTTGAGACGCTTCCGCCCCTCTGGGCCATTCCGTGGACCTCGCTCTTCTTGACATCGTTCCCGGAGGCCCTCGCGGCGGCACAGAGGACTTCGCTGGCGAGAAGTATCCCCTGGCCGCCGGTACCGCAGATTATGACATTGGTCACGGGTTTCATTCCAGTCCTCCCATATCCTTGGATATGGCGTCCACCGGGCAGACCTGGACGCACATGTTGCAGTTGGGCCAGCAGAGGAGCCTGCTTATCTCCGGGTGGTCCTCTTCCCAGCTTATGGCGGGACATCCGAGGTTCATGCACTGCCTGCAGCCTATGCATTTCTCGAGGTCAACGGAGGCAACCGACCGTTTTCCGGGCCTGTAGCTCATGATGCATGGACGCCGCGTGATTATCACCGACAGCTGGTCCCTCTCTATCTCCTCCTTCAGGGCCTTCTCCATCTCCCTGAGGTCATGGGGGTCGACGACCCTCACGTTACTGACCCCGCAGGCCCTTACCAGTTCTTCCAGGTCCAGCACGGGAGCCTCTTCTCCCCTCAGGTTCCTTCCGGTTGTGGGATTGTGCTGACCTCCGGTCATGGCGGTGAGGCTGTTGTCCATTATCATTACAGTGCCGGTGTTACCGTTGTATACCATGTCTATCAGGCCCGTTATGCCTGAATGCACGAATGTGGATTCGCCGATGGCGGCGACGAGCTTCCCCATGCCTTCGCGTCCCACCGCGTTCTCGATGCCGCTGAGAACTCCGATAGCCGCTCCCATGCATACCGTGGTCTCCAGTGCGTTGTAGGGCGGCATCAGGCCAAGGGTGTAGCATCCGATGTCGCCGGTGGAGCTGCCCTTTATCCTGCTGAGGCAGTAGAAGGCGCCCCGGTGCGGGCAGCCCGGGCATAGTGAGGGCGGTCTTAATGGGAGCTGTATATCATTCCAGGTCAACTTTTTAGCGGTTTCGGGCCTTAGAGCCTTCCTGACGATCTCGGGATTGAGCTCTCCCTCTATGGGAATGATATCCTTGCCCCGGGCCTCTATCAGAAAACGGGCCTTTATGCTGTCCTCAAGATGGGGCTCGTTCTCCTCGACGAAGACCACCCTGTCCACCATGCCGATGAACTTCTCCACGAGGTCCCAGGGAAGGGGGTTTGATATGCCTATCTTGAGAACGCTGGCTTCAGGATAGACCTCCTTCACGTACTGGTAGGAGATACCGCTGGTGATTATCCCGATGGAAGTATCCCCCTCCTCTATCCTGTTCAGGGGACTTTCGGCCCCCCACGCGGATATTTCGGCCAGTCTCCTCTCCACCCTGCTGTGCATGACCCTTGCATGAGCGGGTATGGGGACCCTCTTCCTGATGTCGGCCTTGTAGCCCTTTACAGGGACTTCCCTCCTGGGGCCGACATTCACCAGGCTCTTTGAATGGCATATCCTCGTGGTCATCCTGAGCATTACCGGAGTATCGTACTCCTCCGAGATCCGAAGCCCCTCTCCCACCATGTCCTTTGCTTCCTGGCTGTCCGAGGGCTCCAGCACCACAACCTTGGCGGCCTTACCCATGAGCCTGTTGTCCTGCTCGTTCTGGCTGGAATGCATTCCCGGATCATCCGCCGATATTATCACGATGCCCCCGGTCGCCCCGATGTAGCTCAGGGTGAACAGGGGGTCGGCGGCAACGTTGAGGCCGACATGCTTCATCGCCGACAGCACCCTGGCGCCCGCGAATGACGCTCCTGCTATAACTTCCAGCCCTACTTTCTCGTTGGGCGCCCACTGGGCATCTATCTCCCCGTACTCCTCGCCGATGGTCTCCAGTATCTCGGTGGAAGGTGTTCCCGGATAGGCCGCGGCGAAATGAACGCCGTATTCCCAGGCACCCCGGGCCACGGCCTCGTTGCCCGAGAGAAGAAGGGTTCCCTCCTCTACCGTGTTAAGTTTCTTTCTCATTCGCCGCCTTTCGTTTCTATCTGTATACCTTGACGTCCTCGACCTCGTCCAGCACTCGAAGAACTCCCCTCATAAGCGCTTCCAGCTCCTCTTCCCCGGGGAATACTATGATCTCGCCCAGGTAACTGAGATTCGCGCTTATCCTGTCCGTCATCCATTTGTTATTCGCTATGCCGCCGGTTATCACCACGGCGTCCACTTCTCCCGCAAGGGCCGCCGCCATGGCCCCGGCTTCCTTGATGATCTGGTATGCCATCGCCCGCAGGGCCAGGTCACATGTCTCGTCGCCTTCCTGTGCCCTTTTCAGGGCCTCCCCCACATGGTCGGTTCCGGTGTAGGCAATCAGACCTCCACGCTTGAGCAGCATCACCTTCATTTCAGGCCAGGTATGCTCTCCGGAAAGACACAGCCTTACAAGTCCGGTAGTGGGAAGGGCCCCTACCCTCTGCGGGCTGAAGGGTCCACCGTCGTTGGCCCCGCTGGTATCGATCATCCTTCCCCTTCGAATGGCGTTGACGGATATCCCGCTGCCGAGATGCAGGACCACAAGGTTGATGTCCCCAAGCTTCCTGCCAAGTTTCTCAGCAGCCTTGTACGCCACCATCCTTATGTTCAGGGCGTGGCTCAGACTGGTCCTCTCCAGTTGCGGAAGACCGGAAAGCCTTGCCTCGGGGATCATCTCGTCGACACAGACCGGGTCTACTATGTAGGGCCTGCATCCCGCCTCGTCGGCTATGCCACGGGCGATGAGGGCTCCCAGGTTGGAGGGGTGGTCGGCCTGAAGGGTGGACCCTTCCCCAATATCCTCCACCAGGGCTGTGTTAACCTCATAGGTGCCGCTCTCCAGGGGCTTGAAGGCTCCCCCCCTTCCCACCACTGCGGTGAGGTCGGCGGGCCTGTATCCCTCGTCCTCGAGGGTTCTCAGCACCAGCTCCCTGCGAAAGTGCAGCTGTCCCAGGGTAGAGTCGAACTGCTCCAGTTCGTCGGGGGTATGTCTGATGCTCTTTTCGAACAGGAGTTCACTTTCCCTGAACAGTCCGACCTTGGTGGAGGTGCCTCCCGGGTTGACCGTCAGGATCAGTCTTACTTCATCTGCCATTGCTGCCTCCCGATGCAACGACCCCCAGGGCCAGGGAGTTCAGTTTCGTAAGGGCCTTGTCAGACCTCGAGAGCATTACCACAGGCGCCGCAGCCCCCGCTATCAGCCCTCCCACCTCCGCGTCGGTCATGCACATGAATGCCTTGGCGAATATGTTGCC
>Ga0207796_1000981_pt1 | contig 10139 bp, 9 predicted proteins | sample Pon1CUnioCityCA_6_FD_187274 | JGI IMG/M metagenome (GOLD analysis project Ga0207796, IMG submission 187274) | Marine sediment microbial community from Union City, CA, USA - Pond 1C Sediment 1 (SPAdes) | ecosystem: Environmental > Aquatic > Marine > Intertidal zone > Salt pond sediment ...
GAGTACTGAGCCACGCGGACTGATTTGCCAAAGCGTGAGTTGGCAGCCAAACATCTCCAGACCCAGGCCGGTCTGGAGATGTTTCTGTCTGTGGAGAGGAGCGAGGGTCTCTTTGCAGTATCGCTGCCTCGCGTTCGAATCATTTGACAGTTCCCGTCAGTTGGGGTATCTTGTAAGGGCCTGAACCTGGCCCGAGTGAGGAGCTTTTGCTGAGCAGAATCAAATCCCGGTGGGTGGCGCTGGCGCTTTTGCCGGTGGTGGCGCTGCTGCTGAGTGCTGCATACTGGCACACCGGAGAGTCGAAACCGAATCCTGATCTAGAGAGCGGACTGGGTGTGATTGCCCGGATCGTGGGTTTGAGCACACCTACGTCCACCCCGACGCACACGCCACCCCCGACTCCCACGGCGACCTCTACGTATACGCCTACGCCGACTGATACGCCCACCCTGACGCCGACGAATACGCCAACTTTTACTCCGACCCCCACGGCGACGAACACTCCCACAGCGACACCTACCTTTACACCTACGCCTACGTTCACGCCGACGCCTCTGTTACCCACACCAGATGGCGTTGATCGCCAGGTTCGGGTACCGATACTGATGTACCATCACATTGAAGAGCCACCGCCGTACGCTGATGCCATAAGACGCGATCTGTCTGTCAGCCCCGATGATTTCGAGGATCAGCTTGCCCATTTGAGGCGTGAGGGGTACGAGAGCATCACGTTGAATGATCTGGCTCTGCATGTGACCATGGGCAAACCGCTCCCCCCGAAGCCCATAATCCTCACCTTTGACGATGGCTATACCAATGCATACACGAATGCCTTTCCGCTCCTGCAGCGATACGGCTTCACAGGGACATTTTTCCTGATCTCGGAGCCGATGGATGCCGGGGACCCGAGTTTCCTGTCGTGGGCAGAGGTGGAAGAGATGTACGCGGCTGGCATGCGGTTCGAACCCCACAGTTACAATCACCCCGACATGCGCAACCGGGACTTTGATTTTGTCGTCTTCCAGATATTGGCCCCCAAAGAAGCTATAGAGGCACGCACCGGCGAGCCCTGCCGCTTTTTCGCCTATCCTGCAGGGCGTTACGATCAGTTCGTCATCGACGTCCTGCGCTCGGCCCATTTCTGGGGTGCGGTACTCACCGAACAGGGCGCCACGCACACGGCTGACGACCTGTTTACCCTGCGCCGCGTTCGGGTCCACGGCGGCGATGACCTGGGTAGCTTTATCCGCATACTGAACCTCGATTGGTAGCGGGCCACCGCCATGTTTTTCGATGCGCTCTGCATGGCCTGTATGGCCGATGAGTTGCGCCAGCAACTCCTGGGCGGTAGAGTCCAGCGAGTGCTACTCCCCGATAAACTGTCCATAGGGCTGGAGATCTATGCCCAACAAGAGCGCCACTATCTCCTGGCGTCGGCGCACGCCGATCTGGGCCGCGTCTTGTTGGTTTCGGAAAAGCTGCGGCGCGGTGTGGAAAAGCCGACCGGCTTGCTGCTTCTGCTGCGCAAGTACGTGCGGGGCGCAATCATATCGTCTATCGAACAGCCGCCCTTTGAACGGATCCTGTGTATAGAGCTTGACCACCCGGAATGGGGCTGCAGCGAACTGATCATCGAAGTGATGGGCCGCCACTCGAATATCATCCTGGTGGATGCCTCGGGCCAGGTGCATGATTCGGTGAAGCGGGTGAGCCCGCAGCTGAGTCGCGTGCGGCCGATCCTTCCGGGCCGGCCCTACACGCCCCCGCCGCCGCAGGACAAGCTGCCGCCCAGCGAATTGACGGAGCACCGCCTGCGTGAGATGCTCGCCGGTCAGGAACCCGGGGCACAGGTGTGGCGGGCGCTGGTTAGCGGAGTGCGGGGGATCAGCCCGCTGCTGGCCCGCGAGATCGTCTTTCGCGCCCTGGGGCAACCGCGAGCAAAGGTGGCCCAAGTGGAGCGCCTTAGCCCGATATTAGCGTCGATCCGTGACCTGCTGGCACCCCTGGAGGGAGGTGGATGGCAGCCCACGATCGTTGAGGAGGGAGGCCAACCCGCGGTGTATGCACCCTATCCGCTGACTCACCGTGGGGAGGCTCAGCGAGTGCCATCGCTCAGCCAGGCAATTGAAGTCTGCATTCTAGCCATCACCAGCCAGGACCCCTATGCTGCCGCCAAGCGTCCCCTGCGAGAAGCGATCGAGGCAGCTCGTGCCCGCCTGGAGCGTCAACGGCGGGCTTTGGAGGAGTCCATGTCGCGAGCGGCCCGGGCCGAGGAATGGCGCGAGTGGGGCAACTGGATCTTGACCTATGCGCACACGATTGGTCCCCGTCAAGGCGAACTGGTGATCGAGACAGGGGATGGTGAAGGGATGACCATTCCACTCGATCGGTCCAAGACCGCGGTGGAGAACGCGCAGGATTACTTTGCGCGGTATCGCAAGGCCCAGCGCGCTGCAGAAGAGGGACCAGCCCGTCTGGAGGAGGTGGATCTCGGCCTGCAGGACCTGGAACAGATCGAAACCGATCTGGACCTGTCAGCCAGCCGCCCGGAGATTGAGGCGGTGCGGGCGATGCTGGTCGACGGGGGACACCTGAAGGTGAAGCGAGGCAGGCGAGCCAAGGCGCCCCGCAGCCAGCCGATATCGCTGACGTCCCCCGACGGCCTGAAGGTTCTGGTGGGTCGGAATAGCCGGCAAAACGATGAGATCACCTTTCGCCGGGCCAAGGGAGATGACTGGTGGTTCCACGCGCGGGGCGTACCCGGCGCCCACGTGATCGTCCGCACGCAGGGCAAGCCACTGCCTGAAGATACGATCCAGTACGCGGCGGGGTTGGCGGCTTATTATTCCCGCCTGCGGAAAGAAGTCGATGTGGCGGTGGATTATACCCGGCGACGCCAGGTGCGACGCATCCGCGGCGCGGCGCCCGGACTGGTAACCTACTCGGGGGAGCAGACGGTCCGGGTGGCACCGCTGGGGCCCGAATAGCGACTGTCTAATCCCTACTCCTCTGGCTTTTGGGCGATGCAGATGATCGATGTGCCTACGGGCAGATTCAGCCAGCGCAGTACCTGCGACTCGGTCCAGGTGACGCCGCTCAAGATGGTGTTTAGCAGCGGTGGGGCAGGCTCCATCTCTACCTGGTAGGATTCATCGTCAAAGTGGGGCGAACCGAGCTCGGGCTCCTGCTCGGCCTCTCGCCGCAGTAGTATCAGCAGGGCGGCCATCGGAAATACGAAGAAGTTGTTGTAGGTCATGCGTTGGATCTGGAATCCGAGGGGCGCAAGCTTGTCCTGCAGCTCTTTGGTAGTGTAGCGCCGCTGGTGGGCGTTGAGCACGTCGTTGTGACTCCAGAGCCACATGAAGGCGGGCACGGTGATGACCAGGTGACCGCCCGGCGCGCAGACGCGATAACACTCGCGCAGTACAGTGTCGTCGTCCTTGCAGTGCTCGACTGTGTCCAGTAGGAACACGAGATCGAAGGAATCGTCCTCAATGGGCAGGTCCTCGGCTGAACCCTCACGGACGTCATAGCCCCGCTCGCGGGCCACAGCGATAGGTTTGGGGTTGTTGTCGATGCCGACTACGGGACCATAGCGGGATATGTGGTGGAACATGTTGCCGGCACCGGAACCGATATCGAGCACGCGCTTGCTGCCGTCAGGCTCGACCACACGGTCAAGCATGTTCAGCAGCGACCAGGTTCTCCCGGCGAACCACCAGTGGTTGTCCTCTTGGATCTTGATAGGTGTTGTGTTTGGTTGGTCAGTCATCTCTTTTCTGCTCTCCGTTTCATCTTCTCTGTTCGGTTAAGCTTCGTACACCTGCTCCAGGCGAGGCACAATCATGCGCCAGTCGTAATTCGAGCTGGCGTACTGGCGGGCTGTCTCGCCCATTCTCTCCCTGCGCTGGGGATCGCGCAGCAGGGCCAGCACCGCAGCGGCGAACTGGTCCGGTGTGTCGGCAATGGATAGCTCTTGATCGGGCGTCAGATCGAACCCCTCACAGCCCAGCGATGTGGAGACGATGGCCTTGCCCATGGCCATGGCTTCCAGGACTTTGAGGCGCGTGCCGCCACCAATGCGCAGGGGGATCACGTATAGGGCCGCAGCGGCAATATAGGGACGCACATCCTCAACCCAACCGGTGAGGGCGATCCCCGGCTCTGCAGCCAACTGTGCCAGGCGCGGGTGGGGGTCTTTGCCCACAACCCAGAATCGCGTCTGGGGTGACTCGCGGCGGATCTGGGGCAATACTGCCCCGGCGAACCAAAGGACGGCGTCGACGTTGGGCCGGAAGTCCATCTTGGCTGTGAATACGAGGTCCTGTGGCCCGGGTCCCTCATCTGTGCCAAGGGCAGGGACGTACGCAGTATAGTAGGCCATGTCCACGCCGTTGGGCACGATGACGGGCGCCAGTCCGGGGTCCAGTCGGCAGATGGCGGCAGCGTCCGGCGCAGAGACGGCGACTATGCGATCGGCTACGCGGCAGGCGCGGCGCTCGTAGCCCTTCAGGCGTTGCCATTGGACAAAGGAGTAGGCGGCACCGAGCCAGCGCTTGGGCTGACGGATATCGGTCTCAAAGGCCCGCTGCTGGAGGACATATTCGGCGTTGTGATCATCGAATACCAGGAGGGGGCGGTTGGCTGCTACGCGGTGGCTCGCTGCCTGAAAAAGGTACTGGGCCATCTCGATGCCCTCGACTTCAACGACGTCAGGATCCAATCGCTCCAGCGTTTCGTCCAGAGTGCTTTGGAAGGCGGTCGATGGCAGCCGCTGTGCCATGTCGGGCAGGCGCGAGAAAGCCAGGCCCTGCAGACGCTGCAGCATGGTCCGCCCGGGAGGGGTTATGACCTGGACACTGTGACATAGGTCGTCGATGGGGGTGCCCCGACTGGCGGCAGGATCGCCGAAGGAAAGCAGATGCACCTCGTGACGCTGAGCGAGACCAGCGATCAGGTTATAGTTGCGGATAGTTGTGCCCTGATGCGGTGGATAGGGAAACTGGGGCGTCAGCAGTAGAATGGTCCTGGCGGCATCGTTGCGCGTCATGGTCTCCGATTACTTTTCGTGGACTAGTTTGTAGATCTGTTGCGTCTCACGGGCGGCCCGCTCCCAGGAGAAACGCTGCGCCTGGCGCAATCCCTTGGTCCGCATCTCCTGTCGCAGGTCGCTGTCGTTGAGTATCCGCCACATGGCGACGGTCAGTTCGTCGACGTCATGGGGATCGACGAGCAAACCGGCATCACCGACGACTTCGGGTAGTGATGCGACGTTGGAAACGATGGGAGGCAGTCCACAGGCCATCGCCTCCAGGGGAGGCAGGCCAAAGCCCTCGTAGAAGGCGGGATGAGCCAGCATCTCGGCCGCGTTGTAGAGATATAGCAGGTCCTCGCTCGATACCCGCCCCACGAAATGGACATGGCCATCCAGATTGAGCTCTTCGACAACTGCAAAGGCATCCTCAAATAGCCAGCCTTTGCCCCCGGCAAGCACCAGGCGCACGTCCTCCTTGTAGCATCGCTGGAGCTGCCAGACAGCTCGCAGCAGGGTGGGGACGTTTTTGCGCGGCTCGATGGTGCTGACAAAGAGGACAAAGGGACCGTCCACACCATGGCGGTTGCGGACCTCTTCCCGGGCCTTTTCGCGGTCTACAGGGCGGAAGATGGGGTTGGCAGCCTCATAGACGACGGTGATGCGTTCTTCGGGCACGCCCAGATGCTTCATGGTGTCGCGCTTGGTGCTCTCAGAGACAGCGATTATATGATCGGTCCAGCGCACGGCTTCATCGATATGCCCGTAGTAGCGGGCGCTCTCTTTGGTCAAGAAGTGCGGGTAGAGCAGAAAGGCCAGGTCGTGGACGGTAATAACCGACTTGCAGCTGGGCCGGTGCGGCGGGATAAAGTCGGGACTGTGCAGGACATCCAGCCCGAGGCGCATCAACTCGACGTTGAGCGCGTAACGCTCCAACCGGTGATGGCTAGGCGTCCATAGCGAGACCCGCCGGAAATTCGGCTTTTCCAGGATGGTGGTGCTGTCTTTGCGGCTTTGCAGAAGAACGTATTCGTTGGTCTGATCTATCTTGGCCAGACCGTCGACAAGGTGAAGGATGTACTGGCCGATTCCTGCCTGGCTGTAGTACACCAGGCGAGCGTCAATTCCAACACGCATAGTTGCTCCGAGTTATGCAATACAAAACGCCCCCCATTAGGAGTATCCCACAGATGGAGGGCGCCCGTGACCCATATCCGTGGACCATCATACCATCTTTACCCATGGGCGTCAAGTTTGAAATCATCAAGCAAAGGCTGGGCCAGAACTGCCGCTCCCTCCAACTGGAGCATTCTGCGCTTCATGTCCACCCCGCCGCCAAACCCGGTGAGGCTTCCATCACTGCCCAGTACGCGGTGGCAGGGCACGATGATGGGCCAGGGATTGCGGGCCATAGCCTGGCCCACAGCGCGGGCGGCGCCCGGCGAGCCTGCCAGGCGCGCGATCTGCCCATAGGCACGCGTCTGCCCGCGGGGGATGTCGCGGGTTAGTTGCCACACCCGGCGCTGAAAGGCGGTGCCGATGGAGGGGTCCAATGGTTCCTCGAATACGACTTCCTGGCCCTCAAAGTAGCGCTGCAATTTACCCACCAGGCCGGAGAGATCGAGACCACGTGGCGGATCGGGAATGGGACTGGCAGGTGGCGGCAGTTGTTCGAGAGCGCCGGCCTCAACCGGTCTGGGCAAGGTGATCGAAACCAATCCCTGGTGCGACCAGGCAATACCCAGACAGCCAAAGGCTGTCTGGCAAGTGGTGACGCCTACCGGGCGTTTGACTGTCCCGCTCATCTGGCCTCTCCCTGCTGCATTGGGACCATTATAGCCAAGGCAGGTAGTGTGTCAAAGGCGGGAGAAAGGGCGGTCAAGTTTGTGCCTGGAGTGCGGGTTAGCTTGCTCAGGCGGCCTCTACCTCAAAGTAGAATCTCTGCTGGAAGCGGCGCAGCAGGCGCAGCACGGGAGCGGCAAAGAGGAGGAGCAGGACAAAGTTGCCGGCAGCCCTGAGCAAGTCCCACCAGAAGGAGGTGAAGGCATAGAAGACGGCGTAGCGTTGCAGCGCACTCACCAGGTCCAGCCCTGGTTCCCAATAGATCTCCGATTGGCCGGCAGCAAAGACGTAGGGCCAGAACCAGAGGTTCATGAGTATGCCAAAGGTGAATCCCAGGAGGAGACCCCAGACAGCCAGCATGATGGCCTCGGCCCTCGGGTGGCGTTTCAGGCGGGGGAGGCAGCCGGACAGGAGGCCCACCCATCCGGCAGAGAACATCTGATAGGGAAGCCAGGGGCCCACCCCAAAACCCAGAAAGGCCGAAACCGCCAGGGAAAAGACCCCCAGCAGGAATCCAAAGGTAGGGCCGTAGGCATAGCCGCACACGATGGGCAGGAGGAAGATCAGGGTAAAGCCCGCCGGTCCAGGCACGCCGCGCAGCACTGCGTTGGCTGCGGTCAGGATGCCCAACACAGCAATGAGCTTGGCGTTCATCATGCCGCTTGCCAGACTGCTGAGCACTGCCCCCAGGCAGAGAACGACCAGCACCACGAATAGCAGGGGCGCATCCTGCGCATGGGCCATGGCGTTAAATTGGCCGGTACGCTGGGGCAGGAGGAATGGATAGAAGAAGGAGCCCAAGCCGATGAGGCTGGCGACGACGAGGATGCTAGCGTTCAGGATACGCTGCAGTGAAATGCGCTCGAGCGTGTGGGCCAGGCGACCCTTTGACTCCCTCATGTCCATAACTCTGCCAGCTGGTGATCATGCATGGGCCGGCTCGCCGCTGGCATACAGGTCCAGAGCGTCTTCCACAGTCAGCAGGGCAGGGTTGCGGAAGAGCTTGTTGATCTGGGAGGCGAATACGAGCGACTCGCTCATGACCTGCCGCGCAGGTCCATCCACGATCACCTGCCCATCGCCCAGAAGGATGACGCGGTCGGCGCAGTTGGCCACCAGCTCCACATCGTGCGTGGCCATGATGATGGTTCGCCCCCGGGCCCTTTCGTGCTGCAAAAAGGCCACCAGAGCATCCTTTTGCTGGTAATCCAGGCCTCGGGTGGGCTCATCGAGCAGGAGGACCTGGGGCTCGGCCACCAGGATCGAGGCCAGGGCGACCCGCTGGCGCTCACCCACGCTCAGGTCCCGTGGATAGTGGTTGGCGTGCTCGCTCAACCCAAGAGTATCCAGCAGGGCGTTGTGATTGCCAGGGGGCAGGCCATGGCCGCGCTGCGTAAAGTCGAGTTCCTGGCTGACGGTATCGTTGAACAGTAGGGCATTGGGATTCTGTGGCACATAGCCGACGTACTTGATAATCTCCTCGACAGATGCCTGGCGAGTGTCCATTGCCATCCCGGAAGCGGGTGCCATGATCTGTACCTGGCCCTGGTCCGGCCTGAGCAGCCCTACCAGCTGCTTGAGCAATGTAGTTTTGCCGGCCCCGTTGCGGCCCATCAGCGCCACGAATTCACCCTGGCGGACATCCAGGGAAAGATTGCTCAGAGCCGGGTGACCGTTGTAAGAAAACCCAAGTTCCTTCACCGAGATAGACAGAGGTGGGTTGGGATTGGCGCCCGGCGAGGCTGGCGCTCGATCGGCAGCCCTTCTCGCTGGTGGCTGACGATGTGAAGCCTTGCGGGCAAACCGCCGTCCCTCCTTGATGGTCAAGGGGATAGGCGACCACCCAAGAGCTTTGGCCAATGTGATCAAGGGTGGAGTCAGCTCTACCCGATCCAGGACCTTGCGCGGTTCGTCGAGAATGGGCGGCTGCCCGTTGCCGGAGAGGTAGAGGATGCGGTCCACGTACTGCACAACCCGTTCCAGCCGGTGCTCGGAGAGGATGATGGTCAGCCCAAGGTCCTGGTTCAGTTTCACCAGTGTGTCGAGCACCTCTTCGGCGGCCTGCGGATCAAGCTGGGAAGTGGGCTCATCCAGCACCAGCACGCGGGGCTGGAGGGTCATCACGGCGGCGATGGCTACCCGCTGTCGCTCGCCACCTGACAAGGTGCTGACAGAGCGATGCCGCAAATGGGCGATGTTGATCTGGTCCAGCGCCTCTTCGACCCGCTTGCGCATGACGATGGGGGAGAGACCCTGATTCTCCAGGGCAAAGGCCAGCTCATCCTCGACTCGATCCACTACAAACTGGGCCTCTGGGTCTTGCAGCACAAACCCCACTATATCGGCCATGCCCCTGGGACCGAGCGCCACTGGATCGCGACCGTCGACGCGTATCGTGCCGGAAAGTGTCCCCCCGTAAAAGTGGGGCACCAATCCGTTCAGGCAACGGAGCAGGGTGGACTTGCCAGCGCCCGATGGACCCATGACCAGCAGGAACTCACCTTCGACGACGTCAAGGGAGAGGTCCTGAAGGATGGTGGCTTCTGTGCCGGGGTAGCTATAGGTCAGATGACTGAACTCGATCATGCAACTTGCTCCGTATCCCTTGCGGGTCGATCAAGGCCTGGGGCCACGATGGCGGGCGCGATCAGCAGCAATAGGGCCACGCCTACCAGCGGCTGAAAGGAGGGCAGCAGCGGGTTGGGCGGATAGGGACTGTAAACGAGCGTCATGGGTGCCGCCAGCCTGGTGGTGATGACGATAGCCAAAGAGATGGCGCTGGTCAGGACGATGGCTGTGTCGCGGGCGTGCCACGCCGGACGGCGATAGCGCGTGCGCCGCACCTGGCGGCCACTTGAGGCAAAGAGTGCCAGGAGGCCGATCACGCCGATGGCAACCAGAAGCCAGGCCCAGAACCGCCCCTGCTGGTAGAAGGCAAGGAGAGACAGCCCTACCAGGACGCCGACGAGGGCAGCCAGCAGGCCCAACTGGCTGAGCAGCGCCCTGCGACGTGAGGGCAAGCTCACGGCACTGCCAAAGCCCCTGGCCTCCATGGTCTCGGCCAGTTGGATGGAACGCTCCAGGCTATTGGCCAGCAGGGGGAGCACAAGGGGCAGCAGGTCGCGCAAACCGCGGAACCGGTGCCCGCGGATACGCTGCGCCTGGCGGATCTCACGGGCGCTGAGGACCATCTGCGGTACGAAGGTGATGGCGATGGAGATGACGACGCCAGCCTGGAAGAGGAAGGACGGTGTAGCGCGCAGCA
>Ga0207796_1000982_pt1 | contig 10138 bp, 6 predicted proteins | sample Pon1CUnioCityCA_6_FD_187274 | JGI IMG/M metagenome (GOLD analysis project Ga0207796, IMG submission 187274) | Marine sediment microbial community from Union City, CA, USA - Pond 1C Sediment 1 (SPAdes) | ecosystem: Environmental > Aquatic > Marine > Intertidal zone > Salt pond sediment ...
GGGTTTCCCCCAACGTGGCCTATCAGTACATGCCGTTTGTCGAGGAACTGGATCCGGCCGGCCATGTCAACACCTGGATCGGCCAGTTTCACCAGGGCCTGCTCGAACAGATGTACCAGAACCGGGTGATCTTTTTGCTCAACATGAGCTGCCCGGTGTACTGCCGGTTTTGCTTTCGCAAGCACAAAGAAACCCGAAACCAGCCCAACCCCACGGTGAAAGATGTGCAAAACGCCGTGGCCTACGTCGCCCAGACCCCGACCGTAAAGGAAATCGTCATCACCGGCGGCGATCCGTTCATGAACCGAAAGAACCTGGCTGCCGCCGTCGACGGCCTGATGCAGGTGCCTCACGTACAGACACTGCGGCTGGCCACCCGGTCGATCGCCTACTATCCGAACCTGTTCTACGCGGGAAACCGTTCCCTGCTCAAGTACGTCAAGGCGAAGAACTTCGAGCTGCAGATGCGGGGAAAGCGGATGGAGGTGGCCACCCACTTCATCCACCCCGACGAGATCTCCATCGAGAGCCTCGATCTGATCACCGAGATGGTCAACAGCGGCATCGCCGTCTACGTGCAGACCCCCTTTTTGAAGGACTGCAATGACCAGGGCCCGGAACTGGTGCGGCTCTTTTCGCTGCTGCGGGGAGCGGGCGCGGAGCTTCACTACATCTACATCCCCTGCAGCCCCATCCAGGGAAACCGGATCTACTGGACCCCGATATCCGAGGGAATCAAGGCCGCCCACTACCTGCGGGCGCACCTGTCGGACCGGGTCATGCCGCGGATATGCACGGCCACGCCGATCGGCAAGATGGACTGGGGCTCCAGCGGCTGGGCCGTGGAGCGGGATGCGGAAAGCGAACATTTCATCTGGATCCGGACCCCCTACACGCCGGACTATTTCAAGGCGTTCGCCCCGATCGCCAACGAGCTGGACATCGTCAAGGTCAACGTGGAAGGAACGATCGACATCCGCTACATGGCCGACATCGGCGACGATGCCTTGCTGATGGGGACCCGGCAGCCGTCTGCGCCCCGAAACCTGAGAACCGACGCCGCCACCCTGGCCGAAGCCGGCAGGGCGATAGCGGCCGACGCCGCATGCCCGGCATCGATCGTGGAGACCGGCGTAGAAGGCCTTTCCCGCGTCCACAAAACCCGGGTGGAGATCGATCTGGACCGATTCGAGGGCGATCTTGCCTACCTGCGCGCCAACGACGATGTCACCGACGTGGTGCTGACCGCCGCCGGCGACGCCGTCGCGCATCTCGCAGCGGTTGCCGCACTGGCCGGAGAAATCGGACGCATCGAGCACGTCAATGCCCTGCGGCTGCGAAGCCTGGACTTTGCTGCGGCGCCGGAGCGCTACACGCCTGCCGTCGTCGACCGCCTCGGCCGGCTGAACCGGGTGACCGTGGTTCGGCCCCTGCGCCTGGAGATCGAAACCGTCTTTCTGCATGCTTCCCAGGTCGGACCGGTGCACCGGGAGCTTGCCGAAAAGCTCCGGTCCAAGGGCATTACGGTCTACTGCAACACACCGCTTCTGGGGGAGGTCAACGACAGCGCATCGGAGATATCGAGACTCGCCTTCCGCCTCCGGGAGGCGGGCATCGAGTTTCACCACGTCTACGTCGCCGGGCTGCCGTCTCAGCAGGAGTGGAACCGAACCCACCCGGTGGATGTGTCCACCGTCATCAACATCGGCTCCGTGGTCCGGAAAGACGGCAGCGGCCGGGAAATCCCGCGCTATATCATCCGCACCCTTCTGGGCGAGGTCGACTTTGGCCTGACCTCGAAGCTGTATCGGGAAAATGGGCGGTTTTCGGTGCGCCTGTCCCCCTACGATCTGAACTACTACCGGCAGATCGCGCCGGAGTTTCAGTGGCCGGAGGGGGTCGACACCGACGCGGACGGCGCGCCGATGGTGCCGGTGGAGGGGCTTGCGGATTCGGGAAACTTTCTGGTCTTCGAGCGATAGAGCTCAGGCATTGACCTGGTTGTTCCTCTTTCGTTGAAAAAGCCTTAGTCTGCCTTTCTGTCTACTTTTTTTGTTCCTTTTCTTTGCTCGCCCAAAGAAAAGGAACCGAAAAGAAACGGCGCCCGGCGTCCCGCTTCTTCCTGCGCTTCTCGAAACAGGCCGGCCCTTCAAGAACTCGGCCCCCAAGGAGCGGGGCCCTCAAACAGCTTGAAGGGCTGATCCGCCTGTTTCTGCGATGCTCGGCGCGGGACGATGGGGAAATCCACCTTCGGGCCAGTTTCCCTCTGCCATCTTTTGTGTAAACGATTCTGAGCTGGTTTTCCTGGATATCGGCCATCCAACGGTTACCGATAAACGATCTCTGGAATTTCTAAATATTACCCCCTTCTGAACACCACCTTCCCGTCAAAGACTGTCAGGTCCACCTTCACATCGGCAATGCGGGCCGGGTCCGCCGTGAACAGGTCTTCGGACAAAACCGCCAGATCGGCGCACCTTCCCACCGAAATGCTTCCCAGGTCCCGGGCCTGGCCGTGGGCGGCGGCCGGGGTGAGCGTGTACGCCCGGACCGCTTCTTCGACGGTCACCCGCTGCTGCGGGTACCAGCCGTCGGTCGGCGTGCCGTCTTCGCGCTGCCGGGTCACCGCCGCGTGGATGCCGACCATGGGGTTCGGATCGCACACCGGGCAATCCGAGCTGAACATCACCGGTGCGCCGGAGTCGAGCAGGCTCCGGAAGGGATAGGCCCAGCGGCCCCGATCGCCCAGGGCCGTGTCGATCAGGTTGATGTCGAGGATCATGTTCGGCGGGGTCACCGAAACGGCGATGTTCATGCCGGAAAGGCGGGCGGCATCCTCCGGCCGGATCACCTGGGCGTGTTCGATCCGGTGGGGGATCGACGGCCCCGTTGTTGACGGGTCCCTTCGGCGGGCCAGCGCCGCATAAAGGTCGATCAACTCCCGGTTGGCGCGGTCTCCCACGGCGTGGACCATGGCGGAAATGCCTGCAGACTCGGCCCTGGCAACGGAATCGGCAAGTTCTTCGACGGTTGTCATGGCCATGCCGAGCCCCGCGTCCAGAAACGGCTCCGTCATCCAGGCGGTTCGCGCCCCCACGCCGCCGTCGAAGAAGAACTTTACGTGCCCGACGCGAAGCCGGTCATCCCCGTCGCCGGTGTGCAGACCCTTTTCGATCGCCTCGGAAAGCCGGTGGTTGGGAAGGGTCACCCAGCAGCGAAGATCGAGCTGTCCGCGTCGGTGAAGGGCGGAAAACCCCTGCTGGGCCGCTTCCCCGTCCGGGTCGTTCATCAGGCGAATGTCGTGGATGCCGGTGATGCCGAGCCGGTGGAGGGCTGAAATGCCGTCTACATAGGCGCTTTGCACCTCCGGGGCCGAGGGGCGGGGGATGCAGTCCCGGAGCCGGTTGATGGCCAGCTCCCGGACGATGCCAGTGGGCCGACCGTCGGCGTCGCGCTCGATGCGCCCCCCTGGGGGGTCTTCCGTTTCAGGGCCGAGGCCGGCCGAAGCCAGGGCCGCCGAGTTTGCCACCGCCAGGTGAAGATCACAACGCCACAGCAAAACGGGATGGTCCGATACCGCTGCATCCAGAATGTCACGGGTCGGCATCTGCGGAACCTGCCAATCCGTCTCGTTCCATCCCTGACCGAGGATCCACTTGCCGGCCGGCGCCGTTGCCGCAGCGGCTTTCAGCATCCCGAGCAACGCTTCAAGCGAGGAAAGACCGGCCAGGTTCAGATGTTGTCTTTTCAGTGCCCACTCGTAAAAGTGGATGTGCGCGTCGGTAAAGCCGGGCACAAGGACCCTTCCGGCCAAGTCGATTTTCTCGGTGCCCGAGCCGGAAAGTGAAAGGATCCGGTCGTTTTCACCGACGGCGACGACCCTGCCGTCTGCACAGGCCAACGCCTGGGCCAAGGGCATTTTCGGATCGAGGGTCTTCACCTTTCCGTTGAACAGGACCAGGTCCGCCGGTGCATTGCCGGTTGCGCTCATATCAGAAATCCTTCGGGAAACGGATCGGCAGGATCCACGACGAACTCACAGATACCGGTAATCTGGGCGTCGCCGGTGATTTCGCCCACCACCGCGTCAAGAGGACCCACTTTGGCGGTTTTGACGAGGCGGCCGAAAAACGTCGTGCCCAGGTAGCCGGTGTTGGTGTAAGGCTGATCCAGGGCCAACGCTTTCCGGTGATGGAGGAGGGTCATTTTGGCCGTGGTGCCGGTGCCGCACGGAGAACGGTCGATGTGAGATTCGCCGTAGATCACGGCGCTCTTTCCACTTGCCGATTTCCCCGGGCGCCCGGCGTAAAATTCGGTAACGTCTACCGTCGACACCTCGGGGCGCTCCGGATGCCGGACGGTGAAAGCGGTGTTGGCCGCGTCGATGGCCGCCATCCCCAGCGAAATGATCCGCCCGCTGGGCTCGCTGTCCAGATCGAGGCCCCACCGGGCTGCGTCGATCATGACAAAAAAACCGCCCACGCAGACCAAGTCCACGGAAATCTTTCCCAGACCCGGCACGACGAGGGGGCGATCTTCGGCGTAGACAAAAGAGGGCACCATTTGGATGGAGACCGACGCTGCGGCACCGTCCTTCACTTCTGTGCGGGCCTTCAGCGGACCGGAGGGGGTGTCGATGACAAGAGTGTGCCTTCCATCTGCCAGATCGAGCGCCCCGAGCTTGACCAGGGTGGCCACCGCACCGATGGTGGCGTGGCCGCACAAAAACGGGTAGCGCTTGGCATCCATGTAAAACACACCGAAGCTGCTATCCGGGTTCACCGGCTCGGTGACCACCGCCGCCAGGATTCCCCGATGACCCCGGGGTTCGCGGGTCAGCAGAAGGCGGACCGCATCGTGGTGTTTTCTGAAAAAATCGCATTTGTCTCTCATCGTTTCGCCGGGCAGCGGATCGACGCCGCCGACCAGCAGCCGGGTCGGCTCTCCCTGGGTGTGGGACTCGACGGTGAGGATGCGGCGGGGATAGCGGCTGTGGAAGTCTTTGTCGATTTGGGTCAGATCCATTGCCTTTCCTTACAAATGAACGTTGAACATCGAACGTTCAACGTCGAACGTCGAATCAAGACACGAAAACGGAGAATTTTCTTTTCATGCACTGCGATGCTGTCAAGGTGTTTGCAGCAGGATAGAAAAAAATCGTCATTTATTTTCTGTATTCGATGTTGAGCGTTCGATGTTGGACGTTCGCTTTTTCCTTAAAAAAATCGGCCCCCCGTCAGATAAGACAGGAGGCCGCAGAAGGCAAGGAGCGATTCGGGCGGCTACTCGGCGGCGATGAGATGGCAGTGGTAGGGGGACACCTGCACCGACACGTCGTCTCCGTAGTCGTAGGTGGCGGTCCGCATCATGCTGATGACGTGGATCTCCCGGCCCGACGGCATCTCGATGAAGTAGCTCACCTCCCCGCCCATGTAGCTTTTGTCCTTGATGCGGCCCTCGAAGTGGTTCATCTGGTTGTCCGGGTCGATATCCTCCTTGCGGAGCACCTCGAAGCGCTGGGCCCGAACGACGATCTCGACGTTGTCGCCCTTTTTCCAGGTACCGCGCTGTTTGGCCAGAAGAATGTCCCCGGTCTCGATTTTGATCCGGATGCTCTCTACGTCCTGGTCGACGATCTCGCCGGGCAGGAAATTGGAGTGGCCCAGAAAGTCGGCCACGAAGTGGTTGGCCGGTCGGTTGTAGACGTCCTCCGGACTTCCCTCCTGAAGTTTTTGCCCGTCCCGCATCACCACGATCTTGTCCGACATGCTCAGCGCCTCGCGCTGGTCGTGCGTGACGAATATGGTGGTCACCCCGAGCATCCGCTGGAGGTTGTCCACCTCCCGGCGCATGTCTTCACGAAGGTTCTCATCCAGGGCCGAGAGCGGCTCGTCCATGAGCAGCACGTCGGGTTCGATCACAATGGCCCGGGCAAGGGCGATGCGCTGCTGCTGGCCCCCGGAAAGCTGGGCGGGCTTTCGGTTCTCCACGCCCGGCAGACGCACCATCGCCAGGGCCCGGGTGACTTTTTCCTTGATCTGCGCCTTGGGCACGTTTCGGTATTTGAGCCCGAAGGCGACGTTGTCGAAGATGCTTTTGTGGGGAAACAGCGCGTAGTTCTGAAAAATCATGCCCAGGTTGCGTTCGTGGATCGGTGTGTCGTTGATCCGACTTCCCTTGACGAAGATGTCCCCATCGGTGGGCTCCTCGAGACCGGCAAGCATCCGCAGCAGGGTCGTTTTGCCGCACCCGGAAGGGCCCAGAAGGGTGACCAGAGAGCCTTCGGCGATGTTCAGGTCCGTCTTTTCAACGGCGGTCACGCTGCCGAACCGCTTCACGATTCCCTTGAAATGAACGAATTTGGGATCCTTCTCTTCTTTTACCACGGTGTTGTCCAATGAAGGTTCGGGGTGAACATCCCACCCCGCAAAGGCGCGCCCCCGCGGGATGGGATGTTATTTGTTTTCTTCGCGCAGCAAGGAAAATCAGGCGCCGGCTTTGATCCGGTCCCATTTTTCGGTCCACTCGAGCTGGTGGCTGTTCCAGTACTCCGGATCGGCGAACAGATAGCCGTCGAGGGTACCGGTCGGGTCGAAGGCCGGCAGCTTCTTGACCGAATCCGGCATCGACACCTTTCTCGGGTCGAGGCTGGGCGGATACTTCTGCCCCTCGGCCACGGCAATGGCCGGTTCGGGCTCGAGCATGAAGTTGAGCAGCTTCTGGGCCACCGCCATGTCGGTGCCCTTGAGCACATACATGTACTCCATCCAGGAGTAGGTGTTGTTCGGGGCCAGGTACCCGATCGGGTGTCCTTCGGCCTGCAGGTTGGCCACTCGGCCGGACCAGGCCACGGTCGCGTAGACTTCGTCGTTGGCCAGAAGGCTCATCAGTTCCGATCCGGAAGCCCAGTATTTTTTCATCATCTCCCGCTGCTCGCGCAGCGCGTCCCAGACGTCTTTCAGCCGGGTCATGTTGTTGGGGCTCTGGCCGGTGTGCAGGGCGGCGTACCACATGTTGGTCCGAAAATCGCCGCCCCAACTGCCGAGCTTGTCCTTCAGGTCCTTGTCCCACAGGAGAGAGGCGCCGAGCTTCTCCGCCTTTTCCTTGCTGATGTACTTGGTGTTGTAGGCGATGCCGGTCTGGCCGTAGTCGTAGGGGACTGCGGACAGGTTGCCGTCGGTGATCGCCCGCAGCGTCTCGATCATCTTCGGCAGCACATTTTGCAGGTTCGGAATCTGGCTTTCGTCCAGCACGGAATTGAATCCGAGATTCTTGTAGCGCGCGTAGTCGTAAACGGCGCTCAAGTGCGCGAGGTTGAACTCTCCGCCCGGCGGATAGGAAGCCTTGACCTGCGTAAGGAAGGCGTCCATGCCGGTAAAGGCGGCGTCGATCACCTCGATACCGGTCTGTTTGGTAAAGGGGTCGAACGCGTATTTGCGCAGCGCCTCGGAGGTGGAGCCGCCCCAACTGTGAAAGGTGATCGATTTTGCCGCAAACGCCTTTCGGGCGAGTCCGAAGGGGCCGCCGGCGATTCCGGCCGCCGCCGCGGCGATGCCGAGGTACTTGACAAATTGGCGCCTGGAGATTTTCCCCTCCTGGTACCGGGCAATCATGTCGTCCAGCGTTCTTTCCATCTCTTTTTCCATGATCAGGCCTCCTTTGCTTCATTTTGGAACGTTGCCGTTAAAAATCAAAGCCTGCAGGGAACTGCGGGCGCCGCCCCTGACGGGGTCACGATTCGTTTCCCCGGGCGAATCGGCGGGACAGATAGCCGGCCAGCAGGGGGATCGAAACGGTCAAGATGATCATGACGGTTCCGAGCGCGTTGATCTCCGGGCTGATGGAGTTTCTCAGCATGCCGAAAATCTTTACCGGTACGGTCTGGTTTTGGGCCGTGGCCCAGAAGAGCGTTGCCGTCACGTCGTCAAAGGAAATCGTAAAGGAAAACAGCATCCCGGCAAAGATCGCCGGAGCCAGAAGCGGAAAAGTGATCGACCGGAAGGTTTGAAATGGGCTGGCGCCCAACGTCTGGGCGGCTTCCTCGTACTCTTTTTTGATTCCCACCAGCCGGGCCTGGACCACCAGCAGAACGTAGGGCAGGGTGAGCACCACGTGTCCGATGAGCAGCAGGGCAAAGCTTTTGGGCTGCTGGAGCCATCGGATGAAGATCAGCAGGGCGACGCCGAGCACCACCTCCGGGATCATGATCGGCGCCAGCAGCAGGGTGTTTAGCGTCTCCTTGCCCGGGAACCGGTAGCGGACGAAGGCCATGGCCGCCGGAATGCCGATGGCCGTGGTAAAAACGGCCGTAAGCGATCCGAGGACGATCGAGTTTTGAAACGCACCGAGGATCGTCTCGTTGCCGGCCAGCTTCGCATACCACCGGAAGCTGAACCCTTCCATCGGAAAGGAGCCAAACTGCTGGGGGTTGAAAGACAGCAGGACCACCGCCACGATCGGCGTGAACATCCACACGTAGATCAGCAGCGTGTAGACCTTGATCAGCGACCATCCTGAGATAACTCTCACAGCAAAGCTCCTATTCAAACACTCTTTCAGCGGTGTCCTGAGAAGTCCCCCCCTCTGCGCGAGAAATACTCACTGCAGGGTCTTGAAGATCTGGTTGATGCCCAGATACCGGTTATAGGTGTAGACGATGACGCCGAGCAGTCCCAGCAAGATGGTACTCAGGGCCGAGCCGAAGGGCCAGTCCAGGGTGCCGACGATCCGCTTGAAGATCAGGTTGGCGATCATGTCGTTTCCCGGCCCGCCCAGGATCATCGGCGGCAGGTAAGTCCCGCAGGTCAGCACGAAGACCAGCAGGCACCCGGCGCTGACGCCCGGAAGGCTCAAGGGAAGGGTGACCTCCTTGAAGGCCTGCCACTCGGTGCAGCCGAGGCTTTTGGCCGCCTCGGTGAGGCTCTTGTCGATTCCCTCGAGGCTGACGTAGATGTTCAGGATCATGAACGGCAGCAGGTACTGCAAAAGGCCCATGAGCACCGCCGCCTCGTTGTAGAGCATGGGGAGCGGATCTTCGATGATCCCGGCCTGGGTCAACATGTGGTTGATCAGCCCGGTGTCGCCGAGGATGTTGATCCAGCTCAGGGTCCGGATGATGAAGCTGATCCAGAACGGCAGCATGATCAGAATCATCAGAAACGGTTTGAGCTTCGATTCGGTCCGGTAAAAAAAGTAGGCCGGGATATACCCCATCACCAGACAGAGCAGGACCGTTTCCAGGGCCACCCGCAGGGTCCGGATCAGCAGGGACGGGTAGAAAAAATCGGCAAAAAACTTGGCGTAGTTGCCGAACTGAAACGCAGGAATGTCACTGCCGCTGGGGGCCCGCAGCCAGAAGCTGTAGACCACGACAAAGCAGACCGGGATGACCAGCAGAAAAAAGACCGCCGTCAGCGACGGCCCCAGAAGGGCCCAAGGTTTCCATTTGTCGGATTTCATAAGGACATCGGGGGCATTGTTTGCAAGATAAACGGCACCTTATCGATTAAAGTAAGAAATGTCAAGGTGCTTACTTTTGGATTGCTGACAATATGGGTGTTTGACGAATCAGGAAAGAAAATCCCTCAAGGCGTCGAAAACTTTTTCTGTGTCTGCATAGCCTTGGTCGTAGGCCGCATAGAGTCTGTCTTTTCTGGTGTCGACCCGCTTCACGCGAAGTGCCGCCTCCGGCCGGATCACAAACGCCGTGCCGTTTTTCACCATTTCATCGATTTTCGCCGAAGTCCGGTTGTAGTCGTCGGCCCGCATCAACAGCTGCTGCCGGAGGCCCGGGAATTTCGGGTACCGGAACCTGGCGAGCTGGAGCAGTCGGGCGCTTTTCTTGCGGTAACCGGCGGGCCGGGTCAAAACCAGGACGTGGCGGCGGTTGCCGTCTGCCAGGCTCCTGGATACGGGCAGCGGCGCCGCGATGCCGCCATCCATCAGCATACGCCCACGGAAACGGACCGGAGGGGCTGCAAAGGGGAGGCTGCAGGAAGCGCGAAGGACGGTGAGGATCTCTTTTCCCGCCGCTTTCTGGTCGAAAAAGAGCGCCTCGCCGGTGAAGCAGTCCGTTACGCCGGTCACGAGACGCTGAGGGGATGACAGGTAGGTCTCCATGTCGAAGGGCACCAAGCGG
>Ga0207796_1000983_pt1 | contig 10128 bp, 9 predicted proteins | sample Pon1CUnioCityCA_6_FD_187274 | JGI IMG/M metagenome (GOLD analysis project Ga0207796, IMG submission 187274) | Marine sediment microbial community from Union City, CA, USA - Pond 1C Sediment 1 (SPAdes) | ecosystem: Environmental > Aquatic > Marine > Intertidal zone > Salt pond sediment ...
GCATGCCGGGGAGCAGCTCGCTAAACTGGTACGGGGGAGCGATCACTGCATCAACACCGGTTTCGTCGGCACCCCGCTGATCTGCGATGCCCTGTGCAGCGCTGGCTATTATGAGGATGCCTTTCGATTGCTGATGCAAAGCGATCTCCCCTCGTGGCTGTACCCCGTCCGCATGGGTGCCACCACTATCTGGGAGCGCTGGGACAGCATTTTGCCCGACGGTACCATCAACCAGAGCGGGATGCTGTCCTTCAACCACTACGCCTTCGGGGCGGTGGCCGACTGGATTCATCGCATCCTGGGCGGCATCGCCCCGGCGGAACCCGGTTACCGCCAGATCGCCTTCTCGCCGGTGCCCTACCAAGGATTGACCCATGCCTCTGTGAAACACAAAACGCCTTACGGCATAGCAGAGGGTGGCTGGGCGTGGGAGGGAAACCAGGTTCGCTATCACTTGACCGTCCCGCCCAACGCCAGCGCAATGGTCAGGCTGCCGGAGGACGGCTGGGAGCCGCTCCAGGTTGGCTCAGGGGACTACCAGTGGCGCTTTACCCGATCACGCCAAATGGCGGTGAAAAAAGCCTGGACTCTTGAGCACACAGTGGGCGACCTGATGGTGGACCCCCAGGCGAAAAAACAACTGATCGATATCCTGAGCCGCTTCATCCCCGAATTGGAACACCGCATCGGCGACATGGGCGATTACAGCACCCTCACCCTCAAGGCACTCTCCTTCCTGATCCCAAATGGGGAGGAATTACTCCAAACGCTGGAAGTGGAACTGCTCAGGAGTGAATCTGGCTAAAGCCCTTTGTGCAGGTGAACCCCAGCAGGGGAATGGGCTAAACACCCCGGCAGCGCCAGAAATCGGCGAATTCCGCCAGGATGTCGGCATCATAGACCCCCAGGGTTTTCAGGATGTGGTAGGCAAACTCGTGGCTGGCATTCCCGCTGGCAGTGATCACCCCCTGGTCGCTGACTGCCGGGTTGTCCGCATAATGATCCTGGGCGCGGTAGTCGGGGAAATAGTACTGCAGATAGTCCAGGCCGTTGCTGGTGTGCCTGATCCCACCGTCAAAAAGCCCTGTCTTCGCCAGGAATAGCGTGGCAGCGCAGATCCCGGCGACCAGCACACCTTCCTGGTGAAAGCGGCGCACCAGGTCAGCCAGGGGCTCGTTGAAGGTCTGGTTCCACATCTCCCCGCCGGGCAGGATCAGCAAGTCTATCGTCTCGGGATGGAGCTCATCCAACGTCAGATCGGGCAGGACCCGCAGCCCACCCCCGGTGGTGATGGGGTCCTTTGTCGCAGCCGCCGTGCGGACCCTGCGCTGGTTGACTGTGCGCAGCTCATAGGTGATCAAACCAATCTCCCAGTCCGCCAGGCCGTCAAAGATGTAAACAATGGTATCTTTCATTGGGTCGGAATCCCTTTCAATCTTATCGCTGTACAATTGTTGATTTTTCCAGGAAAAACATTGCATTGTCCTTCTGAAAACCAAAGCGGTTTAAAATAACCATGAAATACTAAATGAAACCTCAAAACAATGGCCGGTGTTCCAACGCAATTTATGGTCCCTAAAGGCCGAGTATTTCTGAACCGATTACTATCTCACCTGGAACACCATAATGAGATCGCCAAGGCTCTTAAGATCATTTTGATCGGTTCACCCGTCAACTTCAAGGAGCTTTGGATGATTTTGATTATAATTTAATCCTTGAGATCATGATAATCCTGAAAAATCTCGGAAATGATTCCACATGAAAATCTTCAAAAGAACCGATCAGGAGAATGGGACGCCACTCCCATTGCCTGAAATAAAAAGCATAGCCATTTATTGCACGATTTTAGGCGTAGCATTTTGGACCCTTGGATTAATTTTATGGGCACAGGGCGGATTGGATGAAACCGTTCTTTTATATTTCGATCCCATGCGCAGAGAAATGGCTCCGATCGTCCTCGTTTCAAAATGGCTCTCAGCCTATGGCATGGCAGCCATCACATCCCTGCTGATCATTTATCTAATCCTATCGAAGTTCATCCAATCCCTCAATGCCCCCCTGACGGTCTATTTCTATACCATTTGCTCTTTTGGATTGAGTGGGATTGCTGGTGATCTCTTGAAAATCCTGATTGCACGCCCGAGACCGGTTGCCGTCTATGGTGAAAGCATCCTGGCATTGAGTCAATCAGCCACATACGCCATTCCCTCCGGGCATGCCACCAAGAGTATCGCCCTGGTCCTGCCCTTTATCCTGTTGGTGGAACATTCGAAAAACCTTCACAAGGGGATGAAAATTGTGATGGGCTTACTTGCATTGGGAGTTTGTTTCAGCAGGATTGTGCTTGGTGCGCATTATCTCAGTGATGTTTTGGCTGGGATTGGCATGGCGCTGATTGGGCTGCCGCTTTCCATGCTGTTCGCCAATATGCCCTTACGGAAAATGAGAGCAGAACAACTGCCAGCGCTTTCCTATGTTTGGGGGTTCCTGTTGATCTTCTTGACCCTGGTCTTTATCCTACTTTAGATAATTTAGAGCAACTATTCAGGTAAGCAATCCTTATACTGCATGCTTTGCAGATGATTGGGATCGCCGGTTCTAAAATTGGGTTGAACCGCAACCGCACGCTGGTTGACCGTGCGCAGCTCATAGTTGATCAAACCAATCTCCCAGTCCGCCAGGCCGTCAAAAATATAGACAATGGTATCTTTCATTAGATCTCTATTATCTCAAAATATTTGCATTTAGATTGCATTATTAAGTGTAATGGTGATTTTTTAAGATTACTATAGATTGAAAAACTTTTATGCAGAAGAATAGGAAGTGAATTTGATTTTAATTTTAGTAATGCCGAAAATTACATCAATACCCTGAAAGGGCAAAGGCAAGCCAAGGATGACTGGCACGCCCCATCACGTAGTGAAAAGGATTATGGCCATTGGGCTTCATTTACTTAAATCCTTTTGGGCAAACGAGGCTATCTTTCAATTGATGATGCCTTCATACAACCTGTTCTCCCAGTTCAAACTTGATTTTCTGGGCATTTCTGAATTTTGCCAGCAAATCAAAACTTTCCGTTTGAAGTATGGATTTCTGGCAGAGAAAATTATTAGAACGGCAAGAGAAGTGGTGATGAAGCTTCCGGTAAAATCCCCGTTTAGAAAAGTATATGAGAAATACATGACATAATCATCGGTCTCAATAATCCCAACCTGTTTTTCTATTTAACCAACAGGGTGAAAAAACATAAGAATAATGAAACACTCCTTGCTAAGAGTGATAGGTTATCCGTTTTTCAGTGAATTTCAGCTAGTTATTTTGTTCACTTTAACCGTTCGCGTGAGCAGAAAGAAGAATCAGCCAAAAGTTTCACCCGGGTTTGGAGAAAAAATGTGTATACTTATTAGTGAAATGCGATTTTGGTTAGTAGTAATATGGTAGAAATGGCCATAGATGAACATCGGAACATTCCAGAGAGATCAGAGGGCATGATCGATGGTTCAAGCTACGGCAACGTTTGCCTAACCGGTATGGGTGTATGAACATCTTTGTCAGGATATAACCATATTTGCTGAAATGGTTTCTTTTACGCAAAGATTTTATTACGACATTTCTGAAAGGAACAATTTATGACTGAAGTGAAAAGCCCTGAACTAATTGTAAAAGATCGAGACCCTGGCCGCTGGATGGTGTTGGTTTCGGTGATCGTAGGTGCACTCGCTGTCGTTCTTGATGGCGCCTTGATGGGCCTGATTGCACCTGCGGTTTCTCAAGACCTGGGCGCAACTGCGACGACGATTGGCTTGATCTCTGCGATCAGCACATTAATGCTGGCGGCCTTTATCCTGGGCGGCGGCACCCTGGGCGATATCTATGGTCGCAAGCGTTTCCTAACCTACGGCCTGGTTGGGGTGATTATCACTTCCATCCTGGCCATGATCTCACCAAGCGCTGGGTTTCTGATCCCGGTGCGCGGGTTGGCAGGGATTATGGCTGCCCTGGTCAATCCCCTGGCACTGGCCATCGTCACGGTCACTTTTGATCAGGATGAGCGCCCCAAGGCGTTGGGCTTATACGGTGCGGCGATAGGTATCGTCGGCGGATTGGGCACAATTGTGATCGCCTTCCTAAACCAGCAGTTTGGCTGGCAGGCGACCTTCGTGTTGATCATCCTGCTGGCATTGAGCAGTTTGATCCTGGTAGGTCGCTTTGTAACAGAGAGTAAAGCGGGTGAAACCAAGCGCGTGGATTGGATTGGCATCTTGTTGACGGCGGTGGGCTTGTTTGGTTTTGTCTATGGTATCAACCAGGCAGGCGCTCGGGGCTTCCTCAGTTCTGCCGTGCTGGTGCCGGTCGCCATTGGGGTGGTTGTACTGGTCGTTCTTATTTTGCACTCACGACGCGCTAAGGATCCTGCCCTGCAATTAGCGCTATTCAGGAACAAGGCTTTCTCAATCGGTGTGCTATTGGTATTACTGATGATGTTTGCTGCTCAAGGTACCTTCTTTCAGCTCTCAACCTATCTGCAAACTCTGCAGCAGGTCTCGCCAATCCAGGCAGCCTTGACCCTGCTACCCTACACACTGGCGGTTTTTGTGTTTGCTATCCTTTCCGGAGGCTGGGTGGGCAAGATATCAAACCAGACTTTGGTCGCCGGCGGATTGTTGCTGATGGCCCTTGGACTGGCGGCGATGGGCATCTTGTTGAGCCCGGCAGCCAGCTTTTGGGTGTATCTTTTACCTCTGATCCTGTTAGGCGGTGGATTTAGCATTGCCAACACGCCGCGTATTAACGCTGTGCTGGGCAGCGCGCCGCCCGAACTGGCCGGCGCAGCATCAGCAACCAACAATGCTGCCCTGCAATTGGGTACATCCCTGGGCATTGCCGTTCTGGGTGCTGTCTTCCAGAGTATTGCGCGCAACGCCTATATTTCTGATCTGACCAAGTTGGGACTAACATCCGAGCAAATTGACAAATCAGTCCAGGTGTTGAATGAGTGGCTTAAGACGAACTCGGGTGATATTGCCTCACAATTTGGCATCACTGTTCAGCAGTTAGAGGGTGTGATCAGCGAGTACGAATTAGCCTTCACAACCGGTGTCTCGACGGTTCTGTGGCTCTCCGCAGGGGTGATCGCTGTAGGAACTGTACTGGCCTGGTTCACTTTCAAAAATTCAGCTGGTGCCGAAGAATAAGCCTTTTCTAAAGGGCAACAAACATTGCTTGCACCCTACATCAAGAAAAATTAAGGTGTAGGCTAAATATTAACGAAACTCTTAACGATTTTTGGAGGAAATGATGAAAGAAACATACATTTATACGGGTGGCGATATCATCACGATGGATGACGCCAAACCACAAGTTGAAGCTGTAGCTGTTCAGAATGGCAGGATACTTGCCGTTGGTGAACTTGCTGAAGTACAAAATGCTGCCGGTGAGAATGCTAAAGTGGTGAATTTAGATGGCAAGACCCTGATGCCCAGCTTCATCGATGCGCATGGGCACTTCATGAATGCGCCCAGATTGATCACCTGGGCGAATGTTTCGGTTCCCCCGGTAGGTGAAGTTGAGTCAATCCCTGACATCATCCGTGTGCTCAAGGCGCATGTTGCCAAATGGAAAACTGCGCCGGGTGAGTGGATCATCGGCTATGGTTATGACGCCAAATTACTCGCTGAAGGACGCGAGCTTACCCGGGATGACCTCGACCCACACTTTCCTGATAATCCGATTATTTTGATCCATGTTTCCAACCATGGCTGTGTATTGAATTCAAAAGGATTTGAGTATTTCAATATCACGGCTGAAACACCTACCCCTGAGGGTGGTGTCATTTTGCGCAAAAAAGGCTCTCAAGAACCGGCCGGTCTCTTGATGGAGATGGCTTTTATGCCTGTCTTTGGCCAGTTACCACAACCTACAGAACAAGAATTACTCGAGTTATTAAAACCCGCTCAAATGATGTATGCGGCAAAAGGCGTCACAACCATCACGGAAGGTGCTACCCACGCCCACGAGTTGAAGTTTCTACGTAAAGCCGCTGCTCAAAAACGTTTGTTTCTAGATGTCGTCTCTCAGCCACTGGCGATGGGAGGCGAACTCTACAGGACCTTTGCAGAGTACATTATCGTGGGTGACGATCAGGAACCGCAAGTCATAGGCAACCCCGAAATCGAATTCGGCACCTATCAGGATCGGCTGAAGTTGGGTGGTCTCAAAATTGTCCTTGATGGGTCTCCCCAAGGCAAGACTGCCTTCTGGACTCAACCCATTCTAACACCTGGCCCGGCAGGCGAAGAGAATTGGCGCGGTGCTCCTCTGCTGCCTCCTGAAGTCGTCTACAAAACCTTCAAATCCGCAGCAGAGCGGAACATCCCCGTTTATTCCCATGCCAATGGTGACGCTGCCATTGATATGGTGATTGAAGCTGCTGAAGCTGCTGGCATCACCGCAGCAGACGACCGCCGGAATGTGGTTGTTCATTCCAACCTGATGCGTCCCGATCAACTCGACGATTACGCTCGATTGGGCCTAATCCCTAGCTTCTTCACAGTGCACACTTTCTTGTGGGGCGACACCCATGTTGAGAACCTGGGCAAGGAACGCGCATTTTTCCTCAGCCCGCTCAAGTCGGCACAGGAAAAAGGCATCCGATTCACAAACCATAATGATTTCAGTGTCACACCTCAAGATCCTATGTTTATGGTCTGGACAGCTGTGCACCGCGTCTCGCGTAATGGTATGATCATTGGACCGGATCAGCGTGTGGATGTGTGGTCAGCCCTGAAAGCGATCACCATCAATGCTGCCTATCAGTATTTTGAAGAGGATAGCAAAGGCTCACTTGAACCGGGCAAGCTGGCGGACATGGTAATACTATCTGACAACCCCCTCAAGGTGGACCCAATCACGATTCGGGATATCGTTGTTGAAGAAACCTTCAAGGAAGGCCAGAGCATTTATCAAAGAGGGTAAATAAAGAAAGGATCCATCGATAAAGAAATCATGTCTGAGCCTATTCCTCTAACCATTATTGGCGGCTATCTGGGTGCTGGTAAGACGACTCTGCTCAACCATATCCTGCGCCACAACGATGGTTATCGGCTGGCTGTGCTCGTCAACGATTTTGGCGATATCAACATCGATGCTGAATTGGTTGAGAACCAGGATGGTGAAACGATCAACCTGGCTAATGGCTGCATCTGTTGCAATCTAGCTGATGGGTTTGTCGCGGCAATCAACACCATCCTGCGGCAGGAATCGCGCATCGATCGGATGATCGTCGAAGCCAGCGGTGTCGCTGACCCCATAAAAATCGCCCACTATGGCCAGTTGCAAGGGGTTTCCCTGGATGCTGTCATTGTGGTTGCAGATGCTGAGACGGTACAGGCGAAAGCTACCGACAAATATGTCGGATATATGGTGGGCCAGCAGCTTAATAGCGCCGATATTTTGATCATGAACAAGGTCGACCTGATCGACCAGGATCAAAGACAGGCTGTGCGCGCCTGGTTGGCAAAAACAGCACCACAAAGCCGTATCTATGAAACCCAGCAAGGAGTCGTTCCCCTTGAGCTGCTGCTTGGGCTTGACACCAAACGAGAAACCCCGACCGCAGCAGCATGGCCTGACAGTGAGTCTGAGCAGTTCGTAACGTGGAGCTATGTCGAAGATGTGCCGCTTGAGCGCGCGTTGCTGGCGCGGTTACTCGATGACTTGCCTGAATCGCTCTTTCGCGCCAAGGGATTCCTGAACTTGATGGACGATCCCAAACGCCGGACGATCCTGCAACTGGTGGGACGACGATGGTTGCTCTCCCCTGGTCTTGCCTGGGACGACGAATCTCCACGGACACGTATCGTCTGGATTGGCGAAAACGGACAGTTTGAAAAAGAAAGCCTAGCGGCTTCGCTGGACGCGTGTACGCGTCCAGCTTAATATTCAAAGCTATTTTGATTTTGCAAAAGAAGAAAAAACCACCCGTCAGAAATGACTGACGGGTGGTATGGATTAATAAAGTGTCAATCAGAAAGCTATTCTTTTTCGTAGGGTTCACCACCAGCCGCAGGCAAACGCCTTTCCTTATAGATATTTTAACTTGTCAAAGGCATGAGATCTCTCGCTTTCGCTGTGCGGGTGGTTTTGCTTTAAATTGAAACCGCCCGAGCAGGGGTGCTGTGCAAGGTGTTCGAAGTCAGATAAAAAATGCTGGATAATAAAGTTCTTGTATCCACTGCCTGGATTTTTGGTTTCTTTTAAAGTGAGTTGTAAATAAGCAAAAGATTTGCGCAGGTAGCGTTATTTTTATATTGATTACCTGGGATCAGTCCAGAAGGCGTTAATGATTTATTTGGAATCAAGTCACTATCCACTTGATCGGAGGTTTGCCCGACCACGGGGCTATCGTTCCATCATATTAATTAGGGGAAAACGCATTGAGCCTTTGTAAAAAAAGGCTCTTCTGCAAATCCTTAAATACACCCTTGCTTAATTTTGCCGGATATTCACTGAAATGACCCGGATGAGATTATCTCTCGTTTATCTTCACCTATTCAACCTGACGGGTTTATTATTCCCATAATCTTCCCAAAGGTGGTGAATAACGACAATAATCATCGCCAACAATGCAAATGGTAGCAGATCGTTGCTGATGACCGAAATCTCAAACAGGTAGGCTACATAAGTTAAAAATGATGTCAAGCCAGTTATGATTGGCACGTAGAAATATTTTGGGAAATAAAAAGCATATAGAATAGAAATGACATCAGCAGGGAAAAAATATCGTTGATGCATTTTTGGAAGGAAAAATGGAATAGCCAGCGTGGAGATGGTTGCAAGGATTATGATGACATCACGGTTGATCCTGATCTTGCTTTCAAGAAATGTATAAATTCCAAGAACAACTAATCCTGTTGTGAGAAGCAATCCCATCCTGACAAAAACGAGATAATAATAATTATCCAGCCATTGATATAAATTTGGGGCACTCATTGTGAGGTTGTGGTAAGTGTCAGCCTGACGAGGGAAAATTAGCAATAATTCCCCAAAAGGGCGCCCTGCAGCCCAGGCAGGTATAAGGCTGACTATGAAAATTACCGGTACAAGGAAAAACAGCCACCATCGCACTCTACCTTTAAAAAACAAGAGCAGTAAAAATGGTGCAATGAAGGCTGCTTGGAGCTTGAAGGAAATCGCCAACCCGAATGCAATCATGGCAAATAGATCCTTCTCGATCAAACAAAAATAGATTACAGCCAATATTCCCGTTGTATAGATAATATCGCTCTGTCCCCAAACTGAACTATTGAAAATAACAGTAGGGGCAAAAAGGAAAACCAAACTCCCAATAAAAGGGGTCGATCCTTGGGGATATTTCAGTTTAATAATTTTATAAACGAAAAAAGCAGCAAGAAAATCAAAAACGATAGATATTAATTTAATGCCCATGATGGGTGGGATAAATCGGAATAACGTCAAAATGCTAATAAAGTAAAGATAGCTTGGTGTGTAGTCGTAAAAATTATAAGCTAAGGATTGGAATGCGCCATGCTTGGTTATAAAGTCATACCAGGGTAGAAAAAATACTCGCATATCTCCTGAAATAATATTCCAGGTCGAAAGTCGAACACCAAGGGCTGTTATGTATAAAAAGGTCAGGAAAAGAGTTGATTTGTGCTTTATCACAAACTCTTTAACAGATGAGAATAGCCTAGAAAAGCATGTATTTTGTTTCAGAATTATCTCACTTCGATTTCCATAGCTGAATATTATTGATTGATGACTCTGATTTATTATTTTCGAAGCACATCAATGACTGAATTTATTTACTTTGACCTGCCCCCAAAAGGTGCATCAGCCTTTTGGAAAACCTAACAGGCAGGAATGGCATCTCTTGATAATGACGAATTTCTGATCCCAGCTTTCCAACCTCGTGCATGGAATGACCGATTTGTACTGAAATCTTATTATGCGTATTTTATCATGAAGAAAGATATCTTCGTCATCCGAAAATTTTAAGAGATATATAAAGGAATCAATGTTAGCATAACCTGACCGCAAGAGCTTTACCAATCTTGATGATCATCCAAGCGGATGAAATTGAGCAGGTTGAACTAAGATAGCACCAGG
>Ga0207796_1000984_pt1 | contig 10124 bp, 7 predicted proteins | sample Pon1CUnioCityCA_6_FD_187274 | JGI IMG/M metagenome (GOLD analysis project Ga0207796, IMG submission 187274) | Marine sediment microbial community from Union City, CA, USA - Pond 1C Sediment 1 (SPAdes) | ecosystem: Environmental > Aquatic > Marine > Intertidal zone > Salt pond sediment ...
CTCACGGGCGCTGAGGACCATCTGCGGTACGAAGGTGATGGCGATGGAGATGACGACGCCAGCCTGGAAGAGGAAGGATGGTGTAGCGCGCAGCAATTGGTAGTGGTCCACAACCGCGTTGAAAGCAGCAAAGACGACGAGGATGGCGAGCAGGGCCAGGCCGCTCACGGCCCCGGCGATGATGGCTTCCAGGGTGATTGACCCACCGACAATGGGCCAGTTCTCCGGAATGCGGAAGAGCACGATCTGGCCGATATGTATGGAGAGGGCGTTGAAGGGGATGGCCAGGGCAAAGAGAAAGGCGCCGAGTTTGACGAAACTGCCCCAACTGCTGCCCATGGGCGTAGTACGGCCGAGCGTAGTGTAGAGGATCCAGGCAACGCCCAGCAGCAGAATCAGGTAGAGTGGGTTCCGGATGGTGAATGCGGATACTGCTGCCGCGATCAGCCAAGCAACCCAGGCCCAGGTGTGGAGCATATCAGACACCTCTCCGGCTCCGAACCCACAGAGCGACCAGAGCCAAGCCAATGAGCATGAGGCCAAAGGGCCAGTAGCTGGTCAGCGGCTGCGCGGTGGTGGGTGCAGGCGTCTGGATCGGTGCGGGGGTCGTGGGCGCAGCCGTAGCCGAAGGAAGCGGCGTGGGTGTCGGCTCTGGTGGCTGTGGCGAGGCAGGCAAGGTTGAGATGGCGGTCGGAATTGGGGTTGGCGGCTCGGAGGTGGCAGTGGGCTCGGCGGTCGGCGGCGGACAGATCGATTCGAAGGTGCCGCTAAAAGCTGGCGGCGTGGTGCCATCGCCCCAAACCCAGGCTTCGATCGAGCCGTGCTGCACCTTGCGCAGGACCGCGCCGAGGGCAGAGTAGGTCCACTGATCGCTGCCGGGCTCGCGATAGAAGTAGTTCCAGTAGGCGCAGTCGCCGCCACCCATGCACTGGCAGAAGCAGTGCTCGGCCGGATAGAGGCAGCCCTCTGTCTCGATCTGGCAGACGCTGATGCCCAGCCCGCTGGAGGCATCGACGATGGTATCGTAGCCGGAGTAGGTCAGCAGGAGGTCGGCTCCGGTGATCTCCTCGTCGAAGGTGATGCAGCGGGTCTCGACCTGGTCGTCGGCAAACTGGACGACAAGGGCAGCCCGGCTGGGTTCGTCAGCAAGAGCTGCGCCGGGCAGGCTCAACGCCGCCAGCAGGAAGAAAAGTGGCCCCAACCACCCTAGTAATCTGTGCACCTATACCTCAGCTCCATGACTTGAATCTCTTGCGCTCGATGCGCGAGGCCTTCACCTGCGCGCCGGTCCCATCGCTGCGGGGCCGGCGCGCGGGGAGAATCCCTACTTCTTGCGATTCAACAGATAGCCGCCGCCGGCGAGGGCCAATCCGCCAAGCAGCAGGGACAAGGCTGGCGCAACCACCGCTCCACCGGTCTCAGGTACCGTGGTGGGCGTTGGCTCGCCGACATCCATGGTGGCAAAGGGGAACGCCTTGCCAGCCAGAGCGGGCAGGGCCTGCACGGTGGCCAATAGGTTATCGTCGGGCATGGCTGCCTGCCATGCAAAAGCGCCGCTCGCGTTTTGCAGGGACTCTAGGGCGGCGATGGGTGTGCCACCGTCCCCGGTGGTCCAGTCCGCGCCGGCTGGATCCTGGCCTGCGGCGATGATGGCCTGGATGGTGACAGCCGTCGAATTGGCGTCGGTGTCGGTGCCAAAGTCGGACGGATTCTGATAGGGCCAGCCCCCATCCTCGTTCTGGATGCCTCCGTAGTAGGTGAGTGCGTTGGTGACGGCCTCACTGCCGGGGTCCTCTCCAGCGGCGACGAGGGCCTGCACGGCAAATGCAGTAGTGTTAGTATCGCCGGCCGTCTCTGCCGAGCCGTCCCAGGCCCAACTGCCGTTTTCCTGCTGGGCGTTGCTGATATAGTCGACGGCGGCTGCCGGAATGGGGCGCTCGGCGCTGGCAAGGGCCAGCACGGCCAAGAGGTGGCTGACAAAGGTGTCGGCCTCGCCGCCAATCCTGCCGCTTGCGTCAGTAAGGGCTTCCAGGCTGACCACCGAGTCCACGCCGCCAAACGCACGGGGATTCTCACCAGCGGCGATTGCCGCCATGATCAGCTTGGCCAAATCGCCGGCACTGCTTGCAGAGGCTGCGTTGGCGTCCAGGTAGGTGAGCGGTGTGTTGCCGTCCTGGTCAAAGGCTGCCAGGTCGCCATCTGCGGCGACGATGGCCAGGGTTACGTCGGCGGTAGAGCCGATGGTGCTGTCCGGGCTGAATCCGCTGCCAAAGCCACCATCGGCGTTCTGCTGAGATCGAAGGTAGTCCAGAGCGGCCGTGATGTCGGCGGCGGCGAGGACCGGTAGGGCGCCCACGAGAATGGCCGCCAGAACCAGGGTCAGAAATGCTATCCGAATGCGCATGTTGTGCTCCTCTCCATAGGTTTCAACTAAAACACCCTGACCTCTTGGTCAGGGCTTCTTCTCAATAGAAGACCCCTTGCCTATCGACAAGGGGCGGTTCATGGGCCTAATGCCATGCGCCTACCCCCTTTCCGCGAAGGTTCGCAGTGCGCGAACGCGGTGGGTGACCTGGCTTCCTGGCGTATGGCGGCCCATCAGGGCGGCTGTTGCTCAGGTTACAGTTGCGGGACAGCGCCGGACTCTGCTTGCGGTGGACAAGACTTCGCATGCACCACCGGCTTCCCCCCTTACGACCCCGTGCTTCCGGGCAGCGGGGTACCACGTTCAACGTCATTCAATTGTGAGGCGAGTATACCACAGCTGTCGGGCAGTGTCAAGCGTCAGACCAGGCCGTGAACCTCCTGGTCCAACTGCTCGAAGTAGGCCATCATGAAGGCGTGGCGTTCCGCAGCGAGTTTGCGCGCGCTCGGTGTTAGCAGGCGATCCTTGATCTTGTATAACTTCATGTGGAACTCGTGGACGGGGGTATGCTCGTGGCGCGTAGCCTGGCTCTCCTGATATCCTGGCGGTACGTCGGCCCAAAGGCGCTGCCCCTCGAGCCCTCCAAAGGCAAAAGCGCGTGCCACACCGATGGCACCGATGGCGTCCAGCTTGTCAGCGTCGTGCAGGACTTTTGCCTCTATAGTCTGCGGTGCGGGACCAGCTCGGAAGCGGTGCGCGGCGATGGCATGGGCTACGGCTTCTACCTTTTCTGCGGGGTGCCCCGAAAGCAACTGGCGGGCAATCTCGGCTCCGGCACGGGCGTGGTCCTCTGCCATCCGATCGCCATGCCCGCGGGCTACGTCGTGCAGCAGGGTTGCAGTGCGCACAATCTCCCAGTCGGCGCTCTCTTCTCGCGCCAAACGCTCAGCAGTAGCCAGCACGCGCTGGACGTGGTCAAAGTCGTGGATGGCGTCAGCTCCTTCATAGTATTCTCGCGCCTTTTCTACGGTAATCAACTTGATTCCTCCGATTCTGCCAGTGAGTCGAGAAGAGCGCGCATTGCCCTATCATCGGGAGCGAGGGCCCGTGCTCTGCCGGCGGCAGCTCTTGCGGCAGCCGGGACCTCCAGATGGGCGTATGCGTTGGCCAAAGCAGCCTGATATAGCGCCTGGCGCGGCGCGAGCTGTGTGGCTACTTTCAAGTGGACGGCAGCCTTGGCCCACATCTCGATCTGGGCATAATGCTGTCCTCGATTGTAATAGTCTACGTGGGTCTTGGGGCCCGAGTCCAGGTCTGTGTTATAGGCGCGAGTCTGCCATTCAAAGGCGGGCGCCATATCTGCGAGCCATGCGGCGGCAAAGATCAGTAGACCAAGGATGACAATGCCTGACACCCAGCCGAGGAGTCCGGTGAGTAGTTCTGCTGCCGGCGCCGCTGCCAGGAGGACCAGGAGAAAGAAGGAGGCAAAGTAGACGAGCCTGCTCTTCAGGGCAAGTCCGGCGGCTATCATTGCGACCAGACCAGCCATGACGTAATGAACCCGGGTGAGCAGGGCAATGACCTCGGTAAGCCTGTCCCCGATGCCATCAGGGTTGAAAAAGGCGGGACCGATGATCAGTTTGAAAAGGGTTTGATCCAACCATTTTGGCGGTGGCCCACTGCTGACCATCTGGGTAAGGTAGAGTCCCTGCAGCGCGGAGGCGATGCCCAGCACCAGCAGGTAGACGACCAGCCAGCCTAGCGATGCGCCGCCCGATTTACGCCGCACGCGCAGCTCTACGGAGCGCCCGCAATGGGTGCAGCGGGTCGGTCCCGTGACGATGGGGCCGCCGCAGTAAGGACAGCCGTAGGGGTCGATTTCGATCGATTGCCCGGCGGGTAGAGGCTGCTGCATGTCCCGTCCCTGCATAAGGCTCACTGGCTCCTTTGGGCTATTGGCGGACATTATACCATAGATCTCTCGCATGTCCGATTGTGCACCAAGAAGGTTCGGGATGGATGCCAGGCCGGGTTCACCGAGTATTCCATGCGCGTTTTGACACTGGCAAAAGGATCCGGGTTGTGATATAATCCTGCTGTTTCTCAGGGTCCAGAAGCCCGAGTGAGAGCATACCCCTAGGGAGAGGCACACGTTGAGTATGAGTAAGGCTTTGGTTGTCTTAAGGTTGGCTGCAGTGTTGTTGGTGTTGGTGCTTGCCTTTGCGGGAGGAGGCACGGCGAGCGCCCAAGATGGTGCTGCCGAGGCGACACCGGCACAGGGTGCGACAAACGACGCTGGAGAGCCGGTGGTCCGCTTCTACCTGTTCCACAGCCCGACATGCCCGCACTGCTTGGAGATGATCGACAACTATCTGCCCACCGTTTACGAAAAGTATGGCGATCAGGTCGAGTCCGAATACCTGAATGTACAGGAGTCGGACAACTATATCACCATGCTGGGCCTGGAAAGAAAGCTGGGCGTGCCGCAGGACCGGCAGGGTTCGGTGCCTGCTCTGGTGATCGGCGATACGGTGCTCATTGGGGGTTCCGAGATTCCGGCCAATCTGGAGGGGTTGATCGACTTGTATCTGGCCCAAGGAGGTCTCGATTATCCCTCGTTGGACGATCTGCCGGAGGTGGTGCTGCCTACGCCTGTGCCAGCTGTACAGGTCTTGATCTTTGTCGACACGGGGCAGGCCGATTTCCAGGCGTTGAACAATCTGGTGCTCGCATTGGCCCAGCAGTACGATACGGCGCTTGAGGTCTATCCGGTGGATATCACAGTGGAGGAGAATGCCTCAGCGCTGGCTGAACTCCACGACTCCCTGCTTGACGGGCAGCCGGTGTCTGGCGTGCCCGAGGTGCTCGTCAACTACCAGCTATTGGTGGGTATGGACGAGATTGAGGCAGAGCTGCCGGGGCTCATCGACAAGTACCTGGCCCAGGGCGGGGTCGATATCCCGGCGTGGGAGGATCTGATCGCGGGGCCGCCGGAGGAGACCGCGACGCCGGAAGGCACGTCAGAGCCGGAGGGGACAGCAGGAGTAGAGGGCCCGGCCGAGCCGATCTACATGGCCTACTTTGAGCAGGCAGGCTGCCAGGAATGCGCCCGGACCAGCTACGATCTCAATGTGGTGCAGGAGCAGTATCCCCAAGTCCAGGTTGAGAGCTTTTCCATTGAGGAGGCGGATAACAAAGCGCTCAATGAATGGTTGTGTGACAAGTATGGTGTGCCTGAGGAGCTGCGGCTGTCCACGCCGATGGTCTTTGTAGGGGATGATGTGCTGATCGGCACGGATGCCTACCTTGACAATTTGCTTGCTGCGGTGTCCAAATACGCAGAGACAGGAGCCGAGCGCGTCTGGGAAGACTTTAGTGCGGAGGAGGGCGAGCAGGGTATCATAGACCGCTTTGCCTCATTTGGCGTGCTCACAGTGTTGGGAGCAGGCCTGATCGATGGTCTCAATCCCTGCGCGTTTGCGACGTTGGTGTTTTTTGTCTCCTACCTCGCCTTCACTGGACGTCGCGGACGGGATGTGTTGTTCGTGGGGGTTTCGTTCACGTTGGGTGTTTTTTTGACCTACCTGTTGGTGGGTGTCGGCTTGCTCAAGGTTGTGCAATCCCTGAACTTTTTCTCGTCTTTGGGGCGTTGGGTATACCTGCTCACGGCGCTGCTATGTGTGGTGCTGGCGATCTTGACCTTCCGCGACTTTGGCCGGGCGCAAAAGGGCCAGCCGAGCGATATGACCCTGCGGTTGCCCATGAATCTGCGGCGCCGCATCAACAAGGTAATCCGCGAGAGCTCGCAGATGCGGGCCTTTGTCCTGGTAGCCTTTTTCACCGGTTTTGTGGTGTCGCTGCTCGAGCTGGCATGTACGGGCCAGGTCTACCTGCCCACGATCATCTATGTGATGAGCCAACCCGAGCTGGCTGCCCAGGCTTTTCTGTACTTGCTGCTCTATTGCTTGATGTTCATCCTGCCGTTGGTAGTGGTGTTCGTGCTCAGCTACTTTGGGACCAGCTCGGAGCAGCTCGGCCAGTTCGTCAACCGCCATACCTCGACGATCAAGTTTGCGACCGGGCTCTTGTTCATTGGGCTGGCGTTGTGGATGAGCTGGACGGTGGCTCCGCTGTTCGGCATCCACAGCTCGTGGGTCTGGATGCTCATGGTCGGCGTGCTGGCAGTTATCGCCCTCGGTGTGGTGGTGCTAACCTTGCTGGACAGACGAAAGCCTGCCAAGACCCGCACTCGGCGGAGACGTCGCGCATGACCGAGCGCTTGTACTACGATGACCCCTACCTGACTCACTTTGCCGCTCGCGTGGTGGATAGCTTGGAGTGGGAGGGACAACCGGCGGTGGTGTTGGACCGCACGGCCTTCTATCCGGCCGGTGGCGGACAGCCGACGGACACGGGTGCACTGTGGGGGGGCGACAGTGCCGGTGCCCGCGATGCGGTTTCTGTGCTCGAGGTTGTGGAGCGTACACAGGATGGTGAAGTCATCCATGTGCTCGCCCGGCCCCTGGACGTGCAGGAGGTCAAGGGCGAGATTGATTGGGAGCGCCGCTTTGACCTGATGCAGCAGCATACAGGGCAGCACATCCTCTCAGCGGTAGCTCTGGAAGTGCTAGGGGCGAACACCGTTGGTTTTCACCTGTCTGACGATTACGCGACAATCGATCTGGACCGGGCTCCCCTTACGGATGAGGATCTGGTCAGCGTTGAGGATCTGGCCAATGCCGCTGTGTTCGAGGACCGGCAGGCAGTGGCCCGTTTTGTACCTGACGAGGAGGTTCCCTCGCTTCCGCTTCGGAAGGAGTTGGTCCATGAGGGGCCGGTTCGTGTGGTCGAGATCCCCGAGCTTGATTGTTCAGCCTGCGGCGGCACCCATGTGCGCCGCACGGGTGAGGTTGGACTGATCAAGATCACGCGGAGCGAGCGCAGGGGCGATGAGACGCGCGTCGAGTTCCTCTGCGGACGGCGCGCGCTGGCGGATTACCGGGCGAAGAATGCGTTGCTGATGAACCTGGCCCGCGAGTACACTGTGGGGCATTGGGAATTGGCCGACATGGTCAACCGCATGGCCGGTGAGTTGAAGGAGAGCAGACGCGAGTTGCGACAGGTGCGCGATGCACTGCTGGACTCTGAGGCGGCGATCATGTGGCACGAAAGCACAAAGGCGGGGACGGCGCGGATCGTGCATGCCCACTTGCCCGGTCGCACGCCCGACGATCTGAAGCACCTGGCGCAGCGACTTGTGGAACATCCCCGGACGGCTGTGCTCTTGGCCTCTGGCGAGGCTGGACAGAAGGGTTTCTTTACCTTTGCCCGCTCTGCCGATCTGGACGCGCACATGGGCACCCTCGTGCGCGAGGCATGCCAGGTCATCGGCGGTGGGGGCGGAGGCCGGCCCGAGTTCGCGCAAGGGGGCGGACCCCAAGGTGATGGCGTGATCCCTGCCCTGGAGTCGGCCCTGGGCTCTTTGGTCGAGGCCCTGACCTTGACCGATTCTGCAGAATCCAAGAACCAAGAATAGCATCTCATATAGGGAGCGCAATAGCCGGCCGTTGACTGCTGGCGTTAGTGTTGCGCTGGAGGCACGGATCGACCCGCACGCGCCAGCAAGCTTTCGAGCGTATTTGCCCATCAGAGGACCCCATGGATAACACCGTCGCCCTGGTACGGAACACAGAATATGGTACAGAACAGGTCGAGGCATCAGTCCGGCAAGCCGTAGACTTGCTGGGCGGCATGTCCCGCTTTGTGCAGCCGGGACAGCGGGTATTAGTCAAGCCCAACCTTTTGCAATCCAGCGATCCGGACAAGGCGATCGTAACCCATCCGATGGTTGTCCGAGCTGTTGTCAAGCTGGCGCAGGAGGTGGGCGGTCGGGTGCTCATCGCCGATAACCCCTTTGTTCCCCCTATAGGACAGCACGGCTGGGATAATCTGTACGAACGTGCGGGCTATGCGGCAATAGCTGCCGAGACCGGCGCCGAGCTGAACTATAGCATCGTCGCCCAACAGCGCTCGCACCCGGAGGGCCGGCTGATCAAACTGGTAGACACCAGCAGTTTCTTATCCGAAGCGGACGTGGTGGTCTCGGTTCCCAAGCTCAAGACCCACGGCCTGATGCGCTACACCGGCGCGGTAAAGAACCTCTTTGGCACGGTGCCGGGGACGATCAAGGCTGGCTACCACGTCAAGCTGCAGACCGCCGAGCGATTTGCCGAGATGCTGTTAGACCTGGTCACCTTTGTGAACCCGTCGCTGACGGTGATGGACGCCATCGTAGGGATGGATGGCGACGGCCCTTCGGCAGGCCAGCCGTTCCCTATCGGCGGCATCCTGGCGGCTGCCGATCCGGTTGCCCTGGACGTGGCTGCGGTGGGACTTGTGGGTCACGAGCCCATGGCAGTCCCAACTGTGGCGGGCGCAGCAGCGCGCGGCTGGACGACAGGCCGTTTGAGCGACCTAGAGATGCTCGGCGAGGCACTGGTTGCGATGAGGGTGTCGGGCTTTGACTTGCCACCAGGCGGTCGGTCGGAGATGGACTATGTGCCGCAGTTTTTGCGACCGCTAGGCACGCGTCTCCTGGTCCCCAGCCCATTTGTCACCGATCAGTGCATAGGCTGTGGGCTGTGCATTGAGCATTGCCCGGTGCAAACGATCTCTCCGATCAATGGGCGGGCACAGATCGGTCTTTCGGGTTGCATCCGCTGCTACTGCTGCCACGAGGTCTGCCCGGAGCAAGCCATCGAACTGCGCCAGCCGTGGCTGGGCAGGAAGCTGGCCCAGATGGCGCGCTAGAACGCCTCACAAATTTCTGAATCCAGAGAGCCGCCTCGTTTCCCAGGATGGGCGCCCCCCCCCGATATCAGCTCCCAAGTGCCAACTACATCCCTCAAAGCAGGAGTTCCGGCAAGGCGGCAGGGCTGTAGCAAAGTCGCTTGACAGACACTGGACTGCCGAGCTCGGAGTCCCGTCTTGGGGCGACAGGCAGTACCGGGAACGTAAAACCTCCCCGAGACGGGACTGTGAGCGTCGGTGGAGACCTGATGCTGGATTTTGCAGCAGCCATAGGCAAGGCGGATTGCGGTATTGACAAGGCATACCATTGTGGGTATACTATGTCTACGAAACCCTTGTCGTATGGGGCAAAGGGGCAATCTGTAATGGACCATGTCCAACTATGGGAAAGAAACCACTCGCTTTTGCTGCGTTCTTTCCACATCGAGGCGCCGCTCACGCGAACGCAGGCGGCGCATTTGTTATTCTCGACTACTCCCAATTTCCCTTCCAGTTGCTATAGCTATCGACTGGCCGCCATGGCCCACCAGATATGCCTTCGTTGAGAGGAGGTGATGCGTGGAGGCGATTAGTAGATGCAAGTACGAATCGGGGAAACACTGTGCAGGTGAAGAGAAACGCAGAATTCTAAGGAGGAAAGATCGTGTCTAAAAAGAGCACCCTATATGCTTTGATATCCGTCTTGTTTGTGGCTGCGCTGGTCCTAGCGGCCTGTGGTGCGACCCCCACCGAAGCACCTCAGGAGCCCGAAGCCACCGAGGCTGCGCCTCCTGCAGAGGAGCTGTCGGTAGGCGTCGTGCTGCCAACGAAGAACGAGCCAAGGTGGATCCAAGACGAGACCCGCTTCAATGATGCGTTTGCTGAGGCGGGGTACGATGTGCAGATCCTGTTCAGCGATGGGGATTCTGCCAAGGAGCGGTCCAATGTCCAGGCCCTGATCAACCAAGGC
>Ga0207796_1000985_pt1 | contig 10104 bp, 11 predicted proteins | sample Pon1CUnioCityCA_6_FD_187274 | JGI IMG/M metagenome (GOLD analysis project Ga0207796, IMG submission 187274) | Marine sediment microbial community from Union City, CA, USA - Pond 1C Sediment 1 (SPAdes) | ecosystem: Environmental > Aquatic > Marine > Intertidal zone > Salt pond sediment ...
GGATGACGGGAAGAGGAAATCCTCCGGCCGGGATGACGGGAAGAGGAAATCCTCCGGCCGGGATGACGGGAAGAGGAAATCCTCCGCCCGGGATGACGGGCACGGGACACGTTCCGGCCTGGACGAGGGGGTGTGCCACTTACTGACAGGCTTCGCAGTCGGGGTCGAGGATGGAGCAGGCCTTCGGGGCCGATGATTCGGCGGCCTGGGCGCTGCCGTTCCCGTTGACGGCGTTGAGCTTGTTGGCGCGGCCGGTGTCGGTCACGGTGCTCTTCTCGACGTGGGTGGCGCCCATCGAGCGCAGGTAGTACGTCGTCTTCAGGCCGCGCACCCAGGCGAGCTTGTAGAGGTTGTCGAGCTTCTTGCCGGAGGGTTCGGCCATGTACAGGTTCAGGCTCTGGCCCTGGTCGATCCACTTCTGCCGGCGCGACGCGGCCTCGACCAGCCAGCGGGTGTCGAGTTCGAAGGCGGTCGCGTAGAGCGCCTTCAGGTCCGCCGGCACGCGGTCGAGCGGTTGCACGGAGCCGTCGTAGTACTTGAGATCGTTCACCATCACCTCGTCCCACAGGCCGCGCTCCTTCAGGTCGTGGACCAGGTAGGGGTTGATCACGGTGAACTCGCCGGACAGGTTCGATTTGACGAACAGGTTCTGGTAGGTCGGCTCGATCGACTGCGACACGCCGCAGATGTTGGAGATGGTCGCGGTCGGCGCGATGGCCATGGTGTTGGAGTTGCGCATGCCGACGGTCCGCACCCGCTCGCGCAGCGCGTCCCAGTCCAACGTGCGGCTGGTGTCCTGCTGGAGATACTGGCCACGGGCCTCGGCAAGACGGTCGATCGAGTCGATCGGCAGGATGCCCTGGCTCCACAGCGAGCCCTCGTAGGTCGCGTAGCGGCCGCGTTCCTCGGCGAGCTGCGTGGAGGCCTGGATCGCGAAGTAGGACACCGCCTCCATCGAGGTGTCGGCGAAGGCCACCGCGTCCTCGCCCGCGTAGGGCAGGCGCATCGCGTAGAGCGCGTCCTGGAAGCCCATGATGCCGAGACCCACCGGGCGGTGGCGCAGGTTGGAGCGCCGCGCCTGCGGCACGCTGTAGTAGTTGTAGTCGATCACGTTGTCGAGCATGCGCATCGCGGTGGTCACGGTGCGCTCGAGCTTCGCGAGATCCAGCGCCCCGTCCTTCACGTGCGCGGCCAGGTTCACCGAGCCGAGGTTGCAGACGGCAATCTCGTCATCCGAGGTGTTCAGCGTGATCTCGGTGCAGAGGTTGGAGCTGTGCACCACACCGACGTGGCTCTGCGGGCTGCGCAGGTTGCAGGGGTCCTTGAAGGTCATCCACGGATGCCCGGTCTCGAACAGCATCGCGAGCATCTTGCGCCACAGGTCCACGGCCCGGATCTTCTTGAAGACCCTGATCTCGCCGCGCGCGGCCTTCTCTTCGTATTCGGCGTAGCGCTTCGCGAAGGCCTCGCCGACGAGGTCGTGCAGGTCGCCGGTCTCGCTCGGCGAGAACAGTGTCCACTCGCCCTCCTCCACGACCCGCTGCATGAACAGGTCGGGGATCCAGTTGGCGGTGTTCATGTCGTGGGTGCGGCGGCGGTCGTCACCGGTGTTCTTGCGCAGCTCGATGAACTCCTCGACGTCGATGTGCCAGGTCTCGAGGTAGGCGCAGACCGCGCCCTTGCGCTTCCCGCCCTGGTTCACGGCCACGGCAGTATCATTCGCGACCTTCAGGAAAGGGACGACGCCCTGGCTCTTGCCGTTGGTGCCCTTGATGTGGGCGCCCATGCCGCGCACGCGGGTCCAGTCGTTGCCGAGGCCGCCGGCGAATTTCGACAGCAGCGCGTTGTCCTTGATCGCGCCGAAGATGCCGTCGAGGTCGTCGGGCACGGTGGTCAGGTAGCAGGAGGACAGCTGCGGGCGCAGGGTGCCCGAGTTGAACAGCGTCGGCGTCGAACTCATGAAGTCGAACGAGCTCAGCAGTTCGTAGAACTCAGTGGCGCGCGCCTCGCGGTCGACCTCGTTGATCGCGAGCCCCATCGCGACGCGCATGAAGAACGCCTGCGGCAGTTCGAAGCGGGTGCCGCCGGAGTGGATGAAGTAGCGGTCGTACAGGGTCTGGAGGCCGAGGTAGGTGAACTGCAGGTCGCGCTCGGGCTTCAACGCCTTGCCGAGGGCGTCGAGGTCGTAGCGGGTCAGTTCGGAGTCGACCAGTTCCAGCTGCGCCGCGCGCTTGATATAGGCCTGGAAGTACTCGGGGTAGCGCTCGTCCATCTCGGCCTGGGTGGCCTCCTGCGGCAGTCCGGCGAGGAAGCTCAGCGCCTCGCGGCGCAGGTTGTCCATCAGCAGGCGCGCGGTCACCTGCGAGTAGTTCGGCTCCTGCTCGATCTGCACGCGCGCGGCCATCACCAGCGCGGTGCCGACGTCTTTCTCGGCGACGCCGTCGAACAGGTTGCGCCGCGCCTCGGCAAGGACGCGGGCCCCGTCCACCTGCTGCAGCCCGCGGCAGGCCTCGTCGACCACCGCCGCCATGCGCGCCTCGTCCAGCGGCACGCGGGTACCGTCGACACGGGTGACGTGCAGCACATCCGCCGCCGCGGGCGCCGGCTTCTTCTTCGCCGCCTCGGCGGCACGCTTCTCGGACTGCTTCTCCCGGTACAGCACGTAGGCCCGCGCCACCTTGTGGTGGCCGCCGCGCATCAGCACCAGTTCGACCTGGTCCTGGATGTCCTCGATGTGCACGGTGATGCCGCTGGCGCCGGCCCGGCGGAACAGGTTGTCCGTGACCTGCCCGGTCAGTTCCTCGACGATCTCGTGGATGCGGCGGCTGGCGGCGGCGCCACCCCCTTCGACGGCGAGGAACGCCTTGGTGATCGCCACGCCGATCTTCGCGCCGTCGAAATGCGTGACCTTGCCGTTGCGGCGGATCACCTGGTGCCGGCCCGGTGAGGTCGCGAGAATCTCGGCGCTCGGACCGATATCGGAAACCGGGGGGACTTCGGTCGCGACCGACGGGGAAACGGGCTGGCTTTCAATCTGCATGGGGACCTCGCGCTCTATCCAGGTGGCTACGGTCAAGTACTATAGGACGTGTTTGAGGGGTTTCCTAGACACAATATATTGTGGTTAGGCTGTGTGAATAAACTGAGAAACCTGTGGAAAAACTGGGTATGAAGACGGCGAAGGCCGGTATCCGCTGGATTCCGTGGCCAAACCAGCTGCCGCGAATAACCAACCCGCCTAGTGCCAATTTATTTTCTGATGGCAGGCATCAGAATTTTCTATTCGCAGCCCCGATACTGGGTTGCCCCGCCGATGCCCGCTCTTTTCACGACTGCCAGCGGAAGGCAGCGCCGGCAGCGCTGAGATAAGCTCTCGTTGGTACCGGGGTGGCCCGTGGTCACCATCCCCAAACGATTCGGAATCCGGAAATGAAAAAAATCGCGTTACTGGCTCTGTTGCTGATCGTGAGCACGCTCGCGCAGGCGCGGGATTCCGCCCCGGCGACCGTCACTTCCGAAGTGCTCGCGCACGCAACGCAGAGCTGGGACGGCGCAGCGCTCCCGTCCTACCCGGCGGGCGCACCGGAGATCCGGATCCTCCGGATCCGCATTCCCGCGGGTGCCACGCTGCCCCTGCACAAGCATCCGGTGATCAATGCGGGAGTCCTGCTCGCGGGGGAACTGACCGTGATCACCGAGACCGGCAAGCAGCTGCGCGTCGAGGCTGGCCAGGCCATCGTCGAGGTGGTCGAGCAATGGCACTATGGCCGGAACGACGGGGACGAAACGGCCGACATCGTCGTGTTCTACGCCGGCACCGCAGGCGTGCCCATCACCGTGATGAAACCCGACACCGGGGCCTACAGGGGGGAAGGACCGCGATGAGCGAACCGCGCCCGTCCCGCGCGCTGCGGGATCCCTTCGCCGAAGACCTCGGCCCGCCCGATGGCGAGGAAATCCAGCAACTGGTGCAGGCCACCCTGCGTGAGGATCTCGGTTCCGGGGACCTCTCGGCGGCCCTGGTGCCCGCCGATCTGCAGGTGACCGCCCAACTCCTTCTAAGGGAATCGGCAATCCTCTGCGGGCAGGCCTGGTTCGACGCCTCCTTCCGGGCGCTGGAACCCCGGATCACCATCGAGTGGAACGTTCCGGAAGGGACTCGCGCCGAGGCCGCGTCGGTGGTCGCCGAAATCCACGGGCCCGCGCGCGCGATCCTCTCGGCGGAACGCAGTGCGCTGAACCTGTTGCAGACGCTCTCGGGGACCGCCACCGAAACCGCACACCTGGTGGCGCTGCTGGGGGGGAGCCATACGCGGCTGCTGGACACCCGCAAGACGCTGCCCGGACTGCGTAGCGCCCAAAAATACGCCGTGCGCTGCGGCGGTGGCTACAACCACCGGCTGGGGCTCTGGGACGCGGTGCTGATCAAGGAAAACCACATCCAGGCCTGCGGTTCGATCGCGACCGCCGTGGAACGGGCCAAGGCGATGGGCAAGGGCCGCTGGATCGAGGTGGAGACCGAAAACCTGGACGAGGTCGATCAGGCGCTGGATGCCGGTGCCGACGTCGTCATGCTGGACAACTTCGGCCTGGAAGACCTGCAGACCGCGGTCGGACGCATCCGGGGCCGCGCCATCTCGGAGGCTTCCGGCAACGTGACCGAGGAAACGCTGCCGCGACTCGCGGCCACCGGTGTCGACTACGTGTCGGTCGGCGGGCTGACGAAGAACCTGCGTGCCGTCGACTTCTCGCTGCGGGTGGTCTGACCCGGCCCTACCACCATTTCTCGTAGCGCAGCTGCGATTCCGGCAGCCCCCACTGGCGCAGCAGTTCCGTCATGTCGTCGATGAAGTCCCGCGAACCGCAGTAATAGTAGAGTGCCTCGCGGGAGAGCTGCAGCGACTCGAGCAGCGGGTGGCTGATCCGCCCCGTGTGCCCCAGCCAGTCCTCGGCTTCCCGGGTCACCGTCAGCGTCACGTCGATGCGCGGCGACCGGGCGCGCGCGGCCAGTTCGTCGGCGAACAGCACCTCGCGGCGGCTCGCCACGCTGTAGACCAGGTGGACGTGGACGTCCGGCGCTTCCGCATCGATGTAGCGCAGGATGCTCATGAGCGGCGTCACCCCGATGCCCGCGCCGAGCAACACCACCTCGCGGCTCATCCCCTGCTCGAAATAGAAGGACCCCTGACCCGCGGTGATGAACACCTCGTCACCGGGGGCGCTGAAGGTGTGCAGGTGGTGGGTGGCGTCGTGATGGTCGGCATACTTGATGGCCAGTTGCAGACGACCGTCGGCGCTCGGCGCGGAGACCACGGAATAGCCCCCGATCAGGGGTTCGCCGGTTCCGGGAATCGCGAGGTCGAGCCACTGGCCAGCGCGCGCCCGAAACCGCGCCGGATCGGTGACCAGGTTGAAGACCTTGATCAGCGGTGTGACCGACTCGATGCTCTCGATTCGCGCCGGAAAGAAGTGTTCGGGCAGGGCCAGTCCGTGCGACATTGGGGATCCTTGTGTCTGGCGGGCGACCGGTTCAGGCGTCGGCATCGGGGGTTCTCTCGGCTTCCGCTTGTTTGACTTCGGCCCAGAGCGCTTCCAGTCCGGCCGCCCCGAGCCCCTGCATGCCCTGACCACGCTGCGCGGCGAGGGTTTCCATCGCGCGGAAACGGCGCTCGAATTTTCGGTTGCTGCCGCGCAGGGCGGTTTCCGCATCAACCCCGAGGTGGCGCGCCCAGTTCACCAGCGCGAACAGAACGTCGCCCACTTCGTCGGTGATGCGCGCCGGGTCCGCGCCGTGCGCCCACTCGTGCTGCACTTCCTCGATCTCCTCGCGGATCTTGTCCAGAACCGCCGCGGGCGCGTCCCAGTCGAAGCCGACCCGGGCCGCGCGCCGCTGCAGCTTCAGCGCCCGTGCCAGTGCCGGCAGGGCCACCGGGATCTCGTCCAGCGCGCTGTGGCGCTCGCGTGCCTGGCGTTCCTCCGCCTTGCCGGACTCCCAGGCGGCCTCCCGTTCGGCATCGTGCGCGAACCCCGCGTCGCCGAAGACATGCGGGTGCCGACGCTCCAGCTTGTCCGCGATGTCCGCCGCGATCGCGTCGAAATCGAACCGGCCGGCTTCCTGCCCCAGCCGCGCCTGGAAAATCACCTGAAAAAGCAGGTCGCCCAGCTCGCTGCGCAGTGCGTCGATGTCGCCCATGGCGACGGCCTCGGCGACTTCGTAGGCCTCCTCCAGCGTGTGCGGCACGATCGTTTCCGGCGTCTGTGCCCGATCCCAGGGGCAGCCGGTCTCGGGATCGCGCAACCGGGCCATGATGGCGCGCAGCCGTCGGATGGGGTCCGGGTCGTGAATGTCCATGCTGCGAGTGTACTGCGCAGGAGGGCCGACGGATATTTCACCCGAAACCGGCGGCGAGACCGGCCGGTCCGCCCGGTTCAGGCAAATCGCCCGGCGGGAAGGGGCATACGTGACTGTTTGCCGTCGGGCACGTATTCTTGGCGGAGTTGGGCATCGGAACCCGCGATTCGCGGACTCGGGTCGCCGGGCGCAATGGCCGCGTGGCGGTACCCCCAAGGGACACCGACGCAACGCCGCCGGGAGTGCGTTCACCCACGGACTGCGTGTGACAACCGTCTTGAAGGAGCTTCAAGCGTGCTGAAGTACATCGCCAGCCTGACCATCCTGCTCGCCGGCATCTGGCTGCTGTTCTCCGGCATGTGGACCCATCCCATCCTGATGCCGCTCGGGGTCCTGTCCGTGATCTTCAGCATCTGGCTCAGTTACCGCCTCGGCATTTTCGACGCGACGACCCGCCCCGGCCGCGTGGTGCTTGCCAGCCTGCGCTACTGGCCCTGGCTCCTGGTGCAGATCGTGAAGTCGAACGTGCACGTGGCCGGGCGCATCCTGTCGCCGCGCCTGGAAATATCGCCGCGCATCGCCCGGCTCCCGATCAGCCAGCAGACCGATCTCGGTCGCGCTGTCCTCGCCAACTCCATCACGCTCACACCGGGAACGGTGTCCATCCACGTGCGCAGACATGAACTCTGGTTCTATGCGCTGGACGAGGAGAGTGCGAACGGTGTGCTGTCGGGCGAGATGGACGCACGCGTGCGGCGGAAGGAGGAGCAGGCACAATGATGTACGTTGTCGCCGGCGTGGCCATCCTGCTGACCATGGGCATGGCCATCGCGCGCATGCTCGCCGGGCCCACGCTGTATGACCGCATCCTCGCGACCAACGTGTTCGGCACCAAGACGGTGCTGATCATCGCGGTGATGGGCTTCCTGGTCGGGCGTCCGGAATTCATCGACGTGGCGATCGTCTACGCGCTGATCAACTTCATCGGCATCGTGGCGATCCTGAAGTTCTTCGAATACGGGAGTTTCCGGTCCGGCATCGCGGATACGGACCCGGGTGCGGAGGAGAACAAGGAAACGCGGCCATGATCGCCCTGCTGCTGGACGTGCTGAGCTGGATTCTGTTGCTGACCGGTTCGGCGTTCCTGCTCATCGGCGGCGTCGGCCTGTTGCGTTTTCCCGATTTTTATTCGCGCCTGCAGGCCGCCGGCATCACCGACACACTCTGCTCCATCACGATTCTGCTGGGCCTGACCCTTCAGACCGACTCCCTCTCGGTCGCGGCAAAACTGCTGTTCACGCTGGGATTCCTGCTGTTCACCGCCCCGCTGGCGTCGCTGTCGATGGCCAAGGCCGGTCGGCACAGCAAGGTGGATCCGTGGCGGCCCGAAAATGGAGGTGAGTCATAGCCGCGCTGCTCGATATCCTGCTGCTCGCGTTCCTGGTGATCGTGGCGCTGGGCACCGTGTGGATCCGCAACCTGTTCGCCGCCACGATGCTGATGGGCATCTTCAGCCTGCTGGCAGCGGCCCTGTACGTGCTGCTGGACGCGGTGGATGTGGCCCTGACCGAGGCCGCGGTCGGGGCCGGGGTTTCCATCATTCTCATGCTGAGCGCCCTGGTGCTGACCACCAGCCGCGAGAAAGTGCACAACACGCGCCACAGCCTGCTGGCACTGCTCGTGGTGCTGATCACCGGCGGCGCGCTGATCTACGGCACGATGGACATGCCGAATTTCGCGGACCCTCAGGCGCCGGCGCATCAGCACGTGTCGCCGCGCTATACCCAGGACTCTCCGAAGGAAATCGGCATTCCGAACATGGTCACCTCGGTCCTGGCGAGCTATCGCGGCCTGGATACCCTGGGCGAGGTGCTGGTGATCTTCGTCGCCGGCGTCGGCGTCCTGCTGGTGCTGGGAACCGGCCAGTATCGGCGGCGTGAGCGCGCACCGGGGGACAAGAGACGATGAGTCCCCAGACGATGAGCCCCCATATCGTCCTTCGGGTCGGCGCGAAGCTGCTGATTCCGATCATCCTGCTCTTTGCTCTCTACGTGCAGTTCCACGGCGAGTACAGCCCGGGTGGCGGATTCCAGGCGGGCATCATCTTCGCGGCAGCGCTGGTGCTCTATGCGCTGATCTTCGGGCTGGAAACGATTCAACGGGCAGTGCCGCCGGCGGCGGTGCACCTGCTGGCCGCCTGCGGGGCCCTCCTTTATATCTCGATCGGGATCTGGGCCATGTTCGCGGGCGGCAATTTTCTCGAGTACAAGGTGCTCGCCAGCAATCCGAAACTGGGCGAGACCATCGGCATCATCCTGATCGAGCTGGGCGTCGGAATCACCGTCGCGTCGGTGGTGATCACCCTGTTCTACTCGTTCGCGGGCCGCGAGCGTCAGCCCCGGGACAAAGACTGAACGATGGAATGGCTTGGCCTCTACAACTACTGGGTCGTGGTCGTGCTGATGATGATCGGGTTCTACATCGTCATCGCGCAGGGCAACCTGATCAAGAAGATCGTGGGACTGAATATCTTCCAGACCTCGGTATTCGTCTTCTACATCAGCGTGGCCAAGCGTGACGGTGGCACCGCGCCCATCTACGTCGAAGGCATTACCGACTACAGCAACCCGCTCCCGCACGTCCTGATCCTGACCGCCATCGTCGTGGGTGTCGCGCTGACCGCAATGGGCCTGGCGCTCGCAGTCCGTGTGTACGAGACCTACGGATCGATCGAGGAAGACGAGATCCAGGCACTGGACGACCAGCAGAACGAGCGCGGCGAATGATCGAACACCATCTTCCCGCGTTGCAGGTCGTGCTGCCGCTGCTGGCGGCGCCGCTCATGATGTTCCTGGTGCGCTGGCCCACCGTGGCCTGGGCATTCACCACGGCCGTCGCCTGGGCCACGTTCCTGATCGCCGCACTGCTCCTGGAGCAGGTGTGGGACGGCACCGTGATCAGCTATGCCCACGGGGGCTGGGAACCGCCCTGGGGTATCGAGTACCGGGTCGATACGGTCAACGCTTTCGTCTTGCTGATCATCGCCGGCATCAGTGCCATCGTGATGCCCTTCGCGCGCGACAGCGTGGAACAGGAAGTGGCATCGGACCGCATCGCCTGGTTCTACAGCGCCTTCCTGCTCGCCAACGCCGGCCTGCTCGGCATCGCGATCACCGGCGACGCCTTCAATATCTTCGTGTTTTTCGAGATCTCGGCGATCGCCTCGTACGCGCTGATCGCGATGGGCAAGGACCGGCGCGCGCTGCTTGCCTCCTTCACCTACCTGATCATGGGCACGATCGGCACCACCTTCCTGCTGATCGGCATCGGTTTCCTGTACATGATGACCGGCACACTGAACCTGGCAGACCTCTCGGAACGCCTGCCGGCGGTCTACGACACCACCACCATCCGCGCGGCGTTCGCGTTCATCGCGGTGGGAATCTCCCTGAAGCTCGCGCTGTTCCCGCTGCACCTCTGGCTGCCCAACGCCTACACCTACGCGCCCTCGATGGTGACGGTCTTCCTGTCCGCGACCGCGACCAAGGTGGCGATCTACGTGCTGCTGCGGTTCTTCTACTCGGTGTTCGGGGTCGAGTTCTCGTTCGGCACGCTGCCGATGGGCTACGTGCTGATGCCGCTGGCGCTGCTCGGCATCCTGATTCCGTCGATCGTCGCGATCTTCCAGTACGACGTGAAGCGCATGCTCGCCTACTCCAGCGTCGCGCAGGTCGGCTACATCATCCTGGGCT
>Ga0207796_1000986_pt1 | contig 10083 bp, 12 predicted proteins | sample Pon1CUnioCityCA_6_FD_187274 | JGI IMG/M metagenome (GOLD analysis project Ga0207796, IMG submission 187274) | Marine sediment microbial community from Union City, CA, USA - Pond 1C Sediment 1 (SPAdes) | ecosystem: Environmental > Aquatic > Marine > Intertidal zone > Salt pond sediment ...
CGCTGAAACCGGCTTCCAGCAAGATCCTGGCCCCCTGGGCGCTGCGATTTCCAGATCGGCAATACACAACCAGCTCCAAGTCCCGGGGAAGCTCGTCCACCCGGTCTTCCAGCTCATCCAAGGGCAGCAGGGTCGATCCCGGGATATGGGCCTCATTCCATTCACCTGGGGTGCGCACATCGAGGAAGGCAACCTGATCCTGGTACCGCTGATAGGCCTGGTCAATAGAGATCACCTGAACCACCAGGTTTTGGGGGGCCGGTTCTAAACCTTCTCCCCCCAGATCAACTGCGGTTCCCTTCGTCCCACAGGATGCCAGGATGATGGACAGAAACACCAGGGCTGTTAGCAGGATGATGTATCGAATTCTTTTTAGGGGGAAACTTTTCAAATCCATAATTAACCGCCTGGATGCCTAAAAATATTGGGGATGCAGACTTTGTCCTTTCCGCTGTTGGCTGCAGTCATCCCTAACACAGCACTAAATGTATAGATCCCGTCGGGAATAAGCCAGGTATGCTCCCGCCAGGCAGACCAGCACCACGCCGGCAGATATCCACAAATACACTGGCTCCACGCGGGATTCGCGCAGGATCAAGGCAGGATCAAAATAGGCAAAGGGAGTGAAATATTCCAGGAATTCCCATTCTTTCTTGAGGCCAGCGATCACCGAGAAGAAGTATGTTCCCAGCAGGACCGAGATCGCCACTGAACCAGCTCGCTTGTGCTGCCTGAGCGCACTGCCGATCAGGATCCCTACCGTCAGGTAGACTACCTGGAGTAGCACCAGAGCTCCCATGCCCTGGAAAAGGAACCTGTAAAAATCAGGTCCGGGGTCATAGACTGCCGCGTTGGCCGCGTTCAGCCCCCAGGTCGCCAGAGCCAGTAACAAGCAGTGGGTCAGCGCAGCCGCAGTCTTGGCGGTGACCAGGGTACTGCGCTTCACAGGCAGGGTGAGGGCAAACTCGACGGTCTTGTCCCGCTCTTCTTTGGAGATGATGTCACTGCCCCACATCACAGCTGCGATGCCCAAGATCAAAGCGATAAAAGCATACATCACCCCGAAGAAACCTTCCACGGTGGTGAGATTAAAGGCATTCATATTAAAGGATTCGATTAATGCCGCTGGCATGGCATCCAGCACTTCCAGTATTTCTGGATTTTCCGCATAACCCTCAAATTTCTGGAAGCCCACCACCACAAAGAAAGCCACCACACCGATATAGATCAGTAAGGATTTGATATTTGCCTTCAACTCTCGCCAATAGATTCTCATTGCGCCCAACTCCTCAATTCCTTACACAGCAGCAGTGATATTCCGCCGATTGTAAAGGACATAACTGGCCGGGATGGCGATCACGATCACAGCCAGGCTGATCATCACCAGCGGCAGGTCATAGGACCCATTGGCAATGATGTAGTTGGGATCAAAATGCCGGAAGGGTGAGATGATCTCTAATTTATCCTCCCCCAGCATCGATCCAAAAATACTTAAAATATACATCCCAAAGGAAAGTGCCATCGATAAGGGAATCACACTGCGGACCCGCTTCATCAGCAGCGAGATCAAAGTCCCCACTGAAAGGAAAAACAACTGGAAGAGGACGATGGTGGAGAGGATCATCGCCAGCGCCTGGACATCAAATTCCCTCCCATCCCGATTCAGGTTAATGACAATAAATGCACTGGCCCAAACCACCAGGTTTGTGATTGTCAATGCCAGGAAGGCAGCCAGTAATTTAGCGGTGATGATTTTCACCCTGCTGACAGGTTTCGGCAGCAAGAAATCCGCTGTCAGCTCCCGCTCTTCAATGGAGAGCAAAGCAATGCCATAATTTGAAGCCTGGATGGCCAGGCAGATCTGGCAGAACAGGAACACCACCGCAAACCAGCCAAGCAAGGAACCGAAATTCATGTCATTCATTCCGAAAGCGATCAACATCTCTTCTGGAAAACTATTCATCATGGCTTCCATCTGGGCAGCTTCCAGGGCTATGGTGGTGAAAGCAGAAAAATAGACCAGGATGATCAGGAAATTAGCCCCGGACCAGATCGCAACGGATTTGAGATAGGATTTGAATTCATGAAGAAAAATGTTCATCAGAATCCTTTATTCGTAATAATGGATAAAGATCTCTTCCAGGGTGGGTTCCTCAATGACCACATCCAGAAGCTTCATGCCCCCAATGGCCTGGGTCACCTGGTTGATGTCTCCTTTATAAAAGAAGCGGATCACGCCATCTTCTTTGGAGAGGTTGGTTACACCAGGAAACTGGAAGGCATCTTGATCCAGGTCCTCCGCAACAACCCTGACCTTCTTGTAATTATCCGCCTGCAGGGTTTTGATATCCTGCAGCTTGATCACCCGGCCTTCCTTGATAATCGCTACCCGATTGCACAGGCGCTGCACTTCACCCAGAATATGAGAGGAGAAGAACACCGTGGCTCCCCGCTGGTTCTCTTCCCGGATCAGGTTGAAAAAGTTCTGCTGCATGAGCGGATCCAGGCCAGCAGTCGGCTCATCGAGAATGATCAATTTCGGCGAGTGGAGCAAACCCTGGACAATACCTACTTTCTTCTTATTCCCATAAGAAAGGTCATCGATGCGGCGCTTGAGATCCAATTCCATCAAATCAGCCAGGTCAAAAAGGCGCCTTGTGCAGTCCTTTTGATAAAAACTGGCAGAGTACTTCAACAGGTCCAGCACCTTCATCCCTTCGTAGTAAAACACCTCAGAAGGCAAATAACCGATCTCCTGGCGGATTTCTGGACCGTACTTGATGCAATCCTTACCAAAGATCTTCGCATCCCCACTGGTGGGGTAGATCAGGGACAGGAACAAGCGGATGGTGGTGGATTTGCCAGCGCCATTGGGGCCGATGAACCCGAAGATCTCCCCTTCTTCCACCTTGAAGGAGACATCGATGATGCCCCGGGCTTTTCCGTAATACTTGGTAAGGTTATTGACTTCAATGACCGACACTGGATGCTCCTTTTACATGCTGTCAAATCCACGCTGGGGGTTCATTTGTGACTTCCCCATTATACTGGAAACCCTCCTGGGGAGAAGGGAGGTTAGGAACATTTACCAGGGGAGGCCTGGGATGCAAAAAGGCCCGCTCATCCCGGGAGGATGATCAACGCCAGCCAATGAGGTGATGAGAAAGGAAGAGCAAAGCAAGAAAAATGAAAGACCGGGACTCACCCGCTGGGTGAGTCCCGGAAAATATATACAATGTCCAGGATATCACTGGCCACCAATGGTTTTTTTCGCTTCCGAAACGCCTTTCTGGAGGATTTTCTTCTGTTCCCCTAGAGTATCCTCAGTGATCGTTTTCAATTCCATCAAGCGCTGATTGGTTTCCTCTCGCAGTTCCTCCAATTGATCATAAGCTTTGGCAATGCTTTCCAAGGCATTATCTCTATGAAGCCTAACAGTCTTCAATGTCTCGTCTCTGATCTTCTGACTCTCAGATCTCAGCATCGTGCGGGTATCCTCACCAGAGCGGGGAGCAAGGAGCAGCCCGATAGCCGCGCCTAGCATTCCCCCCATGATGAATCCTCGCAGTGTTGATCCTTTACTCATTCTTCCTCCAATTTCTACGACAACTTGTCCTTATCTAACGCAGCTAGGTTAAAATTCCTTCCTCCGAGTATGCAGGAAGATTCTTTATCACCTTGCTGTCAACATAGAGCAATAACCTGGACTCCTCGATTTCTTTCACCCAATCTGCCGGGATCAAGAATCGGTTCTTAAAAAGCAATCCTCTGGACACCAGCAAGTGCGTCACCCTATCCGTGGCAGGGTGTAGAATGATCTCCTGCACTGTACCCATCTTCTTCCCATCAATGGCAATTATATCCATCCCTTCTTCCAGAGACTCCCTATCAGCAGCCAGGTTTTCCTGCATTACCGGCACAGTGCCAGGAGGGGCAGCGTGAGACATGGTGACAGGAAACGGTGCATAAAACAACATCGGGATGATCTTTCCTTCAATCTCGCTGCTGATATAGTTTTCCAGGGGAACAAAGTGGGTTTCCACATAATCCGGTAAATCCTCAAAACTTCCTTCATATTCGTGCAGCTTGATCATTTCCTGACTGCTATCAGCGACCAAACTGATCGGGATCATTTTGGTTTTTGAAAACAGAAATCCCTTCTTAACGATCAAGTGAGTGATTTCTTCTGTGGCTGGATCGATGATCACCGACTCCAGCTCCCCAACCTTCTCATCAGCGTTGGAAATGACATCTATTCCAAATTTTAGTAACATCGTAACCTCCTCTTACTCGCAACCGTAATTGGCTGCATTTCTTCATATGATTAATATCGCAATATAGCTGCCGTACCTGATGGGGTTAATCGCTCGGAATCCTTCTCGGGCAGCTTCTGAACCGAACCACCATTAAGCAAAGTGTGAACCACTGCCAAGTCAACCAGATCCCTGCTTTGAGGATCTTCTTGCGCCAGGAACTGCAGCTTATCTTGCTCAGGGTCATATTGACCCCAGACCGCCAATTGTAAATCCACAAATAGCGTATCCACCCGACCATGATAAGCGGCAGGAAGAATCTCGGACAAGGATGACGGTGTCCTGCTTTCTGGGAGCCCATGAAAGCGATCGATTTCTTTATCAAGGGTGAGGGCTGCTTTTTCCTGCACTCGCTTCCAGGCTTGGTGATGAAGTTGGTCCAAATCAATCTGGTCTACATTGCCAGACACACCTTCTTCCAGCAGCCCACTATAGGAAGTTACCTGCCGGTAAAGGGGTTGTAAATAATCCAGTCCGGCCAATACCAAGGGTCGTGAACGATTTCCAATGGCAGCCATTACACCCTGATCAACCAAGTGAAAATAGCGGACCAAGTTGTCTTTTTGATCGTTTTCCGGGTGATGACCATGAAAGATCACCCCATCTCCTGTTGAGCCCGTCGCTCCAGCCTGATATTGCAGTTCTCGTTCTGGATCATCATGTTTCAATGCCTCTGCTAAACTGGTAGGTGTGTCCTTGAGAGGCATCTCTACCAGGTCAAAGCGGGTTGCCGCGTACATTTTCAAATCCTTTCTGCTCAGTGCCAGCAGATAAAATCTTTCGTTCTCCAAGAACAAAGGCAGCAAGGGTTTGATATGAAACCTGCGGTCAAGAATGATCCTCTGGTCGAAATCCAGCGGCAGCCTGAAGGTCTGGAACAGATTATTTGTCAGGAAAACTGCCAGACCTTTTTCCTGATTCTGCCAAAATTCCCGATCGTCATGCAGTTCCCAGGCAGGATCCAGAAAAGCATCCCGGTCTTTTCTTCCGATGCCTTTCTCCTCCATCCTGGACTCAGCTTCTGACAATAAATTTTTATACCGGACTGCGTTCTGCCGGATCTCTCTGCCTGCTTTCTCTGTAGGCAGATAAATCGACAGGCTGAGATCCGATTTTTGGTTGATTATTTGGTTAAATGTTTGCAGTGATAGCAGATCCATTTTTCACCTTTAGGGTGTGGACGAAATGAAATTACCAAAGATAGTCATTGGCATCTAATCCCCCACCCAATAAGCAAGCCTTCAATCTTCAGACGGCTGACGGATTAATAAAACAGCCAGCACAGCCATGCCGATCCATCCCAGCCAATAATCCAGAGGGCCAATGAATTTACTGATCTTGCCAGCAGCGCTTCTTCGATTCTCTAGCTCCTCAACAAAACGCTTAGCTGCTCCTGGATTATCAATTTGTCCCATATCAAGCACTACGGGTGCTGCTCGAAGACCGGCCAGTCGTTTCCAGAGAATGATCCGAAATTGACCTCGATCTTCTCCGTGCAGGTCGACTTTGACATCACTGACATGGACCGGCCCACTGATGCTTTCCATGACTTTCAGGGCAGTCGGCCCCGCCTGGGTCGAGAGTCCCTTTTTCACACCATCCAATCCCTCACTTCCGGAAAGGACTTCTGTTATGTTTTCCTCCATACCGGTTAGGTTCACCTTTAAATAGTCTCCCTGCAAGGTGAAAGTCAATACCTTATCCGGATTGTGGATATTTCTGGCTGTATACGTGTATGTGGTCATATTCTCTTTTCCTTCGTTTTTTTTTGATTTATCCCCCGCCAGGAGCTTTCGGTGAAACACAATCCACTAAGCCCAACTCCGGGGCCGCTCAGGTCCAGATCCGCAAGCCCTGGCAGGGGTCCATTTACCTATTACTTACTGGATCTCGTCGCCCAGCTTATTTACAGCGTTTTCCAATTCGCTCCAGGCGGACTCCACACCTGCCTTGAACTCCTTCCAAACGTCATCACCGGATTCCTTGAGTTCCAACAGCTTCTGCTGGGCAGCTTTCCGCAGGTTCTTAAGTTTATCAATTTTCTTTGTGTACTCCAACCGCAAACCCGCTTCCGCTTTTTCAGCTTCGGCCTGCAACCTGTCAATTTCGGCTGACCATTCATCCAACTGAGCCTTCATTTTGTTAACATAGGCATCTTTCTTTGACATCTCGCGTCTCCTTTTCTATATCTAGGCAGATTGGTTTTCAACCTGCAGCGTTTCTGGCTCTTTTTACTTTTTCATTAACAGTATATGCAAACTAAGGCAAACTGAACATTGGGGAAAAACCTATCCAAGGGTAGGGAATTCCCCAATCCAGCCAATAAACGATCCAATTCTCCTGCAACAGGGATAATCAACAAGACCAAGTCAAGCAATACCAGAAAATTCAACTTCATGGTAAGAGTGGATTTTCAGTAAATGAAAGAGGGGACAGAACAGATGCGAAGTGGGGAGATCATTCCACCACTTTTAGATATTTTTGGAGCAATGGCGAGGGGTGGGTTCAAGGCAGGTCGATACCAGTATTCTCCAAGAGATTCTCATCAATCCAGATCTCTTTCCGTCCTTCCAGCAGATCACGGGCAGCCACGGGCAGCCACCTGGGGGCTTGATCTTTAGTGAGATAGCCCCTGGCACCATTTTCAATCATATTCTCCACAAATTCCGGCAGGTCATAAGAACTGAGGGCCAGGATGATGGTGGATAAATTGCGCGATGAGAGATTCTGGGCCACTTCCGGCCCAGCCATCTCAGGCAGCTTGACATCCAGGATCAGTAAATCCGGGAGATGTTGTTCTACAGCGCGCAGCGCACCTTTACCATCCTCTGCTTCTGCCACTACCTTGAAATCCCCACTGCCTTCCAGAATACCAGCAACGCCGGAGCGTATTCCAGCGTGATCATCCGCGATGATTACCGTGTATTTTTCTTCCATGGCTGCCCAGGTAAGTTAAAAGTACGTCTATCAGGATATTATCTTATCAGCATCCTGCCCAAGGAACACTCGGTGATTTCACTATTTACAGGTAGGGAATTCCCTACTGGGAAGGAATCAAACCCTCTTCCACCGCCAGTACAGCAGCTTCAACGCGGGAGCTGACCTTTAGTTTAATAAAAACATTATGGAGGTGCTTTTCCACCGTCTTTTCGCTGATATCCAGATTAAAGGCAATTTCCCGGTTGGTCTGCCCATCAACCACCAAGCCGAGCACCTCTGTTTCCCGTGGCGTCAGTTGTTCTCTTATCTGGTCCTGGGATGAAATTTTGCCCAGCAGGGCGGCGACTTCCCGGCTCACCCAGCCTTCTTCTCCTTGAGCGACCCCCCGGATGGCGTTGAGGATATCCTGGGGAACCTCATCCTTGATCAAATATCCGTTCACACCCAGCGATAGCATTTCCATGATATATTCCCGGTCGCTGTAAGAGCTGAGAACCAGGATCTTCACAGGATGACCTTCATCAGCTAACTTCGCGGTCAGCTCCCCACCATCCATCACCGGTAGTTCCATGTCCAGCAGCAGCACATCGGGCTTATGGTCCTGCACCAGCTGATAGGCTTCCTGCCCATCCCCGGCTTCTCCCACAACCGCAATGTCTGGAGAGGATTGGAGGATTTTTTTAATCCCGGATCGAACCACAGGATGGTCTTCAGCGATGATCACGCGGATGCTCATACTTAATCCTCCAACACATCAGGTATGTGAACCATGATTTCTGTACCCTGCCCGGAACCTGAGCGGACCATAAATTCACCTCCCAAGCCGCTGATGCGATCCTGGGATCCTGCCAAGCCGTAATGGCCACCCCGGACTAATCCGATCCAACTATCGGGAACGGAAAAGCCTCTACCATCATCCCGGATCCAGAGCTTGACATCCTTTCCTGTAAAAGCCAGGCCAACCTCGATCCGTGAAGCTTCAGCATGCTGCATGATATTGCCCAGAGCCTGCTGGTAGATCCGGAATAATGCCAGGCGGATCTCCTCATCCAGCAGGGTTCCATCATCCACCAGATTCAGGGTCAGGGTGAACTCCGGATGGTTATCAATGAACTCATCTGCGTGAGAACGGATGGATTTTGCCAACCCAAAACGGGAAAGCACCGGGGGGCGCAAATCATAGGAAATCGTTCGCAGTTCCTGCTTCACCATTTGGACAGTTTCCATCACTGCCTCCAGCTGGTTTTGATGATCATCCGATAAGCCCCTCTGCAGGGCTGAGAGCTGATATTGCATGCTGTGCATGTCCTGCATGGCTCCATCGTGGAGCTCTTGGGCTAAATGCATCCGCTGTTTTTCAACCTGGTCGTTTAAACGTCGGCGCAGCTCCCCCACTTCCAGTTCCATTTCTTTCCGCTGTTGGATATCCTGGAATACCAGCAAACGCTGCCTCTGCAACTCCTCCCCTGGAGGATGCTGGCTGACAGTGATCTCAACCCAGCGGTGGGATCCATCTGTTCCCTGCAAGCGAATCTCTTCCTGCTGAAAACCTTCGGGGGGTTGACCAGAACTTACCAACAAAGCAGCCAGCTTCTCCCTGTCCGCAGGATGGCAGAGATCTGGGAAGCAGGCATCCTTGAGCTGCTTTTCATCGCAGTTCAAGATCGCCAACAGAGCGGGATTCGCTGTTGTTAATCTGAATTGGTCATCAACCAATCCAATCCCCAATGGCACACTCTGAAAGATTTGATTGAACTGACTTTGGTTTTGGAGAGGATTCTCAGGCACCTGGGTTAACCCTGATCTTTGATTTTGATAGGTGACCACCTGCTTTGTCCCGATTATAGCACCAATGCCTTCTCCCCCCAGCAGATTAGCTTGACTGGCAGCTATCATTGATCCCAGCAATTCATTCTTCGGTCTGGTAATATTCGTACTCAGAGGGGCATCAAAATTACAGGGTCCCTGGGGGCAGGCCCTGCCTTTACTGATATACTTTGGTGATCATGAAATCAACTAGACCGCTGCTTTTCCTCATTACTTTCTGGATGCTGATCAGCGCTGGATGCGCTTTGACCAGGGGAGTGAATAGCACTCCAATCCAGGAGGTTCTCACCACAGCTACAGCCAAACCCATCCTGACCACAACTTACAGTCCAACCCCAACGCGCCAAAACACGCCCACCCCTACCTCATCCAGCACCGCCTCCCGCTCACGATCCGTTACAGCAACCCCCTTCCCTTTCGGTAAAGAGCTGACCCTATCCTATTTACGGGAGCTGGAGATTGAGGGCAGCGAGATCACCATCGAGGATAAACTTTCCCCCGGAATTGGCTATCAGCGTTATTTGGCCAGCTACCTCTCTGAGGGATACCGGATCAATGGCTTACTGACCGTCCCTGACGGCAGCCCCCCGCAAGGTGGATTCAAGGCCATCGTTTTCAACCATGGCTATATCCCTCCCGACCTCTACCGGACCGAGGAGCGCTATGAAGCTTATGTCAATTACCTGGCCCGGAACGGGTTCGTGGTCTTCAAGATCGACTACCGCGGTCACGGACAATCCGAGGGCTACCCATCCGGAGCTTATTTCTCACCGGGCTACACCATCGACGCCATCAGCGCCTTGAAAAGTTTGGGTACCCTGGATTATGTCGACCCGGAGGGGATCGGGATGTGGGGACACAGCATGGCCGGGAATGTCGTTTTAAGGGCTATGCTGGTCGAACCGGCGGTCAAGGCCGGGGTGATCTGGGCTGGCGCGGTGTACAGCTATCAGGATTTCACGTCATACGGGATCAGGGACACCTCTTACCGGCCCCCAGCCAC
>Ga0207796_1000987_pt1 | contig 10065 bp, 8 predicted proteins | sample Pon1CUnioCityCA_6_FD_187274 | JGI IMG/M metagenome (GOLD analysis project Ga0207796, IMG submission 187274) | Marine sediment microbial community from Union City, CA, USA - Pond 1C Sediment 1 (SPAdes) | ecosystem: Environmental > Aquatic > Marine > Intertidal zone > Salt pond sediment ...
CCGTCGATGGCCCAGGTTGGAGCCAACGGAAATGTAGGCGGTCTGGAAATCCCCCGGATTTCGATTTTGGTTCATTTCGTTTCAAAAACTTTAGACCTGATGCGGTTCGGACGCAACGCTCTGAGTTTTTTCTGTTTTTCATGGCGGCGAAGCCGCCTTTCATAAAATCGCGCCAGCGATTTTATATTGCCAGGCATCGGTCCAGAGTTCGCCGGTGTAGACCACCCGGGCGTCCCCCTCGAGAAACACCTCGGAAAACCGGCCTTCTTCGGCGGCAAAATGGACGGTGAGGGTCTCCCCGCTTCGGGTGAGCACGTCGATCGGCGAGGCCGTTCCCTTTTTGGCGGCCTCGGTGAGGGCGGCGGCCACCGATCCGGTGCCGCAGGCCAGTGTCTCGTTTTCCACCCCCCGCTCGTAGGTCCGGATTACGATGCCCCCCTCCGGCCGTGGGGCAATAAAGTTGACATTGGTGCCGGCCGGCGCAAAATGCGGGTGGTTTCGAACGCGGCGGCCGAGCCCGACCACATCCACCGATTCGATGTCGTCCGTTGGACACACGACGTGCGGAACGCCGGTGTTTACAGCGCTGTAGGAAAGAAAGCCGGATTTTAGCGCCAGGGACTGGTCGAGGGTCAGTGCCGTGGGCTCGGTCATCTGGATCTTGACGCGGTTTTGATCGACCCAGGCCCGAACAATGCCGGCGTCGGTGGAAAAGGCCATCGTCTGGCCGGCGATTTGACGAAGGTAGGCAAACCGGGCGGCGCAGCGGGCGCCGTTGCCGCACATCTCGGCCCTGCCCCCGTCGGCATTGTAAAAACGCCACTTGAAGTCGACGACCTCATCGGCTTCGATGAGAATGAGCCCGTCGGCCCCCACAGAAAGCTTCCGCCGGCAGACCTTTTCGATCCACCGGGAAAGATCGGTTTCATCGACGACCCCGAGCCGGTTGTCGATGATGATAAAGTCGTTGCCGCTGCCGCTCATCTTGTAAAATGGGATGGTGTCCATGATTGCTCTTTTCTACGGTGAAAATGGAACGGATCGAACCCGTTCGACCGCCGCGATTTTTCACCCGCGGGTCGCAGGCCGCCGGTGGGTGGTGGCCGACACCGATGTCAACAATTGGTTCCGTGGATCGGGATTCGCGTTTTGCGCCTGCGCCGCAAAGACGGAAATTCTTCTCCATTTCGCTTTTTACAGGAAGGAGGGCGCCTTTTCTCCTTCCACCAGGTCCGCATAGGTCTCGCGCTCCCGGATGATTTCGACCCGGTCCTCTTTGACCATCACCTCGGCGATGCGGGGCCTGGAGCAGTAGTTGGAAGACATGGCATACCCGTATGCACCGGCGCTCATGACCGCCAGCAGGTCTCCTCGCCGAACGTCGGCCAGATCCCGGTCCTGGGCCAGAAAATCGCCGGTTTCGCAAATCGGCCCCACCACGTCGGCACGGACGGTCTCCCCGCCCCCGCGCTTGACCGGCTGAATGCCGTGGTAGGCCTGATAGAGCGTCGGGCGCATCAGGTCGTTCATGCCGGCGTCGGTGATGACAAACTCCTTGCCCGGGCCGGCTTTTCGATACAACACGCGGGTGACCAGAATGCCGGCGTTTCCGACGATGACGCGCCCGGGCTCGAGGATCAGTGTCATGTCAGTGCCCTGCACCGCCGCCACCAGCGCCCGCGCGTACTCGTCCGGGTGCGGCGGCTTTTCCTGGTCGTAGGTGATGCCCAGCCCGCCGCCCATGTCCAGGTAGCGAATCTTGACCCCCAGCCGTTCGACTTCGGCGGCCAGCCGTTTCAGGCTGGCCAGGGCGTCGTGGAAGGGCTGGGCGTCGATGATCTGGGAGCCGATGTGGCAGTCGATCCCGACGATGTCGACGTTGGGCATCTGCAGGGCCAGCCGGTAGCCCTCCAGGGCGGTCTCGGTGTCGATGCCGAACTTGTTTTTCTTCAGCCCCGTGGAGATGTATGGATGGGTCTTGGGGTCCACGTCGGGGTTCACCCGCAGGGCGATCGGCGCTCGACGTCCGAGCGCGCCTGCGCGCTGATCGATCATCTCCAGCTCTTCGATCGATTCCACGTTGAACATGCGGATACCGGCGGTCAGCGCGTCGTCGATCTCGTTGATTTTCTTGCCCACCCCGGAATAGACGATCTTGTCGGGGGAGATGCCGGCGTTCAGGCCGCGGTAGAGCTCTCCGCCGGAGACGATGTCGAGCCCCCCGCCCAACGTCGAAAACAGCTTCAAAATGGCCAGGCTCGTGTTGGCCTTTGCCGAAAAGCAGACCAGCCGGCGGGCCCCTTCAAAGGCGCCGTCGAACGCTTCGTAGTGCCGCTTGAGCGTCGCGTGGCTGTAAAGGTAGAAGGGCGTGCCGACCACCTCGGCGATGCGGGCCACGGGCGCGTCCTCACAGAACAGATCCTCGTTTACGTAATGAAAATGGTGCATGGTTTGGTTCCAATTTGGGGGCGGCGGGTTTCGATCGGGTGCAAGCCGATACCGTGGTCTCCGTATACCCGCCTGAAATGAATGCCTAAAATGCCTAAAATTGTAGGTTACTGCCGTTCTATACGACCGGAAAGCGGTGTTTGAAAAAGACGACGGCGTCGTCTTGCACCTTTTCCGGACAAAAACGGCTTTCTTCCTTTACCGGTTCGCGCCGGTCGACCGGCGGCACCGGGTCGGCCTTTCTGCCGCACCCGGCCAGCAGCAGCACGCCGACGAGCAGCAGTGCGACCCACGCAATGATGCGCCCGAACCGCCCCTTCGTCAAATCCCCCGCCATCCGCAGCACGCCGCCTCCGTCATTTTAGGCATTATAGCTCATTTTAGTCATTTTAGGCATTTTCTTCCCGGGCCATCGTCCGCCGCGCCACGGCGACGGCCTCGCGGACATTTTCCGTGGCCGTTCCGCCGAAGGAGCGACGCCGGTCGACGCTCTTTTGAATGTCGAGAAATTCGAATACGTCGTCGGCGATCTGGCCCGACGCTTCCCGAAGCTCGGCCAGCGTCAGCTCGTGGAGCTCCTTTTTCCGTCCGACCGCGTATCCAACGGCTTTTCCGGCGCATCCGTGCGCTTCTCGGAAGGGCACGCCCTTGGAAACCAGGTAGTCGGCCAGTTCAGTGGCGTTCAAGTAGCCGCTGGATGCGGCCTGCGCCATGGTCGCCGCGTTGAACCGGAGCCGGGGCAGCATCTGCCGGTAGATCCGGAGGCAGCCTTTGAGGGTATCCACCGCATCGAACAGCGGGGCCTTGTCCTCCTGCATGTCCCGGTTGTAGGCCAAGGGCAGCCCCTTCAGGAGCGTCAACAGCGCCACCAGGTCTCCGAACACACGGCCGGCTTTGCCGCGCACCAGCTCCGAGACGTCGGGGTTCTTTTTCTGCGGCATGATGCTGCTGCCGGTGGCAAAGGCGTCGGGCAGCTCGACGAAGCCGAACTCGGCCGACGCCCAGAGGATCAGCTCCTCGGAAAGGCGGCTCAGGTGAACCATCGCCAGGCTGGCGGATGCCAGAAACTCCACGATAAAATCCCGGTCCGCCACGGCGTCGATGCTGTTGGCCGAAACCCGGGAGAACCCGAGCAGCGCCGCGGTGTGGCTGCGGTCGATGGGATAGGGGGTGCCGGCCAGGGCGGCGCTTCCCAGGGGCAGAACGTCGATGCGCTTCAACCCGTCTTCAAACCGCTCCGCATCCCGGGTGAACATCTCGTAGTAGGCCATCAGGTGATGGGCCAGCAGGACCGGCTGGGCCCGCTGAAGGTGGGTGTAGCCGGGGATGAGGCAGTCGATGTGCGCCTCGGCCGCGTCCACGATCGCGCGTCGCAGCTCAGCCGTCAAACGGAGGATCTTTCTGGATTCGTGCCGCAGGTACATCCGGATGTCGAGGGCGACCTGATCGTTCCGGCTGCGGGCGGTGTGCAGCTTCATGGCGACTTTGCCCACCTGCTGAATCAGCCGGTTTTCGATGTGCATGTGAATGTCTTCGAGGCTGTCGTGGTACTGGAAGTCGCCGCGCTCGATTTCCCGGCGGATCTTGCCCAGGCCCTCGATCAGTTGGGAGGCCTCCTCTTCGGTGATGATCCCGGCCTTGGCCAGCATGGTGCAGTGGGCCACGCTGCCTTCGATGTCGTAGCTGTAGAGCCGCCGGTCGAGCCGAATCGAAGAGGTGAACGCCTCCACGCCGGTGTCGGTCTTTTCGGTGAATCTCCCGCTCCAGGGTTTTTCTGTCATTTTTGGCTGTCCATTGGTTGTTGTCCCGAAAACCGACTGAACCGCGCAAAGTGCGCCAAGAACTTCAATTTATTGTTTAAAAAAATGAAACGCCCTTCTTTGCGGCCTTCGCGTCTTCGCGGTTCAATCGCTTTTTCTTTTACCACCCACCACATACCACTAACCGGGCGGCGCAGCCGCCCTACTCCATCATTTTTCGGATCCGCAGCCGCAGCGCGTTGAGCCGGATAAAGCCGGCGGCATCGTTGTGACGGTAGACCGCGTCGTCTTCGAACGTGGCAAAATCCTCCCGGTAAAGGGAGCGATCGGACTTTCGGCCCAGCACCCGGCAGTTTCCCTTGTACAGCTCGAGCCGCACCACCCCGGAAACCGACGGCTGGGTCTCGTCGATCATCTTTTGCAGCAGCTCCCGTTCCGGGGAGAACCAGAACCCGTTGTAGAGCAGCTCGGCATATTTGGGAATCAGCGAATCGCGCAGGTGGGCCACCTCCCGGTCCAGGGTGATCGACTCCAGGGCCATGTGGCCGATGCGAAGGATCGTCCCGCCGGGAGTCTCGTAGACCCCCCTGGACTTCATTCCCACAAACCGGTTTTCGACGATGTCGATGCGCCCGACACCGTGCTTGCCCCCGAGGCGGTTGAGGGTCTTGAGCAAGCCGGCGGGCGACAGGGACTGGCCGTTGACCGACACCGGGTCACCGCATTCGAACCCGATTTCGACGACTTCGGCCTCGTCCGGAGCCTCCTTGGGTGACACCGTCAACGTGTAGATGTCCTCCGGCGCAGGGGCCCACGGGTCTTCGAGCACCCCGCCCTCGTAGCTGATATGCAGCAGGTTCCAGTCGGTACTGTAGGGTTTGCTGTGCGTGGTGGGCACGGCGATGCCGTGCTTTTGGGCAAAGGCCATCAGGGCGGACCGGGAATTGAGGTCCCACTCTCGCCAGGGAGCGATGATCCGGATGTTCGGGTCGATCGCCATGTAGCCGAGTTCGAAGCGGACCTGGTCGTTGCCCTTGCCGGTGGCGCCGTGGCTGACCGCATCGGCCTCCTCCAGCTTGGCGATCTCCATCTGGCGCTTGGCAATCAATGGGCGCGCAAGCGAAGTGCCCAGCAGGTAGACCCCTTCGTAGATCGCGTTGGCGCGGAAGGCCGGAAAGACGTAGTCCCGCACGAACTCCTCGCGCAGATCGTCGATGTAGATCTTCGAGGCGCCGGTGTTTTCCGCGTTTTTTCGGATCTGCGCCAGGTTGTCTTCCTGTCCGATGTCGGCCGCGAAGGCGACGACCTCGCATTTGTAAGTCTCGATCAACCACTTGAGGATCACGGAGGTGTCTAGACCCCCGGAATAGGCCAGTACCACTTTTTTTACATTGTCCGTCACGCTGCTGCTCCTTTTTGGGTCGTGTATTTTGCTGTCCCCTATCAGCATTGATTCAGGCGCCCTGCGCCTGAATCAATGCTTCTAAGACGGCCTTGTGCATGTGAAGCTTGTTTTCGGACTGTTCCCAGACCACCGATTGGGGGCCTTCGAGCACCTCCTCGGTGATCTCCTCCTCCCGGTGCGCCGGCAGGCAGTGCATAACGATGGCATCTTCTGCGGCCGCCGCAAGCAGGGCGGCATTGACCTGGAAGGGCGCAAATATCCGCTTTCTTTCCGCCGCCTGTTCTTCCTGGCCCATGCTCGCCCAGACATCGGTGTAGATCACCTCGGCGCCGGAAACCGCCTCGGCCGGCTCGCTGGTCACGGTCACCTGCGCACCGCGGGCACGGGCGGCGGAAAGGATCGCGTCCGACGGCAAATACCTTTCCGGGCAGGCCAGGGCCAGATCCAGGCCCAGCACCGCAGCAGCGTTGATCCAGGAGTTGGCCACGTTGTTGCCGTCGCCGACCCAGGCGATCTTGATGTCCTGCAGGCGGCCCTTGGCTTCCAGGACGGTCATCAGGTCGCTGAGCACCTGGATCGGGTGGTACAGGTCGGTCAGGGCGTTGATGACCGGAATCGTGCTGAACCGCGCGAACTCTTCCACCAGCGCCTGGGAGTAGGATCGGATCGCAAGGGCATCCAGGTACCGGGAAAGCACGCGGGCGGTGTCTTTGACCGGTTCGTCGCGCACCATCTGAAGATCCCGGGCGCTGATGAACATCGGGGTGCCGCCGAGCTGGGCCATCGCCGCTTCAAAAGAGAGGCGCGTGCGGGTCGACGGCTTTTCGAAAATCAGACCGAGGGTTTTGCCGCGCAGCGGCATCGGTTCGCTGCCGGATCTGCGGCTTTCTTTCAGCGCTATGGCACGGTGAAAAAGCCGCTCGCAATCGTCCTTGTCCAGGTCCAGAAGACGGATGATGTCTTTTTTCATCCTACACCTCTTGTGCCTTTATCGCACGGGGTTGCCGGAAAACGGGATGATTCCCGGATATCTTTGACGCCGGCAAAACAAGCGGTCAAACCGCAACGGTAATCCGTTTGCGAACGAATCAAGTTTGTGCGGCCAGAATCTCTTCCAGCGCATCGACCAAGGCGTCGATCTGTTCGCGGGTGACGATCAGCGGCGGGGCGAATCGAAGCACCCGTTCCTGGATGCAGTTGATCAAAAACCCCTTCTCCCGGCAGGCCTCCACCACGGCAGCCCCGTCGACGCAAAGCTCGAGTCCGATCAACAGCCCCTTGCCCCGCACATCGGTCACCGAGCGGCAGCGTTCTTTGAGGGCGCGCAGCCGCGAGAGGAAAAAATCGCCGACGTCGGCACAGCGGTCGATGAGTTTTTCTTCCTCCAGGGTGCGCACGGTCTCCAGCGAGGCGGCGGTGATGGCCGGGGTCCCACCGAAGGTGGTGGCATGGGCGCCTGCCGAAAAAGCCGCCGCCACCTCCTGGGTTGCCAGCATGGCCCCGATCGGAAGCCCGTTGGCCAGGGCCTTGGCCAGCGTCATGACATCCGGCTCGATTCGAAAATGCTCGTAGGCAAACAGTCGCCCGGTGCGTCCCATGCCGGTCTGGATTTCGTCGAACAGAAGCAGGACCCCGCTGTCGGAGCAAAGCCGACGGACCTTTTCGAGGTATCCGCTCGGCGGGCAGCGCACACCGCCCTCGCCCTGAATCGGCTCGATCAGGACCCCGGCGGTTTCCGGGCCGATCTTGCCGGCCAGGGCGTCGAAATCGCCGAAGGGCACGAAGTCGAAGCCTTCGAGCAGCGGATCGTATCCCGTTTTCACCTTCTCCTGGCCGGTAGCCGAAAGGGTCGCCATGGTCCGGCCGTGAAAGGAGCGCTCCATGGCGATGATCCGGAAGCGGTTTTCGCCCCGATCATTGTAAAACTTTCGCGCCACCTTGATGGCCGCTTCATTGGCTTCGGCGCCGCTGTTGCAGAAAAAGACGCGGTCGGCAAAGCTTCGGGCCACGAGCCACTCGGCCAGTTCCACCTGGGGCACGGTGTAGTACAGGTTGGAGACGTGAACGAGTGTTTCCGCCTGCCGGGCCAGGGCGCGGGCGACCCTCGGGTGGGCATGGCCGAGGCAGCAAACGGCGATGCCGCCCACAAAGTCGATGTAGGTTCGGCCCTCGTCGTCTTCCACGGTGCAGCCGCTTCCCCGCACCAGCACCAGCGGCGGCCGCATGTAGGTGGCGGCCATCGCCCTGTCCGCCCGCTGGATGAGATCGTGGGTCATTGAGAATGCCTTTGAAGAAAGGATTGAACCGCAAAGGCGCAAAGTACGCCAAGGTTTTTTTCTTGAATCGCGTCGCCCCGCTATCCTTCGACTCGGCTTCGCCTCGCTCAGGACAAGAAGTGGGGCGACGCGAGACCGAAAATTGCTTTTCCTTTGCGCTCTTCGCGTCTTGAGCGAGCGCCAAGCGAGCGGGCGGTTAACGCTTTTTATCCTTACTGCCCGCCACCGATCGGGCGCGGAATCACCCCGCCACCAGCCACCCGTCAATTGCGCACTCCCATGCGTCGCAGTCGAGCTTGTCAGCCTCCAAGCTTCCTTGATTTCGACCGGTATGCGGCGGCTATACCGTGACCTCGGTGCCGATGCCGCTGTCGGTGAACAGCTCCAGCAGCAGGGCGTGGCGGCGTTTGCCGTTGATGATCGGCACCTTTTCCACCCCGGCCTGCAGGGCGTCCAAGGCGTATTCGATCTTCGGGATCATCCCCCCTGAGATCGTCTTTTCTTTTACCATCGAGCGGATGGTCTCCGCATCGATCGAAGAGATCAGCTTTCCCTGCGCGTCGAGTACGCCGTCGACGTCGGTCAGATAGATCAGCCGGCCGGCCGACAGGGCAACGGCGATCCGCGCCGCCACGAGGTCGGCGTTGAGGTTGTAGGTCTCTCCGGCTTCGCCGGCCCCCACCGGCGCGATAATCGGGATGAACCCCTTGCTGGCCAGGGTTTCGATGATCGCCGCGTTGATCCGGGTCACCTCCCCGACCAGGCCCGGATCGATGATTTCCGGCGGTTTGTCGGCCTCCTGCTGGTGGTAGATCGTCATCTTCCGGGCCTGGATCAGCTCGCCGTCCTTGCCGCTGAGTCCCACGGCCCGCCCGCCCTGGCGGTTGATCTGGGCCACGATGGCCTTGTTGACCTTTCCGCCCAGCACCATCTCCACCACGTCCATGGTCGGCTCGTCGGTCAGCCGCATGCCCCGAACGAACTTGGGGCTGATGCCCATCCGGTCGAGCACCTGGTTGATCTGCGGGCCGCCGCCGTGCACCACCACCGGATTGAGGCCGATGAACTTGAGCAGGGTCACGTCCCGGGCGAAATCCTCCTTGAGCTGCTCGTCGACCATGGCATGCCCGCCGTACTTGATCACGATGGTCATGCCGGCAAACTTCCGGATGTAGGGCAGCGCTTCGATTAATATATCAGCGACATTAGGTTTCACGCCTTGTTTTCCCAATGAAATATCGTTTTCGCTTTCCAGTTTATTAGCGGCCCGCTTACAAAATATACCGGCTCAGATCCTCGTCGTCCTTGATGCCGGCCAGCTTGTCGTCCACGTAGCGGGCGTCGATGTCGATGCGCGTGCGATCCAGGTCGGGGGCTTCGAACAAGACGTCTTCCAGCAGCCGCTCCATCAGTGTATGAAGCCGGCGCGCGCCGATGTTCTCGGTGTTCGCGTTGACCTCTTCTGCAAACGCGGCAATCCGGTCGACGGCACCGGAATCGAAGACCACCTCGACCCCTTCGGTTTTCAACAGCGCCGCATACTGGAGGACCAGGGCGTTTTTCGGTTCGGTCAAAATCCGGGAAAATTCGTTTCGCCCGAGGGCGTCGAGCTCCACACGGATGGGGAACCGGCCCTGCAGCTCCGGGATCAGGTCCGAAGGTTTGATGGCGTGAAAGGCCCCGGAAGCCATGAACAGGATGTGGTCCGTTTTCACCGGGCCGTATTTCGTGTTCACGGTGCTCCCCTCCACGATGGGCAGAAGGTCGCGCTGCACCCCTTCGCGCGACACGTCCGGCCCCTGGCCGTGAACGCTGGCGACAATCTTGTCGATTTCGTCGAGAAAAATGATGCCGGTCTGCTCCACCTTTTCGATCGCCTGGCCGACGACCCGGTCCATGTCGACCATGTTCTGGGCTTCTTCCTGGGTCAGGATCTGCATGGCCTCGGGAATTTTGACCTTCCGGCGCTTGGTGTTTTTCGGCATCAGGCTGCCGAGCATGTCCCGGAAGTTGACCCCCATCTCCTCCATGCCGGCGCTGGAAAAAATATCCATCATGGGGTTGCTTCGGTCGGCCACGTCAAGATCCACGTAACGATCGTCGAGTTTTCCAGACCGGAGCATCTGTCTCAGCTTGTCGCGGGTGGCGGCGCCTGCGCCGGAATCCGCCGCTGGGG
>Ga0207796_1000988_pt1 | contig 10065 bp, 9 predicted proteins | sample Pon1CUnioCityCA_6_FD_187274 | JGI IMG/M metagenome (GOLD analysis project Ga0207796, IMG submission 187274) | Marine sediment microbial community from Union City, CA, USA - Pond 1C Sediment 1 (SPAdes) | ecosystem: Environmental > Aquatic > Marine > Intertidal zone > Salt pond sediment ...
GGCGCCGTCGCTGCTGGACATGAGGGAAGTGCGGGTCGACGGCCCCGACCGGTTCCGGCTCGGCGCCTGCGTCGTTCAGACGGCGCCGACCGCTCACCGGCCGGAGAGCGTCGCCTACCGCTTGACCGACGCAGCGGGAAAATCGGTGGTCTATTCCGGGGACACCGATTTTTCCGAGGAGTTGATTGCACTGGCCCGGGGCGCCGATCTGTTGATCTGCGAATCGGCGCTTCCGGACGAATTGAAGGTCGCAGGGCACCTGACGCCCTCCGAAGCCGGTGAAATGGCCGCACGGGCCGGCGTCGGGATGCTCGTGCTCACCCACCTGTATCCGGAGTGCGAACAAGTCGACCTGGTCGGCCAGTGCCGAAGGACCTTCAACGGCCGGGTGGTCGTCGCCAAGGATCTGATGCGGTTTTCCTTGGGCTGAAAAACGCCCCGGCGGCTGCCGCCGCTTTGCAAGGGTTCCGCCGGCCGGCGGGGGGTGAAGGCGAAAACCGATGCGTATGCAAAAATTCTATCCGATCAATCTCGACGTTCGCGGACGCGACTGCCTGGTGGTGGGCGGCGGCGGCGTCGGGGCGCGAAAAGTGGCGTCTTTGCTGGCATGCGGAGCGAAGGTGACGGTCATCAGCCTCGACACCGCTCCCGAAATCGAGAAATGGGCCGCCTCGGGAGACGTCACGCTTGCGCGGCGCCGCTTTTCCCCCTCCGATCTGGAGGGCCGATTTCTGGTGATCGGGGCCACCGACGACGTGGGGCTGAACCGTCAGATATCGGCCGAAGCCGAAAAACGCCAGATGCTGTGCAACATCGCCGACTTTCCGGAAGGGTGCAATTTCATCCTTCCGGCGGTCGTGCGACGGGGGGATCTGATCATAGCGATCTCCACCTCCGGCAACAGCCCCGCCTTTGCAAAGACCCTTCGAAAACAGATCGCATCGACGTTCGGCCCGGAGTACGACATCTTTCTTCAACTCATGGGAGCGGTCCGCCAGCGGCTTCTGGCACACGCGCACGCGCCCGAAGAGCACAAGCCGCTGTTCGAGGCGCTGATCGAAGGCGGCCTCCTGGCAATGATCCGGGAAGACGATGTTCCCGCCATCGACCGGCTCCTGGCCGATGTGCTCGGCGAGGGATTCCGGTTCAAGGAGCTGGTCGGAACCACGGATCCGGAAAACAGGTGATGCATGCAGCTGCTCATGGTAACCACAACGGTCCTTTATCTGCTCAGCACCGTCGGCTACTTTCTGTACCTGTTCCTGCAGCGGGAGTATCTTCACCGGGCGGGCACCGCACTGCTGCTCACCGGCCTGGTTCTTCATTCGGCCGGACTGCTGATGGAAACGATCGCCGTCGGCCATCTGCCGGTCAAAAACCTGTCGGAAACCCTCTCTTTGGTCGGCTGGGCGCTGGCCGGGGTGTTTCTCCTGGTCCAGTCCAAATTCCGGATCAAGGTTCTGGGCATTTACGCCGCACCCCTGGCGGCGCTGGTGATGGTGTTCGCCTCGCAGCTTCCCCGGGAAACGGCGGCAGACGCGAGCCTGTTTGCCAGCGCCTGGTTCGTCCTCCACATTCTTTCGGTCTTTATCGGGGAGGCGGCGCTGGCGCTGGCCGGCGGCGTGGGGCTGCTCTATCTGATTCAGGAGCGGGCCATCAAAACGAAAAAGCGCGGCTTCTTCTTTCGACGCCTGCCTTCCCTGGACCTGCTCGACACCGCCGGATATGCCTGCCTCGTCATCGGTTTCACGCTTCTGACCGTCGGGCTTGCCACCGGGTTCGTCTACGCAAAGGCTATCTGGGGTCGTTTCTGGAGCTGGGATCCCAAGGAGGTCTGGTCGGGCATCACGTGGCTGCTCTATGCCGTGCTGCTTCACGAACGCCTCACCGTCGGGTGGCGCGGCCGCCGAGCGGCCATCATGGCCATCGTCGGCGTCGGGGTGCTGCTCTTTACGTTTTTCGGCGTCAATTTTCTGTTCAAGGGCCACCACGTCCGGTTTACGCAGTGGTAGACACATGACCGAAATTCTGCTCATCGGAATGAACCACAAAACCGCGCCGGTGGCGCTGCGCGAATGCATCGCCCTGACCGGGGGCGTCCAGGCCGAAGCCCTCAAATCCCTGGCCCGCCGCCCGGAGGTTTCGGAAGTGATGGTCATCTCCACCTGCAACCGGGTCGAAGTGCTGCTGGTCACCGATGAATCGGACCGGGCCGCAGACGCCGTCCGGCAGTTTCTGGCGGCCGAAAGCCGGGCCCCCGACGCCGACCTGGCCGCCGCCCTTTACGAGCTCCGCGGCGGCGAAGCGGTCCGGCACGTTTTCCGCGTGGCGTCCAGCCTCGATTCGATGATGCTGGGCGAACCCCAGGTTCTGGGTCAGATCAAAGAGGCCTATCGACTGGCCACCCGTCAAAAATCCACCGGCGTGGTTTTAAATCGACTCCTGCACCGTTCTTTTTTTGTGGCCAAGCGGGTCCGAAGCGAAACCGGCATCGGAGACCACGCCGTCTCGATCAGCTACGCCGCCATCGAATTGGGTCGGAAGATCTTCGGCTCGCTGGAGGGAAAAAAAGTGCTGCTGATCGGCGCCGGCGAGATGGCGGAGCTGGCCGTGGAGCACCTGATTCGAAACCGTGTCGGGCAGGTGCAGGTGGCCAACCGCACCTTCGAACGCGGTTTGGCGCTGGCCGAGCGGCTCCGCGGCCGCGCCCTGCGCTTTGAAGAGGTGAGCGAAGCCCTCGGGGAGGCCGATATCATCATCAGCTCCACCGGGGCATCGGAATTTGTGGTTACCCGGGACCATGTGCGTTCCGTCATGCGCCGCCGTAAAAACCGACCCCTCTTTTTCATCGACATCGCCGTTCCCCGCGACATCGATCCGGAAATCAACCGGCTCACCAACGCCTATGTGTACGACATCGATGATCTGAAAGAAATCATAGAAGAAAACATCGAAGACCGCCAGCGCGAAGCGATCCGCGGCGAACGGATCGTCGACGAAGCGGTGATCCGCTTCCGCCAATGGCAAGAAAGCCTGGATGTGGTGCCCACCATCGTCGCGCTTCGGCGAAAGCTGGAAGGCATCGTCAACGAAGAGCTCAACCGGACCCTCGGCGGTTTAGACAGCCGCTCGGAAGCGGAGCGGGCCGCCTTCGAAAAAATGACGCATGCGCTGGTCAACAAGATGCTCCACGATCCGACCGTGTTTCTCAAAGGAGACGGATGTCATGGAGACCGGTCGGTGTACCTCGATGTCACCCGGAAGCTGTTCAAACTGGACGAATGAATGCGCGCTGCGCATTCATGATGGCGGCTGCCGCCGCCGGGAGATTTAACGTATGAAGATGGCGTTTCTGTTCCCTGGGCAAGGGTCCCAGGCCGTGGGCATGGGGGAGGATTTTTACCGGGAGTTCGATTTTGTCCGGGAGATTTTCGACATGACCGAGGAGATCTGCCGGCTTCCGATCGCCCGACTCTGTTTCAAGGGGCCCATCGAAACCCTGACCGAAACCGTCAACCTGCAGCCGGCGATTACCGCCGTCAATCTGGCCGTCCTTTCCGCGCTGCAGCGCGAAAACGACGATCTCTGCATGGCCGCAGGCCACAGCCTTGGGGAATACGGGGCCCTTGCCGCCGCATCGGCGATTTCATTCGAAGATGCCGTCCGCCTCGTTTTCCGTCGCGGAGAGCTGATGCACAGAGAATCGCTCCGACACCAGGGCGCCATGCATGCCATTGTCGGCCTTTCCATCGAGGAGGTGGACCGGCTCGTGAAAGCGGCCGGCGAAGATGCGCCGGTATCTGTGGCCAATCACAACACTGCCGAACAGGTCGTGATCACCGGTGCACCGGCGCCGGTGGAGCAGGTTTCAAAAATGGCGGCGGAAAAAGGCGCCCGCGCCATTCCCCTCAAGGTGAGCGGCGCCTGGCACAGCGAGTTGATTCGGGGCGCCGAAGCCCCGTTTGCCGCGGCCCTGGAGCAGGTCGTTTTTTCCGCTCCCGCCGTCCCCGTCATCCACAATGTCACCGCCGCTCCCGAAGAAGCCCCGGAAGAGATCCGGAAACTCATGTCCCGCCAATTGTGCAGCCCGGTCCGCTGGTACGACTCGGTGCTCCGGATGCTTGACGAGGGGGTCGACGCCTTTGTGGAGGTCGGACCGGGTCGCGTGCTGACCGGCCTGGTGAAAAAGATCGTTGATCGGGACACACCGATCCGCCAGTTTTCTATAAACAGCTTGAAATCATATGAAAAATTTTTGGAGCAGGCCGCCTAAATCCGGGAACACGCCTGGTTTTTTTGGGGTTTACATCCAAATCCGCTTGTATTATAGGACATCTTTTATAAATAGCGGTAGAAGGGCGAATCCCAAGCAGCGCGCATAGGATCCGATATGAAAAAGAAAGACATCGAATTTTTCAAAGACCTGCTGAACCAGCGCCTCAAAGATCTGCTCTCCCAGGCAGACGACACCGTTTCGGGCATGACCGATCAGCGGGAAAACTTTCCCGACCCCACCGACCGTGCTTCGCTGGAAGCAGACCGGAACTTCATGCTTCGCATCCGGGACCGGGAGAACAAGCTCATCAAAAAAATCAAAAAGGCGCTGGACCGGATCGAAAACGGCACCTTTGGTATCTGCGAAATCTGCGGCGAGGACATCTCCATCGAGCGCCTCAAGGCCAGGCCGGTGACCACGCAGTGCATCGACTGCAAAACCAAAGAAGAGGCCAAAGAAAAAGCCCTTGGACTGTGACCGCCAGGCAGGGAGAATCGACCTCCACATACACTCGACCGCCTCAGACGGCACCTATTCTCCCTTGCAGCTTCTCGACATGGCCCTGGCCGAAGGTCTTCGAGCCATTTCCATTACGGACCACGACTCCATCGAAGGCACCAAACAAATCGATCCCGGCCGGGTCCCGGAGGGTCTTCTTTTTCTGACCGGCGTTGAAATCAGCGCCGCCCCGCCGCCCGGATATCCGCTGTCCGGCAGTTTGCACATCCTCGGATACGGCTTCGATCCCGGCGATCCGGCGCTGAGCCGGCCCCTGCAGCAGCTTCAAGCCGCCAGAAGCGATCGGAACCCGCAAATCCTGCAACGGCTTCAACGCATCGGCATCGATCTTCGCCGGGAAGACATTGCCGCCGCGGCGCCCGGCGGCCAGCTCGGCCGCCCCCACATCGCCCGGGCGCTGGTCCAAAAGGGTCACGCACGCTCCATCGACGATGCCTTCGACCGTTTCCTGGGCAGCGGCAAACCCGCCTATGTCGACAAGTACCGCATCCCCGCCGAAGAGGCCGTGGCGGCGCTTCGGGCCGCCGGCGGCGTCGCCGTCCTGGCGCATCCGTTTTTGATCGAAGGCCTGGACGAAGCGGGGCTCCTGCGGCTGGCAGCGGATTTGAAGGCGCTCGGGCTTCAGGGGATCGAGGTCTACTACCCCGGCCACAGCAGCGCCCAGGTGAAAAGCAGCTTGTCGATGGCGGCCCGATTCGGCATGCTGGTCACCGGGGGGACCGATTTTCACGGCGACCTGACGCCGGAGATCCAACTGGGTCGGGGAGCCGGGGACCTGTTCGTGCCGTTTTGCGTTTATGAAGCACTCGTGGCGGCTTTGCCGGCCCGGTAAGGAGGCCCCTTGCAAGAGGCGGATCCACAACAGCTCCAACACCGCCTTTCCTACCGATTCAAAGATTCTCGCCTGCTGGATGAGTCGTTGAACCACAGCTCCTTTGTTCACGAACAAAACCGCCCCGACCTGAAGAGCAACGAGCGGCTGGAGTTTCTCGGCGACGCGGTGCTCAACCTCGCCGCCGGCCACCTGCTCATGGCGCGGTTTCCCGAGGTGGCCGAAGGGCACCTGTCCCGCATGCGGGCCTACCTGGTCAACGAAGCCCAGGTGGCCCGGCTCGCCCGCCGCCTCGAACTGGGCCGCTTCATCCGCCTCGGCAAGGGAGAGGCTATGTCCGGCGGCCATCAGAAGCGATCGATTCTGGCGGACGCCTACGAGGCCCTGATCGCGGCGGTCTACCTCGACGGCGGATACCAGGAGGCGTTTGGCATCCTGGAGGCTCACCTGGCCCCGCTGGTGGAGCGGATGTCGGCGCCGGAAGCCGACTACGACTACAAAAGCCGCCTGCAGGAGGCGGCCCAGCAGGAGCAGGGCCGCGTGCCCGAATACCGGATGATAGGCGACGAGGGCCCGGATCACGACAAAACCTTCCGCGTGGAGGTCTGCGTGGCCGACCTGTGCGAATCGGGAACCGGCAAAAGCAAAAAAATGGCAGAGCAGGATGCGGCTCGAAAAGCGCTGGACCGCCTCCTTGCCGGCAGCGACCCGGAGCCGGACGCATGAGCGTCAGACAGACCCGCCAAACCCGCCCGCTCGTGGTCCCGGTGTTTCTGCCGCACGCCGGCTGCCCCCACCGATGCCTCTTTTGCAATCAGCAGGCCGTCACCGGCGGCAGCGACGCCCGGCCCGATCCGTCAAGGATTCGGGCGCACATCGACTCCTTTCTGTCCGCAAGCCGACGGCGGCCGCTGGTGGAGATCGCGTTTTTCGGCGGAACCTTTCTGGGCCTGCCCAAAACCGCGGTCGACCGGATGCTGGCGCTGGCCGCCGAATTTGTCGCCGATGGCCGTGCCGACGGCATCCGCTTCTCCACACGCCCCGACACGGTCGATCCCCGGCGGATCGACTGGATTCGCCGGTACCCGGTCACCACCGTGGAGCTGGGCGTTCAGTCCCTGGACGACCGGGTGCTGTCCGAATGCCGGCGCGGACACACGCCGGCGGATGCGGCCGCCGCAATCGACCGCATCCGCAGCGTCGGATGCCGGATCGGTATGCAGCTGATGATCGGCCTTCCCGGCCAGGGCAGGGCTTCGGTCCTTGAAACCGCCTCGCTTGCAGCGGATCTGGCGCCGGATTTCGTGCGGATCTATCCCACCCTGGTGCTGGAAGGAAGCCCGCTGGCAGAACGATACCGGAAAGGCCGGTTTTTACCCCTTTCTCTGGAGGACGCCGTCGAACAGGCCGCTGCCGCCTATCGACTCTTTGCCGAAAGAGGGATTCCGGTGGTCCGGATGGGGCTTCAGCCCACCGCCGACCTCGAATCCGGCGGCCGCATCCTGGCCGGACCCTATCACCCGGCTTTTGGAGAACAGGTCCGGTCGGCCGCCCTCCACGAGAAGCTGGCACAGGCCATGAATCGGATCCGACTGCGTGGAAAAACGGTGCGCATCACGGTGCATCCGACCCGCGAAAGCCAGCTCCGGGGACCGGGCAGCCACCACCTGCAGCGGCTCGCGGAACGCTTCGGTGCAGGGAAAGCCGTTGCCACCAAAGACGTCGGCCTCGACCCGGATGCGATCCGAATCGAGGCCGGCGGTCAACGGCATCAGGTAAGGATTTTTTGACGGGTTTTTTTCTGGCGACGACAGCGTCACGCCCAACCTGGAAAGCGGTTTGACCTCCGCGGAGGTCGGTGCCGCCGACTCGCCAATCGAAACTTTCATAAAATCGCGAGAGCGATTTTATTTTTATTCGGGCAGCCGGACCACCAGCACCGGGATGGTCGAACGGCGGACCACCCGCCGGGCCGTGCTGCCGATCATCGCATCGGCCAGGGTCCCTTGCCCGTGGGTGCCCATGACGATCAGATCGCAGCCGTGCTCCCGGGACTGCTCAAGAATCTGCTCCACCGGGTTTCCGTGCACGACATAAACCCCGTCGGTGCGAAACGAAACCTCTTCCATCTCCTGCTGGGCGTCTTTGGCAAACCGGTCCAGGGCTTCGCCGATCAGGGTCCGGGTGGAAATCTTGCCGATCAGGGCGGCCCGGGCATCGTCCTCGTTGCGTTTTTTGATCTCCTCCCATTGCTCGGCGCGCACATAACCGATGATTTTTTCGTCCAGACCCGGCTGTTCATCGATCACGTGAAGAATGACCAGCCCGGCGTCGTAGCGGGCGGCCATGCTGGCGGCATAGGCGAACGCCGGCTTGGCCGCTTCCGACAGGTCCGTTGCATACAAAATCTTTTGAATACTCACCTTGGGAAGAATCATGTCGCGCATCCCTTAGCTGGAAGATGTTCGCCGTCCAGTCGCCTTTTCGATCAGGCTGCCGCTCCCTTCCGGGACCTGCGGCCGAAGAATTTGATCCAGTATCCCGACAGGATCCAGGCGTACACGTAGGTTCCGATCAGGATCAACACGAAGGCCTTGATGATATCCACGGGGGTCCCGTCCAGGGAAAACCCGGGGACATAGCCGAACAAAAACGGCCCCAGGTAGAGGAACTTGGCGAACTTGAACGACGTAAAGGCGGTCTTCCACATGTTCGCCTTTGCGATGGTCGCCCCGGCAAACGCCGCGATGCACACCGGCGGGGTGATGTTCGAGTCCTGGCTCAGCCAGTAGACGATCATGTGGGCGGCGATCTCGTTGACCCCGAGATGGGTCAGGGCCGGCACGGCGACCACGGCGGTGATCAGGTAGGCGGCCGTCACCGGAACACCCATGCCGAGAATCAGCGACGCCAGGGCGATGAGCAGGATCGTCAGCCAGAGCCGGCCGCTGGCCAGTTCGATGACGATGTCGGCGAAGGTGAGCACCAGCCCGCTGAAGTTGAGCACCCCGATGATGATGCCGATGACCCCGACGGTGGCCCCGATCTTGAGGCTGTTTTCGGTGCCGACCCGGGCGGCCACCACGAACCGCTTGAGACCGTCCCAGGACTCTTTCCGAAACCGCCAGTAGATGAAGGCCGCGATCAGGATGCCGGGTATGACCGAGTACTTGTGGTCGACCTTGAACCAGTCGCCGGCCATGATCGGCAGCACCAGGGCGGCCATGGTCAGGTCCAGCCGGGTGTCGGGCCGCACCCAGCTGATGATCAGGCAGGTGATGATGCCCAGAATCGCCGAGTAGGCCGGAGAGTACCACAGGAGCATAAAGACGGTGATGACCACCAGGGGCAGGATGTAGAACCACTCCTTTTTCAGGATCTCGACGGCGCTTTTGTGAAATTTCTCTCCCACCACGTTGTGCATCTTGGCCTCGTAGTGGACCATGACAAAGACGGAAAAAAAGTACATGACCGCCGGAAAGATGGCCACCAGCATGATCCGGCTGTAGGGCACCCCGGTGAGCTCGGCCATGATGAAGCCGCCGGCGCCCATGATCGGCGGCATGAACATCCCGCCGATGGAGGCGGCCGGTTCGATGCCGCCGGCCACGTGGGGCTTGAAGCCGGCCTTTTTCATCATCGGGATCGTGAACGCGCCGGTGGAGACGGTGTTGGCGATGGCGCTGCCCGAGATCGACCCGAACAGCCCCGAGGCGATGACCGACACCTTGGCCGGCCCGCCGATGCGGTGCCCTACGGCCGCCAGCGGAAAGTCGATGAAAAACCGCTGGGCGCCGCAGGCCTCCAGGTAGGCCCCGAACAGGACGAACAAGATGACGTAGGTGGCCAGCACGTTGGCCATGATGCCGAAGACGCCGTCGCTTTTGTAGAAGATGCTCGTGGCCATCTCCGGAAAGGGCGCCCCGGCGTGGGAGAACAGGTCCGGCGCCTTGTAGCCGTATACGCCGTAGATGAGCATCACGACGCCGATAATCACAAAGACGTTGCCCACCACCCGCCGGGCGAGCTCGATGCCGATGAGCACGCCGACCATGGCCACCCACATGTCGAACTCGGTCTCCGCCCCGGTGCGGTAGTTGATCGCTTCGAAGTTCAGGATCCAGTACCCGACGGTGAAAATCGATGCCGCGATCAGGATGTAGTCGACCACCCGCAGGATCGGGTGCTTCGACTTGTAGGCCAGGAAGATCAGCACGTAGGTGATGATGACATAGATGCCCCGGTGGTACTGGGTCGACGTCGGCTCGATGACGGCCGCATAGGAATAAAACAAAACCAGAAGGACGGCGAGCACATCGAAGATGATCTTTTCGAATTTGTGCAGCTTTTCGTACACGGCGGACCTGCCTGGTTTTTGCCGCGCCGGGCCGATGGCAGGCATCGGCCCGGACGCCGCCGTTGAAAGGGGCGGCAGGGG
>Ga0207796_1000989_pt1 | contig 10054 bp, 8 predicted proteins | sample Pon1CUnioCityCA_6_FD_187274 | JGI IMG/M metagenome (GOLD analysis project Ga0207796, IMG submission 187274) | Marine sediment microbial community from Union City, CA, USA - Pond 1C Sediment 1 (SPAdes) | ecosystem: Environmental > Aquatic > Marine > Intertidal zone > Salt pond sediment ...
CGGTTCGCGCGACCCGCCGATCCGGGTTCGAAGACACATCCCGACCTGCTGGCTCGCGATCACCCTGACCGAGGGGCGCAACCGTCAGGTACGCCGGATGACGGCCGCCGTCGGTCACCCCACCCTGCGCCTGGTCCGGTACCGGGTGGCCTCCTGGACCCTGGATGGGATTCCGCCGGGGCAATACCTGGAGGTGGCCACCCGCTGAAGCCCGGTTTCGGAATTTTCGAAAACACCTGTCCTGCCATTGCATTACAGGCATGACTTCAGGAAGATGTAACCAACGCAGCACCACCCTCGACCAGGAGTCAGTGCGATGCGAATCGGCCCCTTCGCAGGCGGGCTGCTCGGCCTGCTGATGCTCGGCGTGGTTCCGGTCGTCCACGCGTCGTCGAGCCCGGATTACAGCCTGGAGCGCAGCCTGTTCCTGCTCTCCGAGCGTGCGCTCACGCAACAGGACGACCGGGGGTTTCTCGCCACCCGCGAGGTGCTTGCCGAGTATCCCCTGTTGCAGTACCTCGAATATCGCCTCCTCGCGCGCAATCTCAGTGCCGCGAGCCCCGAATCCATCGACGCGTTCCTCGAGAAGTACGCCGACGGGCCGCTGGCGGGCATGCTCCGCAACAGCTACCTCGACCATCTCGCGAAGGAGAGGAACTGGGACACGTTCCTGCGTTTCGCCGGGGACGGCACCGGTCTGTCGACCGAGCGGACCTGTTTGCGCATGCAGGCCCTGCTGCACACGGGATCGCCTGCAGCGGCCCTCGACGGCGTCGAGAACATCTGGCTGCACGGGCATTCCCGGCCCAAGGCCTGCGACGCGGCCCTGGACGCGTGGCGTGCCGACGGAGGCCTCACGCCGGACCTCGCCTGGCAGCGCCTGGAGCTGGCCATCGCGGCCGACCAGACCGGGCTCGCCCGCTACCTCCGGCGCTACCTTGCCCCGGCGGACCGACCTTGGGCGGATCGCTGGCTCGAACTCGAGGCGAACCCCGAGCGACTGCTGCGGGCCGGATTCCAGGCCGGGGACCATCCTGCCGCGGGCCGCATCCTGGAGAGCGCCTTCCTGCACTGGATCCCGCGCGATCTCGAGGCGGCACTCGCGGCCTGGGAGACACACGGACACCGGCTGAACCTCGAGCCCGAACGGCAGCACCGCATCCAGCACGCGATCGCGCTGCGTCTCGCCGTGCGCAGCCAGCCGGAAACGCTGGCCTTCATGGCGCGACTGCCGGAAGCGGCCTTCGATGATCAACTGCGCCAGTGGCAGGTGCGCGCGGCGCTGGGCGCCCGGGACTGGAACACGGTGCTGCGTGCCGTGGACGGCATGGACGCGGAGACCCGGGCCGAGGCCGCGTGGCAGTACTGGCGGGGTCGCGCACTGGAGCAGACCGGGAACCGGGACGCGGCGCTGGCGGCGTACCGGGCCGCGGCGCAGGAACGGAACTTCCACGGCTTTCTCGCGGCCGACCGCCTGGGCCAGCCGTACCGGATCGGGCACGAGCCGTTGCGGGTTGCGGCCGACGTTCTCGATCGCGTCGCCCGCGATCCCGCGATCCTGCGCATGCGTGAACTGGTGCTGCTGGAACGTTTTCCCGAAGCCCGCCGCGAGTGGTCGCATGCGATCGACCGTTTCCCCTCCGAGGAGCAGGAAGCGGCGGCGCGACTGTTCTCGGACTGGGGCTGGCACGACCGTGCGATCTTCACCGTGGCCCGCGCGCGCAACTGGGGCGACATCGACCTGCGCTTTCCGCTCGCCTTCGACGACCTGATTCTCGCCGGCGCCCGCGACCAGGCGATCGATCCCGCCTGGGCGATGGCCATCGCGCGCCAGGAAAGCGCGTTCCTGCACGACGTGCGCTCGGGCGCCGGGGCGCTCGGGATCATGCAGATCATGCCCGCGACCGGCCGCACCGTCGCCAAGTCCGCGGGAGTCCGCATCCGCGGCGATGCCGATATCCTGGAGCCCGAAAACAACACCCGGCTGGGCACCTATTACCTGCGCCGCAACCTCGATGGCTTCGGCGGCCACAGCCTGCTCTCGACGGCGGCGTACAACGCGGGCGCGCACCGGGTGCGCCAGTGGCTCCCGGAAACCGGCGCCATGGACCCGGACATCTGGGCCGAGCTGATCCCCTTCCACGAAACCCGGGACTACGTCCAGCGGGTGTTCGCCTACCGGATCATCTATGCGGTGCGCCTCGGGCTTACGCCACCGTCCCTGGATACGCTGCTGTTCCCGGTCACGCCCCAGGATCGGCTGGCCCAGTCGCGCGAGAGCCATCTCGCCGGCCTCGGGGTGGCAGGGTCGGCCCTGGTATCGACGCGGGACTTCTGCGACGCGCCGGGCTACACCAGCGCGCGCTGCCTGTAGGCAGCATTGGCGCGGACGGACGGCGGGAAGGCGATGAACGCGGCGCCCTGGATCGAGGCCGCGGGCCAGGCCATCGCCCGGGCGACCGGACAGCCGTTCCGTGCAGCACGCGGCAACGCCGTCGGCGGCGGGTCGATCAGCGCCGCCAGCGTGCTCCGGGGTCACGACGGACGGCAGTTCTTCGTCAAGCGCTCGCGCGCCGACGGCCGCCCGATGTTCGAGGCGGAGGCGGCGGGACTCGACGAGCTTGCGCGGTGCCGTGCGTTGCGGGTCCCCCGAGCGGTGGCGATCGTCGACAGCCGGGACGACTGCATCCTGGTGCTCGAGCACCTCGAGCTGGGCGGGCGGCCCAATGGCGCGGCACTCGGACACGGGGTGGCCGCGCTGCACGCGATCACCGCGGAGACCTTCGGCTGGAAGATGGACAATTTCATCGGCCACACGCCCCAGCCCAATCCGCAGTCCGGCGACTGGCCCGATTTCTTTCGCCGGTACCGGCTCGCCCATCAGCGCAGACTTGCGGAAAGCCGTGGCGCGGGCCGTTCACTGCTCGACGCGGTCGCCCGACTGGAGCAGGAGACCGCGCGCTTCTTTGCCGATCACGATCCACAGCCGTCGCTGCTGCACGGCGACCTCTGGAGCGGCAACTGGGGATTTCTCGCCGAGGGCGCCCCGGCCGTGTTCGACCCCGCGGTATACTTCGGCGACCGGGAAGCGGATCTCGCGATGATGGAACTGTTCGGTCATCCGGGTGCCGATTTCTTTGCGGCCTACGGCGAACGGCTTCCGCTGGACCCGGGATACCCGGTGCGCCGGGAACTCTACAACCTGTACCACGTGCTCAACCATTTCAATCTGTTCGGCGGCAGCTACGCAAACCAGGCGGAACGCATGGCACGCGGGTTGCTTGCAGAACTGGGCTAAAGCGGGCACATTCCGCGCGCCGTTTCCTCCCACCCGGTTTCCGGACGGGAGCAATCCGGGAGTGCGGATGCTAGGGTACGCGGGTGCGCACGCAATCGCGCAGCCGCCTGCCGCGACCCCTTCCGCCCCTTGTGGCCGGCATGTCACCCAAACGAGGTTCACGTCATGGATTTTGCAGTCCTGCTTCGCCCCGAAACGATCATTCTGGCCGTGCTGCTTGCGCTCGCGGGCGCACTCATCGGCTTCGCGATGGGCAAGAGCCTGCAGGCGCGCCGGGGCGAGGAAGCCCTGGACGCGGCGCGCAAGACGCAGCTTCGGGCGCTCGCAGACCTGGATGCCGATCACGCGGAAGCGCTCGCGAAGCTTCGGGACGGACACGCCAAGGACACCGACAAACTGAAACAGGAACGCCGGCAGGCCGTCGAGTCCCTGCGCGCGGAGCACGCGAGCGAGCTCAAGCGCGTCAACGACGAATACAGCGCCCTGGTCGAGCGATTGAACGAGGCCAACATCTCCAACGTGCGGGACATCCGGGCCGAGTATGAAGGGCAGTTCGCCTCCCTGCGCGACCAGCACGAGACCGAGCTGCGCACCGCCCGGGAGGAGATGGAGCAGACGGTGCAGATGTTCCGGGAAGAGCACGCGCGATCCACGGAAGCCCTGCGCACGGCGCACGAGGCCGGGTTGCAGTCGATGCGGCTGGAGTTCACGGAATCGGCGAATGCGCTGAAACAGGAGCAGCAGGCCCTGCGCGCCCGACAGGCCGACGAGCACCGCCGTGAAGTCGAGGCATTGCAGAAGCGCCGAGCGGATCTGGAGGCCAACGAGGCCCAGCTGAAGTCCGAGAACCGCACGTTGCAGGAGACCATCCGCGAACTCAACGAGGGGATCAAGGAAGCGCGCCGCAACAACGCCTTCTCGCTCTCGCGCTCGGGCGATCGCCTGATCCGCGTCATCCGCAGCGTCCAGGAACTCGCCAGCGAACTGGAAGAGACTTCACGGACCGTCACCGACGGCGAGTACTCCTTCATCGGCGCGATCAAGGATCAGCGCGACCGCGATACCGTTCTTCGGCTGGCCGGCGAGCACCGCAAGATCGTGGATGAAGAGGACACCGGCGAAACCGCAGCGAAGGAGGGGGAGCCTGCAGCGGAGGCGCCGGAACCGGCCCCGTCCGGCGAGGAAGCCGAGGCCAAGCCGGCTCCCTGAGCAGCGCCCGGGTCAGTCCTGCGGCGGTGCCTGCGGGCCTTCGGAGTCGGCGCCGGGCACGGCCTCCGACCCGACCGCGGGCGCCAGCAGCAGGCCGTGCGCCTGGCCCCCGGTGCGTTCGCGCTCGATCGACCACCCCGCGGGCGCCGGCAGACCGGTCTCCTGTTCCACGTAGATCCGGGCATCCCCGGTCACCCAGCCACCCGCCCGCAAGCGCTCCAGGGCCTTCACGACCAGCCCCTGGCCGAACGGGGGATCCAGAAACACCAGATCGAACGGACCGCACCCGGCGGGACCGGATTCCTGCGCCAGAAACCGCAGGGCGTCGTCCTGTACGACGGTCACCTGCCCAGCGCCCAGCAACGCGCAGCTCGCCTCCAGCTGTCGCGCCGCCCTCGGGTTCTTTTCCACGAGCACGACCGACGCCGCACCGCGCGAAGCCGCCTCCAGCCCCAGCGCACCGGTGCCGGAAAACAGGTCGAGGACGCGGGCGCCGGGCAAACGCGGCTGCAGCCAGTTGAACAGGGTCTCGCGCTGTGCATCGGCGCTTGGCCGCAGGCCGGGCACATCGGCCACCGGCAGCCAGCGTCGACGCCATGCACCTCCGATGATGCGTACCCGGGCCGCGCGGCCACGCGGGCTGGACCGGCTGCGCATCGGAACGCGCTACGGCGCGCCGCCGACCACGACGGTGACCATGGCCTCCGGCTGCACGCGTCGGCGCAGCGCCTCGTGGGCCGATTCGGCCGACACGGCCTCGATGCGATCGTTGTGGCGCTCCAGGAAATCCATCGGCAGATCGTAGAACCCCATCATCCCGAGGTTCTGGACGATGTCGCGGTTGGAAGCGAGGCGCAGCGGGAAACCGCCGGTGATGTTCGCCCGGGACGCCTCGAGCTCCTCCTCGGTGAGGCCTTCCCGATACCAGCGCGCCAGTTCCTCGCGCAGAACCTCGAGTGCCTCGGGCACCTGGTCCGTGGCGGTCTGCATGCCGATCAGGAACGGTCCCTCCGCCGCCATCGGCTGCACCGAACTGTAGACCGAATACGCGAGGCCGCGGCGCGTGCGCACTTCCCCGAACAGCCGCGACGTGAAGCCGCCGCCGCCGAGCGCATGGTTGGCCACCGAGAGCGGGTAGTAGTCGGGATCGTCCCTGCGCAGCGCCGGAGCGCCCATGAAGATGTGCGCCTGCTCGGACGGGAACGGAATCCGCTCGGTGATCGGCGCTTCGAGCTCCGGGACGGGGGGCAGTGCCGGGGCGCGGCCGCCCTGGGGCAGGGCTTCCGCGATCTGCATGGCCAGCGTTTCCGCTTCCTGCCGCGAGATCGCGCCGGTCAGCGCGAGCACCGCGTTGCCCGCAGTGTAGTAGCGGCCGTAGAAGTCCAGCACCTCGTCGCGGGTCAGGGTCGGGATCGTCTCCTCGTCGCCCAGCGTGGGATTGGCATAGGGGTGATCCCGGTACATCAGCTGGTAGAAGCGCCGGCTGGCGACCGAACCGGGCTCCTGGCGTTCGCGCTGCAGCGCCTGGAGCAGCTGCCGCCGCGTACGCTCGAGATCCCGTTCCGGGAAGGCGGGGGCGGCCAGCAGTTCGGTCAGCGTGGCGACGGACTCCGCGAGCCAGTCCGGCTCGGTCAGCGTACGGAGGCTGACGATGCCCATGTCCCGGGCCGCGCTCGTGCTGAACTCGGCGCCCACCGACTCGAAGCGTTCCGCCAGACGGTCCGCGTTCATCCGCTCGGTTCCGTGGCTGAGGGATTCGTTGGTCAGGCGGGCCAGGCCGAAGCGGTTCCCGTCGCGGGCCGCACCCGCGTCGAAGGTCAGCCGGACGTCCAGCAGGGGCAGCCCGGTCGCCGGCGCGAACAGCACGCGCATCCCCTGCGGCGTCTCCCAGGACTCGATGTCGACCGCGCCCGCAGGCACCGACCACGCGAACACGATGGCCAGGAACAGCCCGGCGAGCAGGCCGCGGAACGCGGGTCGGGCGGACGCGCCGCGAACCCGCGCGGGGCGGATCGTCGCGGTCATGCCCCGCCCTCGATCGGCAACGGGTCGAGGATGCCGACCGTGAGACGCTCCGGCAACAGGTACTCGCGGGCCACCCGCTGCACGTCCTCGGCAGTCACCGCGCGGATGCGCTCCACGTACTCGTCGGACACCTGCCACCCCAACCCGATCGTCTGCAGCATGCCGATCTCGAACGCCTGCGCTCGAATCGAATCCCGCTGGAAAATCTCGGAAGCGATCACCCGGGCCTGCACCCGCTGCAGCTCGGCCGTGTCGAGCGGCTCCTCGTGCAACCGCTCGATCTCCTGCAGCAGCGCGGATTCCAGCGTGGCCATGTCGGTGTCCGCCGTGGGCACCGCGGCGACGGTGAACAGGGTATCCAGCCGCGTGAACGGGCTGTAGCGCGAGGACGTGCTGCTCGCCAGTTCGCGCCCGCGCACCAGGCCGCGGGCGAAGCGCGACGCCTCGCCGGAATCCAGGGCCCCGGCGGCGACGATCAGCGCGTAGGCGTCGGCCGGGTCCTCCAGGCTCGACAGCGAAGGGGCCTTCCAGCCCAGCACCAGGTACGGGAGTTCCGCGGGCGCCTGCAGCGTCACGCGGCGCTCGCCCCGCTGGGGAGTCTCCTCGCGGGGCTTGCGCACCGGGAGCGCGCGCGCGGGGATGGAGCCGAAGTTCCGTTCCGCGGCCGCGATCACCGCTTCGGGGTCGACATCGCCGACCACGACCACGACCGCGTTGTTGGGCGCGTACCAGCGCTCGTACCAGTCCTGGAGATCCTCGAGCCGGTAGGCCTCGATGTCGGTCATCCAGCCGATGATCGGGTGACCATAGGGCTGATTCAAAAAGGCGGCGGCCTGGAACTGCTCGAACAGCAGGGAGTTCGGGCGGTCCTCGGTCGTGAGGCGGCGCTCCTCGACCACCACGCGGCGTTCCGGCTGAAACTCGTCGTCGACCAGGCGCAGACCCTGCATGCGCTCGGCTTCCATGGCCATCACCGTCTCCCAGTGCTCGCGGCCCAGGATCTGGAAGTAGCCCGTGTAGTCGCGCCCGGTGAACGCATTCTCGCGCCCGCCGAGCGCCGCGACGATGCGCGAGAACTCGCCGGGCGGATACTGCTCGCTGCCCTTGAACATCATGTGTTCGAGCATGTGCGAGACACCGGTGATGCCGCTGTGCTCGTCCATGGAGCCGACCCGGTACCAGACCTGGTGGGTCACCACGGGTGCGCGCGGATCGACCAGCACCAGCACGGTGAGACCGTTTTCGAGGCGGTGCTCGACCACCCGGGCCAGAGCCGTGGGGACTACCAGCGCCATCATCAGCGTGCCGAACAGGCCGCCCAGTAAAACCCGTCTGATCATTCTCGAACCTCGTGATAGCATTGCCGGACCTTCCGCGTTGACCACAGACATCATGTTCGGTTTCCGAAAAAAAGAGACACCGGCCGGCGACGCCGCTCCGGCGCAGTCCGGCCTGTTCGAGCGCCTGCGCCGGGGCCTGTCCAAGACCGGGCAGGTGCTGAGCACCGATCTCGGCGAACTGTTCAAGCGCCGGATCGACGATACCCTGTTCGAGGAGCTCGAGGAGCGTCTGCTGCTGGCCGATGTCGGCGTCGAGGCCACCGCCCGCATCATGGACCGGATCACGCGCGAGGTGAAGCGCGGCGAACTCAGGGACGCCGAGGCGCTGATGCGGGCGCTGGAACAGGCGATGACCGAAATCCTCGACCGGGTCGAGCAGCCACTGGTCATCGAAACCGGTACCGGGAAGCCCTTTTCGATCCTGGTCGTCGGCATCAACGGTGCCGGCAAGACCACCACGATCGGCAAGCTCGCACACCACCTCAAGGCCGATGGTTTCTCGGTGCTGCTCGCCGCGGGCGACACCTTCCGTGCCGCGGCGGTGGAACAGCTGCAGACCTGGGGCGAACGCAACGGCGTGCCCGTGATCGCGCAGGGAACCGGAGCCGACTCGGCCTCGGTGATCTTCGACGCGCTGCAGGCCGCGCAATCGCGTCGCATCGACGTGATGGTCGCCGACACCGCCGGTCGTCTGCATACCCAGCACAACCTGATGGACGAGATCCGCAAGGTCCGGCGCGTGATGGGACGACTCGACCCCGATGCGCCCCGCGAAGTGCTGATGGTCGTCGATGGCGGCACCGGCCAGAACGCGCTGAACCAGGTGCGCCAGTTCGACGAGGCCCTGGGCGTCACGGGACTGGTGGTCACCAAGCTCGACGGCACCGCGAAAGGCGGCGTGCTGTTCGCGCTCGCCGAGCAGATGGGAATTCCGGTCCGGTTCATCGGCGTGGGCGAAAAGGCCGAGGACCTGCAGCTGTTCCGGGCCAGGAATTTCGTGCGCGCACTCCTGGGTCGCGAAATGGACTGAAGGCCGTGGAACCCCTGTCCATGATCCGGCTGCAGCGGGTGACCAAGCGCTTCCCGGGCGGCACCGAGGCGCTGCACAACGTGAGCCTGCGGGTCGATGCCGGAGCGCTGGCCTTCGTCACCGGACCTTCGGGTGCCGGCAAGAGCACGCTGTTGCGGCTGATCGCACGTCTGGAGCGTCCGACCCGGGGGCGGATTCTGGTGAACGGGCAGGATCTGGAGACCCTGCCCCGGCGCGACGTCCCGGGATTCCGGCGCAGCATCGGACTGGTGTTCCAGGACCATCGCCTGCTCCTGGACCGGCCCGTGCACGCCAATGTCGCGCTGCCGCTGGAGATTCTCGGCTTCCGCCGGGCCGAAGCGCGCAAGCGGGTCCGGGCCGCGCTGGACAAGGTCGGGCTGCTGCAGAAGGAGAATGCCCGGCCGCAGACGCTGTCGGCCGGTGAACAGCAGCGGGTCGGCATCGCCCGTGCCATCGTGCATCGCCCGGCGCTGCTCCTGGCGGACGAGCCCACCGGAAATCTCGATCCGGCGCTGTCGCGCGAGATCATGGAACTGTTCCTCGATTTCAACCGGGTCGGCATGACCGCGTTGATCGCCAGCCACGACCTCGAGCTGATCGCGGCGCTCGGCCGCCCGATGCTGCACCTGGAGCACGGGCGCCTGGAAGCACGCCAGCACGCGCCGTCCGGAGAACCCGCATGAAGGAGCCGACCGAACGCGCCGGCTGCCTGGAGGCCTGGCTGCACAACCACGCCGATGCGGCCCGGCGCAGCCTGGAGAGGCGTCTGCGCGCGCCCGGGCAAACCCTGATCCTGATCGCCGTCCTCGGCTTCATCCTGGCCCTGCCCGCCTATCTCTGGCTGCTGCTCGAAAACGCCCGGGCACTGTCTGCCGCGGTGGATCACGAACCCCGGATCGCGCTCTACCTCGACGCAACCGGGGAACCGGAACTGCAAGCCGCGCACGAACGCGTCCAGGCACTGACGGGCGTGGCCCGGGCCACCGCGCAGAGCGCCGATCAGGCGCTGGCCGACTACCGCGCGACGCTGCCGGACACCGCGCTTCTGGACTGGCTCGAAGACAATCCCCTGCCCGCGGTGATCGAGATACGGCCGCTGGAACGCACGCCGGACGCCGTGCGCGGCCTGGA
>Ga0207796_1000990_pt1 | contig 10033 bp, 8 predicted proteins | sample Pon1CUnioCityCA_6_FD_187274 | JGI IMG/M metagenome (GOLD analysis project Ga0207796, IMG submission 187274) | Marine sediment microbial community from Union City, CA, USA - Pond 1C Sediment 1 (SPAdes) | ecosystem: Environmental > Aquatic > Marine > Intertidal zone > Salt pond sediment ...
CGTTTGGGCCGACGCAATCCCCGGCTTTGTCATAGGTGGAGATTGCTTCGTCGCTCGCAAAGGGCACTCGCTCCTCGCAATGACAGGTTCTTAGATTCTGAGTGGCGGGACCCGCCATGGATGAACTTGCGATGATAGACTTGTAGGAGGAGGGTACATATGTGGATCTTTAAGGTAGGCGTGGTCGGTGCCGGAGCTATGGGCGGCGGGATAGGCCAGGTGGTCACCTTTGCCGGCCTGCCGGTGGTGGTCAAGGACATCGACGAGAAGCAGCTCGACCTGGCACGCCAGCACGTGGAGGGCATTTACCAGAGCCGGGTGGACAAGGGCAAGATGACGCCGGCCCAGATGCAGGAAAAGCTGGACCTGATCGAGTACACGCTGGACTACGAGGACTTTGCGGACGTGGATATCGTGATCGAGGCCGTGCCGGAGGTGATGAAGGTCAAGAAGGCGGTGCTCAAGGAGCTGGACGAGGTGTGCACGCCCGACACGATCTTTGCCTCGAACACCTCGGCGCTGTCGATCACCGAGATGGGGGCAGCGACGAACCGCCCGCACAAGATGATCGGCATGCACTTTTTCAATCCGGCGCACGTCATGAAGCTGGTGGAGATCATCCCCGGCGAGGAGACGGACCAGGACACCATCGACACGGTGGAGCAGTTCACGCAAGAGCTGCGCAAGATCCCGGCCATTGTGCAGGAATGCCCGGGGTTCCTGGTCAATCGCCTGCTGATGCCCTATCTGAACGAGGCGGTGCTGGCGCTGGAGCAGGGCGCGGCGACGGCGCCGGAGATCGACGAGGCGATGGGCCGCGGCGGCTTTGGCTGGCCCATGGGGCCGTTCTTCCTGATGGACATGCTGGGCATCGACGTGTGCGCCCACGTGGGCGAGTACTTGATGGGGCACTATGGCGAGCGGCTGGCGGAGGTCAAGCTGTTCCAGAAGCTGCTCGATGCGGGCCGGCTTGGCGAAAAGTCGGGCGCGGGGTTCTACACCTATACGGCAGCCGATGCCCGGCCGCTGGAGGAGATCGTGCAGGAGCTGCAGGACAGCGGCGAGGTGGAGACGGGCACGGAGTTCAGCGTGGACCGGCTGATCATGCCCTTCCTGAACGAGGCAGCGCTGTGCGCGCAGGAGGAGATCGCCAACGTCAACGACATCGACATGGCCTGCATCGCCGGGATTGGGATGCAGGTGAACGTGGACGGCGAGATCGTGCGCATGGGCCCGCTGGAGTACATGGACGAGGTGGGCCTGGACGTCATCGTGGGGAAGATGGAGGCGCTGGAAAAAGAGTTTGGCCCGCGCTTCCACCCGGCCGATATCCTGATGCAGAAGGTGCGTGCCGGCAACCTGGGCAAGGGGACCGGCTACGGATTCAAAGAATATACGACCTGAGCTGATTGCACAGGGAAAGGAGCCAATTATGGGGGAGTACCAGAACATCAACCTGGCGGTAGAAGGCCGTACGGCGATCATTACCATTGACCATCCGCCGGCCAATGCCTTTGACACTCTGACGGTCACTGAGCTGAACGACGCCTTTGACGAGGCGTTCAACGACGATCAGGTGAAGGTGATTATCATTACCGGAGCAGGGCAGTTCTTTGTCGCCGGGGCTGACATCAACGAGATCAAGAAGCTGCAGGGTTACGATGACGCGTACGAGGTGGTGCGCGCCGGTCAGGAGCTCTTTATCAAGATCGAGCGCTCAACCAAGCCGGTCATCGCCGCTATCAACGGTCGCGCCTGCCTGGGTGGGGGCAACGAACTGGCCATGGCCTGCCACATCCGCCTGGCCGAGGACAGCGTGCAGTTTGGCCAGCCAGAGATCAAGCTGGGCATCACGCCCGGCTGGGGCGGCACGCAGCGATTGCCGCGCCTGGTGGGCAAGGGCCGGGCCTTGGAGCTGATCCTGGGCGGCGGCAATATCAAGGCCCAAGAGGCGTTCCGCATCGGCCTGGTCAACAAGGTGGTGCCGGTTGGCTCCGTCGTCCGCGAGGCCAAACGCTGGGCCAAAGTCCTATCCATGTGGGGCGGCCTGGCTCTAGGTGCCTGCATCCAGGCAGTGAACGAGGGCATGGAGATGAGCCTGGAGGATGGGATCAAGCGTGAGGCCGAGCTGTTCGCCCAGCTTGCCGAGACCGAGGATATGCGCGAAGGCGTGGCTGCCTTCCTGGAGAAGCGCAGGCCCAAGTTCCAGGACAAGTAGCAGGCTGTACGAGTTGGGCGGGACCGCAGGGGAGCTCAATGGCGCGCTCCCCTGCGCCCGCCCCGCCTGCACTGCTGAGCTGTGCGTGGTCCGGGAGCCATTGGATGGCCGTGAATGTGGTGATCCAAAGGAGGGGATGGTATGGACTTTTCGCTGAACGAAGACCAGTTGATGTTCAAAAAGATGTTCGCCGATTTCTGCACCAACGAAATCCGGCCGAGGGGCGAGGAGATCGACCAGTCGGAGGTGCCGCCGGTTGATGTGCTCGAGGAGGCGGTGGATCAGGGCTTTTGTGCCGCGCTGGTCCCCGAGGATCAGGACGGCTGCGGGCTCGACGTGTACACCTATATGCTCATGCTGGAGGAGCTTGCCCGCGCCGACATGTCCACGGCCATGATCCTCAGCGTCCACAACGGCCTGGTCCTCAAGCCGCTGCTGGATCACGGCACCGAGGACCAGAAAGAGCGCTACGTGGAAGCCATGGCCTTTGGCGAGATGATCGGGGCCTTTGCGCTGACCGAGCCCGGTGCCGGATCGGACGCAGGCTCGCTGTCGATGACGGCTGTACGGGATGGCGAGGACTACCTGCTGGATGGCACCAAGGTGTGGGTGAGCAACGGGCAGGTGGCGGGTCTGATCCTGACCTTTGCCCAGGCGGAGGGCGGCATCACGGCCTTTCTGGTCGAGGCAGACACGCCGGGCCTCAAGGTTGGCTACCGGGAAAAGACGCTGGGGCTGAGGGGCGTGGCGTGCAACACGCTATATTTCGACGGCGCCCGGGTGCCCGCAGCGAACCGGCTGGGGGCGGAGGGCCAGGGCTTCAAGATCGCGCTGCAGGCGCTGACGCTCAGCCGGCTGGGCATGGCTGCGCTGGCGTTGGGCGGCTGCGAGCGGTCGCTGGAAGAGGCAGTCGGGTTCTCCATCGAGCACATCCAGTTCGGTGGCCCCATCGCCCTGAAGCAGACCATCCAGAACTATATCGCCAATGCCAAGACCCAGATCGAGGCGCTACGGAGCATGGTTACCCACGCCGCCTGGCTGGCTGACACGGGCCAGGACTACCGGCTGGAGGCGTCCATGGTCAAGCTCTTTGGCACCCGCACGGCAACCGAGCTCACCGACAAGATGCTCCAGGTACACGGCGGGTACGGCTATATGAAGGAGTATGCCATCGAGCGCTACTACCGTGACTGCCGCGCCCTGGAGATTGTCGAAGGGACGAGCCAGATCCTGCAGTTCCTCGTCGCCCAGGACGTCTACAAGGCCGAGGGACTGGAGATCCGGCCCTGAGGGGGCCCGAATAGGAGGATCGAATTATGGACTTTTCTTTCCCCAAAGAATACCAGCTCTTTCGCCGCATGGCGCGGGACTTTTGCCAGAACGTGGTCAAGCCCCGGGCCAAGGCGATCGATCGCGATCACACGGTACCCCACGATGTCATCAGGGAGGCGGCCAAGCTCGGCCTGCTGGGCGTGCCCTTCCCCCAAAAGTACGGGGGCATGGGCGCAGGCGAGACCGGCTACTGCATTCTTGCTGAGGAACTGGGGCGGGTGTGCAGCAGCACAGCGACCGTCATCGGGGCCCATATCGGCATCGCGGCTATGGCCATCCATCTGGACGGCACGGAGGAGCAGAAGCAAAAGTACCTGGTGCCGCTGGCGCAGGGCACGGCTATCGGCTCCTTTGGTTTGACGGAGGCCCAGGCCGGATCGGATGCGGCGGCCATCAAGACGACGGCGGTGCGTGATGGCGATCACTATGTGCTCAACGGGGCCAAGGTGTTCATCACCAACGGTGACATCGCCGAGATCATGACCGTCATGGCGGTGACCGATCCGTCGCTGGGTGCGTACGGCGGCATCACGGCCTTTATCGTAGAGACGGACACGCCCGGCTTTAGCATCGGCACGCTGGAGAACAAGATGGGCATCCGCGGCAGCTCCACAGCGGAGACAGTTTTCGAGGATGTACGGGTGCCCAAAGAGAACGTGCTGGGCGGGTTTGGCGCCGGGTTCCTGACCTTTATGAAGACGCTGGACGTCGGGCGGGCCAGTCTGGGGGCAGCCACCCTCGGCGGCGCGCAGGCAGCGATGGAGGCCAGCATCAAGTGGGCCAAGGCGCGCGAGCAGTTCGGGGTGCCTATTGCCACCAAGCAGTCGGTCCACTTTATGATCGCCGATATGGCGGTCGAGATCGAAGCACTGCGCTCGCTGATCTACCGCACGGCGTGGCTGATCGATACCGGGCAGCCGCACATCCTGGAGGCAGCAGCGTGCAAGCTCTTTGGTTCGGAGACGGCCCACCGCTGCATCGACAGGGCCATGCAGGTCCACGGCGCGCTGGGCTACAGCCGCGACTATGAGATCGAGCGGGGCTGGCGCGACCAGCGGATCACCGAGATCTATGAGGGCACCAACGAGATCCAGCGCCTCGTCGTCGCCGCCAACCTCTTCCGCCCGCACGGCGTGCGGATCAGCTCGTAGGGAGGCCGAAAGGAGCGAATCATGAGAATAATCGTACCGATTAAACAGATCCTGGATCCGGACGGCCTCACCTTCCGGCGCGACAAGGAGCGGATGTTCATCAACCGCGAGGAGTATATCATCGGCCCGGGCAGCAAGGCCGCGGTGGAGGCCGCGCTGCGCCTGAAGGGTGAGGGAGATGAGGGTTCCGGTGAGCCTGGTCGAACCGTGGTGGCGCTCAGCATGGGCGAGGCGCGGGCCGACGACGCCCTGCGCGAGGCATTGGCCATGGGCTGCGATGCGGCCTATCTGCTCAGCGACAGCGCCTTTGCTTATGCCGATCTATCCGTGACGACCCGCGTGCTGGCAGAGGCTGTGGCGCGGCTGGGGGGCGCGGATCTGATCGTCACCGGCCGCGAGTCGGGCGATACTGGCGCCGGGCAGATCGGTCCCCGCCTGGCGCAGGCGCTGGGGTACGCGCAGGTCACTGACGTGTGTGCGCTGGTTGCCGGGGAGGATGGCATCGAGGCCACGCGGCGCTGGGGTGAGGGGTATGCGACGGTGAAAGCCCCACTGCCCGCGGTGGTGACGGTTGCGCCCGAGGCCTTTGAGCCGCGCTTGCCCCACGGCGCGCGCATCATGAGCGCCTACCGGGAGTGGGATGTGCCGGTGTGGGATGCGGATGCCCTGGAACTGGGTGAAGCTGCCCTGGCACCGCTGCTGACCAAGCGCCGTGAGAGCTTCCCGCCGCCCCTGGAGGTAGGCGAGGTGTTCCGCGGCGATCCTGAAACGGTCGCGGAAGACGTCGTCGCGGCGCTCCGCCAGCAAAAGATAATCGGGCAGGCAGGAGGATAACTATGGACTTTAGCTTTCTCGACGACTATGAAGAAGAAGCAGGTCCAGAGATCGTAGATGCGGGCGAGGGGTACCGCAATATCTGGGTCCTGGCCGAGGTGGCGGATGGTGCACTGTGCCGCTCCACGCTGGAGGTCATGGGCCAGGCCCGCGATCTGGCCGATCAGATCGGCGTCTACGTCTATGGCGTGCTGATCGGCGAGGGTGTGGAACCGCTGGGCCAGGAGCTGATCGCCTATGGGGCAGACCTGGTGCTGGTCGCGGACGATGCGGCGCTGGCAGAGTACCAGCCCGAGACCTACACCCAGGCGCTGGCTTGCCTGGTGGATGAGAAGCGGCCCGAGATCCTCTTGATTCCGGCCACGGCGCTGGGCAATGACCTGGCCCCGCGGCTGGCGCAGCGTCTGAACACTGGCCTGATGAGCCACTGTACCAAGCTGGGGCTGGATATGTCCGAGCGGCTTCTGCTGGGCACCTTCCCGGTATTGGGCGGCGAGATGTACCACACCGTGGCCTGTCCAGAAGCGCGGCCGCAGATCGCCACGCTGGAGCCCGGCTACTTTCGGGTGCCGTATGAGGATACCTACCGCTCGGGGGATGTACAGCAGGTGGAGGTGAATCTGAGCGAGGTAGAGGGGCGGCTGTCGTGGACCGATCTCGACGCTGCGGTGGATCTACCCTCCGCGCCGCTGACGAAGGCCAAGGTGGTCGTCTGTGCCGGTAGGGGCTTGCAGGACGCCGAGGGCTTTGGCCTGGCGGAGCAACTGGCCGCGGCCCTGGGCGGGGTGGTGGCTGGCTCCCGGGGCGCACAGGACGAGGGCTGGATCGCTGAAGAGCAGGTGGTGGGCGTCGGCGGGCACGAAATCGCGCCCGACCTGTACGTTGCCTGCGGTGTCTCTGGCGATGTGTACCATTACTTTGGCGTGCAGGATGCAAAGTTCGTGGTGGCTATCAATGCGGACGAGGACGCGCCGATCATGAAGCTGGCGAATATGGCCGTGGTCGGCGATGCCAAGCAGGTGATCCCGGCCATGCTGGAGGCGTTGGGAGCATAGACCGCCTGCAGGACGTTACTGATTAAATGAGACCATCCTGGAAGATGCCTTCTGCAAAGGTTGAGCTTCCAGGATGGTTCTTTGTTCAAACTTTACATTTTTGCCTTCGTCTGTTATACTGTACGCGCCGGTCTACTCCCGAACCGCGCATCCAGCTTACTGCATTGTGGACTCGTAGAGAAAGGCAAACTCGGCAATGCGACTACCAGCCAGAATACCGACTACTCGGCTCGTACTGCTTGTGACGTTCCTCGCTTTGGCCCTGGGGGCCACCACCACACTGGAAGCTGATTCGGAGAGCGAAGGCCTCTTTTCCGAATCGAGCATCCCCGGAACGCTCGAGATTACAGACACTGAAACCGTCAAGCGCTACCGCTACGTCGATGTGGACTTTGATGCGCTCATCGGCATGGACGGCGCGCCCAAGGACATCGAACCTGGCCACACGCTGCGTCTAAACCTGTTCGACGATGTGGTGCGGACTGCGATACTCGAAAGGGTGGAGTTCAACCCGGGGAGCGACTATACCTGGCTGGGCCGCCTGCAAGGGGATCCTTGGGGGCAGGTGATCCTGGTAGTGGGCGACGGCGCCCTGGTAGGAAACATAACCACGCAGAGCGGATTCTTCAAAGTGCGCTATGCGGGGAATGGCGTGCATGCTGTCTCTGAGATCGACCGGTCGGCCTTTCCGCCCGAGTTGCCGCCGATCGCAGCCCCCGCAGGCGCTGGGGGTACGGTGCCCAGTGCGCCGGTAGCGGGGGATGACCTAGCGACGATCGACTTGCTGGTGGTCTACACGCCGAGAGCGCGGATGCGGGCGGGCGGCGACCGGCGCATGCGGGAGCTCATCACCCTGGCTGTGGCCGAGACGAACCAAGCGTATGAGAACAGCCAGATCGACCAACGGGTAAACCTGGTCCACAGCGACGAGGTGGACTATGAGGAAGCGGGCTTTCCCCTGGCCCTCAGCAATCTCACGCACACCTCCGACGGCGTGATGGACGAGGTCCACGATCTGCGCGAAGCCTATGCCGCCGACGAGGTGGTGCTGCTGATCGAGGACTTTGCGGCGTGTGGCCTGGCATGGCAAATGCAGGAGGTCAGCCCGGATTTCGAGAGCTATGCTTTTGCGGTGGTGAATGAGGACTGTGCTACAGGCAACTACAGCTTTGGGCACGAGCTGGGGCATACCATGGGCGCGCAGCACGATTGGTACCAATACCTGGCCTCTGCTGCACTGACACCAGCCTTTCCCTATAGTTTTGGGTATGTGAACGCGTCTGCCGGATGGCGCACCGTGATGGCGTACGACGACGAGTGCGAGGATCGAGGGCTCGACTGCCCGCGGCTGCCCTATTGGTCGAATCCGGATGCTACCCTGGATGATGAGCCCATGGGGGTGCCGGAGGGGACCTCGACGAGCTGTGTGGCAGGGGAGTACGATCCGCGCTGCGATGCCGACAACCGCAAGACGCTCAACGCTACCGCATCCATTGTCGCCAGCTTTCGCGGCAGCACCCAGTACCCCAACGCGCCCACCGATCTGGGGGCCACTGCAGTCCTGCCCACGCGCATCGATCTCACCTGGAAGGATAATTGCAGCCAGGAGGGTGGCTTTGCCATCGAGCGCTCGCTGGATGGGTTGAGCGGCTGGGCGCAGATTGCGACGGTTGCCACCAACGTAACCTTCTACTCTGACCTGAGCGTGCAGCCCACGTCAGACTATTACTACCGGGTGCAGGCCTTCAATGACATGGGAGGCTCGGACTACAGCAACGTGGCCTCTGCCAGGACGCCGGCGGTCGTCGCGGGCCCGCTGGTCTACGACGAGCAGTTTATCGACGACGACCATGCCGGGATCAGCGACGGGGACCGCAGCGGTGTCGTCGATTGCGGCGAGACGATCGAGCTCGAGGTCAGCCTTGCCAACGATGGATATTCCGAGGTTACGGGCATCGTTGGAGAGCTGTCGGTGGCTGACCCGGCTGTGATCTGGATGGGCAACATGGCGAGCAGCTACCCCAGCATCGAGGGGTTGAGTTCGGAGCTCAATGCCGACGCGTTCGAGTTCGAGGTAGCAGAGGACGTGCCCAACGGCCATCTCATCCACTTTGACCTGGCCATCGAGGCGGACAACTGGGGGCCCGGCTCCATCGGGCTCGATGTACAGGTATACTGCCTGGCGAGCCTTCAGTACGAACTCTACCTGCCCCTGATCATGCGCTGACAGTGCGTTGGGTCCGGGGATTGCTGCGAACAGAAAAGCGGCCCTCTCTACACGAGAGGGCCGTTGCATATGCTTGGTGTACGCTCAGACGCGGGTCACATAGCGTCCGGTGCGGGTATCCACACGGAGGATGTTGCCCTCGTCGACAAAGAGGGGAACCTGCAGCACCAGCCCGGTCTCCAGGGTCACGTCCTTGGTCGCGCCCTGGGCTGTGTCCCCGGCAAAGCCAGGGGGCGCCTGCACCACCTCCAGGTCCACGGTGATGGGCAGGTCCACGTCCAGGCGCTCGCCCTCGTAGCTGGACAGCTCAATCTCGGTGTTCTCCACCAGGTACGGCTTGGCGTCTTCCAGCACGGCATTCGGAAGCGGGAACTGCTCGTAGGTCTCGGTGTCCATAAAGTAGTAAAAGTCGCCGTCACTGTAGAGGTACTGTACCGTCTGGTGATCGAGGCGGATGTCCTGGACCCTTTCACCAGAGGTAAAGTTCTTGTCTATCTTTGCCCCGGTGCGCAGGTTGCGCAACTTGGTGCGGATCACCGCCTTGCCCCGGCCCGGTTTGTGATGCTGGTAGTCTATGACCTTGTACAGCTCGTTGTCCATCGTAAAGGTCACGCCTTTGCGCAATTCGTTCACGTCGATCATGATGCTTGCTCCTTGTGGTTATCGCGGGTAGCTTGATTATAGATGGTTGGCCTGGGGCTGTCAAATCTGGTGTGGGTGCGCGGTTGGCTGGAGTCTTTCTGGGGTGGCTACCCGGGGTCTGGGCCGGTTACCACCAGTCCTTCTGCGAGCGGGGGTCCATAAAACTCCCAGCGTCGCGGATTGCGACGCCGATCTCGCCGCCGCGAGCCCGGCCGAATGGCTGGCCTGCACGCAGAGCCGGTAGCTGGCCGCGACCAGCGCTATTCCAAGCCCGGTAAAGGGCCAGCAGGCTTGGTTCCACGCAGACGTTCTCGACGTGTATGGTATAGCCCTCGATGACGTTGTCCTCGCGGGTGTACTTGAGCGTGATCCGCTCCTCGCTGGCATAGAGGACCAGCGCCTGGTAGCCGCTGCCGATCTCAGCCTTCCGGTCGGGCAGGTAGAGTATCTCGCCGGTTGCCACGCCCATGCCAGCCAGGGTCACCGGCCAGTCAGATAGCAGGTCACCGCGGCAGTTGCAGTCCCAATCCCAATCGTAGACGCGATAGACGGCAGGGAAGGTGGGCTCTCGGTG
>Ga0207796_1000991_pt1 | contig 10018 bp, 11 predicted proteins | sample Pon1CUnioCityCA_6_FD_187274 | JGI IMG/M metagenome (GOLD analysis project Ga0207796, IMG submission 187274) | Marine sediment microbial community from Union City, CA, USA - Pond 1C Sediment 1 (SPAdes) | ecosystem: Environmental > Aquatic > Marine > Intertidal zone > Salt pond sediment ...
TGAACCTTCCTAATTCCGCAAACCCTGTGTGTGCCTTTTACGTCCTCATCCCTTCCAGGATTTTGAATTATCCGTCTGAGAAATAAAGCCCCTACCGGGTAAATCGCTCCCGATAAGGGCTTCGGTAAAAAACACTGTGTCACAGTTGTTCAAACCGCATCTTTCAATGCTTTTCCCGGGACAAATCTGGGCACTCTTTTTGCCTTAATCTTGATTTCTTCGCCTGTCTGTGGGTTTCTCCCCTTCCTGGCCTTCCTTTTGTTGACTTTGAACGTGCCAAAACCCACAAGGGTGACGGTGTCCTTCTTCTTCAGCGCCTTGGTGATGCTGTCGAAGACACAGTCCACAGCAGCTTGAGCCTCTTTTTTCGTACTCACAACTTTGGCCACTTCATTGATTAAATCACCTTTGTTCATACTTTTTCCTCCCCCCTCACAAGATAAGTGTTTGTAGAGCCTGCTGGAAGCCAATTTGCTCCATCTTCTAGGATTTCGCTATTTAGTACACAAAATAAATGAAGGCAATACAAAATGGTTCAAAAATGGGGATTTGAGGCAGGGATTATGAGAAGAATCCATATGTTGAACGAAAGGTCAAGCGGAGGGAGCGGCGACAGCGCCTGAACTCTGAGACTCTTTCTGCTCGTTCTCGTTCAGCTGCTCCAGGCGCTCCTGTGCTTCTCTCTTGCCCATGTTTCGCAAATTGGCCAGAATTGCCAGTTGATCTTTTCCGGGCCGGGACCTCTCCCGCTCCCAGTTGTAGACGGTTTGAGCCGTCACACCGATGAGGGCCCCAAAATCCGCTGCGGAAAGTCCCAGACGTTTCCGATTTGAACGCAAGCCTTTGGCTGAAAATCTTAAGCCCTCCGCATCCGCTTCGCTGATTTGGGATGGCACAAATTTGTGTATCTGTTTCTCAAGAAATGAGACCTTTTTATCCAGCTCCGATACCCGACGTTTCAATTCGGCGATGTGCTTGCGGTATTGGGTTGATGCTTTCCTCAGCGTATCTGTCTGACGCCGGATCTCGTTTCGAGCAAGTCGTGAGATCTCTTCTCTGAGCGCTACAGCTATATTGGTCACGTGCCCCCTCCTTGTACTTAAAGTTGTTCGCCAGATAGAATTAGACTGTGCAAGTGTCATCCTATGCGACGGCACTGTTGGCAAATTCAAGGTAAGTAGAGGATCACTAACAACTCGGCTTCTCCATCTCCAGGGTTGGACAAATGATGATCGAGGTTGGAGTTAAATCGCAAAGATTCTTTTTTGACAAGCGTTGTCTCTTCCTCGTCCACCGTAACTTCAACTTCACCTGATAGGACATAGACGTACTCTTCGCCCTCATGTTGATATCCCACTCCCTTATGGGCTGTCTTTGGTGGAATGGTGACTGAAAATGCCATCAGGTGGCTGTCTGCCTCAGGAGGTGTGAGGGTTTTGTACGAATAATGTTCCGTCCGTTTGGCCGCTTCTTCTAAACGCCTGTTAGAAGAGGTATCGACCTCGAGAAAGGTAGCCGTATCCAATCTAAGGGCTTTAGCCAGTTGTATGAGAAGGGCCACTGGTGGTTCAACCTGACCATCCTCCACCCATCCCAAATACTCGTCCAAGCAGCCAGCATTGCCTGCCAGCTCCTTTATACTCAGGCCTTTTTGCTCCCGGGCCAGCCTGATTCTTTGTCCAATCGATATAGGTTCATTCATTACCATTGGTTAATCTCCTTTCAGCATTTTTCTGAACTTATCTCCAGGGCTAACTACATTCTTCGTAACTGGAAATTAGTCTCATCTGTCCTGTCAATCAAAACTCGATTCCTCGCTTTTCAGCTCTTGTCCTTTCACTTCAACACTTTTACCCTGTTCGCTTGAATGGATACACGCTCATGCTGATTTTAATCATCTAGCTCGAGCTCATTTCTGCAATGAAATAATTTCACCCGTTTTAGTCAGATGCTATCATAAACCATAAATCGGGAGAAAAAGCAATCCGGGCAAAAACCCACTTTGAAGTTGGCCAGTGCTTGTCCCTGTGACAAATATTGTCCAAAATGCCGGGAATTCCTGAAACAAACGTTGTAAATAAAAACACCATTTATTGTATCGAGAATTATAAGTATATGCCTATGCACCTAGCTCAGGTTGTTTTCCGTTTACAAAATTTTTGTAGTAGAAAATGTTTTTTTCTGTAACACAAACTGGGATATGGCGATCAAAAAGGGTTTTCCCCAGTAGCGACGATTAAAGGGATAGGTAATCTCAGATAAATACGTCTGTACATGCTTTTTTAAAACATGTTTATGTATTCCCCGGATTACAGAATCCTAAATTGAGCCATTTGCCCGAGGAAACCGGCATCAACATTGACTGGATGCCGGATCAAGTCGGGCATGACAGGAACCCGCTGGGTCTTATTCGTCATTCCGGCGAAGGCCGGAATCCAGAGACCTCGACTTTCTAGGTCATCAGAACCGCTCAACTTGGGTTTCAATAAATGCACAATGACCCTCCTTGACCCCGTACATCTCGAGGTGAAAAGAGGAAATCAGAACGCGGCAAACCTCCTTCCTTTTCTACCTGAAATAATCAGGCTGAATAGGCCACAGTAAGGATGAAAGGACTACTTCAACCTTCCTCCCAGCCAATTTCATCTCGGCAGTTTCCCGGGACCCATCTGCCGGATTCGCTGAGTCTTCTTTTTGGAAAATATGGAAATCAAAAAAATGAAACTTGATCTTGACACAAAGCATCGCCCGGCCTACTTTGTTAACAGTATGAACAAAAAAGCCCCAAAAGTCAACCAAAAGCTCCTGGAGTACCAGGCTCACAGGTTGCAGGAGCTTATCAGCGAGATTCTTCGATGCTGTGAAGACAGAAGGCTTTACGAGTCTAACAGATTTAATCTGCCCTATGCTGAGTTGAAGTGCATCATGGCGTTTGAGGGGGAACGCTATATGACAGTGAAAGGAATGGCGAAAAAGCTAGATGTTGCAAAGAGTCGTGTCACAAAAATAATTGATGGACTTAGCAAAAAAGGTTTAGTCGAACGAATGAACGATCCCAAGGATGCTCGTGTAAAACTCATCAACCTTACCTCGGAGGGACGACAAAAATCAGAGGATATTGCTGCCTTTCAAAGGCAAATCCATCGACAGATTCTTCTTCAAATGGACATCGAAGAAAGAAAAAGAATGCTTTCTCATCTAGAGGTTCTTCGTTCTGCAATGGAAGCTGTTAAAGAGCAACTGAGGTGAGTCTGAAATATTCATACACCCTGATCCTTGCAGGACTATAATTGTTAACGGCATTAAATAAAAAGAATGGAAGTATGGAACGGAGGAAACAATGAACGAAAAGAAAGCTGAACAAAAAGAAAAAGCGGCCTTTATATGTGTGAAGGACACCATTGATGGCGCCTATCCATCTTTGGTATTAGGGATTAACGCAGCCCGGCAGGGCATGGAAAGCAAGATCTTCTATTCATTTATGGGGCTAAACATGGTTCTAAAGGGCGGGGCTGACAGGGCCAAGTTTTTCCCGCCAGGAGTCATGGGCGCCATTCCGGGAATGAGCTCTATCGCGACCGGGATGATGAAAAAAAAGATCGACAAGGCGAATATTCCCAGTCTGGCTGAACTCCAGGAAGTGGCTCAGTTGGAGGGTGTCGAGCTGATTGCGTGTAAGATGACCGTCGATATGATGGAAATCGATGAAAGCAAGCTGGCTGATGGAGTAACCGTCTGGACAGCTGAGGAATTCCTGAAGTACGCAAAGGACGCGAAGATTTGTCTTTTTACTTAATCTTGACCAGGTCTTGAAAGGGCCTTCTTTGTTTATGATTATCAAAACTTTAGTTTTCCAGCAACAGGACTTGATTATTTGGGGTTTGTGATAAAATCCACCTCCAAGTCAGCTCGGTGATTTGCCAACGCTAGCAATTGTCGAAATTCGAAAAATGTCATAAAAACCTTTGTGCTTAATATTTTAATCATAAGCCTGAAAAGCTTAAGAGACTTTGTGTAAGATATCCTGGGTTTTCACGAAAATATGGCCACGGATCTCCCTTCCCTACCTTCGAATGTCCTCCTTTCGTTAATATCTGATTTCCATCTAAAAAGAAGGATCACGACATCATGCATACACTTTATCGTTGCCACACAAGGCGAGATTCCATATACTTCGTTCCGCAAAAAGGAAGTTCTTATAAGCATCATCCATCCATCATCTCTCTTATCATCTCATGTGCAATTCATGCTAAATTAGCCACCTTAAAATTGTCAGAGATAATCTAATGAAAATAGTTTCAATAGCAACAAGCAAAAAAAAGGGGACAAGAAAAACCACACTGGATTCAGTCCGCGTTAAAAAGAATTTTGGAATTGATGGTGATGCGCATTCCGGCCCCTGGCACAGGCAGGTCAGTTTTCTTGCTTCTGAAAGTATTCAGCAGGCCCGGGATAATGGTCTGAATATAACCTTTGGTGATTTTGCCGAAAATTTTGCTACTGAAGGAATTGACTGGAAGAAGATACCCCTTGGAACCAGGCTTAGACTGGGAGAGACAACGCTTGTTGAAGTGACCCAGATAGGTAAGGAATGTCATAATAAATGCGCCATATATTATCAGGCCGGGGATTGCATTATGCCCAGAGAAGGTATATTTGCAAGGGTTATTGAAGGCGGCACGGTTAATAACGGGGACAGAGTTCAGATACTTGATAATGCCGAAAGAGACAGCTGGGACTGATAAACATGGCTAAATTTTCCGAAAATGTCCATGCTGACAGAGCTTCCGGAACAGAGGTAACCAAGGACTTTGAAGAATTGGGCAAGGCTGATTCAGAAGATTTACGAAGTGGGCCAACGGATTTGCCCCAAATGTTCCGGAAAGATGAAAGTCATCAGCGTGATCGAGGCTCAGGACACCATAAAAGAGATCCTCAAGCACCTGGGATTATGGGAGGTGAAACCCCGTCCCCCGCCCAAAGCCATTTCAAATAATTGAAAAGTTCAGGACCATCCATTTGCGAATCAAGTCATTACAGTTCTTAATGGTTCTAGGGTCAAAAGCTGCTGATCGTATTGTGCAATCCTGAGCAGTGCAAAAAACGAAAAAGTTGATGATGTAATCATAAGCCTGACAAGCTCAAAATCCTTATAACTTGTAGATGGATACTGGAAAAGGGAGGGTTTCAAGCCACAGTAAACGCAGCCGTAGTCCTCCGAACGGTGAGTTTAAATATCACAGATATTTTCGGCCTTTAATTCCATGAGATAAGTTCACAGTATCTATGATTTTGGGAGGCCAAAATTTTTGCAGATACCTATATGGGATATCTGCAATTTAGCCCCGCTTGCGATAAGTTGGAGGTAGTACGCCACGAGTGCACTTCAATTACAGATCAGATAACATATTGGGCATGTCGACTATTCGGGAAGCCCTGTTTCAATCAATAAGTTAACAAGGGTATCCAAGTACTTCTGATTTATGAGGGGCCGTTTATGCGAAATTTGCGGGCCATCGGTTTCAGGCATCAGATACCATTTCAAATAAATATGTAACGAATGTCTCGTTTATGCCCCCTTATTTCTCTCTTTGCTTAAATTGATCAGGGATCTTCAATCAACATACCGCGTGTAAGCTCTCCGGAATCTTTTGCTCCGATCAAACTCATGATACGTTTCATTTCCGCTGTGATTTCATTGATGATATTGCAAACACCTTCCCGGCCTTCGGCGGCAAGGCCATAAAGGATCGGGCGACCCAAGCCGACCAGTGAGGCTCCAAATGCCAGTCCCTTTAGGACATCGCTGCCACGTCTGAAACCTCCATCGGCAATTAGAACGGCCTTACCTCCGACAGCTTCAAAAATTTCATCCATTACCTGCAGGGCATGGGGTAAATAGTCCAGGGTGTGGCCGCCGTGGTTTGAAATAACTATGCCGTCAGCACCTGCCTCAACACATTTTTCTGCATCCCTGCGGCTTAGAATCCCTTTGCAGATCAACGGACAAGAAACTTTTTTGCGGATGTCTTTGAGTTCTTGCAGTGAAAGCGGTACACAGTCGGTGGCCACCTGTTTGTCGCGGATCTTGGTTCCTTGTCCTGCGTCCGTCTCGATCCCCACCCAGGTAACACCGGCTTTTTGTATCCCTTCCAAATCCCGGAACACCTTGTCTCTATCCTTGAAAGGCTTAGCATTAGCTGCTATCAAAACACCGGTTGCAACCAGTTCTTGTAAATTCTTTGGAATAGGGGTGCCCGTCCACATGAAGCTGCCAGCATCTTTAAGGGCTAGGGCAACATCCATCAGACCGTTATCCGTTATTGCCGGAATCGGCATGGTCATGGCCGACATAATCACCGGCGTTTTCAATTCAACATCAAGGATTCGGCACGTGGTTTTGGGCTCCACGCCGTCAATGTACTGTGGCCGAAATGTATACCGATCAAGAATGCGCCGGTCATGCTCGAGAATAAATCCGGTTTCAACAGCATCCAGCGCCCATCTGAACTCCTTTTCCCCAAGAATCTTTTTTCCTTTCTGGTAGATCTCAGTTAGTCCCATAAGAAGGATCTCCTTCCACTAAAATTTAGTCGCTGCAGCCCTCTCGTCTACTGTATCTTTACTTTGAATCTTGACGAATGTGTAACAATGTCGTATGCGAAAATAGAAAATAGCTGCCAACCAGATACATTAAGACTACCTCAGTTTCAAGGAAATCTGTGATAAGTTTTTCATACGTGCAACCGGGCCGGACATTCAGAGAAAAACTCTAAAGCCTAGCCACCTCAATATATGGTATTTCTCCACTTCTGTCCAATCCATTTGGCCAGTCCAAAACACTCGCCATAATCTTCACTGTAAGACCCTGAATGCACATATGACATCTTTTTGTAGCCTGTCCCAAGGTGGAATTCAAAGTTTCCCCTTTGTGTTGCCGCTATTTGATCTGTCAAGGGTGTCGCCTTTCATCTACAAGTGTAGAACCCTTCGGCCTTTCAGAACCTTCCAATTCCAGATCAAGTTTTTATGGCTCCGACTCTAAGGGTTGCTGATCGTAAGCTGCAATTTTGACCAGTGCAAAGGACCGGAAGAATTGATGATGAAAGATAAGCCAGAGAAGCTCAAAAAACTTATGTGTTGCGGAAAAATACTGAAAAATGATTTGCCTCAAAACTCATAGGAATCTTTTGTCTCTCGCTTCAACGTCGCTTAGAAGTGCCCATTTTGGATAGCCTTCCCTGCGACTGTTTGATCGAGCATTTTTGCCTCGGCTCTCTGGGGCGAAAAGCCATTCGCGCTCTGCGCAGGAGGCATAAAAGAGTAAGGGATTCTGACAGATCCAAATCTTTCCCGGGGAAGAAAGAAGAGGAGTGATAGAGGAAGTGGACAGACAATGGAAGGAGGAACTTGGAACAACGCACAGCAAGTTAATTCAGCTAATGAGGTTCTTCTCGCTATCCTCCAGTTCTCCAGTAAAGCATTTTCTGTGTCTCCTTATCAAAGGCAAGCTGGAGATTTCTTGTTTGGATAACTACCACGCCCCGCGTTGCTGTATCTTCCGACAAAGTGGAAGGTATTTGTAGTTCACCAGACCAAGTCGCGACGAAAAACCCGATGCTTTGCGTGACCCTCCCTGGAAGTCCCCATTCCTTAATTGCTTGGTCATAGGTCATCACATTTTTTTGTTGATTCAGATAATTGCTGAAATCAGTCCGCTCAACTTGAGTTTTCCTTTCACCAATTCCTGCGCAACCAGCTACCAGAAAGACACCCAAAAGTATAAAGCGTATTTTGTTCATATTCTTACCTATATATCCTCCGCCTTCTAATCTTACTTCAGCTCCGATCGGCCTCCTTAGCTGCACCCCGCATGGAGTTGAGCACAAAGTATACCGAAATGGCCAGACGCAAATATCTATAGAGATTTAATGGGGTTACATTCCGATCAACGTTAAGGTAAAAGAAAAGCACCTGTCTGAATTATGAAATCCACTACCATTTTATGTCAGAATTTTACCCGGTAGTTTACGAAAAAGGGCCTGCGTGGAACTTGTGACTTTCCTTTTCCCATCAGCATATCTGTCTAGTCGGTTTTTCGAGTTGGGGTTTCTTGTTGACATTTCAATATTCTTCGGTTCTAATAATTATTATGAATGGGACAATACGAAAACCGTTGATCATTCTGTTGAATAACTGGTGGCGCACCTCCCATTAGGAGGTGAGGCCACTGACGCTGCTATTTTAGAAATAAGAAAACCGTGGGCTCGCTTCCTGAGACCCGCGGTTTTTTGGTTGGTATTTGTTCAAGAAAGGCCGTGGGTGAGAAATCCCCGCGGCCTTTTTTGTTCTGGAGTTGTCTCACAAAAATCCAAGGGAAGGAGGAAGGAAAAATGATTAAGGAAGGCATCTCAAAATTGGTGAGAGGGGAAAACCTGTCTGAGGAGGAAACCGAACTGGCCATGAATGAAATCTTCACTGGTAAGGCCACATCTGCCCAGGTCAGCGCATTTCTCACAGCCCTCAGAATGAAGGGTGAGACGGTAGATGAAATCACGGGTGCTGCCAGAGCTATGCGAGCACGGGCAATCAACATCAAACTGAACAACCATATGGTGAATATCGATCGAGACGAAATCAATGTTGAAGATGAAACGATCCTTGACACCTGCGGGACGGGAGGCGATGGAACGAATACCTTCAATGTGTCAACGGCAACTGCCCTAGTCGTAGCAGCAGGGGGGATCAAAGTCGCCAAACACGGCCAGCGGACGAACTCAGACCACTGTGGAAGTGCCAATGTGCTTGAGGCGCTGGGGCTGGAACTGGATATCAGCCGAACGGATGCGGAAAGGTGTATCCGTCAAGTGGGTATCGGCTTTCTTTACGCGCCGCTTTTCTACGGGGCGATGAAATACCCTGCTGTGGTCAGGCGGGAGATTGGCATCCGTACCATTTTCAATCTGCTCGGCCCCCTGACAAACCCGGCAGGCGCGACTGCTCAGATCCTTGGGGTCTACGAACCAGATCTGACCGAAAAAATGGCTCGGGTTCTCAGGCGACTCGGTACCAGGGAAGCATTTGTGGTTTGCGGTGAAGGCACATTTGATGAAATTAGCATCTGTGGCCCTACCAGGATATCGCATCTCAAGGACGAGGAAATCAGCAGTTTTGACATCACGCCGGAGGAGTATGGGTTTGAGAGGGCAACACCGGAAGAGATAAAGGGTGGCAATGCAAAAGAGAATGCGCAGATCATTCGAGACATTCTAGAAAGGCAGCGGGGCCCAAAGCGAGATATGGTTCTTTTAAATGCAGGCGCCGCATTTTTGGCCGCGGGGTTGGATCAAAATCTGGAGCAAGGGATTGAAAGGGCAAGAGATGCCATAGATTCCGGTCGAGCCAAGGAAAAGCTTCAGTCACTTGTCTCTTTTACTCAGCAGTGCAGCTATTTTGTCCGAGAAATAGGTGGGGAAATCGCGATGCCCTAGACACCAAGGGCATCAAAGGCAGTTTTCCGCCCCAAGCAATTGTTATTTACCCCGATGCTGGATGGGTTAGGGGGAGTGATATTTACAGGGTAATGCAACCGGTGATAAAAGGCCGGGCGAGATTACGAGGTCAAGAATTGACCTTTGTAAAATAACCAAGCCCCGCAAGGAAGCAGACCCAAAAATTAGCGGCCCCAAAGTTTGCTCCCTTCTTCCTTAAGGAGGATGATGCATGCATCTACCATACTAAAATCTCAGATCCCTTATTTTCTTCCATTTTGCAGTGCCAAGCTGAACACCAAAATGACTTTTCCATCCTGATCGTAAGCTGCAATGTTGATCAGCTCCAAAAACCGGCAAACTTAATTATCAAGTAATAAGCCTAATGATCGAATTTTTCTTTTGTTTACTATAACAATACTGGTTGTGGACTCCAAGTCACAGTAAACACATCCGTAACCTTTCGAGTGGTGAGTTTAGATATCACAGATTTTATTGGTCCTTAATTCCATGAGATAAGTTGGAGA
>Ga0207796_1000992_pt1 | contig 10015 bp, 5 predicted proteins | sample Pon1CUnioCityCA_6_FD_187274 | JGI IMG/M metagenome (GOLD analysis project Ga0207796, IMG submission 187274) | Marine sediment microbial community from Union City, CA, USA - Pond 1C Sediment 1 (SPAdes) | ecosystem: Environmental > Aquatic > Marine > Intertidal zone > Salt pond sediment ...
CTTTGAGCCGGGCGATGAGGCCGGCTGGGTGCGATGCCGGGTGCTGGCCTTTCTCGACACGGCTTACTTTGACGATGTGCACCCCCACAAGGAGCGGTACGAGGGGCGCGCCATCGAGCTGGTCGCCGAGGCGGGCGGGCAGCTAGTGGGGCTTATCGACGTCGAGTGCGAGACGGAGCCGGGCACCATCTGCTCAGCACCTGCCGATGCGGCGCACGCCGGCCCGGCGGGCATGATCTGGCACCTGGCGGTCCATCCCGGCTACCGGCGCCGGGGAATCGGCCGCGAGCTGCTGGCGGAGGCTGCCAGGCGGGCGCGGGCATGGCAAATCCGCCGATTTGAGGCGTGGACGCGGGACGACGCCTCTGTGAACGACTGGTACCGCGCCCAGGGCTTTGGTCACGTCCAGCACTACTGGCACGTCTTTATGGGTTCGCGGGAGGAGCTGGCAGCGCTCAAGGCGCAGGTCCCCGGCCTGCGACCGGTATCGGCCTTTGCCCACTACCTGGGCGAAGATGAGGACCTGCTCGAGCGTTTTGAGCGGGTTCATCGCTGCAACCGCAACGACCTGATCCTCGAGCCGTAGACGATGGAGGCAGGGGTGGGCGAGATGGTCCACGTGCCGGCAGGGCCGTTCTCCATGGGCACCGGGGCCGGCGAGATCGACAGGCTGGCGAGCGAGTTCGAGCTGGCAAAGACGTGGGCACAAAAGGGCTATTTCAGGCGGGAGCAACCACAGCACACGGTGGCGCTGCCCGCCTATTGGATCGGGCGGCATCCGGTGACGGTCGCTCAGTTCGGCGGGTTTGTTGAAGCAGGCGGCTATCAACAATCCTGCTTCTGGACGGCAGCAGGCTGGGCCTGGCGCGAGGCCGAGAACCGGAACGAGCCTGCTTACTGGGACGAAGATACCTGGACCGGCGACGCGAGACTGCCTGTGGTGGGCGTGAGCTGGTACGAGGCCATAGCCTATTGCCAGTGGCTGAGCAAAGTCACAGGCCGCGACTTCCGCTTGCCCAGCGAGGCTGAATGGGAGAAGGCAGCACGCGGCAAAGACGGGCGGACATTCCCCTGGGGCGACGGCTTTGACGCAGCCCGGTGCAACGTGCGGACCAGCGGCCTGGGCCGGACGTTGCCGGTGGGCCGGTTGAGCCCGGCAGGCGACAGCCCCTACGGATGCGCCGAGATGGTGGGCAACGTATCGGAGTGGACGCTGACAAAGTCCACGCCCTATCCCTACGAGCCAGGCGACGGGAGAGACGATCCTGCCGGTGAGGCGGAACGGGTGACCCGCGGCGGTTCGTGGCACAGCCCGGTGCTCCGCGCGCGCACCTCCTCACGAGGCATGAACGATCCCTTCTTTGCCGACAACGACCTGGGATTCCGCTGTGCGTCCCGAAGGCTTAGCGCTGATGGCGGTCACCGTTCAGTCGCCGCAGTCACGCACAAACGCAGCGATATCGCGCACGAGGGGCGCGCCGTCGTCAGTGAGGGCGGCAAAGAGGTAGTCGCTATGGCCTGCATCTGTATAAATCTTCAGCTCGCTGGGCGCGCCGGCGTCCAAGAGCGCGGCGTGAAATTGGGTCGAGATCTCTACAGGAACAGTCTCATCATCAGCGCCGTGGATGATCAGCAGCGGCGGCAAGTCAGCGCGCGCATAGCTCACCGGTGAGGCTGCGGCAAAGTTCTGCTGCCCGCCCATCACCTCCTCCATGACCTCGGGCGTGGAGCCCTTGCCAACCCAGTAGTCGTACTCGGCCTGGATATCATAGGGGCCGCTGAGGCCTATCCAGCCGCAGACCTCATCGCTGCTGTGACTCAGGCTCTCCAGATAGCCGCGATCCAGAAGCGCCAGGCTGCTGAGATGGGCGCCGGCCGAATGACCAGCGACGACCACACGCCGCGGATCGCCGCCGTAGCTGGCGATATTCTCCAGGGTCCAGCTGATGGCCGCCGCCATCTCGCGGGTCATCTGGTCGTAGCCGGCATCGGGGTAAAGGGTGTAGTCAGGGATAACGACGACCATGCCCTCGGGCAGGAGCTTTTGGGCAACCGGAGCAAAGAGCGTTTTGTCATAGTCCTTCCAACTGCCGCCGTGTACAAAGATGAGGACCGGGTACCCCTCACCCTGGGCCGGGGAGTAGACATCCAGCCGCGGGCCCGTGTCGGGGTGAAAAGCGACGTCGCGCTCGAGATGTGGGTACTGCTCGTAGAAGCGCCTGCCGGTAAAGTAGGCCCGGGCCAGCCTGGCGTAGAAGCTGATCTCGTCGCCAAAGGCGAACCAGGCGCCGACAAGCAAGGCCAGGACAACGGCTGCGATTCCCAAGATGACGTACGGCCGCATAGGGTACCCTCCCTATTCGAGAAAGCAAGTTTTGGACGCCTACTGCATCCTCTGAGCAATCCAGAGTCAGCCTGAGCCAGTCGAAGGGGACTCTGGCGGTCTACTGCACAGAAACCGCGAGCAAGCGCCCTTCCGGACCTCGCGGCGAGTATAGCACGGGCAGGCGTAACACGCAAAGGGCGGCGCGCTCTGAACCGAGGCGCCGTACTTGGCATTCGGTGGCTCAAGTGGTATAATCAGCGCGGTATAGTGCAGCGTACTACGCACGCAGGAGGCACAGATGGCACGGCAGATCGGTTTGCTCGAGCGCGCCCGGTTGGAGCAGGAGTACGACCACGCCAAGTTGATGGCCGAGAGGCTGCGCATTCTGCACACCCTGGGCATGGCCATCGCTTCGGCCATGGACCTGGAGCAGGTGCTGACCCGTATTGTCGAGGCGGCGGTCTTTATCACCGAGGCCGAGGAGGGCTCGCTCCTCCTGCTGGACGAGGAGACGGAGGACCTGCATCTGCGGGCGCAAAAGGGGATGGGAGACCGGTACGCGCGCGGCTTTCGCGTCCCGGTGCACGATAGCCTGGCAGGCAATGTGCTGCGCACGGGCAAGCCCGAGCGAATGGAAAGCGCGACGCAGGAGTACAAGGTCGTCACCGGCTACCTGGTCATGTCGATCCTCTACGTGCCGGTCGCCATCCACGGCACGCCGGTCGGCGTCCTCGCAGTGGATAACCAGACCACCGAAAGACCCTTTACCGAGGACGACGAGAACCTACTGCTGGTGCTGGCCGGATATGCAGCCATCGCCCTTGAGAAGGCACAGCTGATAGACGAGTCAGAGCGCAAGTTTCAAATGATGGCGGCGCTGCACGGCGTGCAGCAGTCAGGTGGGGGAGCGCTGCCAGACGCGGACGTGTCCGTAATCCTGGTGGGCGACCCCGGTGCAGAGGCACAGGTACTCTGCCCCGCCTACCTGTCCGAGGTAATCGCCCCCTGCCTGGATGCGATCTGCGAGGTGCAGTCGGTGCTGGACGAGCTGGCGGGCCGGCCCCCAGCCGAGGTGCGCGTGCTGGCTATCACCCAGGGTTGGCCCGTGTCGGTTAGCCTGGCCGAGGCCACAGAAGCGCTGGCGGTCCTGGAAGATATCATCCTGCCCCAACAAGGCAAACACGGGCAAGACGCCGGCGATCTGGCGATAGAGGCCACGATTGCCCTCGTTGGGAGATTTGGCGCCAATCTGCTCGAGGCCCAGCGCATCCGCGTGGTCAGCCGCTTGCTGCCCCGGCTGAGGACGCTGGTTTCAGTACCGCTGCGGGTCTCGGCGCTTCAGGCACCTGCCGAGTAGCCCATCGCCCCCGTCCGCCATCTCAGATGACAGGTTTCGCCGGGAACGATCCGGTCGAGGTCCCATGCGAGCCAGGATATAACTTGCGATTTTCGGGGTTTCGGGCTAGAATGGCGACAGACAACGTCCCGCCATGCAGTTCCGGGCGCTGTCCGAACCGAGCCAGCGAGGGGAAAGATGTCAGTCCTCGACCTAACAAGATGCCCGATCTGTCACGCGCCGGGTAGCCTGGCGCGCCAGACCACACAGCTAGAGACCCGAGCCCACGTCACCTACGAGTGCCTGGAGTGCGGCACGCTGCTTGCCTGGCTGGGCGATGAGATGTGGCTGGAAGCCGACCGCTGGTCTTTCCAGCAGATAGGACGCCCCGAAAGGGCCGACCTGCTGTACAAGAGCATGACGGTCGCCGAGCTGCGCAGGCTCGCAGGAGACCAGCCGCCCGCAGGCATACCCGCGCCCATTGGCAAGAGCAGCCAACCCAAAGCTCCGCCAGTCTGGATCGATCTCAAGCCGGAAGAGAAAGTGGCGCCGTCGACGAGGCCAGAGCCTGCCGCCAGGGCTGAGGAACAGCCACCGGAGGAGCGTGCGCCGGAAGCATCGCCAGCAGGCCCCCTCCAGGAAGAGGAGCCGGAGCCAGAGCCGCCTGCAAAGCCAGCGACGACGCCGCCCGTCCCCTCTGCAGCAGAGCCAGAGCCGCCCGAAGAGGAACCAGAGATAGCCGAGCCCGAACTTCAGGAGCCGGTAGTCGAAATGCCCCCGATCGTCGCCGAGCCCTCCGCAGAGGGCCCGGCGATAGTGCAGCCGGGTCAGGCGAAAGCGGAGTCGGGGCCAGCGAAAGCAGAGCCAGAGCCTCCAGAGCCGGTTGCTGAGAAGCCAACGATCGTCGCCGAGCCTCCCGCACAGGGCCCGGCGATAGCACAGCCGGAGTCAGCCCAACCGCCGGTCCAGGGAGTAGCGCGAGAGACCCACAAAGAGCCGGTTTCCGGACCACCACCGGCCGAAGGCAGACCACAACCCGCATCCCGGCGGCGCCGAAGCCGGGGCTCACCCTTCCTGGTGATCAGCGTCGGCTTTGTGCTGCTGTTTCTCATCTGCAGCGCTGCCGTGATGATACTCTACTCCACGATCAGCAATTGGCCGGGAATAGCAGCTTTGCCCACGAACTCGCCAGCAGCGGAGGTAGCCGCCACCGAGACGGCGACACCCACCCAGACGCCAGTCCCTACTGACACGCCGGCCCCGACCGATACGCCCCCTCCCACCGACACACCAGCTCCTACGCCATCGCCCGTGCCTGGGGAGCCGACCGCGGTCGAGTTCCAGGGGGTTACCGACTATCTGGCAGCTAGCGGCAGCCACTACCTGGTCGGGGAGGTGCTCAACGAAACGGCAGATAGCTTGCGCTTTGTCGAAATCCTCGCAACCTTTTACGATGACGCCGGGCAGGTGGTCGGAACCGGGTCAACCTTCACCGAGCTGAGTATCGTCAAGCCGGGCTCCTCGGCACCCTTCAAGCTGACGACACTCAACCCCCCGCAGGTGGGCAACTATGATCTGCGAGTCGATTATGCGACGACAACCCAGTCCCCGATCACACTGGAGGTCCTGGGGCACACCGGCACCACGGATGGCAGCGGCTGGTACCGTGTCACTGGCGAGGTGCGGAACCCGCACGATTTCGCGGTCAAGTTCCCCGAGATCGTAGCCACCTTTTACAGCGCCACCCACGATGTGCTCCGCGTTGAGGGCGTCTTTGCGGAGGCAGATCTGCTCGAGCCGGGCCAGGTTTCGTCCTTTGAGGTCGTGGTGACCGAACCGCCTGCTGACCTGCACTACTATGCCCTGCAGACGGAGGCTGTGCAGCAGTAGAGGGTATTTATACGAGGACGGGATCTTCCAGATGCGACCCAGTGTACTCATCAGAGACCTGGCGAGCGAAACGCTGAATGGAGTATACAAAGATCAACCCTAAGGTCCCCCCAGTTCATCCCTTAGGGCCATTGAATTTCTCCGCCCCGTGTGCTATAATTATTCTCGTACGGACCGTTTTTCACCGGGTTTCACGGTCCGTCCCCGCGAGCGCCTCGGCTCCACAAGCCGAGGCTTTTTTTCGCATATAGATCGGAGGCCTGGCAGCAAATTTCTGCGCCAGACCTCCGGTTTTTGCTTCCCGCAATGGCTTTCTATGCTCCTAATGGCCCATCACCGCAGTAGGGGCCGGTGCTGCGCAAGTCCTCGGCAGCACGGTCAGGATGAGCCAGCCCTCCTGCCCTCAGTCGTCCTGCATGGGCACCAACTTGAGACGGGACTCTGCCTCGCGCTCCACATCCTCGCGGGCGTACAGCATGGGGTGGTACCCGCTCTCAAACCAGGCCTGCACCTGATCGTCGTAGTGCTTGCTGCCGGGCTGGCCCGACTGGCCGGGAACCAGCAGCCCCCACGAGTTCCGCAAGTCCCCCAGGTCGGCGATAAAGCGAAAGGGCGGGCCGATGGTGCCCTCTGTGCTCAGGTCAAAGCGACTTATGCCGGTTGCCCACACTGTGGTCGCGTCGCCGCCCATGGAGAACGGCCCGCGGTTGAGCAGCTTGTCGAGGGGCTTCACGCTACCCAGCGTGTGAGCAAAGGTCAGGGTGTGCAGCTTGCCCCAGGCCCAGTCGTCGATCCCGGGCCCGAGCTCGGCGGTGAGAAAGTCGACCGTCTCGCGCAGCGCCAGACGCATGACCTCGTCGCGGCCCTCGCCCCCGCCCAGGTCGAACCAGTGTGAATCGGGTTGGGCCAGGATTCGTCGCAGCCAGGCCCACGATTTCTCGCCGAACATGCTGGAATTCTGCAAGAGTGGCGTGGGTCCCTTGCCCCGGTAGCCAGCAGCCAGGTCACCCAACTTGTCCGCCAGCATCAGATTGAGCATGCGGCGCACGAAGACCTGGTAGACAGCAGCAGCGGGGCTCCCCTCAGTAAGGATGCCGTCCCACTGGCGCATGATATCCACAACCCTTTCCAGCTCCGGGTCGTCCACCGGAAGCTGGCCCAGGTAGGGCGCAATCGCCCGAGCCATCGGAGATTCCAGGTCAAACTGCATGTGCTTGATATAGTCCACGTCGATGGCATCGCGCGCCTGGAGCATCTCGACGATGCGCTGGTAGCGGTCGCCGGTGATGAACTCGCTGCCCAGCTCGTAGGGATAGTCACTCCCGATGACGCGGTTGTTGGCCGAGGCCACATAGCCCTGGGGCGGGTTGTAGAGGTGGGGCAGCTCCTCGAAGGGGATGTAGCCAGTCCACTCGTACTCGCCGGTCCAGCCAGGCACCGGCACACGGCCGTCGCCAGCGGCGCGGATGGGGATGCGGCCCGGATAGCTGAAGCCGATATTGCCCCCGGTGTCGGCATAGACCATGTTCAGGACCGGGGCAGACCAGTGGCGCAGCGCCTCGCGGAACTCGAGGCAGTCCCGGGCGCGGTTCATCTCCAGCAGGCCCTCGAGCATGGTGTCCGGCTCCAGCGAGGGCCAGCTCAGGGCCAGAGGCTCCTCCCCGGCGAGGTCGGATGCCAGGGAATTTATGATGGGGCCGTGATGGGTGACGATCACCTCCTCGACCACCGTCTCCCCGCCCTTGACCTTGATCTCCTCCTCGATCACCTGGGCGTCCCGCCACGCGCCCTGGAACTCGTACTCCACCCTGGCTCTGCCCTCCTCGTCCTGCGTTCGGCGCAGGCGCTCGATGAAGAGGTCCTGGACATCGGGAAAGCCGGCAGTATAGCCCCAGGCCACCGCTCCGTTATGTCCAGATACGATCCCGGGGATACCGGGGAAGGTCACGCCAGTGAAGTTCAGGCTCCCACCGCCCACAGCCTCCTGGCAGACCAGGTGGTTCTCGTACCATATGCTGGGCAGGCTCATCATGAGATGCATGTCGTTGGCCAGCAGAGGCGCTCCGCTGGCGGTGTGCGCGCCTGACAGCACCCAATTGTTGCTGCCCAGGCCTTCGCGCGCCGCCGGACCAAGGTAGGGTCGCGCCTCCTCAGCACTATCGAGGGCCGATGGGCCTATCTTGGCCAGATCGGCGCCAGGGGGAATCACCGTGAGCTTCTCGCCTGGGATCCCAGCCTCCAGCTCGTGGGCCAGCTCGGGGCCCAGATGCTCGATCAGCCGCGCACGGAGCAGCTCGCTCTCCCAATTGACGCACAGCGACCAGGACATATACTTGACCCAGGCCAGCGTGTCCGCTACGGTCCAGGGCTCGGGCTTGTAGCGCAGCAGGGTGAACTCGACCGGCAGGCGGCCCTGGTCAATGCGCGCGTTGACGCCAGCCGCATAGGCTTCGATCAGGGAACGGGCCTCTCCAGCGGTGGCTTGCGCCTCCTGCTCGGCGACGCGGCGCATGCTCAGGGTGCGCACCCAGCGGTCTACGGGTAGCGTCACCTCGCCCATCACCTCCGAGAGCCGCCCCGCCACCAGGCGCCGGAAAAAGTCCATCTGCCACAACCGGTCCTGGGCGTGGGCGAATCCCTGGGCGAAAAGGAGGTCGCGCTGCCCTACTGCATAGATGTGAGGCACGCCCCAGCGATCACGCACGATCTCAACCTCGGCGTCGAGCCCGGGCAGCCGGATGGAGCCCTCCGTCTGGGCCAGAGGACGCCTGACCAACAGGTGATAGGCGGCCCCGGCCAATCCCGCGATGGCAGCCGCCGCAGCCGTTATTGCACTCCAGCGTTTTGACATGGTCTATCTCCTTGTATCCGATTGCCTTGTGGCTGAGTATAGCAGACTATTGGTGCCAGGACAAGGTGCAGGCTCAGCCACAGCCCTTTGCCGGTTCTCCTGGCTTGACCGATGATAACATACTTGGTATACTTGTGCTGGTTAATCCAGGCGTTCTGAGCTGTCCGGGCGGTGCCTATAGGCGGCGCCCGAGGAGGCAGGATGCGGGAAGCATGGAGCATTGATACCCCAGGTACTGGCAACTCCGCCCTGCGCATTCGTACCGCCGCATGGGGGCTTTTGCTTTTCCTGCTTGCCATCGGCCTGTCGGCGTGTGGTGGTCAGGCGACGCCTGATGTGACAGCGACCGTCGATCCGGTGGCATCGGAGGTGGCCCTGCAACGGGCCGTCGCTGCCACACTGACGGCAGAGGCGGCGATTCCGGCTGCAGAGATGGTCGAGACCCAGGTCGCTGTAGCGCGGGCTGCCGCAGCAACCCTGACCGCCGAGGCCCCCGGGCCCACGATGACGCCGACACCGCCGACAGTACTGGATGCGATGGGCGCCCGCGACCTGGGCGGCGGACTCCGGCTGCTCATGCAGGAGACCAAGGACGATGGGCAGACCGACTATGGCTACCACTTCTGGACCCCCCTTCTTGTGGGCCCTGAGGAGGGGGTCACGGCCACTTTTAACCGGGCGGTGGACGGCTTTACGACCTATGCCGTGGACGAGTTCCGGCAGTGGATCGCCGGGGGGCTGAACGAGCCCGGGAGCACCATATGGATGACGCACACGGTCACCTATGCCACCGACGATCTGGTCAGCGTGCTGTTTTATGTCGACGGGTATGTGATGGGCGCGGCGCACCCGTTCCACTACTCCCACAGCCTGAACTACGAGCTGGGTAAGACACATATGCTCGACTTGGCAGACCTATTCCGCCCAGCGTCCGACTATCTCGAGGTTATGTCACGTTACTGCCTCGATGACCTGGAGCGACAGGGAGTCCTGGAGTGGGAAGAGGGCGCGCTCCCCCAGGCAGAGAACTTTCAACGGTGGAATATCACGCCCGAAGGACTTTTGATCAGCTTTGACGAGTACACGATCGCGCCGTACGCTGCCGGGCCGCACGAGGTTCTGATCCCCTACACCGTACTGGAACCCGTCGCCGACCCGGAGGGACCTCTGGGCCGCTTTTTGCCCATAGGTTGATGGTGTCCCGTCAAAAGGAGAGAGCGCGCTCGACTCCCGGCGAATCGAACGCGCCCAGCAAGGAGAAAAAGGAGACTCGGAGAAGCCTTGCAGCTTCAACGTCATTATCATAAGGCATTCAGGCCGCAGGCGCAATAGGAACTTGGTACTAAGGCACCGATGTGGCAGAGTCGTCAATGCGAGCCGGGACGAGGTCTACTAAGAAACTTGTCGTGCGAGGAGCGAGCGCCGTTTGCGAGCGACGCGGCAACCTCCAACGATGCACAAGCTGCCACCTGGTCTACGATCCTCATGGTAGCCTTGGGGATTGCGCCTCTCGCGAGCAAGAGGATCGGGGCCAGAACGGCGCTACTAATGACACGGGTTCTTTCACCGTGAGCATCAGCGAGGCGGTCTCCTTGGTCACAGTTGGGGATTG
>Ga0207796_1000993_pt1 | contig 10014 bp, 6 predicted proteins | sample Pon1CUnioCityCA_6_FD_187274 | JGI IMG/M metagenome (GOLD analysis project Ga0207796, IMG submission 187274) | Marine sediment microbial community from Union City, CA, USA - Pond 1C Sediment 1 (SPAdes) | ecosystem: Environmental > Aquatic > Marine > Intertidal zone > Salt pond sediment ...
TGAGGTTCTTCCGATGTACGAGACGAGCAGCGTCATAGGCATCAGGCCGAAGGACGGTCTTCCCGCACTCAATCCTCCAATGGATACCGTACTGGGGGAAGGTGATTCAATAATAGCCATCTCGGAGGACGACGATACCGTCATACTGTCGGGAAGGACCGGTCCTGAGATAGATGGGTCGGCCATAAGGGAAGACCACGTGGAGGACAGGGTGCCCACCAGGATAATAATGCTGGGGTGGAACTGGCGCGCGCCGATAATCATCAGGGAGCTGGACAGCTACATACAACCCGGTTCACACATGAGGATAGTGGCCAGGGAGGGTATGTGCGGCTTTCGAATTCAGGATTACGACCTGAGCAACCTGCAGCTGGAGTGCACGCCGGCGAACACCACCGACCGGACCGTCCTCGAGAGCCTGGAAATAGAGAGCTACGACCACATCATCATCCTCTGCTATGCCGATGCAATGGATGCCCAGGAGGCGGACTCCTCGACCCTCATGACACTTCTCCACATAAGGGACATAACCGAGAGGCTGGGAGGCAAGTACTCCATCGTCAGCGAGATGAAGGACATCAGGAACAGAAATCTGGCGGAGGTTACCGGAGCGGATGATTTCATAGTGAGCGACCAGATGCTCAGTCTGCTTCTAACCCAGATATCTGAGAACAAGTACCTGAGCGGTGTATTCTGGGACCTGTTCGACCCGGAGGGTTCGGAGATATACCTCAAGCCCGTCATGAGGTACGTGGACCCGGGAAGACCGGTTAACTTCTATACAGTGCTGGAGAGCGCCGCCAGGAGGAACGAGGTGGCGGTGGGCTACAGGATAGAGAGACTGAAGGACGACGCCGGCAGCTTCTACGGAGTGGTGGTGAATCCCGACAAGAGCGACATGGTCACCTTCAGCCCGGAGGACACCATCATCGTCCTGGCGGAGGACTAGCCGGAACGGCCGCCGGACCACCCTTCGTTCTCAGAGAGTTCCTCCAGCAGGGCCAGGGCCCAGCTGTATGCACGCTGGAAGGCCGGTCCGACTTCCTGGAAGCCGGGGATGTAAAGGAGTTCCTCCAGTCTCCGGTTAACCTCCTCCGGATACGCCCTCTCCGCGTAACGGATACCGAAATCGAACCTGGCAGGCCTGTACTTCAGATTGAGCAGGCCCGCCAGCCTTCCGGCTACGAACCTCTGATGCTGCGTGACGGCGTCGATACGCTTTCCCCGTTCTATCTGCTTCCGGACCTCCGTGGCGATCAGTGGAAGAAAGGCTGAGAGTGATTCGAAGAATCGTCGTCTCTTCTCCCCCAGTTCCTCTCCGGAAGCGCGGCAGGCCCGCAGAATGCCGCTCCTGTCCAGCCAGATGACGGGAGTGCCGTGTCTTTCCGGCTCCAGGAGCCTGTTGCCCGACGACTCCTTTTCCACGAGAAGGTCTATGTAGAAAAGCTCCGGCGCGTCATTTATGAAGTAGAAGCACTGGCTGTGCCCGTGCCATGCGGGTTCCGGCATGCGCATCCTGGAAGAGATGCCGTACGTACCTCCCAGGTAGTCCTCGAGGATATCGAAGGCCCTCTCCACGCTGTCGTCCCTTACCACCATGGCCAGGTCCAGGTCGGACAGGTCATCGAGGTATCCCGTTGCCGCCGAACCCCCCTCCCATACGGCTAGCACCCATTCTTCCGGCTCGAGGAGTTCCAGTATCTCCTCCTTCATGTTCCGCCTGAAGGCAGTGGTCTTCATGGCCTTCCCTTCCAGTTCCGTGTTCTGACGCGTGGGCCTGTCACTCAAGTACGGCTGCCGTGTGACAAGGCAGATACACCGCTTATTCCAGGGGAGCGGATGCCTTCGGATGGACTAGTCGAGACCCAGGAGACCGTCCCGGAGACCTCCGTTGGGGGGATCGTCCCCCAGCCAGATGGAGAAGAAGACCGTGGAGAAGTCGCTTCCCTCGATGGTCCCCATGTAGGTGCCCTTGACGGATACTTCGAGACCTGTGCCGGGCACGTACGTGAAGGACATCTCATCCCCGTCCAGCATGCGGGTCATCCAGGAATTCAGTGTAGTTATCCTGTCCTCGTATACCGAAAGGTCATCATCGGCATTCTTCATGAAACCCTCTGCCCATGCGGAGGCTATGTCGGATTCGCCGACATCCCTCACGAAGTGCAGTACCAGTCTCTTGACCTGCTGTGATGACGCTATCCGGTATCCGTCGCTTCCGGGTTCCTCGAGGTACAGCGCCGCCACGTAGACATTGACCTTGAATATCGTGGCCTCCCTGGTGCCCAGGCCGTTCAGCACGAGTTCTGTGCCGTTCACAGTTATCCTGTCAGGATATGTGACACCATCCTTCTCCATGGAGAATGCCGCTGCCGTGAACGCCAGAAGAGAGACGGCCAGTACCGCTGTTGCTCTTATCTTCATGATCCTCCCCAGTTCAGCTGGTTGGGTGTTCTAGCTTCTATCGGTAAACAGGTCTCCCATGGCCGCGAGGAGCTGGGACATGGAATACGGCTTCAGGAGGAACCTCGAGTTCTCACTGAACCTCTGGATGTCCCGGATGCTCTTCTCCCTGCTGTAGCCGCTGCAGAAGATGAACGGCATGTCAGGACGGACCTCCCTGATCCTGTCGGCGGCCATGAAACCGTTCATGACCGGCATGACAGCGTCCAGTATGACCAGGTCGACACTGTCAGGTGAGTCGGTCACCAGTACCACCGCCTCCTCTCCGTCAGCGGCGGTTATCACCTCGTGACCGGCCTCGGTAAGCACTTCGCAGGCCAGGTTCCTGACGCTCTCGTCATCCTCCGCTATTATGATGGTCCTGGAGGAAGCATCTTCCATCTCGTACTCCTGGGGTATCTCCTCGATCTCGATGCTCCTGTCGGCCACTGGAAGATAGACACTGAAGACCGAGCCGTTCCCGGGCTCGCTCTCGGCCTTGATAAGTCCGTCGTGCTGCGTGACTATCCCGTAGACGGTGGAGAGGCCGAGACCCGTTCCCGCGGTGATTCCCTTGGTGCTGAAGAATGGCTCGAATATCCGCTCCAGGGTCTCCTCGTCCATGCCGTGTCCGGAATCGGATATGGACAGCGTTCCATAGTACCCGGGACTGGCCGAGGGATTCGATTCGCAGAACTCGCTGTTCAGGTACTGCTTCTCGGTCCGTACCAGTATCTTCCCCCCCTGTGGCATCGCGTCCCGGGAGTTGAGGCATATGTTCAGGAGTATCTGTCCCATCATGGAGTGGTCGGCGTTCACGTATATGGGCTCCGGTGAGGGTTCGTGGTCGATAACGATATCCTCCCCTATCACCCTCTTCAGCATTGACAGATGCTCGGTCACTATCTGGTTCAGGTCCAGGATGCTGGTGACTATCACCTGGTTGCGGCTGAACAGGAGAAGCTGTCTCACCAGTTCTCCGGCCCTTGCTCCCGCGCTGGATATCTGATCTATCATCTCCCTTACCGGGTGGTCTTCCTCGAGTACCGTCACGGCCAGTTCGGTGTAGCCGTTGATGACCTGGAGTATGTTGTTGAAATCGTGGGCCACTCCTCCTGCAAGCTGACCAACAGCCTCCATCTTCTGGGCCTGCCTCAGCTGGTCCTCCAGTACAAGGCGCTCGGAAAGGTCCCTTATGAGGACCATGTAGGCCCTGTCTTCCTCGTACTTGATGGGGGAGACGTTAAGTTCCACCGGAATGGTTCCGCCGTCCTTCTTCAGGACATCGATGTTGTAGATGGAGGGAACTTCCTTTCCGGATATCCTGTTGGTCATGTTCCTCAGCACCAGGGCCTCGTACTCAGGAGATACGAAGTTCAGGACGCTGTTACCGATGAGCTCGTCCATTGAGTAGCCTGTAAGCTCAGTGGAAACGCGGTTGGCGAAGATTATCAGACCATCCCTGTGGATGATCATGGAATCGTTGCTGTGCTCCACCATTATCCTGTATAGCTCCGCGTCACGGATGATCTCCTTCCGGGGGGATCCGGAAGCGTCTGTGAAGTGTCCTGAAACGAGAACGCACATGACTATGCCGTCCTCGTCGGTCATGGCCCTGGACTGAAAGGTAGCCGGTCTCTGTCTTCCCTGGTCCGCTATCAGCGGGTAATCCTGTCTGAAGGTCTCCTCCCCGGAGCTGCTCAGAAGGTCAAGGAACTCCTTCCTTACCTCATCCCGCAGGTCCTCCGGAACGAAATCACCGAACCAGTTCCCTCCTGCTATGTCCGCATCCTCTCCCCTCAGGAGCCGGGAGGCAAGGCTGCCCGAGAGGATTATCCTGCCGGTCCTGGCGATGAAGACGAGAAGCTGGTCGGAGTGCCGGAGCAGTTCCTCGACCGAAATGTAGGAAAGCACCGAATCATGGCCGGTCATATGATATCCCCGTGCTGTAAGGTTTCGGTATCCCCCATTATTGCGTTCTGCCTGTATTGATAATACTAAACCCGCTACAGCAGTCAATTCCAGTATCGGGATTTATAGTATGCAATTAAATAATATAATGGCGCAGGTGGAACTTTGCCTGTTTCTCGGTCATGGTATGGACGGATAACAGCCGCAGGTCCCGAAGGACCGGGTGCCGGCTGGGCTCAGAGGCTCACCAGGGCCACACCTGCCACTGCCACGAGAGCGCCGGCGATCTCGAGGGGTCTTACCCTCTTGCCAAGCAGGACGACCTCGGGCACTATTATGAAGACCGGGACCATTGCCATGATGGTTGAGGCCACTCCTACCTCGATCAGTCTAACCGCCACAAGTGAAAGGGAAACTCCCAGGAAGGGGCCGAAGAAGGAGCCGGTCCCGATGAAAAGCATCGCCGTTCTGTCACGCAGGGCCTTCGCCGTCCTGCCTGCAAGGCGTGTGAAGGGCATTACAAGGAGAAACACTGCCAGGGCCGCTGTTATCCGTATCTGGGTGGCGGCGAAAGCGCTGTATGACCCCATCCCGTACTTGCTCATGACCAGTCCGGCAGCCTGCCCCAGTGTACCGCCCAGAGCCAGCAGCAGTCCGCCTGCGGGGTGAGCGAGCTTCATCCTTCTCGATCCCCGTACGAGTATCACCATACAGATGCCCGTGACCGTAACGACAATTCCCAGCCAGTGCTTGAGAGACAGGCTCTCGTCCAGGAAAGCCCACCCCGCGAAGGCTGTCACGGGAGGGACAAGGGCGTATATCACCATTGATATCCGGCTGCCGATGAGCACGAAGGCCCTGAACAGGCACAGGTCACCTATGACGAAGCCCACTATTCCCGAGAGGCCCAGCCAGAGCCACTGAAAACCGCTGGCGTCCCAGGGCAGGGGGATGCCCCGGGCGGCCGCGCAGTATAGCGAAAGGAGGGTCAGGCCGAGTACCAGGCGGATGATATTGACCGGAAGGGAGCCCACCCTTTTTCCCGCGGCCTCGAAGGACATTACGGTGAAGGTCCAGCAGACCGCCGTAGCCAGTGCCGCCGCTTCTCCAGCCCCCATCGATGCCGTCCTTCCTTCCACCGGTGATCGGGGGGTATTATAAGTTATTCGGGACCCTGCGTGACTTGCCGGTGTCACCGGGGCAGGGAAGATACCGTTACGTAATCACTGGAAGGGAGCCGGGTGACCAACAGCGGAACCGATCCGTTCGTCTCCGGTCTCGCCTCAGCCCTCGAGGAGAGCCTTGCGGGATACACCGATGGCGGAAGGCTCATCACCGCGAGGACAAGAAAGCTGATAGAGGGTGAGAGACGCACGGTAGCCGTGCTGTTCCTCGACCTTGTCGGTTTCACCGGGCTGGGCGAGACCCTGGACCACGAGGTCCTGCACGAGCTGCTGAGCAGTGTCATGGGTTTTCTCTCATCGGTGGTGGAATCCTTCGGCGGGTACGTTGACAAGTTCGAGGGTGACAGGCTCATGGCGCTCTTCGGGGCGGTATCCGCCGGTGAGAACGACAGCGCCAGGGCGGTGGGATGCGCACTGAGGATGATAGATATCCTCGAGGAGGTAGGACCCGTGCTGCCCGACGGCGGACGCATAACGGCCAGGGTTGGAATACACTCAGGTCAGGTGACGGTGGCTCCGGATCCCACGGGGCATACCACTGCGACCGGTTCTACCGTGAACCTGGCTTCACGGATGGAGGAGCTGGCCGAGGCGGGGACCGTATCCGTGTCCGACAGCGTTATGCGCCAGTGCGGTGAGCTCTTCAGCTTCCGGCTCATGGGAGCCTTCGATGTCAGGGGTATCAGCAGTCCGGTCCCGGTCAACGTGGTTCTGGGCCCCGGCCGCCTGAGGCTCGAGAGATGGGAGAGGTCGGCGAGGCTCAGGGACTCTCCCCTCGTGGACAGGGATGCGGAAAGGGCGGTGCTCAAGGGATATCTTGACGAGGTGCGGCGGGAGCCGGGCAGCAGACTGCTGGTAAGGATAAGGGGGGAGGCCGGCCTGGGCAAGTCCAGGCTTCTTCATCATCTCATCACCGAAGCCGAAGGCATGACCGTGCTTCATGGTCACGCCAGGCACTATTCCCAGACCCCGTTCTGGATATGGATAGACCTTCTCAGGGAGCATCTCGGAACGGGGAACGACAGCTTCGAAGACATCAGGCATCGACTGAGGGCCCTGGCGGACGGATGCCCCGACCGGAGGCTGGCCGCGAAGGTGGAGGAGGAGGCCTCCAGGATAGCCGGCCTGCTCTCGCTGACCAGAGGGGGCCGGGATCTGACCGAGAACGGCAGCCAGGGCATGGTAGTAGCCATCAGACTACTGCTGGACGCCCTGGCCGCTGATGGTGACATGCTGGTGGCCCTGGAGGACACCCATTGGATGGATGAGCCTTCCCGCAGGGTGCTGAAGATGTTCGCCGATTCAGGAGGCGCGGACAGCGGCACCCTCGTTGTGGCTACGGAAAGGCCCGGCGGGGAGATGGGGATAATTCCGGAGAGGAGCTGGAGGACCATCGAGCTGAGACCGCTGGAGAACGCCGAGATAAGCCGGATATCGGAGCATCTGCTCTCGGAAGAGGAGGTAAGCCCGGTGCTTTCCGGAGCGCTCCGGGAGTTTCTGAGCAGGGGTTCGAGGGGCAACCCCTTCTACGTCGAGGAGCTTGTCCTCGGGCTCCTGGAGAAGGGCGCTATTCAGCGCGGCGAGGATGGCTCGTGGAAGCTTGCGGGTCCGCCGGAGAGCATGGTCCTGCCCACATCCGTCCACGCGCTGGTCCAGTCAAGACTGGATGTTCTTACACGTATCGAAAGGAGGCTTCTTCAGGTGGCTTCGGTCATCGGTCCCTACTTCCGTGAGCCTGTGCTGGACCTTGTCCGTTCCAGGCTTGGAATGGGTTCCGAGGATGACGGCACCGTTGAAGGCCTTGTGGAGAAGGGTTTTCTGCTGAAGGACGGAAAAGGCGGCATCAGATTCAGACATGATCTTGTCCAGTCGTCGGTATACGAGACCGTTCTGAAGCATAACAGGCGGATAGTCCACGGCCTGACGGCGGAAGCCTGCGATGAGCTCTACCCGGAGGAGTCCGATGCCCTCGCTCCCGTTATCTACGATCACTGGAAACACGCGGGGAACAGGCAGAAGAAGGTCCAGTGGGGAGCCAAGGCCCTGCTGATGGCCCTGGAGAGCGAGCAGAACGACACGATACTGAAGATAGCCGACGAGCTGCTGCTGATGGTGGGTCCGGACTCCTCCGAGGATGAATGGGATATTCGCGCCAGGGCGATGCTGGCCAGGCAGAACGCCCTGGCCAGGATGGGTGATATCAGCGCTGGCATTCGGGTGGTGGACATTCTCATGAACGAAGCCAGGTCCAGGGGCAGGCTCGGCTACGAAGCAGCTGCGATCAGGTACAGGTGCATATTCCTGAACGAGCTGGGTCAGCTGGACGGTCTCGAGGCAGAATATCGCGTTGCCCTGCGGAAGGCCGAGGACGCAGGCGACCGGGATCTCGCCGGCAGGGTGCTGGCTTCGATGGGCAACTACTATTCCGACATGGACAGGAACGAAGCCGCACTGGATCATTACGACGAAGCCTGCCGCATATTCACCGGACAGGGTCTTCTCAATGAGCTCGCTACCCTCTACAGCAACAGGGCAAACCTGTACATGAAACTGGACAGGAAGGAAGAAGCGGAGGAAAACTATCGAAACTCCATAGAAATCCTCAGGGGAACGGGCCGGAGGTCCTCCCTTGGTTACGCGCTGAACGGGCTGGCCATACTGAAAGCGAAGAAGGGCGCACTGGATGAGGCCAGGGAACTCTTCGAGGAAGCCCTGGACTACCAGATGGACATAGGCAACAAACCGATCCAGACCATGATCATCAACAACCTCGGCGTGCTTACAAGGATGCAGGGCGACTTCCAGCGATCCCTCAGGTACAGGAAGATGGCACTGGAGATAGCCGGTCTTTCCGGAAGCGTTCGCTCTAAGGGTATAGCGCTGGTCAACCTGGGAAACATCCACAGGCTCATGAAAGAGAACGACAAGGCCCTTGAATACAGCGGGAGGTCCCTGGAGGTGGCTTCAGGCGCCAGGGATTCCCTTACCGTATGCCACGCTCTCAGCGTTATGGGCATGACCCGCCTCCAAATGGGCGACGAGTCCGGAGGCATCGACTGTTACCGGAAGGCCCTTGCCATAGTGGAGGAGCATTCGATCATGCCCGGAGTCGTGGACGACTTCGACGATCTCATGGAGATGCTGCGGGACAGGGGAATGGAACACGGCGTCCCCTCCAACTGGAAGGACAGGGGGCCGGAAAACTAGGGACCGGTCTCGAAGCTGTCCCCGGTCCATAGGTAGTCCGTGGAGTAGCTTTCGGTGACCCGGTAGTCGCCGACGTCCTCGTTCCATTCGGAGATGTTGGTGATGATCCTGATGTTATCCGGAACACCCCCGCTGTCCGAGGGAGCGACGAAGGTCTCGATGAACCTGTACGAAGCCGCCTCGAACTGGGAGTTGGCCCGGGGACCCATGACCAGTTCCTTCCCGGTCCAGGCGAAGGCAATATCCATGTTCGGGAAACCGCAGGCTTCGTAGATGAAGGACAGCTCGATCAGTTCCCTTACTCCCTGAAGCCCCGCCGCATCCATCGGCAGGCTCCTGACCGAGTAGCTGTAGGGAACGGCGCCGAAACCCCCATCCACCGGTCTGAAGACGATATCGTCGATGATGGAACCTCCCGCGACAACTCTTGCGGAGGAGCTGAAGTGCGCAGTGGAGGGATCGTAGCCGGTCACGCTGAACATGAAGATGGTGTCACGCGACAGCTGGAGGTCGGTCAGAGCCAGGGAGGTGCCGGGTATGAAACCCGTATGCCCACCGTCATGCAGTCGGGCCGTGACCTGGTACCAGTAGGTGGTTATCCCGCCGGCAAGGGTTACTTCCCCCGAGGAGCCGACCACTTCCACCGGTGTGCCAGCGGGCAGCTCCACCAACACGGTGGTGTCCGGGTCCGGGGCCGCGTACAGGTTCGCGTCCTGAATGAAGACAAGTGTGCTGTCATCGACGAAGTCCCCGTGCCAGTAGTCGGCCCGCAGAAGGCACAAAGACGAGGATACCAGAGCCACGGTTAGAATCAGGGTACTTTTCATGTTCTGCTCCCGTGATGGAGGCGACCCCCGGTCATTCCCCGGGAAACGAAACGGTTACTTTCCCAGAAGGTCTGTCAGGAGGTCCGATACCTGGTTCATGGAATACGGTTTCGTCATCACTCCGGCGAAGCCATGGTCAGCGTAACCGCTGATTATGGAGGAGTTCGAGTATCCGCTGGATACTATGGCCCTTACGTCCGGATCGATCTTGAGGAGTTCCTGCAGCGTTTCGGTACCGCCCATTCCGTCCGGGATCGTTAGGTCGAGGATGACGGCATCGTAGGGGCGAGATTCCTCGATGCCCTTTCTGTAAAGCTCTATGGCTTCCGACCCCTCCGCTGCGGCTTCCACCTCGTACCCCAGCTCCCTCAGTATGGAACCCGCGGTATTCCTTATCATCTCCTGGTCGTCCATGACCAGTATCCTTCCGCCGCCCTTCCCCG
>Ga0207796_1000994_pt1 | contig 10007 bp, 7 predicted proteins | sample Pon1CUnioCityCA_6_FD_187274 | JGI IMG/M metagenome (GOLD analysis project Ga0207796, IMG submission 187274) | Marine sediment microbial community from Union City, CA, USA - Pond 1C Sediment 1 (SPAdes) | ecosystem: Environmental > Aquatic > Marine > Intertidal zone > Salt pond sediment ...
TACAAGGACGTATTCACGGCGTCCCGCCAACGGCAGCACGGACCCAAACCCAACCTCTAACCGAGTCCCGCCGCGTCCCGGAGTTCCGCTGCCCGGTCCATCCGTTCCCAGGGCAGGTCGAGGTCGTCGCGTCCGAAATGCCCGTAGGCAGCGGTCTGGCGGTACAGGGGCCGCAACAGGTCCAGCGCCTGGATCAGTCCCCAGGGCCGCAGGTCGAAATGCGCGCGCACCAGTTCCACGATGCGTGCGTCGTCGATGCGGCCGGTGCCGAAGGTCTGCACACTGATCGAAGTGGGCCGGGCCACCCCGATGGCGTAGGAGACCTGGATCTCGCACTTGTCGGCCAGACCGGCGGCGACGATGTTCTTGGCCACGTAGCGGCCGGCGTAGGCCGCGGAGCGATCCACCTTGGAGGGATCCTTGCCGGAGAACGCGCCGCCCCCGTGGCGGGCCATGCCGCCATAGGTGTCGACAATGATCTTGCGCCCGGTCAGCCCGCAGTCGCCGACCGGGCCGCCGATCACGAACTTTCCGGTCGGATTGATGTGAATCTGGTCGCGTGCGCACTGATCGAGCCACTGCGCGGGAAGGATCGGCCTGAAGATCTCCTCCATCACCGCTTCGTGAATGTCCTTCTGGGCGATCGCCGGGTCGTGCTGGGTCGACAGCACCACCGCATCCAGGCCGACCGGAACGCCGTTCTCGTACCGCAGCGTGACCTGGCTCTTCGCATCCGGACGCAGCCACGGCAGCAGCCGTTTCTTGCGCAGCTCGGCCTGGCGGCGGACCAGCTTGTGCGCGTAGTAGATGGGAGCCGGCATCAGCACGTCGGTTTCGTGCGTCGCGTAGCCGAACATCAGCCCCTGATCGCCCGCGCCCTGGTTGGTGCGGTCGGTCACGTCCCGGTCCACGCCCATCGCGATGTCCGCGGACTGCTGTCCCAGGGCGTTCAGCACCGCGCAGGTGCGGCCGTCGAACCCGACGTCGGAATCTTCGTAGCCGATCGCGCACACGGTCTCGCGCACCAGCGTCTCGTAATCGATCACGGCACGCGTCGTGACTTCGCCGGCGAGCAGCACCATGCCGGTCTTGGTCAGGGTTTCGCAGGCGATGCGGCCGTGGGGATCCTGTTCGAGGATTGCGTCGACCACGGCGTCGGAGATCTGGTCCGCCATCTTGTCGGGATGACCCTCGGAAACCGACTCCGAGGTAAAGAGAAAACCGCTGGACATGCGCATGCTTCCTGGGTGCGGGCCCGCATGGGAACGGGCGGCTGGACGAAAAACCGCCGTAGTGTAGCGTCTCCACCCGAGTATTTCTAAAGCACCCGTCGGGGGTGCCGTCCGGACCCGGTCCGGCGCAGACTTGCCCCGGACTGGGAAAGTCTTCAAAATGCACCGCCTTTATGTAGGGCTGTACTCGGCAAAAATGTGCCGACAACCTGCCTTTCGCGTTGCGCAGGAAGCCAGAAAAACAAAAAACAAGCGGCGGCCGCCTGCGCTTCGTTGGGCACCCAGTCCTGACCCGTTTATCGACACTATCAGCCAGGAGATCCTCATGCCTTCCCGCAGAGAGCTTGCCAACGCCATCCGCGCCCTGTCCATGGACGCGGTACAGAAAGCCAATTCCGGTCACCCCGGCGCACCGATGGGCATGGCGGATATCGCGGAAGTTCTCTGGAACGATTACATGAAGCACAACCCGGCCAACCCGTCCTGGGCCGACCGGGACCGGTTCGTGATGTCGAACGGGCACGGGTCGATGCTGGTGTATTCGCTGCTTCACCTCTCCGGCTACGACCTTCCGCTGGACGAGCTGAAGCAGTTCCGCCAGCTGCATTCCAAGACGCCCGGTCATCCCGAGTACGGCTACACCGCCGGGGTCGAGACCACTACCGGCCCGCTGGGGCAGGGCGTGACCAATGCCGTGGGCATGGCGCTTGCCGAGCGCGCGCTCGCCGCCACCTTCAATCGTGACGGTCACACCGTCGTCGATCATCACACCTACGTGTTCCTGGGCGACGGCTGCCTGATGGAAGGGATCTCCCACGAGGCCTGCGCACTGGCCGGAACCCTCGGGCTGGGCAAGCTGATCGCATTTTACGACGACAACGGCATCTCGATCGACGGCGAAGTCGAGGGCTGGTTCACCGATGACACCCCCGCGCGTTTCGAAGCCTACGGCTGGCATGTCGTGCGTGCCGTGGACGGGCACAGTGCCGACGCGGTCAAGGCTGCGGTCGAGCAGGCCCGTGCCGAGACCGGCAAGCCGACCCTGATCTGCTGCAAGACCGTGATCGGTTTCGGTTCGCCGAACAAGCAGGGGAAGGAAGAGTGCCACGGCGCGCCGCTGGGCGCCGACGAGATCGAGCTGGCGCGCAAGGAACTGGGTTGGAGCCACGCCCCGTTCGAGATCCCCGCCGACATCTATGCGGCCTGGGATGCCAAGGCGCGCGGTGCACAGGCCGAGGCGGACTGGAACGACCGCTTCGCGGCCTATCGCGCCGCCCACCCGGGCCTGGCCGCCGAATTCGAGCGCCGCATGCGCGGCGACCTTCCCTCCGACTGGAAAGAGCAGGCCGACGCCTTCCTCGGCCAGGTGGTCGAGAAGGCCGAGAAGATCGCCAGCCGCAAGGCGTCGCAGAACGCGATCGGCGGCTACGCCCCGGCGCTGCCCGAGCTGCTTGGCGGGTCGGCGGACCTTGCCGGCTCCAACCTGACCATGCATTCGGGTTCGAAGGGCATCACCCGTGAAGACGCGTCCGGCAACTACGTGTTCTACGGAGTGCGCGAGTTCGGCATGGCGGCGATGATGAACGGGATCGCGCTGCACGGCGGCTTCATCCCGTACGGCGGTACGTTCCTGATCTTCTCCGACTACGCGCGCAACGGCATCCGCATGTCGGCGCTGATGGGGCAGCGTGTGCTCTACGTGCTGACCCACGACTCCATCGGCCTCGGCGAGGACGGCCCCACGCACCAGCCGATCGAGCAGACCCCGAGCCTGCGCCTGATTCCGAACCTGAATGTCTGGCGTCCCTGCGACGCGGTCGAGACCGCGGTCGCCTGGCGTTCCGGCATCGAGCGGACCGACGGTCCCTCCGCGTTCATCCTCTCCCGTCAGAACCTGGATCCGCAGGGTCGTGATACCACGCAGATCGCGGATATCGCCAAGGGCGGCTATGTGCTGCAGGATTGCGCGGGCACCCCCGACCTGATCTTCATCGCCACCGGTTCCGAGGTCGGGATCGCGGTGGAAGCCGCGGGCACGCTGACCGGCCAGGGCCGCAAGGTGCGCGTGGTTTCCATGCCCTGCGTGGAGCTGTTCGAGCAGCAGGATCCGGCCTACCGCGAGGCGGTGCTGCCCGCCGCGGTCCGTGCCCGAGTGGCGGTGGAAACCGGCGCGACGGCCGGCTGGTACAAGTACGTGGGCCTCGACGGCGCCGTGGTGGGTCTGGATCGCTTCGGCGAGTCGGCTCCCGGTGGTGCCCTGATGAAGTACTTCGGCTTCACCGCCGAGAACCTCGTCAGCGTTGCGGAATCCGTTCTGGCCTGAATGCCGCCCCGCCGAATCGGGGCGGGCGCTTTTCCTGAGACAACACCATAAAGCTGGAGACTGAGTAATGACGATCAAAGTCGGTATCAACGGTTTCGGCCGCATCGGCCGCATGGCCTTCCGCGCCATTTCGAAGGAATTCCCGGAACTGGAAGTGGTTGCGATCAACGACCTGCTGGACCCGGAGTACCTCGCCTACATGCTGCGCTACGACTCCGTGCACGGCCGCTTCCCCGGTGACGTGTCGGTCGAGGGCAGCCACATGGTGGTGAACGGCAAGAAGATCCGCCTCACCGCCGAGCGCGACCCGTCCAACCTGAAGTGGAACGAGGTCGGTGCCGACGTGGTGATCGAGTCCACCGGCTTCTTCCTGACCGAGGAGACCTGCCAGAAGCACATCGACGCCGGTGCCAAGAAGGTCGTGCAGAGCGCGCCCTCCAAGGACGCGACCCCGATGTTCGTCTACGGCGTGAACCACAAGGAATACGCCGGTCAGGCGATCCTTTCCGCCGCCTCCTGCACCACCAACGCGCTGGCCCCGGTCGCCAAGGTGCTGCACGACAACTTCGGCATCAAGCGCGGCCTGATGAGCACGGTGCACGCCGCGACCGCGACCCAGAAGACCGTCGACGGCCCGTCCCAGAAGGACTGGCGCGGCGGCCGCGGCATCCTCGAGAACATCATCCCGTCCTCGACCGGTGCCGCGAAGGCCGTGGGCAAGGTGCTGCCCTCGCTGAACGGCAAGCTGACCGGCATGGCGTTCCGCGTGCCGACCTCCGACGTTTCCGTGGTCGACCTGACCGTCGAACTGGACAAGGGCGCCAGCTACGACGACATCTGCAAGGCGATGAAGGCGGCCTCCGAAGGCGAACTGAAGGGCGTGCTCGGCTACACCGACGAGAAGGTCGTTTCCACCGACTTCCGCGGCGTGAACACGCCGTCGATCTTCGATGCCGAGGCCGGCATCCAGCTCGACGAGACCTTCGTGAAGGTCGTCGCCTGGTACGACAACGAGTACGGCTACACCTGCAACATGCTGCGCGTGGTGCAGCACGTAGGCGCCTGATCGCGATCCGGTCGTCCGGCCCGGGTCCGGGGAGTGAGCGCTCCCCGGACCCCGGTCCGCCGCCCGCCTGAAGAAAGCGGTTCGGCAAGGCTCCCCGGCCCTTGCCCAACCCCTTTCCCGTTCCCGTCTTTTCAAGGAGTACTGTGATGCCCGTCATCAAGATGACCGATCTCGACCTGAACGGTAAGCGTGTCTTGATCCGGCAGGATCTCAACGTGCCGGTCAAGGACGGCAAGGTCACCTCCGATGCCCGGATTCGCGCGAGCCTGCCCACCGTGCAGAAAGCGCTCGACGCCGGCGCCCGCGTGATGCTGATGTCGCACCTGGGTCGACCGACCGAGGGCGAGTTCTCCGAGGCCGATTCCCTGGCCCCCGTGGCGGCGCACATGGGCGGACTGCTCGGCCGCGAGGTCCGCCTGGTGCGCGAATATATCGACGGCGTGGACCTGGCCGATGGCGAAGTGGTCCTGCTGGAGAACGTGCGCTTCAACAAGGGCGAGAAGAAGGACGTCGAGGATCTGGCACGGAAATACGCCGCGCTCTGCGACGTGTTCGTGATGGACGCCTTCGGCACCGCGCACCGCGCCCAGGCGTCCACCCACGGCGTCGCCAAGTTCGCGCCGACCGCCTGCGCCGGTCCGCTGCTGGCGGCCGAACTGGACGCGCTGGGCAAGGCGCTCGACAACCCGAAGCGGCCGCTGGTCGCGATCGTCGGCGGTTCGAAGGTGTCCACCAAGCTGACCGTTCTCGAGTCCCTGTCCAAGGTGGTGGATCAGTTGATCGTCGGCGGCGGCATCGCCAATACCTTCATCGCCGCGCAGGGTCACCCGGTGGGCAAGTCCCTGTGCGAAAACGACCTGCTCGACGAGGCGAAGCGGCTGATGGCCGCGGCGAAGGCCAAGGGCGGCGACATCCCGGTGCCCACGGACGTCACGGTCGGCAAGGAATTCAGCGAGTCCACGCCCGCAACCGTGAAGAGCGTCGCCGAGGTCTCCGATGACGACATGATCTTCGACGTGGGTCCGGATACGGCGGCCTCCTACGCCGAACTGCTGCGCAAGGCCGGCACCATCGTGTGGAACGGGCCGGTCGGCGTGTTCGAGTTCGATCAGTTCGCGAACGGCACCCGCTCGCTGGGTGAGGCGATTGCGGAAAGCGACGCGTTCTCGATCGCCGGCGGTGGCGACACCCTGGCGGCCATCGACAAGTACGGGCTGTCCGAGCGCATCAGCTACATCTCCACGGGGGGCGGGGCGTTCCTCGAGTTCCTCGAAGGCAAGACGCTGCCGGCGGTCGCGATGCTCGAAGAGCGCGCCAAGGGTTGAACGGCACCGGGACCGAGGACATCACGAACGTGCCGAGAGACGTGCCCCGCATGAGGCGGACCAAGATCGTGGCGACGCTCGGTCCCGCGACCGACAGCGATCAGGCGCTGGAGAAGCTGGTCCGCGCCGGGGTCGACGTGGTCCGCGTGAACTTCTCGCACGGCGACCCGGACAGTCACCGCTCCCGTGTCCGCCGTATCCGCGAGGCCTCCGAGCGCGTCGGGCGCTGCGTCGGGGTGCTCGGCGATCTGCAGGGCCCGAAAATCCGTACCGCGCGCTTCCGCGACGGGCAGATCGAGTTGCACGAGGGAGCCACCTTCGCGCTGGACGCGAGTCTTGCCGCGGATGCCGGCGACCCGACGCAGGTGGGTCTGACCTATCCGGAACTGCCCGGGGACGTCCATCCCGACGATCTCCTGTTGCTCGACGACGGACGCATCGTGCTGCGCGTGGTCGAGGTCAAGGGCCCGCGGATCGAGACCCTCGTGGTCGTCGGCGGTGCGTTGTCGAACAACAAGGGGATCAATCGACAGGGCGGGGGACTTTCCGCCCCGGCGATCACCGAGAAGGACCGCGAGGACATCCGCCTCGCCGCCGAGCTCGAGGTCGATTTCCTGGCGGTCTCCTTCCCGCGTTCGGCCCAGGACATCCAGCTGGCCCGCGACCTGCTGCACGAGGCCGGCGGCGATGCCGCGATCTGCGCGAAGATCGAGCGCGCCGAGGCGCTGGAGGCGATCGACGAGATCATTTCCGCTGCCGATGTCATCATGATCGCCCGCGGCGATCTCGGCGTGGAGATCGGCGACGCCGAACTGCCCGCGGTGCAGAAGACCCTGATCACGCGCGCGCGCAAACTGAACCGTACCGTGATCACCGCGACCCAGATGATGGAGTCGATGATCCAGAATCCGATTCCGACCCGCGCCGAGGTGTTCGACGTCGCGAACGCGGTGCTGGACGGCACCGACGCGGTGATGCTTTCCGGCGAGACCGCCACGGGCCGCTATCCGGACAAGGTCGTCGGCAGCATGGCGCGCATCTGCGTGGCGGCCGAGCGGCAGCGTGCGGCCCGGCAGTCCACCCATCGCATGGACAGCTACTTCGGCCGGGTCGACGAGGCCATCGCGATGGCGGCGATGTACACGGCCAATCACCTGGACGTCTCGGCCATCGCGGCCCTGACCGAATCCGGGGCCACGGCATTGTGGATGTCCCGGATCAGTTCGGGCATTCCGATCTTCGCGCTGACCCGTCAGCCCAAGACGAGCCGTCGCCTGACTCTGTACCGGGGCGTCTATCCCGTGGTGCTGCCGGCGATCCCGGAAACCCACGAGGAAACCAACCGCGAGGCGATCCGGCTGCTCCTCAAGGAAGGGGTCGTCAAGGACGGCGAGCTGGTGATCATCACCAAGGGCGATCTCAACGGCGTGCCGGGCGGCACCAACGCCCTGAAGATCGTGCGGGTCGGCGAGACCGTCACCATTCCCTGATACCATCTGCGCACACGAAATCACGAATCCCTTCCAACCGAATCCTGTAAGGAGGTACCCATGGCACTGATCTCACTTCGCCAGCTTCTGGACCACGCGGCCGAGCATGGCTACGGCATGCCGGCGTACAACGCCAACAACATGGAACAGGTCCACTCCATCATGGAAGCGGCGGCCGCGGTCGATTCCCCGGTCATCATCCAGGCGTCGGCCGGTGCCCGTAAGTACGCGGGCGAGCCCTTCCTGCGTCACATCATCATTGCCGCGGTCGAGCAGTACCCCGACATTCCGGTCGTGCTGCACCAGGACCACGGTGCCGAGCCGGCGGTCTGCTTCCGCTCCATCCAGTCCGGGTTCACCTCGGTGATGATGGACGGATCGCTGATGCCCGACATGAAGACCCCCTCCAGCTACGAGTACAACGTCGAGACGACCCGCAAGGTGTCCGAACTGGCCCACGCGGTCGGCGTGTCCGTGGAAGGCGAGCTGGGTTGCCTGGGTTCGCTCGAGACCGGCATGGCCGGCGAGGAAGACGGTTCCGGCGCAGAGGGCGTGCTGGACCACTCCCAGCTGCTGACCGATCCCGACGAGGCCGCCGACTTCGTGAAGAAGACCGGCGTGGACGCGCTGGCGATCGCGATCGGCACTTCGCACGGCGCCTACAAGTTCACCCGTCCCCCGACCGGCGACATCCTGGCGATCAACCGCATCAAGGAAATCCACGCCCGCATCCCCACCACGCACCTGGTGATGCACGGCTCGTCTTCGGTACCGCAGGAGTGGCTGGCGATCATCAACCAGTACGGCGGCGACATGGGCGAGACCTACGGCGTCCCGGTCGAAGAGATCCAGGAAGGCATCAAGCACGGCGTGCGCAAGGTCAACATCGACACCGACCTGCGCATGGCTTCCACCGGCGCGATCCGCAAGTTCCTGGCGGAGAACCCGAAGGAATTCGATCCGCGCAAGTTCCTGATCGCCTCGACCAAGGCGATGAAGGGCATCTGCCAGGCCCGCTACGAGGCCTTCGGTTGCGCCGGCATGGCGTCCAAGATCAAGCCGGTCAACCTCGACACGATGGTCGCCCGTTACAAGAGCGGCGAACTGGACCCCAAGATCAACTGATCGCGGCGAGACGGTGACGTTCGGAATGCCCCGGGTCGCATGCGCCCGGCATTCCGGACCTCGCACTGGAGGGGGCTTCGGCCCCCTTTTTGTTGGTCGGTGCCCAGACAAAGGGCTCGCGTTGTGGTCTCATGGGCGTCGCATGGACCGGATTCAGCCCGTATTCAGGGAGGTTCGGTCAAGGTTGGCCCGCCGCACTGCTTAAGGAGTGACTCGAGATGAGATTCCGGACTGTTCTGGTGCTCTTGGTTCTGTTTGCCTTTCCCGCCCTCGCGCAGTCCCAGCTGTCCCGCGATGTCGATCCCCAGCAGGTGATCGATGATGCGCAAAGGACGCTGCAGGACATCACCATGCACCCGGACTTGGAACCCCTCCGCGACGAGCTGCAGACGGCGCGCGGCGTGCTGATCTTTCCGCGGGTGATCCGGGGCGGGTTCTTCGTCGGCGGTTCCGGGGGGCTGGGCGTGTTCCTCGCCTACGATGAAGAGCGCGGGGACTTCAGTCCGGTCGCGTTCTATTCGCTGGGGTCGGTCAGCTTCGGCCTGCAGTTCGGTGGCGAGGTGGCCCAGGTGGTGATGGTGGCGCGAACCCAGCGGGCCGTGGATTCCCTGTTCGCATCGGCCTTCCGGCTGGGTGGCGATGCCTCGGTGGCGGCCGGTCCGGTCGGTGCAGGGCGGCGCGCCACCGTCACGGCGGATTTTCTGTCGTTCGCGCGATCGCGGGGCGCGTTCATCGGGCTGAGCCTCGACGGCTCCATGCTCCGCGTGCGCGATGACTTCAACGAGGTGTATTACGATCGTGCCGTCAGGCCGGTGGAAATCATCCAGTCCCGGCTGGTCGACGACCCCGGTACGCTCCCGCTGCGCGGCGATCTTCTTGCGCACCGGCTGCGTCCGGTCGACCCGGTTCCCGAGCCCGAGCCCGAGCCCGATCCGGTGCCCTATCGCGACGCGGATCCCGTGGAGCCGGGTTCGGGCGGGCTCACCATCGAGGAGCTCCAGGTCGAGAAGATCTGATCCACCTGCTCCGGGGGCGTGCCTTCCCGGACGCAGAACACGGGCGCCGCGAGCCTTCGGGCCAGTGCCTCCCGGTTGTCCATCGCGGGGTGGACGCTGTCCCGGCGCCGGTTCAGGACCACACCGGCGAGGGAAAGCCCGCGTCGCTCGATGGCCTCGGCGGCGAGCAGGCAGCTGCTCAGCGTCCCCAGACGGTCCTCGGCGACCAGGATCACCGGGTCTTCCAGGGCCTCGGCCAGGTCCGCGTTCAACCCGTCCTCGCAGAGCGGTGAGTAAAAGCCGCCCGCACCCTCGGTGATGCGCCAGCTGCCCGCGGGATGGCGACAGGCGTCGACGAGGTCCCGCAGCCAGAGCGAGGTTCCGGCGAGCCGCGCGGCGAGGTCGGGCGCCAGCGGCTCGGGCAGGCGAAAACGGTTCACCTCGGCGAGCC
>Ga0207796_1000995_pt1 | contig 10004 bp, 8 predicted proteins | sample Pon1CUnioCityCA_6_FD_187274 | JGI IMG/M metagenome (GOLD analysis project Ga0207796, IMG submission 187274) | Marine sediment microbial community from Union City, CA, USA - Pond 1C Sediment 1 (SPAdes) | ecosystem: Environmental > Aquatic > Marine > Intertidal zone > Salt pond sediment ...
ACAAGGGTCGAGCAGCGGCAGAGCGCCGGCGAAACGCGCGCGCCGGAGCGACAGTGTGTTCATGGCCACGGCGAAGAGCACGATGCGCTCCATCGGCACCCAGCTCGGCCGGGAACTCGCCCGCGGCCTGCTCGGTTCGCTGACCGGCAAAAGGCCGCGCTGACGCCATGTCCTCGCCGACTGCCAGGAACGGGAACCATCCCTGCCGGTGAACTCATACACGACTTCCGGAATGCCCGTTCCCAAGGCCCGACGGTGCCGACTCACTTCGGCACGGCTCGCAGTGTATTGACTCCAACGCACGGTTGATGTCAGCTGGAGGTATTCGGCTACCAACGTGTTTTGTTACCGTTGTTATGCGAGCGAGCATTCCCCGAGATGCGAGGCAAACCCAGTGCCGGGGCATCAAGGGGTTCAACAGGAGGTAACCCATGCCACCGTGGAACGGAAATATGACGGAGCTCTTGAGCGAGGAGCAGCTCAAGGCCATCGAGGAAACCTTGTCCGGCGTTCCGGAGGGATTGTGCGTCGACAAGCGGGGCCTCAAGTTGAACCGCTATCCGGGTCAGCTCTCGGATCTCGAACGGGAGGGAACCACCTACAAGGTCATCGCCTCCGAGCGCCCGGTCACCGAACCCGGGATGGTATTGATTTCCAACACGCCGATCCCCAGCGTGGAGCGTGCGCTGTTGGTGATTCGCACCGACGCGAACTATCAGCAGCGCCTGGAAGGACATGTATTGGCCTCGCACGCTGGCCAGCGTCCGGAAGACCGATCAGCCCCAACACCCTTCTACTACAGCGTCTTCGAGCCCACAGGGAAGCTCGCGGGCTGAACGCAGCCGGGATGGTTGGCCCAACGGAATGCGGTAGGGGCTTTCAACCCGCGAGGCTCCACCGCACCTGCTCGCCGGCACGCAGGGGAACCCCCGGCTGCGCCCCGAACGGAACCTCGGGAGGCACCTCCCAGGCGCGTTGTTCCAGAACCAGGGTATCGGTATTGCGCGGCAGCCGATAGAAATCCGGTCCGTGGAAGCTGGCGAACGCCTCCAGCCGGTCCAGAACTCCGGCGTCTTCGAAGACTTCAGCGTAGAGCTCGATCGCGGCGTGTGCGGTGTACATTCCGGCGCAGCCGCACGCGGATTCCTTGGCGTGCCGGGGATGCGGTGCGCTGTCCGTCCCCAGAAAAAACTTCGGATTCCCACCCGTCGCCGCGGCGACCAGCGCCTGCCGATGCGTCTCGCGCTTGAGTATGGGCAGGCAATAGTGATGCGGGCGAATCCCGCCCTGGAACATCGCGTTGCGGTTCATCAGCAGGTGGTGGGCCGTCACCGTGGCCGCGACGCGCGCGGAAGCCTCGCTCACGAACTCCACCGCTGCACGGGTGGTGATGTGTTCGAGCACGATCCGAAGTTCCGGAAAATTCCGCACCAGCGGCTGCAGGACCTGTTCGATGAACACCGCCTCCCGGTCGAATACGTCGACGGCCGGGTCGATCGATTCGCCGTGCAGCAGCAGCGGCACCTGCTGCCGCTGCATTTCCTCGAAGACCGGGTAGCATCGAAGCGGGTCGGAGACACCGCTTGCCGCGTTCGTCGTGGCGCCCGCCGGGTAGTATTTCACCGCATGCACGAAGCCGCTTTCCCTGGCGCGCCGGATTTCCTCGGGGGCCGTCGCTTCCGTGAGGTACAGCGTCATCAGCGGCTCGAACGCAGCGCCGACCGGCAACGCGGCCAGGATGCGGTCCCGGTAGGCGGCGGCATCGGCGACCGTGACCACCGGCGGCTTCAGATTGGGCATCACGATCGCGCGGGCAAACCGGCGGGTGGTGTCCGGCAAAACGCTGCGCAGCACATCTCCGTCACGGAGGTGCAGATGCCAGTCATCGGGGCGGGTGATCGTGAGCCGTTTCATCGCAACTGGGGTCCGCTTGCAGGGAGCCGGGGGCACCCGACCGAAGGCGCGCCCCGTGGTTGCTCAGTGTACCGGAAAGTGTTCCACTGATTCGCGGGGAGGCCGATTTCCGGTTACCTGCGCATACGCGTCCCCGGTAACCGACCCGATACCCCGAAAACACCAAAAAGGCCATCCGCAATGGCCGACGTCAAGAGGAGACGACATGACTCACCAAAGGTCTCGAATCGCACTCACGCTGGCTGCTACCGGGGTGTTGCTGGGGGGCTCCCTGGCGCTCTCGCCGGCGGCGGACGCCACGTTCGGCTATTACGGCTACGGCTACGGCACCAAGAGCAAGGGGATGGGCGGCGCGGGAACCGCTCTGGCGCTGGATCCGCTGGCCGGACTCACCAACCCGGCCAGCCTGGTGCAACAGGGCGATGTCTGGGCCGCAGGCGCCACCCTGTTCAACCCGAACCGCAGCTACACCGCGGACGAGAATTTTCAGTCGCCACCCTTCGCCTTCATCACGCCAGGGAAAATCGACAGCGGATCCGACTGGTTCCTGATCCCGAATTTCGCGCGCAACTGGATGCTGGACGAGCAGAGTTCCGTCAGCCTGACCGTCGCCGGCAACGGCGGCATGAACACGGACTACGACAAGGCGGTGTTCGCCAACTTCACACCGCCCGGCGCACCGGATTTCTTCCAGGCCAGCTCCCCCACCGGTATCGACCTGGTGCAACTGGCGGTGGGCGTGAGCTACTCGCGCCAGCTGAACGAACGCCACAGCATCGGCGTCACGCCGATCCTGGCGATCCAGGGGTTCAAGGCCGAGGGCCTGGAGCCTTTCCGCGCGGTTTCGACGAACCCGGACAAGGTGACCAACAACGGCCGCGACTACTCCTACGGGGGCGGAGTCCGCATCGGCTGGCTGGGAAAGATCACCCCTGAACTGACGCTCGGAGCCTCCTACCAGAGCAAGCTCAAGATGAGTCGTTTCGACGACTACAGCGGCCTGTTTGCGGAGGGCGGCAGATTCGATATCGCCGGCACGTGGAACATCGGACTTGGATATCAGGTGACCCCCGACGTGGTCGTGGCCTTCGACGTCCAGCGGTATCTGTATTCCGACATTCCTTCGATCAACAATCCGAACGACCTGCCCATCACTCCGGGCTCCCTCGGAGGTGACGACGGCGTCGGCTTCGGCTGGAAAGACATCACGGCCTACAAGCTCGGCGTGCAGTGGCAGTACAACCCGAAGCTGACGCTTCGTGCCGGGATCGCCGACGGCGACCAGCCGGTCCCCGGCACTCAGGCGCTGTTCAACATCCTCGCGCCCGGCGTGACCACCCGTCACTACACCCTGGGTCTGAGCTATCGTCTCAGCGATCGCAGCGAGATCTCGGGATCGTTCATGCACGCACCCACGCAGCGCGTGCGCGGCACCAACCCGAACACGGGTCCGCAGACCGGCTTCATCCAGATGGACCAGAACGAGTTCGAACTGACCTACACCCGCTACCTGTTCTGATTGCCGGCGAAGAACGGGGCGGCCCAGGCAACGCGATGCAGCCGCCCCTTCGGAGCCTCACGTTCTTCGACACGGGGCTGCCATGCAGAATCGAAAACTCGTCGTGATCGGTGGAGATGCCGCGGGGATGAGCGCGGCGTCCAAGGTTCGGCGCGAACATCCGGATCGCAGCATCGTCGTTTTCGAGCGTGGCCGGTTCACCTCGTACGCCGCCTGCGGCATGCCGTACCTTGTCGCGGGGATGGTGGAGGCCCCGGAGCAACTGATCGCGCGCAGCCCCGAGACGTTTCGCGAGAAGCAGCGGATCGACGTGCGCACCCGCCATGAAGTCGTCGAGATCGACCCGGCCCGGAAGCGGATCCGCGTCCGGAACCTCGACGCGTCTCTCGAGTTCTGGGAAGGCTGGGACGATCTTCTGATTGCAACCGGTGCCTCGCCCATCGAACCCGACGTCCCCAACCGCGCCGCCGGGGGGATTTTCAGCCTGTCCACGCTGCAGAGCGGTCTCGACGTGTTCGAGGACATGCAGCGGCGTCCGCCTCGCAGCGCGGTGGTCGTGGGTGGCGGGTATGTCGGAATCGAGATGGCCGAGGCCCTGCTCGAGCGCGATGTCCCCGTGTCGCTGATCGACATGGCGCCGCAGGTGATGAACACCCTGGACCCGGACATGGCCGAGGACATTGCAACGTTCATGCGCGCAGCCGGGGTGCGCCTGTTCCTGGAAGAACGGCTGCGGGGGTTCGACGTCGAGGCATCGGGCCGCGTGCGCTCGGTTGTCACCGACCAGCGCGCCGTTGAGGCCGACCTCGTGATCATCGGACTCGGCATCCGGCCGAATTCCGCGCTTGCCCGCGAGGCGGGAATCCAGCTCGGGCCCAGTGGCGCCATCCGCGTCGACCGGCGGATGCGAACCTCCGTCGCCGACATCTGGGCCGCCGGCGACTGTGCCGAGTCCTTCCACCGGGTGAAAGAGGAACCGACCTTCATCGCACTGGGCACGGTGGCCAACAAGCACGGGCTGGTGGCGGGAACCAACCTGAGCGGAGGCTTCCTGGAATTTCCCGGCGTCCTGGGTACCGCGATCACCCGGTTCCGGGACCTCGAGATCGCGCGAACGGGGCTTTCGGAAAAGGAGGCGAAGGCGCTCGGCATCGCCTGTCGAAGCCGAACCATCGAGGCACTGACCCGGTCGCACTACTTCCCGGGCGCTGCGAAGCTCAAGGTCAAGCTGGTGGTCGAGGCGGATACAGGCCGTCTGCTGGGCGGACAGATCGTCGGCCGCGGCGGGGCCGGCAAGCGCATCGACACCCTCGCTACCGCGATCACCGCCCGGATGACGGCCGAACAGCTCGTGTACCTGGATCTCGCCTACGCACCGCCGTTTTCTCCCGTGTGGGACCCGGTCCAGACCGCGGCGCGGACGCTGAGCGGATAGGTCGAACGCGGCGGAAGGCTCAGCGCTCCGGACCCGGAATCTCGTCGACGGCGACCTGCATCCGAAAGGGAATCACCGGCGGCCCGAACTGCGTGAACACCGGGACGTCGGCGGCATCCCGACCGTGCGCGAGGTGCACCCTGCCCCCACTTATCTCCGGGCGGGTCGGATCGAAAGCCACCCACTGCCCGCCGACGTAGGCCTCGAACCAGGCATGGAGATCCATGGGCTCCAGCCGGTGCAGGTACCCCACGATGATTCGGGCCGGGATGCTCAGTGCGCGGCAAAAGGCGATCCCGAGATGGGCGAAATCCCGGCACACGCCATCGCCCCGAGCGAGGACCTCCACGGCAGAAACCGGAGTCGGGTCGGAGTCTCCGCGATAGGAGAACCGCCGATGGATCCAGCGGGTGATGGCCGCGACCTGGTCGAGGCCCGGCGTGCTGTCGCCTACCACGTCGTGCACGAGTCCGCCCAGTTTGTCGGATTCGCAGTAGCGGCTGGGTGCCAGATACATCAGCGTCTCGGAAGGAAGATCCTGTACCGGAATGAACGCCCCGCCATTCGCGAACTGGGGTTCTGCGGGCAGGCGCACGTCCGAACAGACCTCGATCTGGAAGTGCCCCGGGGGCGCGAGGAGCCTTTGGCACGGGTTGCCATACATGTCCGCGTACTCCTCGACAGCCAGCGCGGGCCACACCGCGTAACGGTCGCGGGCAATCCACTGCCGCGCGTCGCTGCGGGGTCGCAGCAGCAGGATCAGGGGGCTTTCGACGGTGAACTCCATTTCCAGGTTACAGCTCACCCGCAGCCACCTGCCGCTCCCACCAGAATCTCTATTTTGGATCACATGAACGCTTCATCATTTTGTTTTTACTCACTTCTATAATGACCGAACGAACCCCAATCAAGGATTCGCAGTCGCCGAATCCGCACGTACCCGATTCCTGTGCAACCATCGTACCCCTTCGGCCACGATGCTTCCGGTTCACTGCCCTCGCGTCGGGATGAGACCTGTTCGATCCCTTGCCCCGGCCTTGTCGACCAGGATCAATCCGGGCGGATTCCCCGCCTCAGGTACACTGACCCCGGGCAGCACGGCGGTCCCAAGACCCACGGAGTGTCATGAAACTGTTCACCTGCCAGTCCTGCGGCCAACACCTGTATTTCGAGAACGTCAGCTGCACACGCTGCGGCCACACCCTCGGTTTTCTGCAGGACCGGCTGGAGATTGCCGCGATCGAGGCCGATGCGCCCGGCTACTGGCGGGCCCTGGGTCAGGGCGCCGAGTCGCAACGCTATCGCCTCTGCGCGAACTCGACGGAATTCGGAATCTGCAACTGGCTGATCCCCGATCACGACCCGGACCCGCTTTGCCAGTCCTGCCGGCTGACCCGGACCATCCCGGACCTCACGGTGCCGGGCAACCAGACCCTCTGGCAGCGTCTCGAAGCGGAAAAGCGTCGGCTCGTTTACAGCCTGATCCGGCTCGGCCTTCCCGTATACCCGAAAACGCAGGATCCCGCTGGCCTCGCCTTCGATTTCCTGGCCGACACCCAACCCAGTTTCAACGAAACCGGCCGCGTGATGACCGGACACGCCGACGGCCTGATCACGATCAACATCGCCGAGGCCGACCCCGCGACTCGGGAGCAGATGCGCCGCGAAATGGCCGAGCCCTACCGAACCATCCTGGGACATTTCCGGCACGAATCCGGGCATTACTACTGGGATCGCCTGGTCCGCAACAGCCAATGGCAGGACGAGTTTCACCGACTGTTCGGCGACGAGACGCTGGACTACGCGCAGGCGCTGGAACGCCACCACGCCCAGGGCGCGCTGGCGGGATGGCAGACGTACTACGTCAGCGCGTACGCGAGCAGCCACCCCTGGGAAGACTGGGCCGAGACCTGGGCCCACTACCTCCACATCGTCGATACCCTGGAGACCGCCCAGTACTTCGGAGTCCAGGTGCGCGCCCGCGTGGGCCAGCCCGGTCAACTGGCGGGAGGCGCCCAGTTCGATCCCTATACCCAGCCCAGTTTCGACCCGATCGTCGAACACTGGCTGCCGCTCGCGTTTGCACTGAACAGCCTGAACCGAAGCATGGGCCACGAAGACGCCTATCCCTTCGTGCTGGCGCCGTGGGCCATCGAAAAGCTCCGGCTCATTCACCGGATCGTGCAGGCCGAGCAACCGGTTCGCTGAAGTGCCGGACGGGGCCTCGGTGCAACCCCCGCACCCGCAAACCTCTAGCGCATGAACACGTGCCCCTCCTCCTGCTGCAACCGGATGATCTCCGCATCCGCCATCGGCACCATGCGCACGAAACCATGAATGTCTTCGGGATCGAACCCGCGTTCGTGCGCAGCGACGCGACACATCCGGAACTCGATCGGGCCCGCGAGCGTGAGGCTTTGTGCCCGACGCATCAGCTCGCCGTACTCGCCGTAGTTCTCGATTCCGAAAAAGCGGATCTCGTCCCCGTGCAGCACGAGCACGATCGATGCCTCGAAAGGATCCGCCGCATAGACATTGTTGAGGAAGCTCACCCGATCGAGGATGCGTTCGAAACGGGCCGGATCGCCCTCCGCAACGTCGTAAACGACCTTCTGCGGGGCGTACTCGATGGGATCGACACTCGCGCGGCCCCAGGGTGCCGCCCCGCCCGGATCGGCCAGGGCCATCGTCGGGGCAAATGCGATCAAGATCGCCGCAAAGAGAAAACGTCCGATGGCTGCGTGCATGATGCTCTCCCGGTATACCTGTCAGAAAAGGAGGTGCCGGCCTCTCGACTCCCGGACCACCCGGGTTCCCTGCCACACCTGCGTGCGAACCGGGGGTCCGACGGGGCCTGCCTGATTCGACGCAGCGCCGCCCCGCCGCATTCCCGAATCCATGGCTGGGATACGCGGGCCTATAATGCCGGTCTCCTGCATCGTGCCGACGTCCCGGCGGGAGCACAAGAAACGCCATGAACCGAAAACCGCCCGAGGCTCTGCTCAAGACACTGGCACAGGATGGAAGCGGCGATTTCGCCACCCTCCTGCGACAGATCATTGCCTGGCTGCGGCCGGAGAGTGCTGATGCGGGCGTCGCGCCGGTCATCTCCCGGATCGAAGAGCTGACGCTCGCACTGGACGCGAATCCGGAGTGGCGGGAACTTCTAAGGGACCGCATGGAAGAGGGCCTGGAACAGGCGCGGCATCTCACGCTCTACACCAGCGTCGGCCTGTTTTCGCGCCGCGGCTTCCTGCGTGAACTCGGCCAGCGACTCTACGAGCGCTTCAATCCGCGCCCCATGCGGCGGGAGGATCTAGGCGACGTGATCGCGTGGGTATTTCACCGCCCCGGGGATCCCCAGTGGGTCGCGGCGCTACCCGATGACGTATGGTGGCGCCTGCTCGAGGGCTTCGGGTGCCTGGGGGGTGAAGATCCCCGGGTGCTCACGCATGCGCGCGAGGAGATGCTCTATGCCCTCGAGATGCTGTCGGTCTGGATCGCGGCCGAGGAGCTGGAACCGGAGCTGCTGCGCCTCGATCCGGCCATCGCCGAACATGACTCGGCATTCGTCGCACAACAGCGAGAGCTGGCGCTGTTCGCCGAACGCTATCGCGCCCGGGAGCAGGACCTTTCACTCGAGCACTACGACGACCGCCAGGCGCGGGTCCTGCTGGACCAGTGCAGCGACCAGATCCAGCGCCTGCGCAAACGCGCGGTGACCCGCGGCAGCAGCATCTCGCTCACCCACCTGCTCGAGCGGCTGGACCAGACACTGCGACGCATCCGGCAACTGCTGGCGATCCTGGACCCGGAGGCACAGGAGTCCCGCCGCGCCGGCGCGGTCGCCCTTTTCCGGGAACTGGTCACCGCCAGCGCCCGGCGCAACAGCCTGCGCTCGCTTTGGCAGGACAACGTCAAGCTGCTCGCGCGGAGCGTGACCCAGCAGGCGAGCGAGACCGGCGAGCACTACATCACCGCCAACCGCGCCGAGTATTTCCAGATGCTGTGGTCCGGCGCCGGCGCCGGCTTGATCATCGCCGCGATGGCCCTGATCAAGATTCAGATCGGAGGACTCGACCTGGCCCCCGCCGCCCACACCTTCTGGGTGAGCCTCAACTACGGCCTCGGCTTCGTGCTGATTCACCTGCTCCACTTCACGGTCGCGACCAAGCAGCCAGCGATGACCGCCGCGCGCCTGGCCGCGGCGATCGAGGAAAGCGACCGGGGCACCGCCGATCCGGGCCGCCTGGCCGATCTCCTGCTCCAGGTCGGCCGCTCTCAGTTCGTCGCGGTCGTCGGCAATGTCAGCGTGGCCCTCCCGGTCGCGATTCTGCTCGGCTTGCTGTACCGGCTCGCGCTGGGGGCGCCCCTGCTCGATGCGCAGGAGGTCGACTACCAGGTCCACCAGCTGATGCCGTTCACGGGACTCGCGCTGTTCCACGCCGCCATCGCGGGGGTCTGGCTCTTCGTCGCGGGGCTGATTTCCGGCTTTTTCGACAACCGCTGCGCGTATCTCGACCTGCCCGGCCGGCTGCGCGAGCATCCGCTGCTGCGGCGCGTGCTTTCCGATCGCTTCCGCGGCCGTCTGGCCGATTACATCGGCCACAACTACGGAGCGCTGGCCGGCAACTTCTTCTTCGGGCTGCTGCTGGGGGTGACCGGCTACATCGGCTACCTGCTGAGCCTGCCGCTGGACATCCGGCATGTTGCCTTCGCGTCGGCGAACCTGGGGTACACGGTCGCCGTGGCACTGCCCGGCCTGTTCGAGTTTCTGCTATACCTGATCCTGGTGCTGCTGATCGGGGCCGTGAACCTCTGGGTCAGCTTCGGACTGGCCCTTTACGTGGCGCTGAAGGCGCGCGGCACCCGGATCGGCGCACTCGACCGGCTGCTCAGGGCCTACGGGCGCCGAATCCGAGCGCACCCGCGGGAACTCCTGTTGCCCCCGCGCACGGAGTCGGGTCCCGGGTCAGGCCCGGGATGACGTCCGGGTCAGGCCCGGGATGACGTCCGGGTCAGGCCCGGGATGACGCCCGGGTCAGGCCCGGGATGACGTCCGGGTCAGGCCCGGGATGACGTCCGGGTCAGGCCCGGGATGACGTCCGGGTCAGGCCCGGGATGACGTCCGGGTCA
>Ga0207796_1000996_pt1 | contig 10000 bp, 7 predicted proteins | sample Pon1CUnioCityCA_6_FD_187274 | JGI IMG/M metagenome (GOLD analysis project Ga0207796, IMG submission 187274) | Marine sediment microbial community from Union City, CA, USA - Pond 1C Sediment 1 (SPAdes) | ecosystem: Environmental > Aquatic > Marine > Intertidal zone > Salt pond sediment ...
GGTCTTCGAGGTTCTACGGCGCCCCCTCCAACGACCTGCGCTCCCTTGCCGTTGATTCCAGGAACGATGTCTGGGTCACCACCAACAGGAGGGGGGCGGCGGTGCTCGCGGACAATGCCTGGACCGAGTTCCTGAGCGAGCTCCCCAATACGAACCAGCTGTTCTCCTGTATAGCGGACGGGGACGGAGGGGTTTTCCTTGCGCCATGGCATTTCGGCGTGACATGGATAGACTGGCGGGGGACGCCGGACCGCAGCGACGACGGTGTGGTGCAGTTCAATACTTCCAACAGCGATATACTCAACGATCAGGTCCGGGACATGTCCATCTCTCCGGGCGGCGGAATATGGTTCGCCCAGGAGCCCTACTGGCAGACACCGTCGGAGCCCAGCGGCATTTCCAGGCTGGACTGGGAGCCTGGCCAGCCCGAAACAGCCACCTGGAAGACTTTTCAGCCCTCCCAGGGCCTGCCCTCGGGTTACTGCAGGTCCGTGGAGGTTTCCTCGCATTCCGAAAGGGCCTGGATGGGTACCCAGGAGGGGCTGGTGCTGGGCGATATCCAGACCGGTCAGGTAGTGAGGACCTACTCCTCGGAGAGCGGATTGCCTTCCAACGACATACAGTCCATTGCACTTTCCAGGGACGGCAGGCTGTTCGTAGGCACGACGGCGGGACTGGCGATGATAGACCTGGGATCCGGAAGCCTTTCCGAGGTCTCCCTGGTGGAGGGTTCGGTAACCATGCTGTGCTTCGACAACCTCGCAGCCCTCTGGGTTGCCTCCGGGAGCGGGCTTCAGCGCATATACAGCGACGGAACGGTGGAGGAGTACAACACCCTGAACTCCCCCCTTCAGTCACTTGACATCAGGTACGCGGACGTGGATATGGACAACGGCCTTCTATACCTTGCCACCGACCACGGACTCTGGAAGCTTCGCCTGGAGCAGGGGATGAGCGGAGAGCTCCAGGAAGCCACGGTCTACCCGAACCCGCTCCTTCCGGGAGACGGGCAGGTCATGGGTGTGGCCGGCCTGCCGGATGAACCCTTCGACATCAGGGTGTTTGACCTCAGCGGCGCACTTGTTTATGAGTCACTGTCGCAGAGAAGGGATGACTTCGCCTGGGACGGTGTTGACCTGGAGGGTGGTGCGGTCTCCTCAGGCAGCTATATCGTTCGAATAACCCAGGGCGGGGCCGACAGGTTCGTGAAACTGGCGGTGGTCAGATAGAACCGGAACGGGTGAGGGTATGAAAGGTGTAGTACTGGCCGGCGGGCTGGGCACGAGGCTGAGACCTCTTACCAGCATAACCAACAAGCATCTCCTTCCGGTATACGACCAGCCGATGATATTCTATCCCCTGCAGAAGCTCGCCGAGGCTGGAATAAGTGATGTGATGCTGGTGACCGGCGGGAACAGCGCGGGTGATTTCCTCAGGCTGCTCGGGGACGGCTCCGAGTTCGGATTCAGGACCCTCAATTACGCTTATCAGGTCAAGGAGGGGGGAATAGCCGAGGCCATAGGTCTCACTCGTACGTTCATAGGCGGGGACAAGTTCGTGGTGATACTGGGAGACAATATCCTGGAGGATTCACTGAGAGGACAGGTGCAGGCGTTCAGCCGGCAGGAGCGTGGCGCCAGGATACTCCTCAAGGAGGTGGACAACCCCAGCGATTACGGGGTTGCGGAACTCGACGGCACCAGGGTCCTGTCCATCGAGGAGAAGCCGGACGAGCCCAGAAGCTCGTACGCCGTCATAGGCGTCTACATGTACGACGGTTTCGCCTTCGAGGTCATAGACGGCCTCGAGCCCTCGGCAAGGGGCGAGCTGGAGGTCACGGACATAAACAACGCCTACCTCGAAAGAGGGCTACTGCACGCAGATATCCTCAGCGGCTGGTGGGCGGATTCCGGATGCAGCATAGACGGTCTTCTCCAGGCTGGCATAAGGGCGCGTCAGCTGAGGGTGGAGGCCGGGTCGTGAGACTGCTGGTCACAGGTGGCGCCGGCTTCATAGGCAGCAGCTTCACCAGGATGGCTCTGAGCCGCAGACCCGGCTGGAGCGTCACGGTCCTGGACAAGCTCACCTACGCGGGAAGGCGCGAGAACCTCCAGGAAGTGGAGAACCACCCCGGGTTCAGGTTCGTACACGGCGACATATGTGACAGAGGGACTGTGGAGGACGCCATCAGGGACTGTGACGCCGTGGTGAACTTCGCGGCGGAGACCCATGTGGACAGGTCGATCGAGGATTCCTACAGTTTCGTGCGGACGGACATAGAGGGGGTAAGGGTTCTGCTGGAGGCTTTCAGGCGGGGTGAACGGAGGATGTTCCTCCAGATATCCACCGACGAGGTCTACGGAAGCGTGGAGGAGGGCAGGTCCGGGGAGGAACACCTCCTCTGCCCTAGGAGTCCCTACGCGGCCTCCAAGGCCGGCGGAGAACTGCTGGCCATGAGCTACTGGACAACCTACGGAGTGCCGGTGGTTGTTACGAGGGCGTCCAACAACTACGGGCCGTACCAGTACCCGGAGAAGCTGATACCCCTGTTCCTGACCAACGCAATGGATGGAGAGCCGCTGCCCCTGTACGGAGACGGGCTCAACAGGAGGGACTGGCTCTTCGTCGATGACCACTGCGAAGCCCTCATGAGGGTGCTGGAGGATTCCACTCCGGGAAAGGTCTACAACATCGGTGCCGGCCAGGAGCTGACCAACAGACAGGTGACCGACGCCATCATCAGCGCCACCGGAGCATCCCCGGACCTGGTCAGGTACATCGAGGACAGGCCCGGCCACGACCGCAGGTATGCGCTGGACGTCAGCCTCATAGAGAGGGAGCTGGGCTGGAAGGCCGAGACCGGCTTTCAGGAGGGCCTCTCAAGGACCGCTGAGTGGTACAGGAGGAACCGCAGCTGGTGGGAGACCATCAAGTCAGGCGAGTTCAGGACGTACTACGAGTCGATGTACTCGGGCAGACTGGGACGCTCAGGAGGGGAACAATGAGGATACTGGTCACCGGAGGGGCCGGGTTCATCGGCAGCCACCTCTGCGACAGGCTGCTGGCCGACGGGCACGAGGTCCTGGCCATGGACAATCTCCTGACCGGGTCCACCGACAATATCGCCCACCTCTCCGGAGAGAGGGGTTTCTCCTTCATACACCATGACGTCACGAACTACATCTTCGTCCAGGGCGAACTCGATTTCATCTTCCACCTGGCGTCCCCGGCCAGCCCGGCCGATTACCTGGCATACCCGATACAGACACTCAAGGTAGGCTCGCTGGGGACCCACAAGACACTGGGCCTGGCCCTTGCCAAGGGTGCCGGTTTCGTCCTGGCCTCCACCAGCGAGGTCTATGGAGACCCTCTGGTCCACCCCCAGCCTGAGGATTACTGGGGCAATGTCAATCCCGTTGGACCCAGAGGGGTGTACGATGAGGCCAAGCGGTTCGCCGAGGCCATAACCTTCGCCTACCGGCGGTACCATGACCTGAACACCAAGGTGGCCAGGATATTCAATACCTACGGTCCCCGGATGAGGGCCGATGACGGAAGGGTCGTCCCCTCCTTCATAACCCAGGCCCTGGCCGGGAAGGACCTGACCATCTACGGCGACGGCAGCCAGACCAGGAGCTTCTGTTACGTCTCGGATACGGTTGACGGACTCGTCCGCCTGATGGGTTCGGGCTTCGCAGGTCCAGTCAACATCGGCAACCCCGATGAGATGACCATAGAGCAGTTTGCGGATTTCGTGCTGAATGCAGTAGATTCACCAGGTTCGAAGGTTCACCTGGACCTTCCCAAGGACGACCCGAAGGTTCGCAGGCCGAATATTTCCCTGGCCAGGGAGAAGCTGGGCTGGGAGCCTCTCGTATCCCTTGAGGAGGGGATGGGAGTGACGATAGACTACTTCAGGGACAGATAGGGTCCCCGGGATGGAAGTTCATCCGGAGATGGAGCGCCTATGCTTCTGATCGTTCTCGCACTGCTTTCGCAGAGCGTCACCCTGCCCACCACGGCGGCCCGGGGGATCAGGGACGCCGAGGAACGTGTCCTCGAACTGGCTGACAGGAATTCCTACGTCATGGGTCCCGGGGACCTGGTGACAGTAGTTGTCGCAGGGGGTTCCAGTGAATACCTGATGGCTGCCGGAGTGGCGCCCTGGGGCGAGTACGCCGTGGGAGTGGACGGATACCTCGCCGTCTCGGGAATAGGCGCCGTATCCGTTGACGGCCTCACAATCGAGGAGGCCCAGAGAGAGCTGCAGAGGACTGCCGCACGGTTCTATCCCGCCATACAGGTCACGATTTCCCTGAAGGAGCCGAGAAACCTCCTCGTGAGCGTGGGCGGCATGGTGAACATGCCCGGGACCTACGTGATGACCGCTCTCGACAGGGTCTCCGACGCCGTCAGGATGGCGGAGGGCATCTCGACCTACGGATCGAGACGCGGCATCATGCTGACGGGACCGGGGGATACCCTTGAAGTAGATCTGAACATGTCCGGGGGAACGGTATCGTACGTATCCGACCCCTTCCTCGGGAACAACTCGGACATAATCATCGGGCTTTGCAGCCAGCCGGTCTTCATACTCAGTTCCGGTGCCGGCATCGAGACAAGGGAACTCGACCCCGGCGATGATGTCCTCGATCTCCTTGACAGGATGGGGGGCGTCACCGGCAATCTCAGCCTCACCGGGAGCTCCATCATGAGCGATGGTGGGGTGTATCCGGTCTGGACCGACAGCTCCGGATTCAACGACAGGCCGCTGGCGCCGGGGGATACGGTGATGATAGTCACAGTGAAGGATTCCGTGGTGGTGGGCGGCGCGGTCAGCCGTCCCGGCATGGTCGCCTACAACCCCGAGAATACCGTACTGGACTACATAGTCTACGCGGGGGGCAACCTCAGCACTTCCGGTAGCCGCCTGATGATACACAGGAACGGCAGGGAAGTGGAGTACGAGGGAGATGTCCGTGAGATGCATCCGATGCCCGGGGACGTCATCGAGCTGAACTACAGCTGGTTCGAGCGGAACAACGCCCTGATATCCCTTATCATTTCCGCGGTATCACTGGGCATAACCGTATACAACGTAACTAATTAGATTGAGGACATGAACAAGCAGCTGGAGCATTCCTTCGCCGGAAGATGGATAAGGGCCATAGCCCGGAACCTTAGGAAGATAGTCCTTCTCTGTCTTGCCGTTGCCATCGCATCATCCGTGTACGCCCTGACCAGGAAGCAGGTCTGGACAGCCTACGCCGTTGCCGCGGTCCCCGGAGGACAGCAGTTACCCATGAGCGGGCTGTCGGCACTTGGCGGAGTCGCCGGAGACCTTCTTGGAACCGACCTCGCAGGCATAAGCGGCATGATGAACATGAACGGCACCGGGGCGCTGGATATGAACCTCGTTCTGCAGGTGCTCGCATCGAGGACGGTATTCGAGCGCGTGATATTCAAGTACGACCTTCTTGCCGACATGAATGTGCCTACAATGGACGACGCCCTGACGGAGTTCAACAGTCGAGCCTCCATAAGCCTCACAGATGAGGGCTTCTTCGTAGTGTCCATGGAGGCCGACAGCCGGGAGAGGTCCGCCGCCATGGTCAACGATATAATCCAGTTCGCGAACCAGGAGCTGGCAACCATCATAACCAGCAGGGCCAGGAGGAGCAGGATAGCGGCGGAAGAGCTTCTCGCCGCCGCCCAGGAATCACTGGGAATGGCCCAGGGAAGGATGGAGGACTTCCGCGAGGAGACGGGACTTCTCTTTCCGGAGGAGCAGGGCATATCCACCGTGCAGCTTCTAGCTGCGCTGGAGACCGATCTCATCCTGGCGGAGGCGGAGCTGGCCGGTGTCAGCGGTTCCCTCTCATCATCCAGCCCCGCATACAGCGAGATAGCCAGGAAAGTGGAGTACCTCAGGAGCGCCATCAGTTCCAAGGCTTCCGAGGACAGCCTCGGATATCTGCCCGGAATGGAGAACATGCCGGCCCTGATGAGGGAGTACGAGAACATCGCCATCGATCTGGAGACCCGAAGGGCCATCTACCTCATGCTCAGACAGGAACTGGAATCCCTCAAGCTGGAGGAGGTCAAGGACAGCCCCTCCATCGAGGTCCTGGTGCCAGCTGTCCCCACGGCTCTCCGCAGTTCCCCGAAGAGGGGGAAGATGGTCATCAGCTATACCGCTGCAGCCTTCCTGCTTTCCCTTCTCTGGATGGCCGTCATCACCTACATCAGGCAGATCCTCGACGACGACAGTACGGGCCCGTATTGGAGGAACGTCCTCAGGACCGCCGGAAGGCAGCTGCTCCTCGTCAGGAAGAATGAAGAAGGTAGTTCCGGAAGGACCTGATCTGACCCCACTGACCGCATACGGGTATATTCAGGAAAAGGCGTACGGAAAGTTCCCTTCAGGGGAACCCTCCCGGGGAGGTCGCTGAGATGGTTCACAGGAAATACTATCCCGAGAAGGACCTGGAAGCCTGCGTAGCTATATGGAGGCAGGTCGGCTGGATAGAGGAAAAAGCCCACGAGAAGGCCATGGAAGTCTTTCTGCGGGGGTGCCGGGTGCTTGTGGGCGAACAGGAAGGAAGGGTCGAGGCCCTGGTGAACTCCACACCCGGTTCGGTCAGGTATCTCGACAGGGATATTTCGCTGTGCGCGGTTTGCGGCGTCACCACCGGCTATTCAGCCAGGAGGAGGGGACTCGCCGGAAGGCTCACCGCCGAGCTCATCGCCCTGGACGCGGCGGAAGGCGCCGAGATGGCGGGCCTGGGTATATTCGACCAGGGCTATTACGACAAGCTGGGTTTCGGTACCGGACCCTACGAGGTCTACATGGGTTTCGACCCGGCAACCCTTGAACTGGGAATAGATCCTCCCCCTCCGGTCCGCCTTACCCCCGACGACTGGGAACTGGTGCACAGATCAAGGCACCGAAGGCTCCTGGTCCACGGCAACACCACTCTTCTGCGTCCGGAGATAACCAGGGGCGAGATGCTCTGGAGCACCGGAGGCTTCGGTCTGGGCTACATGGACAGCGAAGGAGAGCTTCTCTCACATCATTTCTGGTGCGGGATGGCCAGGGGCGAGCACGGTCCCTACACCATACACTGGCTTGCCTACAGGGACTATTTCCAGCTCCTGGAGCTGCTTGCCCTTATCAGGAACCTGGGTGACCAGGTACACCTCGTGAAGATGGGCGAGCCCCAGGCCGTGCAGCTGCAGGATTTCCTGAGGACCCCCTTCAGGAGCAGGAGGAAGACGGAGAGGTCCAGGTATGAGTCATTCAGCAGGGCCATGGCCTACTGGCAGGTTCGCATATGCGACCTTGCGGCCTGCATCGGCAAGACCGGCCTGGACGGTGAACCCGTCACCTTCAATCTCCGGCTCACGGACCCCATAGCGAGATATCTGGACGACGACTCACCCTGGAGAGGGATATCCGGTGACTACGTGGTCACCCTGGGACCGGATTCCCGCGCGGAGAAGGGACACCGCGGCTCACTGCCCCTCATGGAAGCCTCCGTCGGAGCCTTCTCGAGGATGTGGATGGGAGTGAGACCTGCTTCGGGCCTCAGGGTCACCGACGACCTGTGCGCGCCTGACGGTCTGATCGAAAGCCTCGACAGGCTGCTGAGGCTTCCGGTGCCGAGGATAGACTGGGAATACTGAGAGGGGATCCTGCGATCACCTGACCGCGGACCGGTGCCGGGCCGGCCGGTGGCCGCACCTGAAGAAGAACCTGCAGAAGCTCTCGTCGGAAAGCCTTCCCACCAGCTTGACCAGCGTCCATATGACGACCCATGTGAACAGGACCCTGGCGAAGAGCACACCCGAGATATGCCCCCCCAGGGACATCATCAGCAGGGTGTCCTCCACTATGGCGTGGGACAGCCCCATCAGCGATATGGAGAAGAAGACGTCCCTGTCGGACAGCTTCCCCGAGCGGACGTCACGGATGATGAGACCCCCTCCGTAGGATATTCCCAGGACCATTCCGAATATCGTGACGGTGGCGGCGGAGCGGCCTATGCCCATGGACGTCAGCACCGGGCCCAGCATCCTGTTCATGAGATCGGTGATGCCCAGCCTGTCCAGGAGCTTCATCAGGATTATCAGCACCAGGACTATCAGGAATATGGTGGCCATGTTCTGAAGCTGCGAGAGGGCCCAGTCCGGAAGACCGCCGCCCCCTGAGGAAGCCTCCCACATTATCCTGCCCCGGCCCTGAAGGAAGCCGCCGAGACTGAACGCGGTGTGCAGCAGGAAACCGAGGAGAAGGGCCGAGAGGAGCCTGAAGGGGATCATGAACCTGATCCTCACGCCGCTCTTCCTGGCTATTGTGGTCTCCACCGGCATCGAGTGCGCCACCAGTATCATGCAGGCTATGACCGTTATCTGGGCCGTCGTCATATGCAGCGGCGGAGCAATGGAGGCGAAGACAACGATGCCTCCGTACATGTTGGTGATGACGGCTGTAGCCCAGACCAGGCCCATCTCCCCCGGCAGCCCCACGAGGCTCATCAGGGGCTGGAAGGCGGCGGCTATGTAGCGGACGAGACCAAGCTCGCCCAGCACCTTTACCGCGATCACCACCGGCACCATTATCCTGAAAAGGACGAAGCTCACCCCCGCGGCTTCCCTGACCTGTTTCCATGCGGTTGAAAGAATTGGCAAACCCGCCTCCCTCTCGTTCCACGGAAGATACACATTTTCGTATAATCTGTATAGAACGGGGGTGACATCCATGACCATAGAGGAGCTCTGCAGGTTCTGGAGAGGCAAGGGCCACCAGCTCTATCTGGTGGGCGGATGCGTGAGGGACCGCCTTCTCGGCAAGCCCACCTCCGACTACGACCTGGCGACCGATACCCTCCCGGAAAAGACCCTGAGCCTGCTGGAGGAGGCCGGATGCAGGGCCTATCCCCTGGGCATGGAGTTCGGCACCGTGGCCACCACAATGGACACCCCCGGAGGACCTGTGGAAGTCCAGATAACCACATTCAGGTGCGGCGAGAGCTACGACAAGGGCTCGAGACATCCCCGTGTGGTCTTCGGCGGCAGCCTGGAGGAGGACCTGGTCCGAAGGGACTTCACCATCAACTCGATGGCCATGGACTGCGGTGGGGAGCTGATAGATCCCCTGGGAGGAAGGGAAGACCTTGAGAACGGCCTTCTGAGGACCCCGCTGGATCCGGCGGAGACCTTCACCGAGGATCCCCTGCGCATGCTCAGGGCTTTCAGGTTCGCCTGCGCCCTGGATCTCGAGATCGAGGCCGCCACCTTCGATGCGATCGGCGAGAGGAAGTCCCTGATAACGGAGATATCGCGAGAACGGTGGAAGATGGAGATGGACAGGCTGCTGACGGTCCCTGAAGCCGAAAACGTTGCGGATACCCTCCGTCTGATGAGACGGTCGGGACTCCTCGCCGAGATGATCCCGGAGTTCCTGGGGGTGTTCGAGCAGGACGGCCTGTCCCAGGGCAGCGCGCATGACGGTGACATCTGGACCCACACCCTCGAGGCTGTCTCGAAGGCGGTTTCCGATTCCCCATGCGTCCGCTGGGCCCTGCTGCTGCACGATATCGGGAAGCCCCGCTGCAGGTCGGTGGGTGATGACGGCAGGGTCCATTTCTACGGCCACGGGAAGAGGGGGGGGGAGATGGCCGGAAAGATCGCCGAGCGGTTCAGGTTCTCGAGGAAGGAGAGGAAGTGCCTTACTTTCCTGGTCGAGAACCATATGAGGCCGGTGCTCTACACGGAGGACTGGTCCGGCAGGGCCATAAGGAAACTGGCCGGGGACGCCGGGGACCACCTGGAGGAACTGCTGGAGGTGGCGGAGTCCGACATCGCCGCCCACACCGGGCCATTCGCCTCTGAAGGGAGATCACGCCTGGAGGAACTGCGGAAGAGGCTGGCCGGACTGTCGGAGGCCGTCCACAGGAGGGTACTGCCAAGGGAACTCGGAACCATACTCATGAGCAGG
>Ga0207796_1000997_pt1 | contig 9993 bp, 3 predicted proteins | sample Pon1CUnioCityCA_6_FD_187274 | JGI IMG/M metagenome (GOLD analysis project Ga0207796, IMG submission 187274) | Marine sediment microbial community from Union City, CA, USA - Pond 1C Sediment 1 (SPAdes) | ecosystem: Environmental > Aquatic > Marine > Intertidal zone > Salt pond sediment ...
CGGATCAGGAAAGTCATCTCTGGCATTTGATACTATCTTTGCAGAAGGGCAGCGGCGTTATGTGGAATCGCTCTCCTCCTATGCCAGACAGTTTTTAGGACAGATGGATAAACCGGATGTGGATTATATTGAAGGCCTATCCCCAGCGGTATCGATCGATCAAAGAGGAACATCCCAGAACCCTCGCTCAACTGTGGGCACAGTGACGGAAATCTATGACTATTTACGTCTCTTATATGCTCGGGCGGGGATTCCCCACTGCCCAGAGTGCGGCCGGGAAGTGACCACCCAGTCAGCCCAGGAAATCGTTGAGCTGTTGTTCTCTTTACCAGCTGGAACCCGTTTTCACATCCTGGCTCCAGTAATTCGCGGTCGGAAAGGAGAACACCAGGGCATTTTGGACGAGATCAGTAAATCCGGCTTTGTCCGGGCCAGGATTGATGGTGAAATCCGCCGTTTGGAAGAAGATATCCAGCTAGAACGGTACCAACAACACACCATTGAAGCGGTTGTGGACCGATTGGTGATCCCGGAATTAGAAAGTGGGAAGGAGAAGGATAATTTCCTTTCCCGCTTGACAGACTCGGTGGAAACCGCCCTGAAATTTGGGGATGGTTATTTAACAGTGCATGATGTTACTGATCCCGGGAATCCTGTCGACACCAATTATTCAGAACATCTGGCCTGTCCGGTTTGTGAACTCAGCTTTCCTGAGATCGAGCCGCGAACATTCTCATTCAATACTCCTCACGGGGCTTGTACAGACTGCGAAGGGATCGGAACCAAGCTGGAAGTGGATGTCAATTTATTGGTTCCCGATAAGACGCTTTCCATTAATGAAGGAGCGATCGATGCCCAGGAATGGGGAGGTCCCAGGGAGCAGGGTGGTTATTACTGGCAGGCGCTGGTAGGGGCAGCTGATCAATTTGGGATCGATCTCGATCAAGCTTACCGGGAACTCCCAAAAGAAGACCGTAACATCATCCTCTATGGCTCTGAGGGGGATGAGGTGCTCATGTCCTACGTGAACAAGGAGGGCCGGGAATACGAGTTTTACCGCGAATTTGAAGGAGTGATCACCAATCTTGAAAGGCGCTTTAAGGAGACCCAGTCTGAGTATATGCGGAACCGAATTATGGGATATATGAATGACAATCCCTGTCCCTCCTGTTCCGGTACCAGGCTCCGCCCAGAAGCCCTGGCTGTAACTATTGCCGATATCAATATTGTAGAGGTTTCTACCTGGCCCATCCAAAAAGCCCTCCAATGGATTGAGTACCTGAAAGGGAAAGATTCTCCTCTCTCTGAACGCCAGCAGATCATCGCTGACCGGGTACTGCGGGAACTGACTGAAAGATTAGGTTTCCTGGTCAACGTTGGACTGGATTACTTGACCCTCAACCGGTCTGCGGGGACTTTATCTGGGGGCGAGGCCCAGCGCATCCGACTGGCAACTCAGATTGGATCCCACTTGATGGGTGTGCTCTATGTGCTGGATGAGCCGTCGATCGGCCTGCATCCCCGTGATAATGGCAGGTTGCTGCGCACCCTGGAAGGACTCAGGGATCTGGGGAATACCGTAATGGTTGTGGAGCATGATGCCGAGACCATTGAGACGGCGGATTGGGTTCTGGATCTTGGTCCCGGGGCAGGTGAACAGGGTGGTGAGGTGGTTGTGGCCGGGACGGTCAAAGAGATCCTGGCGCACCCTGATTCGCTTACCGGGGCGTATTTATCTGGTAAATTAAAAGTCCCTGTACCTGACAAGAGGCGTAAAGGCAATGGAAAAACCCTTCAGGTCCTGGGGGCAAAAGAGCATAATCTGAAGAACATCGATGTCAGCATCCCGCTCGGAAAGCTGGTTTGCATCACAGGCGTTTCCGGATCCGGGAAATCTACACTGATGATCGAAATCCTTTACAAAGCCCTGGCAAGGGAGTTGAACAGAGCCAAAACCAAGCCGGGAGCTCACGATGGGGTCAAAGGCCTGGAACATATAGACAAGGTCGTCAATATCGATCAATCACCGATCGGGCGCACACCAAGGTCAAACCCGGGAACCTATACTAAACTCTTTGACTACATACGCGACCTGTTTGCGGATCTCCCCGAAAGCAAGATCCGCGGGTATGATAAAGGCCGCTTCTCATTTAATGTCAAAGGGGGGCGGTGCGAGGCCTGCCGCGGTCATGGGCAGCTGGAAATCGAAATGCAATTTCTGCCAGATGTGTTTGTTCCCTGCGATGTTTGCCATGGAGCGCGGTACAACCGGGAAACCCTCCAGGTTCGCTATAAAGGGGAATACAATATCGCGGATGTGCTGGAAATGACAGTTGATAAGGCGGCTGAAGTTTTTGATGCCTTCCCGCCTATGATGAGCCGCATCAAAACCCTTCAGGATGTGGGATTGGGGTATATCCGGATCGGACAGTCTTCTACCACCCTTTCTGGTGGAGAGGCCCAACGCATAAAGTTATCCCGCGAGCTTGCCAAGCGCTCCACCGGTTCCACGCTCTACGTGCTTGATGAACCTTCAGTAGGTTTGCATGCTGCGGATGTCCACAAACTGGTTGAAGTGCTGCAGCGGCTGGTAGATGACGGCAACACGGTCTTGATCATTGAACACAACCTGGACATCATCAAAGTGGCTGACTACATCATTGATCTCGGTCCGGAAGGGGGAGATGCTGGCGGCGAAGTGATTGCTGCAGGGCTTCCGGAAGAGATCTGTAATAACCCCCAGTCTTATACCGGGCAATATCTAAAATCGTACGTTAAAGAAAATCATTCTTAATTAGCCAGGGCCCCGATCCCTTCAAAGAACAGGGTCCTTTGTTTTCTAATCCTTCTTCTTCGCCAGGTAGATGTCCGCATCCAGCATCACCCCATCCTGAATGAAATGATGCACAAAATATAGGTTGCCTTCTCTGTCCAGGGTTGGTTCCGCTGCAAATTGAGATATGATCAGAGAGGGCTCTGTCCATTCTCCATCGATCCGATAGGAAACGTAAACGGCTGGATACCCTTGGTAGATCCGCGTGAACCACAGTTCTTGACGGTCTTCTGAAAGGAAGGGCCGGCTGTCATCCTCAGGGCTGTTCACAGCCGAGATGTTTTCCGGTTCTCCCCAGACCCCATCTGCCAGCAGACTGAACCAAAGGTCGTTCTTGCCCTGTGTGCCAGGCCGATTGCTGTGGAAATAGAGTTCAGTCCCATCTGCGCTGATATGCAGCTCCCCTACCTGGTAGTCAGGGTTGAAATCGGCTTGCTGCCAATCTCCCCAGATCCCGAAATCATAAGTGGCCTTGAACCAATGCAGCCCGGTTAATCCCTCGCGGACGGTGCAGAACCAGAGCTGATTTCCGACGATCATTGGGCATCCATCCAGAGCCAGGCCTTCGCTGAGAAGCACTCTTTCAGGTTCGGTCCAATTCCCATCCCGCAAATTGGATTGGTAGATCCCAGTCACCCCATCCGTGAGCTGTCTCTCAGCTGGCAGGTTAACATCCGGGGTGAAGAAGAAGAAAAAATTGCTTCCATCTGGTGTGATAAAGGGGGAATCCTCACCTCCAGCGCTGTTTACAGGGCCAGGCATAGGTTGAGGTTGTTCCCAGCCTGCATTGTGCAGGAGAGGGGGAAAAGGATCATTGTCTGGCCCCATTTTTTGGGCAGTGCTGGGAATTCTGCCGTAGCGAGAGGGCAGCGCTGTGGGAGTTGGGAGTGGCGCAGCTTGCTGACTGCAGGCGCTCAGCATGATCAATAAGGAGCTGAGGAATAGTTTGCCAAGCGGATATCTCATGATCACTCCCGTGTGGTCAGAATTTGGGAAGGGGTGTCACTCAGAAACCATCCTCATGCGCACATCAACCGCAGCAGCCCCTTCACAAGCCGGAAAGACGCGCAAGGGATTGATCTCAATTTCAGCCAGCTCGGGAAAATCCCAGGCTAACTGGGCCAAGCGGATCAAAACCTCCTCTACGGCTGAAATATCACCTGGCAGGATATTCCTGTAACCAGCTAATTTTCGACCAGCCCAGGTTTTGTTAAGCATGGTTTCAATCTCTAATTCAGTCAGGGGTGCCATTCCGAAAGCCAAGTCTTTGAGCCCTTCAACCTCTGTTCCCCCTGAACCAAACATCATGATCGGCCCAAATTGTGGATCACGCACTGCTCCGATGATGACTTCCTGGCCGGGAGGAACCATTTTTTGAACATAGACCCCAGCCAGTTTTGCGCCTGGCAGAGCTGCTTGAGCTTGTGATAGGATGTTTTGGAACCCCCCCCGCACGGATTTGGCGTCTGCCAGGTTCAATAGCACTCCCCCTACGTCGGTCTTATGGCTGATGTCAGCGGAAGCAACTTTAAGCACAACAGGAAGGCCCAGTTCATCTGCCAGTTCAGCAGCTTCATCTTCCGTTTTAGCCAGCTTCATCTTGGCTGCTGTGATGCCATAAGCGTTTAAAATTTTTGCTGTATCAACAGCTGAGAGGTGATGGTCTTTGTCCCTTTTCTCTATGATCTCCCGGACAAGTGCTGTATTCACATCCCCTCTGGTCAGCGGTTTTTCTGCGGCATGCTTCAGCAGATCCACCCGCTCAACGAGGGCTGCCAGGGCGGCAGCCGCTCTTTCTGGAAAACGGTATTCAGGGATGCGGGCTGCCCGTAAGTGCTCAACCGCCTCCTGGATCAAGCGCTCACCCATGACTGAAATCACCACTGGTTTGTCAGCCTGATGAATGATGGGAATAAGGGCTTTAGCGACAGCTCCTGCGGTATGCATGGGGGGTGTGGGGAAGATCACCATCACACTATCCGTACCGGGGTCATTGAGCATCACTTCTAAACAAGCGGCAAATTGATCAGGACCAGCAGAAGCCAGCATATCAACCGGGTTGTGTAGACTGGCGGCTGAAGGCAGGATGCTCGAGAGTGCGCTGATGGTTGTTTCTGAAAAATCAGCCATTTTCAACCCCCGGGATTCCAGAGCGTCTGCCGCGGTAACTCCTGGACCCCCAGCATTGGTCAGTACACCAACCCTGTTTCCTCTGGGTAGCGGGCACCAGGCTAAAGCCCTGGCCTGGTCGAACATCTCTTCACTGGTCTCAGCCCGCAGGACGCCAGCTCGCCGAAAAGCGGCATTATAGGCACTTTCTTCTCCTGCGAGAGCGCCAGTGTGGGAAGCGGCTGCTTTCCGGCCAGATTCGAATCGGCCAACTTTGAGAGCGATGATCGGTTTGGATTCGATCACGGAACGGGCTTGTGTGATGAATTCCCGACCGGAGCGGATTCCTTCCAGATAAAGGGCGATCACCCGGGTATGACCATCAGCTGCTGTGGGAGCGATGAGGTCCGTCTCTGACACATCCGCCTGGTTGCCCAGGCTGATCAGCCTGGAGATACCATATCCCTGGCCCCTGGCCCAGTCAATTGCCGCAGCGCAAATGGCTCCCGAATGGGATAAGAAAGCCACATCTCCCGCGGATGGTCCAGGAGGAGGAAGGAAAGTGGTGTCAATCGGCAGGTGTGTATCCAGCAGTCCAATGCAGTTGGGGCCGATCAGACGAATCTCTTCCTCTGCAGCAACCTGCAGCATTTCCTGTTCGAGTTTTAACCCTTCAGGGCCGATTTCCCGGAATCCGCCAGCGCCGATGATCGCCGCCCGGATCCCTCTTTTTCCACATTCTTTTAAAGCAGGCACGACATATTGGGCCGGAATTAAGATTGCTGCTAGATCAACGGGATCTGGAACTTCAAGGACAGATTGATAGACAGGCTTGCCCAGCAAGGTGCCGCCTTTGAGATTCACAAAATGGACAGCCCCTTTATAGCCGCTTCTGTGCAGGTTGGTTGCCAGCAGATAGCCCAGTTTAGCAGGATCATGCGAGGCACCCACGACAGCCACGCCTTTGGGATTAAAAAAAGGGATCAGAGATTCTGAATTTTCCATAATTCAGATTGTAACTTAAAGGAGTGTATTTCGGGGCTGGCTGCAGGAGGGGTACTTCAAGTTGATGGAAGTAAAGGGAGGAAATTCACCCGGTGACGGTTTTGCAGAAGATATCCACAATCTCCGGGTCGAAGTGCGACCCGCTGGATCTCCTTAATTCAGCAATTGCTTCTTCGTGCGTGTGGCTTTTGCTGTAAATCCTTTCATCGCAGATGGCAATATAGGCATCCACTACTGCAAGTATCCTGGCTCCTAAAGGAATTTTGTCCCCAACCAACCCGTAAGGGTAACCTGAGCCATCGAACTTTTCGTGATGGGCTCTGATGATAGGTGATACAGGTTCCAGATATTTGACAGGTGCGACGATTTGAGCGCCAGTCACAGGGTGTTCTTTCATGATTACCCATTCTTCTTTGGTGAGGGAGCCTTTTTTATTCAGGATCTCATCTGGTACGCCAATTTTGCCTATATCATGCAGGATAGAGGCCCAATGGAGAGCTTCTATTTGGTCCTTTGGCAGCTCCATCACCTGACCGATCTTGGTGCTTAGATCAGCCATCCGTTGGCTGTGGTCCCCAGTGTAGGAGTCACGCGCATCCACTGCATTGGCAAGGGCAACGATGGTTTCCAGGAAGGTCTCTTCAAGGCGTTCATGCAGTAAAGCACGCTGAATGGCGCTGGTGGCATAATCTGCAATGACCTCGATTAGACGAAGTTTTGTGCTTGTAAAAATTTCCTGGCTGTTTTCTTGATTATCTCCCAGGATCAACAGGCCGACATATTCTTCCACGCCTTTCAGCGGAGCAAGACAAATTTCCTGGCTTTCATCAAGGAAGAGGACAGCCTTTTCTTCCGCGTGTAAATCCGGGTCATTACTGTGCAGAACCACACACTGGTTCTCCTGAAGGATCCAGTTGAAGAAGTGCTCCGCAACCAGGCGTTCTTTTTTCCCGATCAGATCCTCAGTCTGGATTATGTCTTCTGGGTGAATCACCCTGGTAATGTAATCACCACTTTCCTCTCGGGTGATGATCTTAGCCCAGGTAATCTGTACACTGGTCACAGCGTGTTCAGCAACAGTAGAGACAACTTCATCTAGATTATCAGTAGTGACCAGCTGCCTTGCCATTGCGTAGAGTGTGTCCATTTCCTGCAGTCGGGTTTGCTCGGATGTATATAAACGGGCGTTTTCAATGGCAACTGCAGTTTGATTGGCAACAGTGGTCAAGGTGAGAATGTCCTCCACCGTATAAGCCTGTTCTGAACGCTTGACGCCTACCAGGAAAATACCAACCAGCACATCCAACACTTTGATGGGGATGAACAATTCAGCATTAAGATCATCCAGGTCTCGGCGTTCGCTGCGCCACAGGGATTGGAATTGGGGCAAGACTTCCAGATCGTGACTGCTGAGCGGCTGGTCGTGAGAGGAAAGCCATAACACCACCGGGTGTCCCTGGCGGAATTCTATATGTTGAGCACCCTCATGCCCAATTTGGGAAGTGAGTTGAAAGCGATTGGTGACCTCGTCCCGCAGGAAAAAAGCAGCTGTGGGAATATGCAAGGTAGAGCATACCTGGTCTAAAATCATGTTGGTAATCTTATAGAGGTCCAGCACGGTGGCGACGTTGCTGGAGAGGGTTTGGAGCATTCGAGTTGAGTCGTATTTTTCCCGGAAAAACAGCCGGTCAATGGCTGTTTGAGCCCGGATCCGAACTGGCTCAGCAATAATGGCAGTGATGACAGCTACCACCAAGGACAAGAAAAAGATCTCTGCCTCCGAATAGACATTAAAGATATTTAGCGCCAGAGTGATGCTGAGGAAGTAAGCGGAACCTATGATGATGGTTGGTATTGAATACAACAAACCCTGTCGAACGACAATGCGAATATCCAGCAGCTGATACTTGAGAATTGCGTAAGCGATTAATATCGCAGTAAACACATTCCCTGCCACGTCAATTGGATATTTTCCCAGTTCAGTAAAATTCACGGCTGAGACGATAATGATGATCGACATGCCCAAAATGACGTACATAAGGCGGTTCTTTTGGACGGGGTCCGTCGATTTTCGACGGAAGACAATAAGATTTACTATGCTGTAAATAACTAAGCCATAACCAGGGAAAGCGATTAAATAGATCAGGTTTGAAAACTGATAAAGGATGATACCGTTTTCAACAGCAACGGAGATCACCACCCAATCTGTCAGGATACAAATGCCAATGCCGATCACACCGAACAGGACAACCAGTAACTCCCACCTACTTTTAACATTGATAGTGGTTTGAGAGAAGGCAAACATGGTCATCATGGCGCCCAAAGCGGATCCCACCATAATACGCATCCACAGGCTGGCCCGGGCTTGATCTGCATAGATCAACGTAGCACAGATGGACCAGAGGATCATTGCTAAAAGGTATTGCCTGAATACCCGTCGCGAATCTGTTTGCGGTCTCGCCAAAGTTACAACGACAAACAATCCCGTATAGAGGGCAATCGCCAGGCTTGTGATCAAGACATTGACAAAGAGTATCATCCTATTCTTTCATCTTCTTGCCTTGCAGCAACTTCTCCATTTGTTTTTGGGTGGGTTTCATGTGGGGCGGCTTGGTGTGCGCCAGATCTGCTCCATGACTTCTCTGGTAATCCATATAAACCCCGAACGCACCTGGATTCAACAAAGAGACTTTCAATGCGTTATAACCGAGCATGTCCTCCAGGTCATTGTAATCAGAGTTCACTTCTTTCAGCGCGGAGTTAATTCTGTCCGTGATTGTGTCAACGTCCAGTGAGGTGACTTCTTTCATTTCCACAAAAATGTGCATGTAGGCCTGGTTGTCCTTCACTTCTTTTCTGGCTACCCATTCATGGTAGTCGCAGTCGGATTTCTCCAATGCTCTCCAGATATCTTTTTCAGTGATTAATGCAAACCCAGCCAAATTGATCAGGTCGCTGTCCCGGGAATAGAATTGCACCTGGGGAAGGTTGATGTTGAGTTCCTCATCCCGGAGGGAGATTACTTTAAACAAATCTCCCACCCGGTAGCGGGTGAAAATACCACCGTGGAAATTTGTGAAGACCAGTTCATAAATGCCTTCCTCGAGCTCATTGTAGAGAACGGTCTTGGGCTGATAATTGGGATCCTCTTTATTCTTCTTATGTTCTTCATGGGGGATGAATTCCAGGAAATTGTTTTCTGGAATGAAAGTCATCCCCTTATAATTCCAGGCCTGCATACAGATAGATCCGCCTTCGGTGCATGCATACCCTTCCAATGGATTTCTCCCCCAGTAGTATTCAATCTGTTTTTTATAGATCGAGGTATCTACCCCGCCAGTCATGATCCCCTTTAATTTCCAGATATCTTTGGGAAGGAGATTTTCTCCCCGGATTTTTCCCTTGATAAAACTCTTCAGTAAGCGGAATAAAACATCAGGGCGTAGCATTTCAATCGAAAAACTGACAGACCCTGATCCTTGCTCGAACCGCTGACCAATGTTGACCAAGATGCTAGCAAGCCCATAGAAAAAGTCCATTCCTTCAATCATCGCCATCTTGAACCCGGTCTGGATGATATCCAGGAATTCCATTTTTTCCGCTTTGTCAAGAGGAGGGAGGAAGTGAATATCCATTTGTTGATCCGCAGATTTACTGATCAGCCCGGATATGTATGGTTCGTGGGCAGTAGCCAATAAAGTTTTGTCATTAATGCCAAGATTGATCTCGCCCTTTTTTGTACAGGAGGACAATATCATCGATCCAATTACAGATGCCCCCAGTTGGTCAAACATCTTTTGAGTGTAGGGTGCCCACTTGTACTTGAAGTCACCGCTTCTTCCCGAGGTGTGGGCCCAAGCAATAGGCTCGCGAGGAAGAACATCGATCTTCTTTTGATCCAAATAGACCTGATAATCTTTGTAGCTTGTGAGGGGCACAATTTCCCTGAATTCTTTAATGGACCCGGGTATCATATCACCCATGAGCATTCTTCCCATCATGCTTTTGCCCAGTAAATTGATCTGCTCTAAAAGCAGCCTCTCCTG
>Ga0207796_1000998_pt1 | contig 9982 bp, 9 predicted proteins | sample Pon1CUnioCityCA_6_FD_187274 | JGI IMG/M metagenome (GOLD analysis project Ga0207796, IMG submission 187274) | Marine sediment microbial community from Union City, CA, USA - Pond 1C Sediment 1 (SPAdes) | ecosystem: Environmental > Aquatic > Marine > Intertidal zone > Salt pond sediment ...
CCAAGGATACCGTCAGTGCCCCTGCGGCACGCAGCGCCTCAACGATGAAATGCTCCGTGTGGTTGCTTATCTCCATGGTGGCAAAGGCTGCAACCGTCACATCTGTGATTACGCCAACATCCGCCTCTGTTTCGTCTCTGATGCCGATCTCTTGTGTCATCCTATTGATTCTGCATGATAAAATCCAGCATGATTTCGGCAACTTTGTCATGCTGCTCGGCCAGGCTGATAGACGGCACAACGTCACCTTTCTGGGGGCCATAGTCGCCAAATTGCGCATGGCTCGCGCCTTCGATGCCGACGAATATGGTGTCTGCCGGCAAGAGGTGTCTTTTATCGTCAAAATTGTCGGTGTTCGGCATGTCATCCGTGGTGCCAAAGATGGACAGTGCGGGTATCTCGTTATCCGACAAGTCAGCGCTGTCGGGTGGATAAGAGTCCCAAAACACGATGGCATCTATCCTGGTTGGGTTGTTCTCCGCAAATATGGCTGCCGATGCGCCCCCCAGGGAATGCCCAGCCAGGATCCATGTGGAAATCTGCGGGTACTCGTCAATAACGGCATTGGCAGCGCCTGTATCCAATATGCCCAGGTTCAGCGGCATGGGGGTGATGACGACGAACACGCCGTTTTCTGCAACCTCGCGCAGAACAGGCGCGTAGGCAGTTGGCTCTACCAGGCCGCCCGGGTAGAAGATCAGCCCGGTCTCTGTCTCCTCCACAGGTGTAAACGTGATCCACTTGTCCTGGGCAACTGTCACCCTGTCCGTTGATTCAAGGGCAGACAGGGCTACAGCCCTTGCAGGGTACGTCCCTGTCTTTGACCAAACCAGCATCCCCAAGACGCCAATGACGATGATCAAAACGAGACCAAGTAATGCAAATCGTACGATCTTTTTTACCTTCATATCCACCCTCTAGCAATCTCGTAAAGGAATTCTGTTGCCAAACACAGTAACTGCGCGCCGAGTGAGCATCGCCCACACTACTGCTCCACGGGTTCCCTATTGGGGTTCGCTGGAAACCATCCCTTCTTCACACGTTCTTCCTGTTCAAACAGTTCTCTGATACTCCACAGGCTGGAGAATCCAAACACCCCCAGTATCGCCGACCACAAGGTGCTCTCCAGGAACACCGACAAGATCAACGCCACTGCGCCAACTATGAGAAACGCCGGCCAGCTTCTGGTCCCGAAATGGTATTCAGCCTTGATGACCACGGGGTGAAAGACCCCAATGATGATAAAGGCTGCTGCGCCGATGAGAATCCCTTGAAAGTTCATTACAGCTCCTCCGTCGTATCGCTCAGCTCCTGGTCCTCGACATCGATATCCCAGGTTCACTGCAGTCTGCGCCAGTATATCACGGTTCAGCTTCCTGAACAACTGCAAATTCGCGGGCAACAGGGCCTTGTCAAAGGCCGCGACCGTGACCTAAAAGAGAAGTGATTTGCCGAAACTGCATCCACAGCTTCCGCTCCTACTCAGCGTGACCAGCGGGAGCCACAATTTGACGGTATCCTCGTTTCTGCGAAACAGCTATTGACAACCCGGGGAAGTATGGTATAATAGTATCTGCAGGGTTGCACGCAGGCACATTTCACGTGGCGACCCGTCGTAGGCCAGATTCGCTCGACCATGTCACCGCATGTGCCTGGCGACCCCACTTATCGTCAAGCCGTGCGCGTGGCTCCAATCTGTAAGCAGGCCCCTCTGGATAGGCAACACAGACCGTTTGAGGCGAAGGGCTAAACAGCCTGAAATAGGTTGCACTAGCAGGACTTGGGCGCAAACAGTCAATATTGGGGAGAATCACGTGCACAAGACCGGCGTTCGGAAGCGTTTGGCAAGCCGGGCTCGCTTGACGGGCCTGGCGCTACTGGCCTGCGCCCTCTTGCTCGGCGGCCCCTGGCCTGCCGGCATGGGCTCGGAGGCCAGCGCGCTTGGCGGCGCGCCAGCGCCCTTTGAGGTGTGGCGGTTCGACGCGGAGACAGGAAAGACCCGCAGCCTGGGCTATCCGGCGAGCAGGACGGCATGGGGTCTGGCCGAGTTCGCGCCCGCAGCGGATCTGAGCGTGACCGGGGTTGGGCTGTGGACGACAGACGCTGCCACCGACGTCGATGTGTACCTTTACAACAGCTTTGACGGGTCGGCGCCTGGGGACAGGCTCGCTGTCAAGCTCGATAGCGCTTTCGATGCAGCCGGCTACCATCCGGTGGCGCTGGATTCAGCGCTCGCCATACCGGCAGGCAGTCTGGTCGTGGCGGTGGTCAAGATCACCAATGCCAGCCGCGGCCACCCGCTCCTGCTGGATACCGAAGAAGGCGGGGACAGGTTGCGCACCTTTGCCAGCCCCAGCGGCGAGAGCGGGTCTTGGTACGACGTGGGGGCCCACGGGCATGGCGCGCTGGCGATTACGCTGGAGGCGCGGCCAGCCGAGCCTGCAGAACCGGATGCCGCGGCTGCGGTCACTGCACCCGCTGAGGCCGACCGCGGGCAATCTTACCGCGTATTTGCGCCCATGGTGGCCAACGGCTATGCCCCGGTGACCACCGGCTGGACGGTCATCCTGGAGGAGGATTTCGAGGGGGAACTGTCCGGGGAATGGGCCTTGAGCGATGAGGACCCGGCCGAAGGATCGTATATCCTGGGCCAGCGGAGTTGCCGGGCCTACGATGGTAGCCAGAGCGGCTGGTTTGTGGGCGGCGGCGCCGGGGCCGCACTGGGATGCAAGAGCGCCTACCCGCGCCGGGTGGCATCGTGGATGGTCTACGGGCCTTTTGACCTGTCAGGCGCGTCGGATGCCGAGCTGGCCTTCCAGCTATGGCTGAACAGCGAGCCCGAATACGACGGCTTTTTCGGCGGCGCATCGATCGACGGCGTGGAGTACCACGGCTACATGGTCACCGGCAATTCATCGGGCTGGATGCCCTACAGGCTGAACCTGCGGGCCGTGCCCGAACTTGGGGATATTTCAGATAACGAGGAGGTATGGATCGCCCTGCTCTTCGTGAGCGATGGGGTGGTCATGACACAAGAGGGAGCATATATAGACGATATCGTCCTGCGCAAATTTGTGGGGGCACCGGCCGATCTCCCGGAAGAGGTCGCGCCAGTCCCAGGAGGAACGGCGCAGAGAACCGAGGCAACCTTCTCGCTGCGTCGTTGATGTGGCGGGGGCCCGTGAGCAGCGATCCCTCGCCGTAAGGAGAAGCCATGGCTACCGCAGAGGCAGCATTGCCAGAGGGGTTCAGGCTCAGAAGGGCAAGCGGGACGCTGAGAATTACGTGGAGGGGGCCGACGCACTGGGTGCTCGTGATCGTCGGCCTGATTGGGATGTTGGCGACCGGAGGCTGGCTCGCCAGCGTGATATCGAGATCATACGGATTTTATGGCGCGCTCCTTGTCGCTGGGGCGGGCCTTCTTATTTCGACCTATATTATGCTGGTGGGCGTCTGCAACCACGCCAGCATCGGGATCTGCGAGGGCCGCCTGGAGGCCCAGCATGGCCCGCTCCCCTGCCTGTTGCCCTTTCTCTTTAACATAGACTGCAGCCAGGGAATTCCCTTGGAAAAGATCGCAGAGCTGCGGGTTGAGCCGGAGGGTGAGCCCGACCCCATGACCGGCCGCCTGCCCACCTATGCGCTCCAGGTCGCCAGGCGCAACGGCAGGGTAGAGACGCTGCTGACGCGGCTGGAGCTGGAGGATGCCCGCCCGCTGGGCAAGGTGCTGGCCGAAATGACCGGTTCTCCTGTGGTCCTGCCGGAGGAGGAGCAGCCCAAGATCTGCGTGCGCCGGCTTCGCAAGCCCTGATTTCGGGCCCGTGCCCCCCGGGCCTGAGACCGGACCCCGCATATCGTTGCGGGGTCCTTTGCATTTGGGGCTGCCTGGCGGCAGGCTGGCGCAAGCGGTCGAACGGGCATGTACGCGACTCGGACAGTGACCGGGTCGAGCCCTGGGCGGCGAGCACGGGCGGGAAGACTGGTCCCCTGGGCAATGGCAGATTGGCCAGATGGCCGATGCGCGACGGGCGGGAAGTTGCTATACTTGGGGCGCAGGTGCTTGAGGGGAAGGGGTGTAGGAATCGCCAGTTGCTCGCCCTGATCTGAACAGCCAGACAGGCACCTGACAGGCACAATCCAGGCTGGGGACCACAGGGAACTGTCTCTCCTCCCTGTTTTGCCTCTCCGAAACCGTCGCTGGGGGGCGGGTGGTTTCGGGGAGGCTTCTTTTTGTATGCCCTCACCCAGCCCTCTCCCGGTGCGAGAGGCCTATTGCTGCCCATGCTCCCCTCGCCTGCGGGGAGAGGGGCCGGGGGTGAGGGAAACCAGGGTTTCGGTCGGGAGACCTTTGGCCATCAAGGACTCACGCCGGTACAAACCGGACTACCGTCAAGCCTTCATGCGTCTGGACCTGGTAGCTGTACCCCTCGACGTACAGAGTGAATGCCTCTCCCGGTGGTGCGGCATAGACCTCAAAGCCTCCCGGCCCCCACTCCGCTTTGCTTCCGGTCGTCACCGTCACCGAGTGACCCCAAGGATTCGTCACAACCAGTGGCACGCCGGCAACCGGATAGTTTCCCGCGATGAGCCCGAGGCCAGGCCGGTATTCGACCTCAATGCGGTAGGGAGTGACAGGCTGTCCCCCTCCCCCTCCCCCATACTTGTCGCGGAGTTCCTCCACCGTCCCGTTAAAGCGATCGCGGTCCAACCTGCCGTCATACCCAGGCAACGCGCCATGGGACGTATACTGCCAGAATAGCCAGGAATTCCATACATCGGGCAGTACCGGCTTGTCAGTCTCCCAATGGGCCACCCACAGATCGCATGCGTCCGACGCCCACGTGGCCCCATGGCCGACGAGTGAGTGCCATTTGGAGGCTGAGGTATAGATCAACAGCGGATGGTCCGTCAGGCTGTACCATTTCTCAACAAAGGTGCGCACGATCGTGGCGTTGAGGTCATTGTCCTCTACGTCAACCACCGCAGGCAGTTGAGTGTCTTGATCGTTCAGCACTGACCAGAAGAGCCGCGCCTGAACGGCCGGCCTCGTTTTCTGCAGATAGTGATAACCGCCTCGCAGGATGTTGGTTCGTGCCGAAGCGTCAAAATGGGAAAAAGCGCGGGTGTCCACCGTGAGCTCCCGACAGGTGCGGATGAAGACAAAGCTGACGCCAGCCTCCTCTAGTTGCTCCCAGTCCAGGCTGGCCTGCCAGTAGCTCACGTCGAGCCCTTCGGCCAGTTCGTCCGGTAGGGGTTGGGGGGACGGCCCATCCTCATACCGCGAGAACGCCAGCTCCTGCGTGCTTTCGCCCATATGGATCCACAATGGGGATGGCGCGGGCATTTCCGGCGCAGGCGAGTCCACCAACGCATCCTTCTGCCACGAGCCCCAGTGCCCCCAGCCAGCGTTGAACCAGTACATCACGCCGGCAAGCTCCGTCTCGATGGCAGCCTGGTGCTGAGGGTTCATGCGCACGAACAGATCCCAATTGTGGGCATTCCAACTACCCAGGTCGACGGGCGGAAAGCTCCCATTCTGCGAATCACCGAGGGAGTAGCCATGCTCTGTTGCCCAGTAGTAAGCCTGAACGCCTGCGGCAGCGAACTGATCGCGTATCCAACGCCACTCATCAAAAGTGACCGTGTTGGTTGCGGACCACGTCTCCGAGGGCGGGTTGTTGAATGGGCGAGGATGCACTGCGATGTGCCTCACCGTCCCCTCCAACCCCCTGCTGACGATCTCTGCTACGATGGCCCGGTAGCAGGCCCGATGGTCGACATGGCCGCCAGGCGTATTGCTGGGAAAAAGCAGTCGCCCATACCCCCCATACCTGTCCCCCGCCGCTTCCCAGGCGTCCACCACGGCCCGGGCAATCCCCGACGCATCAGGAATGCTCACGCTCCATTCATCCTGCAAGTTGAACTCGTTCCAGCCCGGCTCGAACAGCGAGACGCCATTGGCGAGCAGATAGTCATAGTCAGCCCGGGGCATCAACCATTCCACAGGCGGTCTCCCCCAATGCGCCCCTCCGGGCCACCAGCGATGCAGGACCACGATCCCGTTGTCCTGGTAGGCCCTGGCCCGGTTGCCCTTTGTGCCGGAACCAAAGAGCTTGTAGAGCGTAACCCCATGCGCCCGCAGCTCCCGCGCATGACTTGCAGCCTGGTCATACGCCCACGTAGCTGTCTCTGCCCCGGGTGTATCGTGCAGGCCCACGCCGTTATAGTGTCCGGGAATCTCCACTCCATTCAGTTTCATCTTCTCCTCCCTACAGAGTCCGGCATTCCATGGCACGATCGTACTCGGTCAGTGCGTGACAAGAAGCAAACAAGGAGCGTCCGTACAGTCCCCCAACCTCTTGGTGGGGTTACCTTTGGCGCTCCCATAAGGCTTCCAAGCTTTCCGCCGTCACAGCAAAGCAACTATCTCTTTTGTACCCTCACTCTCTATTATACCATGAGATGTCAAGTCTGCGTGAACTCCCATGAACCCAACCAGCCCATTAACACGGGGTCTGGCATTATGACAACTCAGCTGCAGTAATGTCAAGCATGGAAAGCCTCATACCCATTCGGCGCCCTCTCCTGACCGCAACCGTCTGGGCCTCGGTCAGAGACCTTCGGCCATCACCAGGTCGCGGAGGCATCCTGAGCCCGTCGAAGGAGCCTCCGCTCTGCTTGTCCGGCAGAGTCTCCCTCACCCAAAGGAGAGACCTCTCTCAAAGGAGAGGCCTCTCCTTTGGGTGAGGCCTCTCCCAGTGGGAGAAGGCGTTTCTGTGTCGGGAGCCGTCAGTCCAAGGGCGAGCGCGTCAGCCAGCGGGTGGCAAAGTCGTGTATGAAGTTGGAGCCGCGGCCGATGAGCAGGCCGGTTATGACCCACCCGACCCAGGGCCAGGGCGGCGACAAGTTGAGCAGTAGGAGAATGTCGGCTTGGTAGGTGATGGTCAAGAGCACGGACAGGAGAACTGAGGTATAGCGTAAGGTGATAGCGCGCCAATCCCAGGCGGACGGCGGGATGATTTCGTCGTCGCCTCGGGCGTCGATGATGGGCGCGAACAGGTGCTCGACCAGCGCCTCGGCGACGGTCGCCAGTACCAGTATGCTTGTGACTGCTGCGAGTGGTTCGGTCATGGTTGGCGGTCCTTTCTGGGATTGGGGCTTTGGCGATACCCCCGCCCCCTATGAAGTGGCGAAAAAAGGCCCCAAAAAACGCACCCTTTTTCGGGGGGTCAGTATATGCGGTCCTCGTCGTCGGCTTTCCATGGTCCGGTAATGCCTCCCTGCGAGCGGGCTTCTTGGGCGCGTTGTAGCGCGCGTCTGTACTCTTGTTCTGCCTGCGTGGCGCCTTTGACCAGTTGCTGGAGAAGGGTCACGTTGCCGGCGAGGCTCTTGTCTGGATCCTGCATTTCGGCGGAGAGCCGCTCTTTGAAGGCTTGCCAGATGACGTAAAGCTCGATGATAGACTCGTGTGTTACGGGGACGGTGATATCGTCCCCTGATAATAGGGTTACGTCGTGGTGGCAAAGGTAGGTGATATAGACTTTTTCGCCGTCTGAGGGCTCTTCGGACAGGTAGAGGACGGCGTATTCGGTGGCGTCGTTGGTGACGTGGTAGTCATAGTATCCCTGGTGCCCGTAGAATTGGGAGTGGGTCCTCGGCCGGCGCTTGAGGTAGACGGGTGGGTCCTGGTCCCCCGGGTACTCGATCAGGACCAGTGCGATCACGTCGGTGGATATGTCGTGCTCGTGCCCCGGGCTGGATCCGCTGAAGGTGATAGAGATCGTGTCGGTTCGCGGGAAGCGTTGGGAGTAGTCGCGGATAGCGTCGGTGACCCATTCTTCCACGACGTCTTGAGACCAAGTCCCGGCCGCGGTATCGGCGAGGGTGCTTTGGCATCGGTCGGCAAGGTCAGCTAGAGTGGTCATGGCGTGTGTCTCCTATAAAGGGAGAGGGAGTCCCTCATCCCCGGCCCTTCCCCCTCTGGGGGAAGGGAGGTTGGTCTAACCATAGTCGATACTCCAGACGTTCACGTTGGAGGCTGACGGGTCGACGTGGAGGCCGGTGGAGAAGGGGATCGCGTTGTTGTCCTTGAACATGATCAGGCAGGGTGATCTGTTGGGGTTGACGTCGAGGACGAGGATCTCGGTGCCGGCGGTGGCTGCGGTGGCGTCGTAGAAAGTGACGGTGTCTGTACTGGAGCCCGGGTTGGAGACGAGCACTCCCAGGAGCCGGCCGGCGTTGGAGTGGAGCGTTTCGCTGCTGGCGCTGGCTGCGATGAAGTAGGCTTCCTTGAGTGTCTTGGCCATTATCCTACCCCCATCAAGGCGAGGTTGGACGCTGCGCCCCCAGGGGCTGGAGCGTCGGGCACCTCGAGCTCGAACCAGGTCACGGCAAGCTCTTCGCCGCCCCCCAGGGTATCCGCTTCGAAGCGGACGCTCAAGTCGCTATAGTCGGTGATGGCGTTGGCTTGGATTTCTGTGAGCGTGAGGCTGCCGCTCTCCCAGCTGGTGCCGACGTTGGCCGCATCAGCGAGTAAGGCCCGAAGGGTGGTGCTTGCCTCGTAGAGTCCGATGGTGCCTTTCTGCGGCGGGCTGCCTCCGGTGGATTTCCACCTCCAGCGGCACACGTGGCCAGTCCCGACCTGCGGATCGGTGACGGTGCCCAGGCCGACCTGGCAGGTGGCTCCCTGGCTGCCGGTGTAGATATAATCGGTGTCGTCGTTGGCAGTCACCTCGTCGACGCACTCGTAGAGGGTGGATCCGGTGGAGTATGACCAGCCGCTGTCAATGTCGCTGTCGGGTCGCGCGTATTGGGCCATGGTTAGATCACTTGTAGAACACGTTGGCGATCACCTCGTTGGCTCCAGGCGCGCCGGTGTCGTTGTCAGCGACTCCGGTTGTGGCGGCAAGGGTGATGGCGGTTGAAAATGCTATGCCGTTGGTGAACTCGACGGTTGCTCCCTGGTCAGCGTCAAGCGGGATGGTGAGGACCGGCGTTGTGGTGCCGACGGTGACGTTGGCGACGGTGTCGTTGTAGAACTTGATGTATCGGGTTGCGGTGGCGAGGTTGTAGAGGAAGAACCCGAAGAGCTGGCCGGCGGAGGCTTTGACGGCTTCTTCGCTCTCGTCGAGATCGATGCTACGGAAGATGGACAGGCCCCCCGACGTCTGGGGGCTGAGCTGCGCGGTGACGGTGCCGTCGACGGTCAAGCTGCCGGCGTTGTCGTCGATGCTCACGACCTCCCCGGCGAGGGTGATTGGGACGTCTCCCTGCCCGGTGGCATCTACGGCGACGACCTCGCTGTCGAGCGTGACGGGGACGTCTCCCTGCCCGGTGGCATCTACGGCGACGACCTCGCTGTCGAGTGTGATGGGGACGTCTCCCTTGGCGGTGGCGTCGACGATGAGCGCGCGGTCGGCCGTCATTCTGAGCGCGCCGGCGTCTCCGTCGTCGACGCTGTCGGGGCTGGACTGGTAGACTCCGGCCGCGGGGACCACGTCATCGGTGCCTGGCGTGAAAGCGGCGTCATCGGTGTGGCTCACTCCCGAGCCGCTGCCGGCGACCACGTTCACCTGCAGGGCGTCGTTTACGTCGTCGACCATAGAGTCGCCGGCCGGGGTTTCGTGGCTGACGAGCAGTGCGCGGCGTTGGGTCATGCGGAGCGCGCCGGCGTCGCCGTCGTCCACGGTATCGGGGGAGGACTGGTAGGTCCCTGCAGCCGGGACCACGTCATCGCTGCCCGAGGTGAAAGCGGCGTCATCGGTGTGGCTCACGCCTCCGGAACTGCCTGCGACCACGTTGACCTTGAGGGCGTGGTTCACGGCATCCATAGCAGAGGTGCCGGCGCCGTCCTCGACGTCGTTGACGACCACGTCGCCGATCTGGTTGGAGCCAGCCGGTAGGCTGGCGACCACGTCGACCTGGGCTTCGGATCCGGCGATCATGTTGTCGATGAGCTCAACTGCGGTCTGGATAGCGGCGA
>Ga0207796_1000999_pt1 | contig 9966 bp, 11 predicted proteins | sample Pon1CUnioCityCA_6_FD_187274 | JGI IMG/M metagenome (GOLD analysis project Ga0207796, IMG submission 187274) | Marine sediment microbial community from Union City, CA, USA - Pond 1C Sediment 1 (SPAdes) | ecosystem: Environmental > Aquatic > Marine > Intertidal zone > Salt pond sediment ...
GACGCCCGGGTCAGGCCCGGGATGACGCCCGGGTCAGGCCCGGGATGACGCCCGAGGATGAAGGCATGCATCGCTGATCCGGCTCGGAAGGCCGGGCGCAACAAGGGGAACACGGATGAATTTCGAGAAGGTCTTGTTCGGATTCTTCATCATTCTCGCGCTGACGTTGAACTTCGGATTCGTGCTGGGCGAGATCGACAATCCGGCACACCACAACGCCTACGAACTCTTCGCCGCGATCGTGGTGAACCTGATCGCGACCGTAATGAAATTCGGCGATCGGACGCATACCGGTGCCCTGCTGCTCGCCACCTCGCTGGTGGCGATCCTTCAGCTGATTGCCGCTGCAGTGGTATGGGGCTACGCCCTCAACATCAGTGCCACCGGCGTGAACCCGATGCTGATGGCCAGTATCGTATCGCTGGCGGCCGGTGCCGTGGTTGCGAACGTGATCTCGGTCGTGCTGCTGATCGCCGATGCCGTGAACCTGCGCCGCTGAGTTCCGCATGGACAAGGTGCTGTTCCTTTTTCTGCGGCGCATGCGGGCTCCGCTGCTGGTTCTGATCACCGCCTATTCGATCTCGATCACGGGGCTGGTCCTGATTCCGGGCATCGACGACCAGGGCCAACCCTGGCGCATGGATTTCTTCCACGCCTTCTATTTCGTCAGTTACATGGCGACAACGATCGGATTCGGGGAGATTCCACACGCCTTCAGCGAAGGCCAGCGGATGTGGACCGTGGCCACGATCTACCTCTCGGTGATCGCGTGGCTATACGCGATCGGCAAGATCCTGGCCCTGGTCCAGGATCCCACGTTCAGACTCGCGGTGAGCCGGCAGGCATTCGACCGCAGCATCCGCCGCCTGCGCGCGCCCTTTTTCATCGTCTGCGGGTATGGCGATACCGGCAGCCTCCTGGTTCAGGCGCTGCTGCGACGCCGCAAGCGCGTCGTGGTGATCGATCGAGACCAGGAGCGCATCAATGACCTCGCGCTCTCCGCGATGGACTTTCGCGTCCCGGGCCTGTGTGCCGACGCCAGCAGTGCCGCGCGCCTGGAATCGGCCGGACTGTCCAACCCGTTCTGCCAGGGCGTCGTCGCACTGACCAACCACGATCAGGTCAATCTCAAGATCGCCATCACCGTGAAGCTGCTGAACCCCGATCTGCCGGTTATCTGCAGGGCCGAAAGCCGGGATACCGAGCGCAACATGCGCTCGTTCGGAACCGACCAGGTCATCAATCCCTTCGCGATCTTCGGCGAACGCCTGGCGCTCGCGCTGCACTCGCCAGGTCACCATCTGCTGCACCAGTGGCTCAGCAGCGTGCCGGGTAACGACCTGCCGATGCCGCTCTACCCGCCGCACGGCACCTGGATCCTGTGCGGCTTCGGCCGCTTCGGGAAGGCCGTTCATGCGGCGTTGCACCGCGAGGGCGTGACGACCGTGATCGTCGAGGAGGACCCCGAACGCGCGGGCTGTGCCGGCGAGTGCATCCGGGGCCGCGGAACCGAAGCGGACACACTGGAGGAAGCCGGGGTCCACTCCGCCGCCGGCATCGTCGCCGGCACCGATCGCGACAGCAACAACCTGTCGATCCTGATGACGGCCCATGAGCTGAACCCGAAGCTGTTCATGGTCGCCCGACAGAACCGCGACGACAACGGTGCACTGTTCGAGGCAGGGCATCCGCACCTCGTGGTGCGACACAGCGAAATCCTCGCGGAAACCGTGCTCGCACAACTCACGTCCCCGCTGCTGCCGCGATTCCTGGCCGAGGCACAGGACCGTGACGAGGACTGGGTGAACGAATTGCTGAGCCGGATCAGCGCGGTCACGGACGAACGTGTTCCGGCCGTCTGGAGCGTCGAACTGAACCCGGGCACCGCTCCGGCATGGCTGGAGCGGCTTCGGCAGGAGACGCTCTCGCTGGGTCAGCTGCTGACGCACCCGGTGGATCGGGACCAGCAGATCCGGTGCGTGGCATTGCTGGTGCAGCGCGCGGGGAGCGGCGAAATCCTGCTGGCACCCAGCGACGACACGCCCCTGGAACCGGGTGATCGAATCCTGTTCTCGGGACAACCCGGCGCCATCGCCCGGCTCTTCCGAGTGCTGCGCAACCCCCACGTGCTGGACTTCCTGCTCACGGGCACGGATCGACCGCAGGGATGGTTGTGGCGCCGATGGGGCTCGCGGTCGGCCTGAAATCGACAGGCAACGACCCCGTCCACCGGCGGAAATGCCGCCTGTACGCGGGCACAATGCTATTTTAGAAGGATGTTTCCCAGCCCCCGGAGCCGTTGAATGTCCACGCTGCTGATCAGCCTGATGGTCGCCCTGCACGCACTGTCCGCCGCCGTCTGGGTCGGCGGCATGTTCTTCGCCTACGTGGCGCTTCGCCCCGCAGCCGCTGCGCTGCTCCCCGTACCCGAGCGTACCACCCTCTGGCAGGAAAGCTTCGCGCGTTTCTTCCCCTGGGTCTGGGGTATCGTGATCGTCCTCCTGGCCACCGGCTTGTGGCTGATCTTCGGTCTCTACGGCGGCATGGGCAACGTCGGCGCGCACGTGCACACGATGCTGCTGCTGGGCCTCATCATGATGGCGATCTACGCGCACATCTTCTTCGCCCCCTACCGTCGCATGCGGCTGGCCATCGCCGCACAGGACTGGCCGGAAGCCGGTCGGCGACTCGGCCAGATCCGGATCTTCATCGGCATCAACCTGATCCTGGGACTGGTGACCATCGTTCTCGGGACCGGCGGGCGCTACTGGTAAGGCGCGATCCCCGGGACTCCACGGGTTCCGGCCCGGTGTCGGAAATCCCGCCTTCACAGACCCAGGGGGCGGAGGATCGCCGCTCGCGCGGTGTCCGCGAGTTCCCGGCGAGTGGTTCCGGGCGCCACCGGGATCAAGGGCAGCAGATGCACGGTGACCCGGGTCTTCTTGCGGCACAACAGCCGCCAGACATGCGGCAGCAGCACGTCGTCTCCCGAATACGACGCCCGGGGCGCCGAGCCGTCGGGCTCGCGTCCGTAGTCGAGGGCCACCGGTTGCACCGGGGTGCCGGTATCCACCGCAGCCGCGAGCAGCCGGGGGTGGAAGCGGCGAACCTCCCCGCCGCGCGTGGTGGTCCCCTCGGGAAACAGCACCACGCGTTCGCCCTGCAGCAACGCCTCGGCGATCTGCCGGGAGAGGTGTTCCGTGTTGTGTCCCCCGCGCTGGATGAACAGGGTGTGATTGCGTCTGGCGAGAAAGCCGAGCACCGGCCAGCGGGCCACTTCCGATTTGGACAGAAAATGCACGTCCAGGGCCGATCCGACCACCGGAATATCGAGCCACGACACGTGGTTCGCGAGTACCAGCGCCGGCGCCGGTCCCGGTTCCCCGAGGTACCGCACCTCGACCCCGGAGATTGCGAGTCCGCGCCGGTACCAGTGCCGGCGGATCTCCACCAGCCTCTTTCGGCCCTCCGGGCTGAAGCCGTGGCGGAGCGTGAGCCACGCGCCGCGCAACAGGAAAAATCCCAGAAGCACCGTTCGGTAACTGCCGCGCAGGACACCCCGCATGCATTCCCTCCGTCACCCCGAGCCGGGGGGCCCAACGAGGTGATACGATACCAGCCTCAACGCAGCCCGGGAGCGCCGAAAACCGGACACATCGTCGTGCATCCCGGAATCAGGGCAACGGTCCGGTGTACGGACCCTTGGCGACGGGCAGATCCTCGCTTTCCCAGAGCTTGATCCCACCCGCGACGTTGACCACCTGGCGGAAGCCCATCGTCTCCAGCACCACGGCGGCGAGCGCGGAACGGGCACCGGTCGAGCACAGCAACGCGACCGGGCGGTCCCGTGCCGTATGCAGCGCCTCGATCCGGTGCGGGCTGTCCGCCTCGGCCGCCCCCTCGAGCAAGCCTCTCGGGATCAGCACCGAACCGGGAACATGCACCCGTTCGTACTCGTAGGGTTCGCGGATATCCACGATCAACCAGGGTTCGCCAGCCTCGATCGCGTCGGCGAGTTCGTCCGGCAACAGCTCCCGAATCGAGGCGCGAGCCTCGGTGACCAGATCGGCGAGCGTCTTGAAGGGCATGTCCGGGATTCCTTGGATGACGTGGTGCCAGGGTGGGTCACAGCGCCGCGAGCAGGGACGGCAGATCGTATTCCGGCGGAGCACAGGAGGTCCCACTGCACAGGAAGGCCACCACCCGATCCGGTGCGGTGGGGTGCCCGCATTTCCCCGCCAGGGCCTGCGGAAGCCCGCGCCCTTCGACCGGCAGCGCGTACACCCAGGCCTGGGGATGCCGTTCCAGCACCGCTCTCTGCCAGGAGCGGCTCGCCTCGGCCGGGCCCCGCAGGATGACCAGCGGTGGCGGTTCGCGCAGGACGTCCAACGCAAGCAGCAGGCTCATGTGGGCCATCGGCGCTTCCAGCAGCATGGGTCCGCCATTGGCCAGCGTGCGCTCGGCGGCGTCGAGGTATCGGGTTTCGACCAGCAGGTAGCCGAGCTGCATCAGGCCGCGCGCGGCAACGCCGTTGCCGGACGCCATCGCGTCGTCGGCATACACCTTCGGTCGCTGAATCAGGGCCTCGTGGTCGACGGCCGTGAAGAAGAACCCGCCCCGCTCGCGATCCATGAAATCGTTCAAAAGCACGTCCGCCAGCCGCGTGCTCCAGTCCAGCCATTCCCGGCTCCAGCGCGCGCGCAGCAGTTCGAGCATCGCCGACAGCATCAACGCGTGGTCGTCGAGGTACGCGCGCGGAAGGGGCGTATCCGCGCCCTCGCGGAAGCTCGCATACAGCCGTCCCCCGCGCCAGAGCAGGCGCACGATCGCGCGCATCGCGTCCTCCGCCCGGTCCAGCCAGTCGGGACGGTCCAGCGCCTCCGCGGCCTGCACCATTCCGGAAATCATCAGCGCGTTCCAGGACGTCAGGATCTTCTCGTCGCGATGCGGTCGCACCCTCTGTGCGCGTGCCCGCAACAGCTTCTCGCGCGCCGTCTCGAGCCGATTCTCGGCCTCCTCCGGTTCGATGCCGAGCGCCTGCGCCGCATCGGCCGGCTCCAGCACCCGGTTCAGGTGCCAGCGTCCCTCGAAATTGGGCGATGCATCCAGCCCCCAAACCCGCTGCGCGACGGCCCATTCCCCTTTATCGAGCAGGCGCTCGACCTCCTCCGGAGTCCAGACGTAGAAACGGCCCTCCTCGCCCTCCGAATCCGCGTCGAGGCTGGAATAGAAAGCGCCCGAGGCATCGGTCATCTCGCGCAGCAGCCAGTCCACCGTCTGCTCGACGACGTCCCGCGCACGGAGGTCACCGGCCGCCGCCCGCCGTGCGTAGAGGCCCAGCAACGGGCCGTTGTCGTAGAGCATCTTCTCGAAGTGCGGGATCACCCAGCCCGCGTCCGTGGAGTAGCGGTAGAAACCGCCCCCGACCTGATCGTAGAGGCCCCCGCGAGCCATCGCCCGCAGTGTCTGATCCAGCATCGCTGCCGACTCCGGATCCGCCCGGCGCGAGCCGTGCCAGGCCAGCCATTCCAGCGTCGCTGGATGCGGGAACTTGGGCGCTGCACCGAATCCGCCCAGGCGCGAATCGAAGTTCTGCCGCAGTTCGGCCTGCGCGCGGTCGATGACCTCGGCACCCGGAAGCGCGCCGCCCTCGGGGGCGTACATGCGGGCCATCGCCGCCTGCAGCGACGCGTTCTGCGTCTCGATTTCCTCGGGATGCGCCTCCAGGAAGTCCGCAACTCGATTGAGGACATCGACGAACGCCGGCAGCCCGTGGCGCGCCTGATCCGGGAAATAGGTTCCGCCGAAAAAGGGAACCTGGTCCGGGGTCAGGATCATCGTCAGCGGCCAGCCGCCCTGGCGGCGGGACAGCAGCATGTGCGCGTTCTGGTAGATGCGATCGAGGTCCGGACGCTCCTCGCGGTCCACCTTGATGTTCACGTAGCGGGCGTTCATCACGCGGGCCGTGTCGGGATTCTCGAAGGACTCGTGGGCCATCACGTGGCACCAGTGACAGGCCGAATAGCCGATCGACAGCAGGATCGGCTTGCGCTCGGCGCGTGCGCGTTCCAGCGCCTCCTCGCCCCAGGGATACCAGTCCACGGGGTTGTCGGCGTGCTGCTGGAGATACGGGCTGCTGGCCCGGGCCAGACGGTTCATCGAGACTCCTTGCAGGAACGCGAGAAAAGGCAGGCCAATCGCCATGCCAGCGCCAAAAGTTTAGACTGCGCAGTCCGAACCGCCACCGCAAGCGCCCATGCCCGTCCACCCGTTTATCGATCCGGTCGCGATCACGCTCGGCCCCATCCGGCTGCACTGGTACGGCCTGATGTACCTGGTCGGCTTCGCGGCCTTCTGGTGGCTGGGCACGCTGCGCGCGCGCCGGCCCGACTCGCCGTTGACCCCCCAGCAGGTCAGCGACCTGACGTTCTGGGGCGTCGTGGGTGTGATCCTCGGGGGCCGTCTGGGCTACGTGTTCTTCTACAATTTCCAGGCGCTGGTCGAGGACCCACTGCTCCTGCTGCGGATCTGGGAAGGCGGCATGGCGTTTCACGGCGGCCTGATCGGTGTCCTCCTGGTCATGTGGTGGTACGCGCACAGGATCGGCACGACCTTCCTCCGCATCGGCGACTTCGTCGCACCCCTGATCCCGATCGGCCTGGGCGCCGGACGCATCGGCAACTGGATCAACGGCGAGCTGTGGGGCAAGCCCACCGATCTGCCGTGGGCCATGATCTTTCCGGCGGCGGATTACCTGCCGCGACACCCCTCTCAGCTCTACCAGGCGTTTCTCGAGGGCGTGGTGCTGTTCACCGTCCTCTGGCTGGTCTCGCGCAGACCGCGCCCGACCGGGCTGATTTCCGGCCTGTTCCTGTTGCTCTACGGCAGCTTCCGGTTCGTGGTCGAATTCGTGCGCCTGCCGGATGCCCATATCGGTTATCTCGCCTTCGGTTGGCTGACCATGGGTCAACTGTTGTCCGTTCCCCTGATTCTTGCCGGACTGGCCCTGATGGGATGGTCCACTCGCGCCTCCGGCCACGGGAGATCCTGATGCAGCAATACCTCGACCTGGTGCGGCACATCATGGACCACGGCACCGACCGACCCGATCGTACGGGCACCGGAACCCGGTCCATCTTCGGTCACCAGATGCGCTTCGACCTGGCTGCGGGATTTCCGCTGGTCACCACCAAGCGCACGCATCTCAAGTCGGTCATCCACGAGCTCCTCTGGTTCATCCGGGGCGAGACCCGGCTCGACTACCTGCACGAGAACGGCGTCACGATCTGGGACGAATGGGCCACCGCGGAGGGCGACCTGGGTCCGATCTACGGGGCCCAGTGGCGCCGCTGGCATACCCGCGACGGGGTCGTCGACCAACTCGCCGAGCTCGTCGACCAGCTGCGGACACGACCCTATTCGCGCCGACTCCTGGTGTCCGCCTGGAACGTGGCCGATCTCCCGGACGAGACCCGGTCTCCGCAGGACAACGCGGCGGCCGGGCGCATGGCGCTCGCCCCGTGTCACACGCTGTTTCAGTTCTATGTCGCCGACGGCAAGCTGTCCTGCCAGCTCTACCAGCGCAGCGCGGACGTGTTTCTCGGGGTGCCCTTCAACATCGCCTCCTACGCGCTGCTGACCCTGATGCTGGCCCAGGTCACCGAACTGGCCCCGGGCGACTTCGTGCATACCCTGGGCGACGCCCACCTGTACCGGAACCATTTCGAGCAGGTCCGGGAACTGCTGAGCCGGGAACCCTTCCCGCTTCCGACGATGCGCCTGAACCCGGAGGTCCGCGACCTGTTCGCGTTCCGTTTCGAGGATTTCCGGCTGGAGGGGTACCAGAGCCACCCGGGCATCCGCGCCCCGATCGCGATATGAACACGACCCCGCAGACCTCGAGCGGCATCGATCCGCGACTCGAGTTGATCGTCGCGATGGATCCGGACCAGGTGATCGGCCGCGACAACCGACTGCCGTGGCACCTGCCCGACGATCTGCGCTACTTCAAGCGCGTAACGACCGGGCATACCGTGCTGATGGGCCGCAGGACCTACGACTCCATTGGCCGCCCGCTACCCAACCGCCGCAACCTGGTGCTGTCCCGGCAACCGGGCTGGGGAGCGCCGGGCGTCGAGGTCTTCCCGGACCTGGATTCCGCGCTCGATTCCGCCGGACCCGACACGATCTTCGTCATCGGCGGTGCCGACCTGTTTCGCGCGACCCTGCCCCGCGCGGCCGTGCTCCACGTCACCCGGGTCCAGGATCGTTTCCCGGGCGACGTGTTCTTTCCGCCGTTGGGGACGGGCTGGAAGTTGGCCTGGGAGGAACCGCACGCCGCGGACGAACGGCACGCCAGCGCCTTCACCATACAGCGGCTGGAACGCAGTGCCTGAACCGCGGGTCTGATCGAACAAGACCCGACGTGACGCGCGCGCATCGGATGTTCTACTCTGCTGGAGCGGCGCCCGAGGTTTCCCTCGAGCCTGCAATCGCCGCAAGGAGACGGAAATGCCTTACCTGGCCTGGTCCGACGAACTCGACACCAAGATTCCGGAACTGGATGCCCAGCACCGGGTGATGATCGACCACGTCAATGCGGTGCGCGAAGCCGCGGCATCGGGGAACGCGGCCAGCCTGCAGGAGGCCATGCAACACCTGATCGACTGCGTGCGCCGGCACTTCGATTTCGAGGAGAAGGTTCTCGAGTCCATCGATTTCGCCGGGCGCCGGGAACACCAGGGCGTGCACGACGACATCCTGAAACAGCTCCGCGAGTACCGGGACCGGATGGCGTCCGCCTCGAGCGCGGAGGCCGAGGAACTGGCGGACACCCTGGGACCCTGGGTAGTCGAGCACATCCGGCACGATGATCTGGACTTCGGACCCACGGTACGCGAGTGGCTGCGCGATGCGGCGCCACCGGACGATCCGTTCCGGAAACTCGTCGGCGACAACTGAGCCGGGTCCGGGAGGGCGTCGCCCCCGGGCGGCAGGTCAGCTCGAAGGATTCCCGACGCTGCGCCGCAGCGGCCAACGCAGCAGGTTCGCCACCACGAAAGCCAGCATCGCGGCCACCACGATACTGGGCCCGGTGGGGGTGTCGTGTGCAAGCGATCCCCAGATGCCGCCGAACACGGCTAGGACCCCGATGCCTGCCGCGAACACGGCCATCTGCTCGGGCGTGCGGGCAAAGCGCCGGGCGGTGGCGGCCGGAATGATCATCAGGGACGTGATCAGCAGCACGCCCACCACCTGCATCGCGCTCGCGATGACCAGCGCAATCAACAGCATCAGGCCCAGCCGCACCGGCAGCACCGGCACGCCCTCGATCCTCGCGAGTTCCTCGTGCACCGTGATCGCAAGCAGGGGCCGCCAGAGCAGGAACAGGAGCGCCAGCGCGAACGCGCCACCGAGTGCGATGGCCAACAGGTCGGACCGCGTCACGGCGAGAATATCCCCGAACAGATAGGCCATCAGATCCACCCGCAGCCCTTCGACAAAGGCCACGGCGACCAATCCCAGCGACAGCGCACTGTGCGCGAGAATGCCCAGCAGGGTATCCGAGGCCAGTTCCTGACGACGCTGCAGGAGCACCAGGAGGACGGCCACCAGCACGCAGACCACCGTCACCGTCAGGTTGAGGTTCAGGCCGAGCAGGAACCCGAGCGCGACGCCGAGCAGCCCCGAGTGCGCCAGGGTATCGCCGAAATACGCCATGCGGCGCCAGACCATGAAGGCGCCGAGGGGTCCGGCGACGACGGCCACCATCACGCCCGCCAGCACCGCCCGGGTCAGGAAATCATCGAGCATCGTGCGTATGCCCCTCGCAGGCATCCACCGGGTGCACATCGCCGCCGAGCCCGTGCACGTGATTGTGATGATGGGTGTAGATCCCGATACCGGGCAAACCGGCTTCCGGAAACAGTCGCTGGTATTCCGGATGGCGGCTGACTTCCTCGGGCC
>Ga0207796_1001000_pt1 | contig 9963 bp, 8 predicted proteins | sample Pon1CUnioCityCA_6_FD_187274 | JGI IMG/M metagenome (GOLD analysis project Ga0207796, IMG submission 187274) | Marine sediment microbial community from Union City, CA, USA - Pond 1C Sediment 1 (SPAdes) | ecosystem: Environmental > Aquatic > Marine > Intertidal zone > Salt pond sediment ...
CGCCCATGCCCGAGCCACAAAATATCTTCAAGCCCATCCGGACGAGTGGCTCAAGCGCGCCGTTTCTTTCGGCACGGCATTGCACATTTTGGAGAAGGCCGCACCCAACATGGAGCTTGCCTGGACAATGGACGAGGACTTCGTCCGCAAGGCGCGTGCCCTCGGTGAAAGAATGCAGGCCCTCGGCGTCATCCAGAAGCAACCGGATTATACCAAACTTTTTGACCTGTCTTTTGTCAGGAAGGTGGGCGAATGAGAGAACGCCACGCTAAGATGCAACATTCAGGAGCCTGGCGTATTCTTCCCGCCGTCATTCCCGCACTGTTCATCCTTGCATGGACCGCGGTCAGCGTTACCGGACTGATACCAACCTATTTGCTCCCTCACCCCCTGGAGATAGCAGGAACCGGGTATACCTATGTTTTGGGCCAACCCGGGGAAGGTCCTTATGCGGGACGTTTTCTCAGTGACGCAGGGGCGAGTCTGTTCAGAGTGGGCTGCGGGTTTGCAGCCGCCGTAGCGGTAGGTCTCCCTTTGGGGGTCCTTTCAGGCCGTCTCTCGCTCATCCACAGGCTCATGAGCACGACGGTGAATGCGCTTCGGGCCGTACCCGGCATCACCTGGTTGCCGCTGGCCATGGTGTGGTTTGGGATCGGCCTAAGAACAACGGTTTTTCTGGTGGCCCTGGCCGCGTTTTTTCCCGTTTACTTGAACGCAGCCGCCGGAGCCAGGCAGGTCAACCCACTCTGGCTCCAGGCCGGTGCCATGATGGGAGTGCGAAGACTGCGCGGTACCTTTGCCATCCTGCTTCCGGGGACCATGTCGCACTTGATGACAGGGCTGCGGCTGGGTCTGGGGATCTCCTGGGCCTATCTCGTCCTGGGAGAGCTGACAGGGGTTCCCAACGGCCTGGGGGCGGTCATCATGGACGCCCGCATGCTGGGACGCATCGATATGATCGTCGTCGGGATCATTGTCATCGCCGTCATCGGCAGGATAAGCGATCAATTGCTCCAGGTCGGTATGAAGTTCTGCTTTAAGAGCGCCCGGAGGACGGCATGAGTTCACACCTAAAAGCCGTCGCCCTGCCGGGTCGGAAGGGAAAGGGCAAGATCCTTGAAATTGAGCGCCTTCAGAAGGTTTTCCCGATGGATGGCGGGTTCCTCCCTGTCCTGGAAGAGATCACCTTTTTGGCTGAAAGTGGTGAGCTGATTTGTATCCTCGGGAGAAGCGGGTGCGGGAAATCGACGCTGCTCAAAATCTTGGCCGGCTTCGTGCCTCCCAGTTTCGGAAAGGTTTTGATTAAAGGAACCCCGGTTAAATCGCCGGGTCCGGATCGCTGCGTCATCTTTCAGGAAGATGCCTTGTTCCCCTGGCTGAGCGTGCGGGAGAATATCGCTTTTGGTTTGACAGGACGAGATCAGAGCAAGAAATCAAGGACATTAGAGGTAGAACGGTTCCTGGAGTTGGTCGGGTTGGGAGAATTCGGGGATTACCTTCCCCATGAGATCTCGGGCGGCATGAAACAACGGGTGGCCCTGGCCAGGGTGCTGATCTTGAAGCCCGAAGTGCTGCTCATGGACGAGCCTTTTGCTTCTCTGGACGCACAAAGCCGCGAAGAAATGCAGAACCTTCTCCTAACGCTCTGGCAGGAACTGGCCCACACGATTCTTTTTGTTACCCATGACGTCAATGAAGCCGTCATTTTGGCGGACCGGATTCTCCTCATGAGCAAAAACCCGGGGAGGATTCGGGAAGAGATCCGGGTTGATTTGCCGAGACCTCGATCCCGTGACAGCAGTGCTCTCCTGAATTTCAGCCGAAGGCTTTACGAGGCTTTGCGGGATTAGCCCTATCGGTTATTTCCTGAAGATATTTGTATCAATGCAACGCTTTGAAACCCCCAGTAGCGGAAATGGGGGCCGTCGCGGTTTATTTGAAAGGGTGTCATCAGCGCCTGAGTTCAGGATGAGAGGAGAAAGAAGGTGGATGAAATAGGTGCGGTAGCAACGACAAAAAGCCGGAAGGGCGCCGTTCTCAAAGCGCTTGTCTTTGTAGCCTTTATCATCGCGGCCGTGTATGGGGTGAGGTTTACGCCGGCAAAGGAGTTTCTCACCGCCGAAGCGCTTGGGCGGTTCATGGATAGCGCGGGCATGTGGGCGCCCATTGCCTACATGATCGTCTATGCCGTCGGCGTGTGCCTGTTTCTACCCGGCACCCTGCTCACGGGACTTGGGGCGGCGATCTTCGGACCCTATTGGGGCTTCCTCTATGTGTGGATCGGGGCCATGCTCGGCGCGAGCGGGGCCTTTATCATCGGTCGGACCCTCGGCAGGGAGTTTGCCGCATCTCTCATCGGAGATCGGTTGAAGAAATATGATGATGCCATTGCGCGCAATGGCTTTGCGACCGTGCTCTACCTTCGCCTCGTCTATTTTCCATTCACCCCCATGAATTTCGGCATGGGGCTCACGAAGGTGCGGTTCCGGGATTACTTCTTCGGCACGGGTCTGGGCATCATCGTGGGAACCTTCATCTTCACGTTTTTCATCGGCACCGTAAAAGAGGTATGGGCCTCGGGAAACTGGGGAGACCTGATCTCTTTCAAGGTATTCTTCTCCATCGGCCTTTTTGTCTTCTCTTTCTTTATCCCGAAGATCATCAAAAAGATCAAGGGAAAGGATGCGCCGGATAAAGGATCTCAGTCATAAGGCTGCCCCCGGGAACCTAAAAAAGTCGGTTCGGTTAAAAAAGTTGACGGACAAAAGGACCACACCCGTGCCGGCCGCCGATTATCCCCCGGCTTCCTTCTCCAGTTCGTCCAGTTTATCCGGATCAGAAATCGCAATGTCTACCAGGGCCTTGGGAATAGAACTCTGTTCGCACATGGTTCGGATATCCTTTTCCACATCAGAAAACCCCAGGATTTCCCGGATCCCTTCGATGTATTCGAGCATTTCGTCAGCATCAATATCTTCCAGAGCAGGGCCTGCTGCTTCAGCCGCTCTTTCGGCGGCCAGTTCTTCTTCTTTTCTCTTTTTTTCTGCCAGCTCTTCTTCCATAGCCTTTTTCACTGCATCAATTGCAGATTGCTTGATGCCGCCGATTTCCGCGATGAGCGCTTCTGCTGCGTTTTTGTTGAGGAGATGTTTAATCTTATCTTCCTCCGAAGCGTCTTCCACAGCGGCAAATAACTTCTGAACTCTGGTTTTTTCGGCGAGTTCTGCGTCCACTTTGGATTTTACCTTTTTATATTCTTCTTCTGATACACCCAAGGTCTTTATTATAAATTGAGGCTCAAACGATTCGGAGATGAGGTAGCGTATTCCCTGTTCACCGGGGAGTTCTTTGGCCCTTGCTATCATTAACTCGATTTTTTTATTTCCAACAATTTCATCCACATCCGCTCTGTGTTCTGTGGCTAAAAATGAGGGCCAATCTTTACCCAGGTCAGCAATTATTTTCACGGCGGTGGCGCGGGAGTCTTTCATGTCACCCAGGCTCAGCGCGGAAACCGCCTGGTTGAAATCCTGCATAAACGGCCTACCAACGCGCTTACGTTCTTTTACCGCCACTTTTAACTGCAACCAGTTACCACCGTCTTTCGACACATTATAGCCGGTTTTATCCAGTTCTTCGGCAATTTTTTGTGAGGTTTCCAGGTTGTTTACTTCGGAAAAATCCCCGTCAGTGTATTTTTGAATCTCCTTTTCGATGAGCAGCCATAAAGGTTCTTTGCCCGCGATGCGATATTCTCGCATAATTTCTCCTTTTAAATTTGAAATTGATCGAATGGATAAGAAATCGCTTATTCAAGGACGGACGATAGGGTAATTTCCCTTTGGCGTCAAGGATATTGTCAGCGTTGGACCTTGAAGGCTGACCAGCTTGAGGGGTCCACCGTATAGATCAAGATTTTCGGAAAGACTAAGTGCTGCTCAATTCACCAATCAAGATGTGACCATGGCACAATGAAAAGCATCCCTGTGCAAAGCAGGGCGCATCCATGAATATGCCGTTATTTTATTTATTAATGATTTTTACATTAAAAATAGTAATTTTTTTTACTTGACAAATCATAAATACTAAAATAAATAAAATAAATAAAAATGGAGCTTTTAAAAAAAACCCTGTCATGAGGGAATTTTTAATTGTTTTCCAGGCAAGTGCGCGCTGAAGTGCCTCATTAAAAACCATTGTCAACCCGATCCAATCGAGCCATATCAGCGCAGCCAAAACCGTCGGTGGCCATCGACCGTCCAGAAACCTGTTCTTGATCAGCATCGATTCGGAAGTTTTAATTATAACCTAACCGGATCGGGAAACCCTGAACCGCGCAACCTTGGTATAAAATAGTCAAAAAGAGGAGCTTATGAACACAAAACCCGTCGGGGCGGTAATGGTTGTCGGTGGCGGTATCGCCGGAATCCAGGCTTCTCTGGACCTTGCCGAAAGCGGCTTTTATGTTTACCTGTTGGAAAAGAGTTCCGGAATCGGCGGCACAATGGCCCAGCTAGATAAAACCTTTCCTACCAATGACTGCTCCATGTGCATCCTTTCTCCCAAGCTTGTTGAATGCGGGCGGCATTTAAATATTGAAATCATGACATTATCCGAAATCATGGATGTCTCCGGTAATGCGGGCAATTTTTCCGTTCGGGTGCGGAAGCATCCGGGGTACATAGACCCCAATAAATGCATCGCCTGCGGTCACTGCGCCGACAAATGTCCCAGAAAGGTTGACGATGATTTCAACGCAGGCATGGGCAAAAGAAAGGTCGCTTACATAAAGTACGGCCAGACTGTACCCTTAAAATACATCATTGATGGTGAAAATTGTATTTATCTTCAAAAGGCCAGGTGCAAAGCCTGCGAAAAATTTTGTCCCACAGGTGCGATTAACTTTGACGATAAAGAGCAGGAAATCACTGTCAACGTGGGTTCGGTGATTCTTGCGTCAGGGTTTTCACCCTTTGACCCTACCCCGTTTGATTTCTACGGTTACTCCGAAACTCCGGATCTTGTCACCAGCCTGGAATATGAGCGACTGCTTTCGGCTAACGGGCCTTGTATGGGACACCTGGTGCGTCCTTCGGACAATAAAGAACCCGGAAAAATAGCCTGGATACAGTGTGTGGGATCTAGAAACACCCACCGTTGCCGAAACGGTTACTGTTCTTCTGTTTGCTGTATGTACGCTGTCAAGCAGGCGCTCGTGACCGCCGAGCATCTGAGCGGTGAAAATCCGGAAATGACAATTTTTTTCATTGACATCCGAAGCCACGGCAAAGAATTTGAGCGGTTTTACGAAGGGGCCAAGGAAAAAGGCATCCGCTTTTTGCGGACCATGCCCCACACCATTCTGGGAGGAAAAAATAATATAGGCGTCTCCTTGAAATACGCCTTGGACTCTGGGCAACAGGTCGAAGAGGATTTCGATATGGCAGTGCTTTCCGTAGGGATGGAAGCGCCCAGGGATGCAACCGCGATATCCGAAAGACTGGGGCTGAAACAAGACAAATACCGCTTTGTAGAAACCAGTAGTTTCACTCCTGTATCCACCAGCCGTGAAGGCATTTACGTAACAGGCGCCATGTCCGGACCCAAGGACATTCCCCAAGCGGTAACTGAAGCCTCAGCAGCAGCAGTTGAATCCGCCAGAACACTTGCAGCGGCCCGGGGGACACGAGTGAAAAAAAAGGATTACCCCGAAGAGCGCAATATCGCCGATCAGCAACCCAGAATTGGCGTATTTGTGTGCTCCTGCGGCATCAATATTGCCGGTGTGGTAGATGTAATGGCTGTGACCGAATATGCAAAGACGCTTCCGAATGTGGTTTACGCCGAAAACAACCTGTTTACCTGCTCCACCGATACTCAGATCGGTATTACGGAAAAAATTATAGCGGAGGGTCTAAATCGCGTGGTCATCGCGGCATGCTCTCCGCGGACTCACGAACCTCTGTTTCAGGATACGTTAAAGGAATCAGGATTAAACGCTTACTTGATTGAGATGGCCAATATTCGGAATCAGGATTCTTGGGTACATCAAACCGAATCGGAAGCGGCAACGCTCAAGGCCGAAGATCTGGTGCGCATGGCGGTGGCAAAGGTAAATCTGGCCGAACCCTTGCCCGAAATCACCGTGAATATCACTCAGAGGGCGCTTGTGATCGGCGGGGGTGTCGCTGGAATGACGGCAGCCTTGGGAGTTGCAGATCAGGGTTTTGAGACTGTTCTCATTGAAAAGGAAGCGAAATTGGGCGGAAATGCTCTGAAAATAAAGACCACATGGCGAGGAGAGCCCGTTCAGGAGATGCTCGCTGAAATGATTACCAAAGTTGAGAAACATCCAAAGATTACGGTTTACACAAATGCCACCCTTGAATCTGCCGCCGGTTCTGTAGGAAATTTCGTGAGCAAAATCAGTATAGAAGGCAAACATCAAGATGTCCGGCATGGCGCGGCCATTCTTTCTACCGGTGCAACAGAATACCAGCCAACGGAATACCTATTCGGCGAAGATGATCGCATCGTGACCCAACTAAAATTCGACGAAATGATTGAACAAAATACCGAAGCACTCAAACATGCCGGTGCGGTGGCATTTATCCAATGTGTTGGCTCGCGCGATTCCGAAAGGCCTTATTGCAGCCGTGTATGCTGCACACATTCGATTAAGAGCGCTATATGGCTGAAAAAAGACAATCCTGAAAGACAGGTTGTCATTTTCTATCGTGACATCCGTACTTATGGCGCGCGTGAAGATCTTTATACAGAGGCTCGCAAAATGGGAGTGATTTTCATTCGCTATGCGCAGGACCACAAACCCGATGTTTTGGTTCGAGATGGAAAGGTGTTCGTGCAGGCCTTGGACCACATCCTTCAACGGCCGATGAGGTTTGAGGTGAATAATCTTGTTTTGGCTACAGCCATTGTCGCCCGGCAGGACAACCAGAATCTTGTGGAGCGTTACAAATGCGGAGTCAATGCGGATGGATTTTTCAACGAAGCACATCCCAAACTCCGACCCGTGGACATGGCCGCAGATGGCCTTTTTGTGGCAGGGCTTTGCCATTACCCCAAACCCATTGAAGAAACCATCGCCCAGGCGCTTGCCGCCGCCGGTCGCGCAGGTGTGTTACTTTCAAAAGAAACGCTAACGCTTTCGGGAACCATTTGTAAACACAACCGTGACATCTGTATGTCTTGCCTGGCATGCTTTCGGGTCTGTCCCTTCGGATCTCCCTATATTGATGAGGACGGAAAAATCAGCCACGACGAGGTCAAATGTACAGGCTGCGGGATATGTGCCGGCGTCTGCCCGGCCAAAGCCTTCCAGGTGCAAAATGTCCGGGACGATCAAATCATCGCCATGATTGACGCTTACACCCAGGGTCTCTAAAAACGTCCTGAAAAAGACAGGATCTTTGTGATTGTGAATATAGGCTCACCAAATAACAAAGTTAAAAATATACAACGCACAGTGTGTTCATTTTAAACCACAGAAGAGGATTTCACGATGGAGCAGCCTTTACAAGTTACAGACGGGCTTTCCGGATCTGAAAGGAAGGTGACAAAGATTACCCTGCCGGGCTGGGAACCTCGCATTTTAGTCTTTGCCTGTCACTACTGCGCCTTTGCGGCGGCGGATCTTGCCGGGATAATGCGATTGTCATATTCACCCAATGTCAGGATCATCCGGCTCCCCTGCAGCGGTAAAATCGATCATATCTATGTGCTTCGGGCCTTTGAACGGGGGGTGGACGGTGTTTTTGTGGCTGGATGACTGGAGGGGGAATGCCATTTCCTGGACGGAAATATCCATGCACAAAAAAGAGTCGAGAGGTTAAAAAAACTGCTGGAAACCGTGAACATTGAATCTGAAAGACTTGAGATGTTTAATCTGTCAGCAGCCGAAGGGCCTCGGTGGGCGGATATATGCAACGAGTTCACACAAAAGATCCGGAATCTCGGACCATCACCGATTTTATTAGCCTTACGCACAAAGCACAAAAATGGAGGTGGCTCAAATGATCGTCGGTAAACAAAAACCAATCGACGAAATCTGGGAGAGTATTAAAGGATACAAAAAGGTCTTGGTTTTTGGTTGTAATACCTGTGTGGCGGTTTGCCACGAAGGAGGCAACAAAGAGGCTGAAATTTTGGCCTCGCTACTGCGAATGCGGGCCACCCAGGAAAAAACAGAAATGGATATTCAAAGCTCGGGCATCGAACGGCAATGTGAACATGAATTTTTTGAGGGCGCTAAAAAAGAACTCGAATGGGCCGATGTAGTATTGAGCCTTGCGTGCGGGGTAGGCGTCCAATTTATGGTAAAAATATTCCCTACGATGCTTGTGTACCCGGGACTGGACACCTGTTTTTTAGGTGATGTTGAAAAGCCAGGCATATTCACCGAAAGCTGTCAGGCCTGTGGGAAATGCATTCTCGGCATGACCGCCGGAATCTGCCCGATATCTCGCTGTGCGAAAAGGCTTCTCAATGGTCCGTGCGGCGGTTCCAGTAAAGGCAAATGTGAAATCAATAAGGAACTCGATTGCGCGTGGCACCTTATTGTGGAACGTCTGGAGGCGCTCGGGAGGTTGGATGATTACGTCGAGATTGTGCCCTTGAAGGATTGGTCAACAGAGAGGGCCGGAGGCCCCCGAAAACTAATCCATGAGGATGTATAACCATGAATGTGAAGACGCCCAGCAAACTGGAAAAAACGCTCGCCGCGGGTCATCTGGCAGTCACATCCGAGTGCGGGCCGCCGCGGGGAAGCAATCCGGAGGTTATCATCAATAAGGCGGAGATGATAAGAAAATATGTGGATGCCATCAACATCACCGACAATCAAACTTCGGTGACTCGCCTGTGCAGCTTGGCTGCTTGTATCCGACTGAAGCTCATAGGAATCGAGGCCGTGTTGCAAATGGTGACAAGGGATCGGAACCGCATCGCTTTGCAAAGCGATATCTTAGGCGCTGCTTCCTTTGACATTCATAATATCCTTTGTCTCACCGGTGATCATCAGAGTTTTGGCGATTGCTCTCAAGGACAAAATGTGCACGACCTGGATTCAGTCCAGCTTATCCAAACGGTCCGCCATATGCGGGACAATGGCAAATTCATTGGCGGTGAGGAAATCGAGCGCCCCCCGCGCATGTTTGTGGGTGCGGCCGCCAATCCCTTTGCAGATCCCTTTAAAATCCGGGCACTTCGCTTGGCCAAAAAAGTCAAAGCCGGGGTTGAGTTCATTCAGACCCAGTGCATTTACAATCTGGATCGTTTCGAAAAATGGATGGAGATGGCTCGGGATTTGGGGCTCACCGAGAAGGTTTACATCTTGGCCGGAATCACACCGCTTAAGTCCGCAGGTATGGCCAAGTATATGAAAAATAGAGTCCCGGGCATGGACGTGCCCGACGAGGTTGTTTCACGGATGGCCGCAGCATCCAAAGAAAAACAACCCGAAGAGGGCATTCAGATCTGTCTGGAATCCATCGAGCGTCTGAAAACGGTTCCAGGTGTGGCCGGATTTCATATAATGGCCATCGAGTGGGAGGAGAAAGTGCCGGAAATTGTTGAAAAGGCAGGCCTCTATCCCAGGCCGGAGATCTCCTGAACAGTTTGTTCACCGTACGGGAGGAAAGCATGAAGACCTTTTTCAATTTGGTGCAGGAAGTGCAGAAACCCGGGCTCTGTCATCATTGCGGAGGGTGCGTGACGTTCTGCACGGCCATTAATTTTGGTGCGTTAAGGCAGGATTCGGACGGAAAACCCTGCTACGATGATATTGAGAAGTGTATCGAGTGTGGCATTTGCTATATGATCTGCCCCGAAATCGGCGAGCTGGACGAGGAAACGCGTAAACGTATAGGCTGGACTACGCCCATGGGCCGGGTTTTGGAAACCACCGTGGCCCGTGCTTGCGATGCGAGTATCCGTCAGCGGGCG
>Ga0207796_1001001_pt1 | contig 9954 bp, 8 predicted proteins | sample Pon1CUnioCityCA_6_FD_187274 | JGI IMG/M metagenome (GOLD analysis project Ga0207796, IMG submission 187274) | Marine sediment microbial community from Union City, CA, USA - Pond 1C Sediment 1 (SPAdes) | ecosystem: Environmental > Aquatic > Marine > Intertidal zone > Salt pond sediment ...
GCGATCTGCTGATACCCAGAGGATGGAACCCCAAATGAAAGATAGCAGCCCGCCAACTGCCGACTTGCAGGCTAATGACAGGCTGAATCACGCCTGGCTAGTCCGTCTCCGGTGGTTCTACTTTGTAGGGGTCCTCGAAATACGGCTGAGATGGATAGCTGCAGCATCCGTACTGCTGGCAACCCTGGTGCTGGACACCGTGCTCGAGCTATCAGTACCTGCCTGGCCCCTCTACACCATCGGCTTTTCCATGCTGGTCTACAACTTTTTCCTGCACAGGTACCTGGAGCGCAAATTCACCTATCCGACCTCAGCACCGGGCAGTGAGTACGAAGGTCTGCTGCAGTTGTACTGGCGGGAGCGAGAAAGCCGCGGCATATCCGAGGCGACCAGTTTCGATCGCTTTGTCCAGGTCCAACTCAGCCTGGATTGGTTGGCCATGATCCTACTGGTACACCTTACCGGTGGTGTGACAAGCCCGCTACTATTCTTCTTCGTCTTCCACCTCATTGTAGCTTCTGCTCTGCTCTCGCGCAGGACCTGTTATATCTTCGCCACCGTGGCTGCCCTGGCTGTAGCCATATTGGCTCTGCTCGAGTATACAAATACTATCCCCCACATGGCCGTCGTGCTGACCACAGAAGCACTCCACCACGACGGGTTGTACGTAACTGCCGTAATCTCTTTCTTCACCATCAGTATGTACATGTCTGTGTACCTCTCCACCAGCCTTAGCCAGTATCTCCGGCAGCGCGACGAGCAGATGCTGCGCTTGCAGCAGAGCCTGTCCGATGCCTATCAACTCATCCAGACCCTGTACAATGTGACCAAGACGGTCAGTTCTACCCTGGACCTAGATGAGGTGCTCAAGCTCATTGCCCGGAGTGCTGCGGATGTCATGCAGGCCAGCGCCTGCTCGATCATGCTGGTGGACAAGAACGGCAACACGATCGACACGGTTGCCTCCTTTGGACTTGGCGACCAGTACGTAGGCGCCGGCCCCGTTGATATGGACCAGATCAACTACGTGTCCAAAGCACTCAAGGTGGGCCAACCGACCATCGTGCCCGACACCTCGAAAGAGGACGAACTGCCTTGCGCCAAGGCGGCGCGAGCTGAGGGTCTTGCATCTATCCTCTGCGTGCCTTTGCTCATCAGGAACGAGCCTGGAGGCGTGCTCTGCGTCTACAGCGACCAGCCAGGCCATTTCATCGAGCCTGACGCCGAATTCCTCACAGCGCTGGCCAATGCAGTGGTTACAGCCGTCGAAAACGCCCGTGCCTACGAGGCCCTGCAAACTGCTGATAGGGCCAAATCCGATTTTGTCCGGATGGTGACCCACGAGTTCCGCTCCCCGCTTTCCGCAGTGCAGAGTATGCTCCGCCTCTTGGAGCTGGGCATTGTCGAACCGCTAACCGAGCAGCAGAAGGACCTCGTGCAGCGCTCGCAGCGGAGAATCGCACATCTGCTCGCCCTTGTCAAAGATCTCCTCGAGTTGGCCGCTGGCAAGATGGAGTTGCTCCAGACCGAGAAACGAACGGTGCGTCTGAGTGACATCATTGGCCGGGTTAGCGAAACGATGATGCTCAAGGCTGTAGAGAGGGGCATCCAATACAGCGTGGATCTGGGAACGGAACCGTTGACGCTCTCTGGGATCGAGGATAGCCTGGAACGGATGGTCATGAACCTGGTGAGCAATGCTATCAAATACACGCCTAGCGGTGGCACCGTCACAGTCAAGGCTTGGTGCGAGGACGACGAGATCGGACTGGAAGTCTCTGATACCGGGATCGGCATCCCGGAAGAGGCCCTGCCGCGTATCTTTGCCGAGTTCTACCGGGCGAGAAACGCCAAGGATATGGAGGTAGATGGGACTGGCCTCGGCCTGGTTATCGCCAAGGACGTAGTCGAACAGCATGGAGGTAGCATCTCGGTACGCAGCCAAGTGGGAGAAGGAAGTACCTTCATTATACACCTGCCGCAGGAGCAGTCAGGTAAAGGTGCTCCGGCAGGTCGGTAGAACAGTGAGAAAATGAAGCCCCCAAGGTTCAGAATCGGCGGCATCATCCAGAAGCGCGATCTGGCCAGCATCGGCATCCTGGGCATCCCCAATCGCCCAGGTGTAGCTGGCGCTATTCTCAGCGCCCTTGGGGACAAGAGGATCAACTGCCCCTTTATCGTCCAAATGAGTAACGCCGAGAGACAGGACAGTGTTGTCCTCTGCGTAGCTCAGAGCCAGCTTGAAGCCGCCCTTGACATCCTCAAAAGGGTAAGTGTTCGCGTCGATGCACAGGCCATGAACCACGGCAGCACAGTAGCTATGCTCGCCATCTTCGGGCCTCACTTCGGGGAGCGTCCCGGCATAGCTGGCGCCATGTTCACGGCGCTGGCTGCCGCCGGGATCAACACCCTCTCCATAAGCACCTCAGTCTCAACAATATCCTGTCTCATCGACGCCGAGCAATTGGATGATGCCATCCAGGTACTGCGAGAGACCTTCTTACCACCCCGGGCCAGCTGCTGAGGTCCGCCCTCCCCAATAGCGCCTGCATAGGGTATACTTCACACAGAGAAAGTGCGTCCCCGTCCACTGTCCGGGAAGCCGGCACGCCACATGCAGATTCTGGCATCAGAAGCCCTCTCTACCGCTGCCATTGGCTGATGCCAGTCGGCTGCCTCAACGCACAGATAGCACGCTGGACAAACGACGGATGTGTTGCTCTTCTTCCCCAATGATGCGATCGACCGTGTGCTGATCGGCGCTTTTCACAACGTCGCGCAGCCCCTGGTAGAATTTGAGGGTCTCCTTCTCGAAACCCAGGGCAGTCTCCAGCGCTTCTCTCTCGTCCTGCACGCTCGCCGCGTTGGACAGGGCACCGTCCGGCTTGTCGAACACGCGCTGGTTGAGCAGCGCGCCCGTATACTCCTGGAACTGATCCCACTGCTCATCGGACAGGGCAGTCCGTACGATATCGCGCCCCATCTGCTGAAACGCTCGATAGTGATATTGCTCCTGGATTGCCAAGTCCTCAAATAGCTCTTTGATCTGAGCCGCCGTTGCCTGCTTGGCGGCAGCGTTGTAGAATGCCTCTCCCTCTTCCTCGAGCCGCATCGCGATCTCGATAAGCTCTTCTCCGGTCAGTATTGCCATCTAGTCCTCCTCCACACTGTCGTTGCTCTAATAAGGCGTACGGCCCCGGTCTACATGAGCGTCTCGTCCCGCCTGTGAGAATGCCATCAACTCGTAAGGAACAGGGCCCCTACCAGCAGAAACGCCAAGCCTGCGAGTGCCCTGGCAAAAGGGTATCCCTGTCGCGATGGAGCCAGGGCACTCGCCGGGCCGCCACTGCCCAGGCCTTAGCTCAGCGAATTATCAGCCCCGCGACTTCCCTATCGTGAAACCTCGGAATCCAACCTCAGCTGCTCCAGTCCTGAAGCAACTGAGCCAGCAGTCGCACGCCGAATCCGGTGCCACCCTTTTGCAGATACGCCGGCACCTTGGGCGAGGATGACCGCTCCTCAAAGGTCATGCCGGCGATGTCCAGGTGAGCCCACGGATACCCCTCCGCGAACTGCTTGAGGAACATGGCCGAAGCGCCGACACCGCCAAACCTTCCCCCCGTGTTGGACAGATCCGCAGTCATGCTCTCCAGGCTGGCCTTGTACTCATCGTAGAGAGGCATGTGCCAGATGCGCTCACCGCTGGACTGGCTGGCGGCTTGAAGCCGTGCCAACAGGTCCTCTTCCGTGCAAAAAGCTCCAGCTGCCACTCCCCGTCCCAACGCGACCACACACGCCCCGGTCAGCGTGGCCAGATCGATCACCGCCTCCGGCTCAAAGCGGGCTGCATACGCCAGGGCATCCGCCAGGATCAGGCGTCCCTCTGCATCAGTGTTTATGACCTCGATCGTCTTGCCATTCATCGCCGTGATCACATCACCCGGCTTGTACGCGTGCCCGCTGGGCAGGTTCTCTGTGGCCGGCATCAGGCCAACCACGTGTAGCGGAAGCTCGAGTTGCGCCACGGCCAGCATCGTACCCAACACTGCCGCAGCGCCGCCCATATCACCGCGCATGCGATCCATCTTTTCCGAGGGTTTCAGGGAAATACCGCCCGAGTCGAATGTGATCCCCTTGCCAACCAGCACCACCGTATCCAGATCATCCTGGCCCGCGTTGTGCTCCATAATGATAAAGGCCGCAGGTTCCTCGCTACCCTGGGCCACACCCAGAAAGGAGCCCATCCCCAGTTCGGCGGCATCCTCCTCGTCCAGGACCTGGCAGCGCAGGGAGTCAAAGTCACCGGTAATCTCCAGCGCCAGCTCCGCCAGATCGGAGGGCGTGGCATAGTTCGCCGGTCGATTGATCAGGTCGCGCGCCAGGCAAGTCGCCTCGGCAATGATCTGACCAACCTCCGCTCCCTTTTCCACGTCAGGTACCTTGGATTCGTCGAACTGTACTAGCGTGAACTGCTCCGGATCGGCTCGATCCGGGGGCTCGTTCTTCAGCTCCTGGTAGCGATACAGCCCCAGGATCGTACCCTCCACTACGGCCTGAGCAGCCTGCGCAACCTCAAAACCGCCCGCCCCGGCGCCATGGACAATGCTGCTGAAGGACTTGGCCCCCAGGTCGCGGGCCTTTCTGGCAGCCAAGGCGGCCGCATGGCGCACGGACTCGAGCGTGAACTCCTCCTGCTGTCCCAACCCGACGACAACGACCCGAGACGCTGGGATTGCCCCTCGGGGATAGAGCACCGCGGTCTCGCCACGCTTGCCCGTCAAGTCCCCATCCGCAATGAGCTCGCGGATCGCACCGCTCATCGCCTGGTCCACCGCACCTGTCGCTCCCTCGGGTTTCTCAACACCCTCAAAGAGGTTGATGACGACCAACTCATCCTCTGTGGACTGAACGCCACCTGCCAACACCCGAATTTCCATGATCCGTTCTCCTTCAGCGTGATTGACTACTCAGAACATCGGCCTGGCACCGGTTGACGCCGGGGCACCCCGGCCGACCTACAAACAGGGCACCAATTCCTCGCGCAGTAGCACCAGCGCTTGCTGTATCAATGCTTGATTCTCAGGCCGGTTGGGCCAGAGACTGGCCCCAGAGGGATGGGGCAGCGGCAGAACATGGCGCCCATCCTTTTCGAACACGCGCCCTACAGCTTCCGTCAGCCGCAGTTTGCGGCCCAACAGAGTCTCTATTGCCAAACCGCCCACAGGCAAAAGCACGCGCGGCTGGACCAGAGCCAGCTCGCGTTCCAGAAAGGGCCGGCAAAGCTTCTGTTCCGCACGGCTGGGCTTCCGATCCCCCTTGCCGTTGGGATGCTTGCCCGGATAGCACTTGGTCACCGCCGTCATATAGTAGCGCGCCCGGAACTCGGTCTCTTCCATCCCGGCCTCAGCCAGCCATTGGAATAGGCGCGTCCCCGACGAAGCATTGAAGGGACGTTTGACCTGAGCCTCGGTGATCCCAGGCGCCTGGCCCACGAGCATCAACGAGGTGGGTGCGGGGCCGGAAAACACGGCACCAGGAGCGATTTCATACCCCGCTTCCAGGCAGCGGCGACAGGCCCTCATTTCCTCCTGGAGCGCCATCCACTCGCCGTTCACAATCTACTCGGCTTCCTCATCTTCGTTGATCACGCGCACGGTAGTGATCAGCTTGCTCGTCATGCTGGCAGACACAGAGCAGTACTTTAGCTCCGCGAGATCCACAGCATCACGAACCGCCTTCTCCTTCAGCCCCTGGCCCCTCACCGTCCATTCCACTTCGACCTTCTCTATGGGCCAGGGCGCATCCGGCGCGTTTTGCTTGTCTACCTTGACCTCAATACTCGAGAACTTTTGCCGCTTCTTCTGCAGGATGCGCACCACATCGACCCCGGCACAACCTACCAGAGATGCCAACATCAGATCCGGCGGCTTGAATCCTTGCCCTTCCGAATCGGTGACCACTACATGTCCGGCCTGATCGGCCGCCAGAAACTGCTTGCCCCCCGTCCACTTGACATTCACGCCTGCCATACCACTCTCCTATCTTGAAATCCCCAATCCCCTCCAGAGATCACGGTGCCATGTACACCATACCTACGCCGAGCGCCTCCAGCGCATCGTGGGCATAGTAGCGCACCATGTAACTCTCGTCATCTAATATGCCCAAGAGCGGCCCGATAACCCGCTCGGATCCTATGCGTCCCAGGGCCCGCACAGCCAGGAGCCGGATATGCGGCATCTCATCGCCGAGCCTCGCCACCAACGCCTCGATAGCCGGCTCGCCCAACATGCTCAACGCATCGGCCGCAACACTGGCAACAAAGGCGCTTTCGTCGCCAAGCCCATCCGCCAGTACGGCTGCTGCCGATCCATCACCGGTGTGCCCAAGGGCAAGAGCCGCACAGGCCCGCACATCAGGGTCTTGATCTCGCAGAGCCGTCGCAAGCACCGGCACACCTTCCCGGCCCACCTCGGCCAATGCCCGGGTCGCCCACCAACGGGCATCTGCCTCGCCAGAAGACAGAATCGCCGCCAACCGCTCAACGGCAGCCGCGCCAAAGCCCCCCAGGGCAAGCGCAGCCTCCTCCCGGGCATCCTCACCGGCCGACACCAGGACCTGGAGCAATTCATCCATCTCGTCAGGCGACACAGTTACCCTCTCCGCTCCCAATACGCGCGCAAACCAAGCCTCCTCTGGCAGAGATGCCACATACACCAGATGAGCCGGGCAGCGGCAATCAGAGGCACCAAAGCCAGGTGCCATAACACGAGCACCAGGCTGGCTGAGGATCGCTGATGCCCACGCACATTCCTCTCGCTCTGTAGAATAGCTGGCCCAGGCGCCACCCCAGACGGCATACTCGCGCAAGTAGTCAACGTGCCAATGCAACCGTTTACCGGAGCCAGAACGCCGCCAGTGTCGACCGAGGCGCGCTGGCACTCCGCCCGGGCCCAGTGCACTGCCCACGTAGAGATACCAACCGGGTGAGAATGCAAACCTGCCGAGCCGGCCAATGGGGATCGTGCTCGGCACATCCAGCCACAGAGCCAGGACATAGGTCCCCATTATACTCGAACTCGTTCCCCTTGCCAAAGACATTCCTTGCGCTGAGCGTGCAAAAAAGCCCCCATCGTCAGGGGGCTATGCGAGACTACCACTACTCATTGAGCCGTAACCTGGCTGTGGAGTTTGTCCGCCAGGCCCTGCACAGAATCGGCAAGGTGGCGCAATTCGGCCGACAGTCGCCGCGCCTCCGCAGCGGCTTCAGTTGTGCCTGGAGAGGGGCTGGATTGGGAAGCAGAGGTCGTACCAGATTCGACGACTGCCCCGTCCTTGATGCCTGAGATCAGCTGGGCATTTCCCAACGCGACTGCCGCAAAGTTGGCCAGGATGCCCAAGTGGTAACTGTCATTTTCGTTGAATACTTGCGCCGGTTTGGCATCTATGCCCAGGACACCCACAATCCGTTGCTGGGTGCGCAAAGGCACCGCCAGGCTGGAGATCCTTTCCTGTTCCTCGCCCTTTTCAGCTAGGACTGCCTGCCCTGTCTTGGCTACCTGAGCCGCAATTGGATCATCACCGTTCTGCCGTACGGAGGTAGCCCTGGCCTCAGCGGGACTGCGCACTGCACGAAGCTCAAGTTGCTCACCCCCGGGGCGTATGAGGTAGAGCTGTCCACAATCAGCCCCTGTCAGGTAAATGGCCGCCTCCACCGCAACGCGCATCACCTCGTCAGGATCGTGGATGGCATTCAGCGCCTTGCCGATCCCACACAGGCTGTTCAATTGGCGCACCCGTTGTTCCAGGTGACGCCGGATCTCCGCTCCTTCCCTCAACTGATCCGTCTCACGGCGCAGGCGGATCTCAAGCAGCGAACGCTCGACCGACTCGAGCATGTCGCTCACTTCATAAGGTTTGACCAAATAGTCCTTGGCTCCCAGGCGAAAAGCCTGAATGGCAGTCTGTTCTGAACCGTAGAAGGTGGTCAAGATCACGGGGACGTGGTTGCCTGCCTTCCGCAGAGCAGTCATCATCTCCAATCCGCTCATGCGGGGCATCTTCAGGTCAGTGATCACCAGGTCAGGCTTTTCGGCTAGCGTCTTGCTAAATGCTTCCCTGCCGTCCATTGCCGTGACGACCTGGTAGCCCTCGGGGCGCAGGACGCTATCCGCCAGAAAAACCAGATTCTCCCTCCGGTCGTCGGCGACCAGGATCTTCTCGCCGCTCATCTCCCCCCCATCTGTCGAGACTTGCAGAAATCTCCCGTCTCCGTCCGCAGCAAGTATAACAGACTTCTCGGCAGTTGGCAATTGGCAGGATATCTCTGCTCCAGGTTGCGCCCAGCCCTCGTTGCAGCGTTGCCCCCAAGCAACAGGCGATGTATAATGGCTGTGGATATTCGCTGTCATACACAAGCAGACGACCCATAAGGAGCAAGCCATTGAAGATCGAGTCGAAACCCATCTCCCTGAATCTGGAAACGCCGTTCCGTATTGCCCACGGAACAAGCCTGGCCCGGCACAACGTATTGGTTCGCATTACTAGCGGAGATCACTATGGTCTGGGCGAGGCTGCACCCGTTCGCCAACATCACGAAAGCCAGGATGGCGTGCTGGCCTACCTGGCTGACCTGCCGCCGCTGGATGGGAGCCCGTTCCATCTGGAAGAGATCCTGTCAGCGCTGCCGCAGGGTTCCCAATCGGCACGCGCTGCGATCGACATTGCCCTGCACGACCTGATCGGGAAGCAACTGGGCATCCCCCTGTACCGCCTCTTTGGTCTGAATCCTGGATCTGCGCCCCCTACGTCAATGACCGTCAGCATCGGAACTGAGCAAGAGGTGCAGGGTTGGGCGCGCACCGCAGCAGAGCGCTTTTCCATCCTCAAGCTCAAACTGGGCCAGGAGCGCAGCCTTGAGCTTGTCCGAGCTGTCCGAGCCGTCACCGATGCCCGCCTCGTGGCTGATGCCAACTGCGCCTGGACCGTGGAACAGGCAAAGAGCCTCATTCCAGCCATGGCTGACCTTGGATTGGAATGGATCGAGCAGCCCTTGCCCGAAGAGGATCTGGATGGGCTGCGGCAGATCCGCGAGTTCTCACCTCTCCCCATCTTTGCTGACGAGCCGGTTCGCACCGCCCGCGACATTCCACGCCTGGCCGGGTGCGTGGATGGTGTAAATATCAAACTGATGAAGGCAGGCGGGCTGCGTGAGGCCATGCGCATGATCGCCGTCGCGCGCGCTCACGGACTGCAGGTGATGTTGGGCTGCATGATCGAGACATCGGTGGGCATCACAGCAGCCGCCCACCTGGCCCCGCTGGTGGATTGGGCCGATCTTGACGGCAATCAAACAGTCATCAACGATCCGTTCACCGGCGTGCGGGTCAAAGATGGACGCCTCGTTCTGCCCGACGGGCCGGGCCTTGGTGTAGAGCCACGCCCGGATGGCAATGGGAAGGCCGCATGATAGTCATTGATGGCTCCTACGGAGAGGGCGGTGGCCAGATCCTGCGCACCAGCCTGACCCTATCGGCCATGACTGGCGAACCTGTGCGCATCGAGGGGATCCGTGCGGGTAGGCGCAAGCCGGGACTGATGCCCCAGCACTTGACCGCGGTCCGTGCCGCGAAGCGCATCTGCAACGCCGAGGTGAAAGGAGCCAAACGCAACGCCCAGGATTTGGTATATCGCCCCCGCACAGCACCACAGGCAGGAACCTACACCTTTGACGTGGCGCAGGCGGCCAAGGGAGGGAGCGCCGGCTCGGTGTGCCTGATCCTCCAGACGGTCCTATTGCCACTCGCCCTGGCAGAGGGTTCCTCACAGGTAACGCTGGTAGGCGGGACACACGTCGCCTGGAGCCCATCCTACGACTACGTCAAGCGCGTCTACCTGCCTGCGCTGGACCGGATGGGCATCGCTGCCAAGGTGTCGATCAAGAACTGGGGATGGTAT